>Ga0209598_10000124_pt1 | contig 59211 bp, 39 predicted proteins | sample M_140807_EF_Meta_FD_187317 | JGI IMG/M metagenome (GOLD analysis project Ga0209598, IMG submission 187317) | Freshwater microbial communities from Lake Montjoie, Canada to study carbon cycling - M_140807_EF_MetaG (SPAdes) (version 2) | ecosystem: Environmental > Aquatic > Freshwater > Lake... | reverse complement strand
ACCCGGTCCGCCGGGCGGTCGAAGAACGAGGCGGGAAGGACGGTGTTCGTGCGCGGCATGGAAGAAGCCATCGTGTCGCCCGCCGGTGCTACGCTCCGCTTTGGGCCGAGCGGTTTCTCCTCGCTGATCTGGCTTCCGGGAGCCGGCTTCCGGGAGCCGGGGATCGGTGCGAGGATGCCGAGCGTTTGGCCGCCTCGGCCACAGCGACGGAACTCGTACCGTCCCCGGCGGCGCGCCATCCTAGAGGCCGCACGACTCACGGATCGCACGCCGCTCTAGGATCACGCCCTGCCATCGGGCATCATACTGCGTCCCGTCCCGCGGCGCAGCGGCGCGACCCACCCCCATCAGCGGAGCATTCGTTTCCCCCATGGAAGCAGGCATCGTCGGACTCCCGAACGTCGGCAAGAGCACCCTCTTCAACGCACTCACCATGTCGAAGGCCGCGCAGAGCGCGAACTATCCCTTCTGCACGATCGAGCCCAACGAGGGGATGGTGAGCGTGCCGGATGATCGGCTCACGAGAATCACGAAATACATTCCGCCCCAGAAGGTGATTCCCGCCGCGCTCAAGCTCGTCGACATCGCCGGGATCGTGAAGGGAGCCAGCGAGGGCCAGGGGCTCGGCAACAAGTTCCTCTCCCACATCCGCGAGGTCGACGCGATCCTGCAGGTGGTCCGCTGCTTCGACGACCCCGACGTGATCCACGTCGCGGGCAAGGTCGACCCCGTCTCCGACATGGAGACGATCGAGATCGAGCTGATGCTCGCCGACATCCAGCACCTCGAGAACCTGCTCCCGAAGGCGGAGCGGGCGGCGAAGAGCACCGACAAGGAGGCGAAGGTCAAGGTGGAGGTGATGAAGAAGTGCCTCGCCCATCTCGGCGGCGAGAAGCCCCTCCGCACGCTCACGCTCGACGAGGCGGAGCGGCACGCCGTGAAGGAGTTCGGCCTGCTGACGGCCAAGCCGATCCTCTACGTCGCCAACGTCGACGAGACCGACCTCGATGGCAAGGGGCCGCTCGTGCAGAAGGTGCGGGCGGCGGCGGCGGCGGCAGGCGCCGAGGTCGTGCCGGTGTGCGCGAAGCTCGAGGCGGAGATCGCGGAGCTCGACGAGGGCGATCGGGCCGAGATGCTCTCGGGCGCCGGGCTCACCGAGCCGGCGCTCGCGGTGCTGGCCCGGGCCGCCTACAGGACGCTCGGCCTGCAGAGCTACTTCACGGCGGGCGAGAAGGAGGTGCGGGCCTGGACGGTTCCGGTCGGGGCCACCGCCCCGCAGGCGGCCGGCGTGATCCACACCGACTTCGAGAAGGGCTTCATCCGCGCGGAGATCTACTCGCTCGAGGACCTCGAGGCCCACAAGACCGAGAAGGACATCCGCGCCGCCGGCAAGCTCCGCGTCGAGGGGAAGGAATACGTGATGTGCGACGGCGACATCTGCCACTTCCTCTTCAACAAGTAGGCGGAGTGCGGGGCACCGTGATACCGGATCGGCCCGGCCACGGTCACGCCACGATCGACCGCCTCTGCGGCTTCTCCTCCTGGAGAGCCTCCGGGAGCCAGTCGTTGTCTCCTTCGTCGGTCGTTCCCGCCGCACCGGCGGCGTCCTCGGGCTCGCCGTGTTCTTCCGGAGGCACCGCCCCGAGGAAGGTATAGGCGACCGGGATCATGATGAGAATCAGCACGGTCGTCACCACCTCGCCGAAGGTCATCGCAGCGGCCATGGGGATGAGAAACTGCGCCTGGAAGCTCCTGTCGAAGAGCAGCGGCAGGAGCCCGCCGACGGTGGTGATGCTCGTGAGAAACACCGGTCGGAACCGCACGCAGCCGGCCTCCCGAATGGCCAGGTGCAGTGGCCGTCCGTCACGGACCCGCGCGTTGATGAAATCGATCAGGACGATCGAGTCGTTCACCACGATGCCGGAGAGTGCGACCACGCCGAACATCGTGAACAGCGACAGCGGCATGCCGAGCAACGCATGTCCGAAGACGGCACCGGCGGCACCGAACGGGATCGCCGTCAGGATCAGCAGCGGCTGGAGGTAGGAGCGGAATTCGATGGTAAGCAGCACGAACATCGCGAACACCGAGATGATGAAGCCGAGCCCCAGACTCCGCAGAGAATCGTTCGTCTGCTCCTGCTCCCCCTCCCACCGGACGCGGACGGCGGGATTGTCCTTGAGCAACGTCGGCATCAGCCGCTGCTGCAGGTCGCCGATGATCTGGCCGGAGTTCACGGCTGACGTGATGTCGACGTCGGCCGTGATCGTGATCGACCGCTTCTGCCCCAGCCGGTTGATCTCCGAGTAGCCGCGAGCCGCCTTGACGTCGGCAAGTTCGCCGAGCGGCCGGGCGACGCCGTCGGCACTTCGCACCCGCACCTCGTTGAGCGCAGCGGTCGTCCGCCGCTCTTCCCGAGGGTATGCAACGAGCAGCTTCACCTCGTGTCGCCCCCGCTGGAGCCGCATCACCTCCTCGCCATAGAAGCTCGCCCGGATCGTCGACGCGACATCCGCCAGCGACACCCCGAGCGCTTCGGCACGGGGCTTGACCTTCATCTGATACTCCCACTTGCCGGGCCGCGAGTCGTCGTCGATGTCGATGACACCCGGATATTCCGCCAGCCACGCCTTGGTCTTCTCAACGGCGGCCTCAAGCTGTCGCACCGACTCGGCATCCGATGGAGCCAGCAACTTGAACTCGATCGCCTTGCCCGCCGGGCCGATGTTTTCCGAGGCGAACACCACGCTGTCCGCCCCCGGCAGCACTCCGGTCGACTTGCGCCACTCGCTCAGGAACGTTTCGCTGTTTACGGTCCGATTGGCGGCATCCTCCAGTTCGACACTCACGGCACCCATGTGGCTGCCGTTCATCTTCGACTCCATGCCGGGCTTCCCCTGCATCTCGATCCCACCTGCAGAACTGTAGACGAAGGTGACGAGCGGGCGGTCGCCCGTGCCCAGCCGAGCCGCGGTCTCCTCGAGTGCCTTTTCCACCCTGGCAATGCCCTGCTCCGTGACGCTCGCCGGCGTGCCGTCCGGATAGACGACCCGCGCCTGGATCCTCTTGGCATCGATTTTGGGAAAGAGTTTGAAGGGCGTCGTTCCGCTACGGATCAAACCCGCGGCCAGGACCAGGATGGAGGCCGCTCCGGCGAGGACCGCCCAGCGGTTCGCGATCGCCGTCTCCAGCGCAGGCGCGTAGGCGTTCTTGACGAACCACTTCAGCCCGTTGTCGCACGACCGCTGCACGTACTGCAGTCCGGGCAGGAGCGGACGCAGAGGCCAGCAGAGCCACTGGAACAATCGCAGCAGGCCACTGTCTTCATGGGCCAGATGCCCCGGCAGGATGAAGATGGCTTCGGACAGCGAGACCAGCAACGTGGCGATGAAGGCGAAGGGCATGACGGCGATGAACTTGCCCATCACCCCCGACACGAAGAGCAGCGGCATGAACGTGATCACCGTCGTCATCACGCCCGAAACCACGGAGGGGACGATCTCCGCCGTGCCGTCGATCGCGGCCTGGATCGGCCCCTTGCCCATCCTGCGGTGACGCTCGACGTTGTCGCTGACGACGATGGCATCGTCGACGTCGATGCCGACCGCCATCAGGAACGCGAACATCGAAAGCATGTTGAGCGTCTGGTCGGCGGCAAACATGAGCGCTCCGGTGCCCAGCATCGAGACAGGCACACCCATCGCCACCCAGAAACCGATCTTGAGATCGAAGAACAGGGCGAGGATGACGAAGACGATGAGCAGGCCCTGGGTGCCGTTGGACAGGAGCATGTCGAGCCGCTCCCGCACGTCGACAGAGGCGTCGGCCCACGTCACCAGGGAGTACCCTGGCGGCAGCTGCGCCTCGGCGACGTGCCGTTTGACCGCCGCTACCATCGCGAGCAGGTCCTCTCCCGTGCTGCGGTCGATCGACACCACCAGTCCGGGACGGCCATTGATCCGGTTGCGGCCGGCAACGTCGGCAAACCCGTCGCGGACCGTACCCAAATCGCCCACGGTGAGCACGAGACCGTCTGGCAACGTCACCAGCGGCAACTTCGAAATCTCGTCGCCGACGTACTTTTTGTTCTTGCCCCGCAAGAGCACCTCACCGCCCTCGCTGCGAATCGTGCCGCCAGGAAGCTCCAAGTTTTCACGTCGCACGATGTCCGCCACCGACTTCAGCGACAGCCCGTACTTGCGGAGCGTGTCCTCCGAGATTTCGATCGTGATCTCGTAATCCTTGGCACCGGAGATATTGGCCGCCGAGACGGTGGGGAGTGCGAGCAGATCGTCTCGCACTCGCTCGGCCACATCCCGCAGCTGCAACTCGGCATTCTCGCCACCATCCTCACCGGCAGGAGCGAGCACTCCCACCTTGATGGCGGGCGTCCGCAGCGTCACCTGTTCGATCTTGGGGTCCTCGGCGAGTTCGGGAAAGCTCGGAATCCGCTCCACCTCGGAACGAATCTCGCCCACCACCCGCTGGGGGTCGGCCACCGTATCGGTCATCTCGAAGATGCAGTAGCCGAGCCCCTCGCGCGCCACGCTCGTGATCTTCTTGATGCCGACGACGCTTCGGCACGCCTCCTCGATTTTCTGGCAGATGCCCTCCTCGACCTCCTCCGGAGTGGCTCCCGGATACGGCACCGTCACCAGTGCCATCTCGAGCTCGAACTCGGGAAACACCTCTCTTCGCATCGACGAGAAGCTGATCCAGCCGACCACCACGATGGCGACCAGCATCACGTTCATCGCCGGGGTATTGCGGACCGTCCAGGAAATGATCGATTTCATGCGCTTTGCGGCAGCATCACGGCTGCACCGCCTCCACGAGCAGCATGCCATCACGGGGGTTGGCAATCTGGCTCATTACGACGCGATCACCGGCCACGAGACCGCTTTCCGCGGCGAGAAACAGGACGCGGCCGGCACCGACGTGAAACGGCCTCGGCCGCAGGATTCGCAGCACCCCGTCGCGCATGACGAGCACGTCTCCCGACGGCCGCACGGCATCCATCGGCACTGACAGCAGCGTTTGCGAAGGCTCCACGGCCAGCACGACTTCGACGAACATTCCGCGGAGCAGCGACCGCGGCGCATCGGGTGGCAAGGCTGGCATCGCCGCGCCGTAGCGGTCGAGCGCCCGGAGCTTCGCTGGAGAGGGCACCCTGACGCGGCAGGGAAGCGTGCGCGTTTTCTCGTCGAGCCCGCGGCCCTCCTGCCGCGAGAGCGCGCCGTCCCACTCGTAGCGGCGATCGCCGATCGCAAACACGACCTTCGCCGGAAGCTCCGGCACGTCATGTGTGCCCGCTTCGACGAGCGAGCGGCCGCCCCACACCCGTGACACTTCGTCCATCCGCAGGCTCGTCTTCACCTCTGCAGCCCGCGTATCCTCGATCGTGACCAGCGGCGTCCCCTTGGCGACGAAGGAATCCTGCTCGACCTTGTCCTCGACCACGACGCCATCGACCGGCGAGACGATCCGGGTTCGGGAGAGGTCGAGCTTCGCCTTCTCGAGCATCGTCGAGGCAAGCAATTGGGATTCCACCAGCCGGTTGCGCCGTTTTGAAAGCACCCGCTTTTGTCCTTCTGCCGCGGTGAGCGTGGTGGTCGCCGTCAATTCCTCCCGCAGGGCGCGATCGTGCTCTGACTCAGTCACGATCCTGCCCGCCTTGAGGTTTTCGAGTCTCGCCGCCTCGCGCCGCGCCAGATCGACCTGCCGTCGGGCGAGATCGATCGTGGTCGCGTTTTGGGCGAGCTCCTCGTCGAGTTCCTCGATCGCGTGACCAGCCTGCTTGAATTCACGATCGAGTCGATCGACGTCGAGTTCGTAATCGCGGGGCTCAATCTCGAGAAGCGGCGTTCCGGCACGGACGAACTGCCCCTCGTTGCATGCGTCCGACTTGTGACGGACGCGGCCGGCCACCTCAGCCGCGAGAGTCACCTCCCGCAGGGGAACCACGACGCCGTCAGCCTCGATTTCGATCCCCCCCTCGTGACGGTCGACGGAGGCCGTTTGCACAGGAATTGCCGTCGGCTCCTCCGAGGCCCGGCGGGCCGGTGGCTTGGGCCCGCCAAGAGCCATGAAACCACCGACCGCAGCCCCCAGGATCAGGATCGGCAGCAGCCAACGCATGACGGTTTTCAACGTGTTCATCGCAGGCCTCCGGTGCCGTGATGAACCGCTGCATTGCTGGCATCGCCGACCAGAGTCGCCCCGGTACCGAGGGTCGCCCCGGTACCGAGGGCCGCCCCGGTACCGAGGGCCGCCCCGGCACCAAGGGCCGCCAGGGCGTAGCGGGTGACATAGTCCGCGAGCGGCCGCAGGGAGTGGTGCGATCGGACTTCGTCGTCAGGCACCAGCATGGCCACCACGTCGCCGGCCGCGCGGTAGAGGAAGCACTGGCCGATAATCGACAGCGCCACGCGCCGCAGGTCGGCATCCGACAGCCGCCCTTCGACGAGCTCGTCGAGGATCGACACGAGCAGCGTGAACCGCGGCCGCACGTAATCCTCGACGAGTTCACGGCAGGCGTCCGTCGGGTGCAGCACCTCCCGCATCATGAGCCGGACCTGCCACGGGGGCTCACCGAAGCCGAGCATCCGCTCGAGAAGGTTGGCGACGAAGTCCTGGAGCTTTCGCTGCGGCGGCGTGCCCGGCGGCCATTCCGGCAGCGGCACCTGCCTGCCCCGATCCTGGTGGGCATGCTTGACGCTCTCGATGTAGAGCCGCCGCTTGTCGCCGAAGTAGTAGTTGACCGCGGCCACATTCACGCCGGCGGCCGCGCAGATGTCGCGGACGGTGGCCGCCTCGTAGCCCTTCTCCGCGAACTCCCGGCCCGCCGCCGAAAGAATCCGCTCCCGGGGATCCGCGGCGGCTTCGGTGCGTCGGGGCTGGGAGGCGGTCATCGTGCCATTCGCTCTGCCGGCACCTCGGGGTTCATCCCACCGGGGAAAGAGCCCTCAAACAGCCGTTTGAATCGATTGTATAAGGGGAAACCGCAGCCGCAAACCCGGATTAACACCCGCATTCGGCCCCCGAAGGATGGCCATATCGAGAAATGGGCCGAATAGACCCGCCCGATTGCCGTTTGAAGGGAGACGTCGTCGCCCTCGATCACGCCGGCACGAGCGTCCCTCGCGATCAGCAGAATCAACGGGTCGGAGACGATCTCCCGAAAACGAACAGGTAAGTCATCGGCCGCCGCCTTGCGAGGCAGGCCCTCCCGGCCGAGCCCTGGCAAGGCTGCGCAAGGAAGGTGTGGGACTTTCCGAGAAATGAATCGGATGCGCATTCACCCTCGGCTTGCATGGGGAATCCGGTCCTCAATCGATGCGCTCCGTGGTGAGGGCTCGGTCCACGGCGGTGGTGCCAGGCACGAGCGACAAACGATCGAGCGGCTCCGATCGAAACCACAGTGAGAAATCCGGTGCCAGACGTCCCACAGGTCGATTCGAAAAAGGTCGGATGTCGAGACGCCCCTCATCATCGGCGGTGCCGTGACGTCGACGCGGGCCGGCGGGCTCTCGCTGTGTCGCCCACGTTCAGGGGGTTGTCGCCGAGGCCGTCCCGATGAACAGGAACGCGGGATGACCGCGGCCTGCGACCGTCCGGGAGGACGAAAATGCGCGGGCATGCGATACTGCTGGAGCCTCGCAACGCGACCCGGGATGGCGATTCGAGGATCGCGCCGGGCCGGTGGCGATCGCTTTCGCCGGGGATCGCGCCGCGGCCGCGAGGCCGGCAGCGGCCCGTTCGCCTGCGAGTCCCTCAGCCCACTGGTTCACGGCATGCGCACCGCCATCGTCGATCACTCGTTCCACGTCAAGACCCGAAGCACGCTGTTCCTGCCGGAACTCCTGGGCCAATGTGGGGAAGTGGACGTGCTGTGGTGCGACCGGTGGAACGGTGGCCCGGGCGTCGACGTCGATCATCTCTTGGCCGAGCGATACGACTGCGTCGTGTTCTGCCAACAGCTGTACGAGCCTGGCGAACTGGAGCGGATCGGCCAAACGAGCCGCATCGTTCTCGTGCCGATGTTCGACCAATACGTGCGATGGAAGTCGGCGCAATGGAGGCGCTATCGACCGTGGCCCTTCGTGTCGTTCTCAATCGAACTGCACCGCCGGCTGGTCCGCGCAGGGTGCTCATCGCTGCCGGTACGCTTCTTTCCGCCTCTGCCCGCCATGACGCGCAGCATCCGATCCGAGGGCCTCACCGGCATCTTCTGGCAGCGTGAGCGACGGATCGATTGGCCCCTCGTGTCGCGGGTTCTTAGCCGCCTGCCGATCGGCAGGCTGTACGTGCGTTCGCTGGCCGATCCGGGACAGGCGGCTGCGCCGATCTCGACGGCCGACAGGGAGCGCTTCGGCGTCGTCGACATGCCGTGGTTCGACAAGCCCACGGACTATCTTTCGCTGCTCGATGACGTCGACTTCTTCGTCGCTCCACGAAAGTACGAAGGCATCGGCATGACGTTTCTGGAGGCGCTCGCCCGGGGCAAGGCCGTCGTCGCCGCCAATCGGCCCACGATGAACGAGTACCTGCTGCACCGCCGCAACGGTTTCCTGTTCAGCACGCAGTTCCCCCGGCCCCTGCAGTCGCTCGGCGACCCGCAACGTCTGGCGACCGACATCGCCCGGTGGAATGGGGTTTTTTCCCGCGAGTGGGAGGAGGGGCGGCGGCAGATCGTCGAACTCGCGACATCAGGCCGCATTCCCAGCGGCGCGGGGCCGACGCGACTGCGGACGTCGGTCCTCGAGTCCGCCATGCGGCTGTTCACGAGATGAAACCGTTCCGCTCATCGGCCGTCGCCGCTGCCGTGCCGTCCGGGCAGGCTGGGGCGACGTCGCTGCCGAACGGAAGTCGCTGGAAACGCTGTGACCCTGCCATCCCCGGGCGACATGTGCTGGAAGTGACGGCACTCCGCGGAGTGTGCCGTCAACCTCGGGCCCTCATCCGCTCCTGCATCTGCAGGTGGTCCTCCCAGGTCAAGCTCCGTCGCCGCCTCCGCCGTCTGACCAACGCGCCGTACCAGCGGCGAGGCGTGCCCTTCGTGAGCAAGAACCGCGTGAACCTTCCGACCGGGCGGTCCGTGATGACATGCAGCCCCGCGTTGAGCATGAGGTAGTTGCACCGCAGACGCTCCGCGAGCAGCGCGAGTGTCCGAGGCTGGTACAACGCGATGTGCTGACCACCTTCAAACGAGTAATACCACCATTCGGTCGGCGGGATGTCGCCGGTGAAGGTCAGCGTCGAGAACACGATCGTCCGACAGTTGTAGGCCGAGAATGCCTCCGTGAGGAACGCCAGCGGGTCCTCGAGGTGCTCGAGCACCTCGAACGCGAACAGCGCGTCCGCCTGGAATCCTGCGGCCGGCTCGAATGCCTTGGCGAACAGATTCGTGCAGTATTTGTCGGTGGTGTAACAGTCGTAGCCCTTGTCGCGCATCAGTCGCGTGAGAAGTCCGTAGCCGCCGGCCAGATCGAGGAACCGGCCGTCCTGCAGGCCCAATCCATGGACGACGGCATCGAGCATCATGCTGTTGCCGACGTTGCGGCTCGCGACGCCGGTGTCGGCATCGCTGATGGCATCCTGGTAGGCCTCGTCCAGCCAGTAGGGTTTTTCCGTCCGCAGGAGGCCGCTTTCATCGGAATAGTAGTAGCCCACGTCGTGCCGGCCCAGCACGCGGTGCGTGAACACGTGCCGCATCGGTGCGCCCGTGATCGGGCATGTGACCGCCGTTTTCTGCGTCTGCATCGAGGTGTTCCCTGTCGCGGGGCAATGTCGGCGGGCCGTTGCGTCGCCGACCGACCATGTTACTGCAGGAGCTGCCTGTAGCGATCGAGAAAGTGCGAGGCTACCTCAGCGTTGACGTGCCCCCACGCCTCGTCGACGAGGCCGCCCGAGAGCACCCCGCCGACGGCCTTGGCGGCGGCCGTGCCGATCATGTCCACGAGCCCCGTCATCGGATCCTTCCCCAGGAGCCGTTCCTGGCTGACGTGCAGGAACTCGTTGGCAACGAGCGACATCGTCGGCAACTTCGGCACGGGATCCCGGCCGTTGACGTAGCGGAAGATGCGGCCGGCGAACTCCCGGTCGAACGCCGCACAGGCCTCGCGGTTGCCGATCATCGGCGCCCCGAACGTGCACACCTCGTGCACCGGCACGAACCGCCGCTTGAAGAGCCAGGCCGCCAGGAGCGCCAGCGCCCCCCCGAGACTGTGGCCCGTGATCCAGAGCGGCCGGTCGCAGGCCTTCATCTCGGCCTCCACCGCCGCCATTAGAGGCCCCCAGACCGCCGCGATCGCGTCCACGAAGCCCTTGTGGAAGCGGGCGCCGACGCCGGTTGCGGAGAGATCGTGGCCCAGCCGGCCCTCAGGCACGACGAGCAGGTTCATCGCGTCGGTGAGGAGGACGTCCTTGAGGCCGTCGAGCGTCGTCGGCGATTCGGTCCCGCGGAACGCCACCACCACGTTGGACTCATCCACCCCCAGCCACGCCTGCGTGTTGTCGACGCTGAAGAGCCGCGCCTCAAGGCCGAGTAGGCTGCGAAACGCCGGCGTGCCTTCGGCCTCGGCGAGGTAGGCGAGTGCGCTGGCCTCGCAGAGGAAGCAGGCGCTGTCACGATTGCCGAGCGGCTCCTCGCGGAGCCTCCAGTCAATTGACATATCGGCGCTCCCCACCCGCGTCACCTGATGCGTTCTTCCAGCGGCGCAGTGTCGCCGTCGGCACGTCGTTGCCCGACACGTCGATCTGCCGGAGTCGTGGAGGCGGGGCATCGAGGAACCGCCGCACCCCCTCGGGCGTCACCTGCGTGCGGGCGATCCGCAGGCTCTCCAGCTTCGGGTGCCGCGCCAGCTTGGCGAGGCCGGCATCCGTGACCGCGGTGTCGTTAAGTGTCAGCTCGCGCAGCTCCGTCAGGTCGGCGAGCAGGTCGAGCGTCTCGTCGTCGACGTCGGCGTTGCCCATCTCCAGGATCGAGACGTCGGGCTTCATCGCGAGGATTCGATAGTCGTCGCGATCCCAGCCGGTGAGGTTCAAGGCCCTCCGGCCGTCGATCACCCGCTCCCGCGGGCCGAGGCCGACGACGGCGAGATGCACCCGCTGGGCGGCCAAAGGCACGGCGCCCACAGCCAGGCCGACGCCGACCAGCGCGAGCGGCGCGAGCAGCCTGCGGACGTTCCTGCGCCGCAGCACGACGCCCATCCCTCGAAACGCCCCCCAGAGCAGGCCCGCCATGAACGCGGCGAGCCCGGCGAAGACGAAGAAAGCCCCGAACTGCTCGCTCATGGGTCGCATCCGTGCGGTGGAGGATCTCCATTATACGGATTCCCACCGCTGCGCGGCAGCGCCGCCGTCTCGTCGGCGTCACGCCGACGCGAGCACGGCCGCGGCGCACCGCCGGCCGCTGGCCAGGGCCCCGTTGATCGAGGCCGACGTGCAGTGGTCGCCGCAGAGAAAGAGCCCGGGCGAGACCGGACCGGTGGGGGAGCGCAGCCGCCGGGCCGCGGGCGACTCGTCCGGGAGGGCATGGTCGACACGCACCGTGGCCAGCCACCGCCAGCCCCGGGCGGCATCTCCAAACCATGCGGCCGCCTGCCCGCGAACCGCGTCCGCCAGCGTCTCGTCGTCCGCCGGCGCATCGCCACGCACCGACACGCAGATCAGCGATCGTCCGGCCGGCGCGTAGCCTGAGGCGACGTCGGACGGCACCGTGAGATTGTCGATCGGTCCCTGCTCATCGGCACTCACCAGGAGCGTCGGCCGAGGCAGCGGCGACTGCTCCGCCGCGAACGCAACCAGCCGTGTCGCCTTCCAGCCTCGCGCGGCGAGGTGGCCGCAATGCTCCGCCGGCAGCAGTCGCGCCGCGGCGGTGCCTTCGGTGGCGACGACGACCGCCGCCGCCGTGAGCGAGCCACCCTCCGCAACCACCACCCGCCCCGGCTCGACCCGCTCCGCGCGGGTGTTCAGCCGCACCGCGTCGCCGGGCAGCGCCGCCGCCAGCTGCCGTGGGATCGCGTCCATGCCGCCGTGTGGCAGGCAGGCGCTGCCGCGGGCGAACATCGCGAAGTCGAAGCGGAACACGTCGGACGACGTGTCGAGCCCGCGCTCGAGGAACACGCCGCCGAAGAACGGCACGAAAAACCGCCGGATGAACCCGGGCGTGAATCCTCTGGCCACAAGCTCGTCGCGGGTGCTGCGCTCGTCCACGGCCGCGGCAGCATCGGGATCGAGCCGGCCGGCGGCGAGCGTCCGCAGCGCGTCGCTCCGCAGCTGGGCCGTCCGCAGGCCGTCGACCACGCCGACGGTGCCGTCGAGCACCGCGGTGACGGCAGCCAGCGGCCGCCGCCACGGATCGGTCACGCACCGCAGCCGCCCCCCCTCGGCCACCAGTGCGCCGGCCTCGAACCTTCCCAGGCCGAGGGCGGCGAGATCGAGCTGCCGTCGCCCCTCGGGGTAGGCGTCGTTGTAGACCTGGAAGCCGCGGTCGATGCGAAACCCCTCGACCGTGTCGGTGGCCACACGGCCGCCCACCCGATCGGCGGCCTCCACGACGAGCACCTGCCGCCCCGCACGCACGAGCTCCCGCGCGCAGGAGAGCCCCGCGAGACCGCCGCCGACGACGATGCAATCGGCACTGCGGCCGTTCGTGTGATCACTCATGCGTTCGCCGGAGGGGACGGCAGGCCGAACCGAAGCAGCCCGATCAGAGCGGCCGCACGACCGACTGGCTGCGCCAGTAGTCGAACAGCGTCTCGATCGAGTTCACACCGCCGCCGGTGCCGCTCTTGTTGACGCCTCCGTACGGCACGCCCCGCGGAAACACGTTGTGGGCGTTGATCCAGCTGTTGCCGGCGATCATCGACTCAGCCACGCGGGCCGCCCGACCCAGGTCGGTCGTCCAGACGCTGTTGGCCAGGCCGTAGTCCGTGTCGTTGGCCATGGCCACCGCCTCGTCCTCGCTCGAGAACTTCGCGAGGTAGGCGACCGGCCCGAAGATCTCCTCGCGGGCGGCCACGTTGTCGAGCGAGCCCGCCAGCAGCGCCGGCTTCACGTAGAACCCGGCATGCCCCGGCACGTCGGCCGGACCGCCGGCCACCAGCTGCTGCGCCCCCTGCTTCGTGCCCTTCTCCAGGTAGGAGAGCACCCGCTGCCGCTGCTTCGCGTTGACCACCGGCCCCATCTGCGAGCCGCCGGCGAGCTGGTAGCCGATCTTCACCGCCTGCAGCCGCGACCGGCACTCGTCGACGAACCGGTCGTAGATCGATGTGTGCACGAGCCAGCGTGTGGCGTCGCAGCAGACCTGTCCGGTGTGGAACGTGATCGCCCCGACCAGCTTCTCCGCGGTCGCGGATACGTCGACGTCGTCGAACACGACCGCCGCCCCCTTGCCGCCGAGTTCCAGCTTCACCGGCACGAGGTTGCGGCCGCAGGACTCGGCCACGAGCCGGCCCACCTCGGGCGATCCGGTGAAGCTCATCCGCTTGATGCCCGGGTGGCCGGAGAGCGCCGCGCCCGCGACCGCGCCGGTGCCCGGGATCACGTTGATGACGCCGTCGGGAAGGCCCACCTCGCGTGCCAGCCTGGCGAGGTAGATCGCCGAGAGCGGCGTGTCCTCGGCCGGCTTGATCACCACCGTGTTGCCCGCGGCCAGCGCCGGCGACACGCCCCAGCCGATGAGCAGGAAGGGAAAGTTCCACGGAAAGATGAAGCCGCACGGACCCCACGGGTGCCGGACTGTCCAGGCCTCGTGGCCGGCGACGGCGAGCACGTTCCTGCGCTGCACGTGCTGGGCCATGTCGGTGAAGTAGCGGAGGGTGTCGACGAGGTTCTGCACGTCGCCGTGCGCGTGGGCGAGGATCTTGCCCGCATCGAGCGCCTCGATCTGGCCGATCACGGCCTTGTGCTTCTCGACGGCGTCGGCGAGCCGATGGAGGTGTGCCCCGCGGTCGTTGGGCGGCATCGTGGCCCAGCCCGACTTCCGGAAGGCGTGCGCCGCCGCCTCGACGGCGCGGTCGACGTCGGCTGGCGACAGGCAGTGGAACTCGGCGATCGGCTCGCCGGAGCCGGGGTCGAGCGTGGCCATCGTCTCGCCGGTCGATCCGGCGACGTCCTTCCCGCCGACCACTCCCTTGAGCGGCGCCGTGGCCAGGAATTTTTCCACTTCGGGCAGGAGGGCGACGGTCGCAGCGGTGGCCATGGGCTGGCTCCAATGGGAGAGGAAGAAAGAAATCCGCGGTGGTATCTTGCCGCGTGTCGGGCCGGCCGTGCAAGTGCCGGCGGCCCGTGGCACGCGGCCCGCAACCATAGAAAGCATCCGATGCCCATCACGCCACGCACCGATGACGGCTGCTTCCCGATGCGCACGCCCCCAAGCCGCCCGCGATGGCGGCCTTCCATTGTGTTCCTGGCTCTTGCTTGGATGGCATTCGCCACCGGCCCGGCGACGGCCGCCGACCTCGCACTGCCGGCGATCTACTCCGACCACATGGTGCTCCAGCGCGACAAGCCTGTGCCGGTCTGGGGATGGTCCACGCCGGGCGACGATGTCACGGTCGAATTCGCAGGCCAGTCGCGGCGGGCCACTGCAGCCGCCGACGGCCGGTGGATGACGCGGCTCGAGCCGCTCGCGGCCGACGCCGCGGCCAAAGCACTCGTGGTGAGGTCGGCCCGCGGCGGCACGATCACCGTGAACGACGTGCTCGTCGGCGAGGTCTGGCTCGGCTCGGGGCAGTCAAACATGGTGATGCAGGTGTCGCGGGCCCGCGATTACGACGCCGAGAAGGCGGCAGCCACCCTGCCCCTGGTGCGGATGTTTCGCGAGGAGTCGCGCGGCGCGGCTGCGCCGCAGGAGCGGGGCGCGGGCACCTGGTCCGTCTGCTCGCCCGACACCGTAGGCGGCTTCTCCGCGACGCTCTTCTTCTTCGGCCGCGAACTGCACCGCGAGCTGGGCGTGCCCGTGGGGCTCGTGAACTCATCCGTCGGCGGCACGCCGATCGAGGCCTGGATCGACGCCGAGACGCAGGCCAAGGATCCCGGGCTCGCGGAGGTGGTCGCGGCAGAACGGAAGGCCGCGGCGGAGTTCGACGAGCAGAAGGCCCGCGAGAAGCACGAGAAGGCGCTGGAAAAATGGAAGGAACGGGCGGCAGCGGCGAAGCAGGCGGGCGAGCCCGTGCCCAAGAAGCCGAAGGATCCGCTCGAGCGACGGCTCAGCCACGGCCTCGGCACGCTCTTCAACGGCAAGATCGTGCCACTCGTGCCCTTCGCGATCCGCGGCGGCCTCTGGTACCAGGGCGAGGCCAACGCCCATCCCGGCAAGGGACCGCTCTACCGGCATCAGCTGCCGCTCTTGGTCACCGACTGGAGAAACAAGTGGGGTGACGACTTCCCGTTCGCCTGGGTGCAGCTGCCCAACTTCAACCGCGCCGGCGACGGCTGGCAGCTCGTCCGCGAGGCGATGCTCCGGTCGCTCTCCGTGCCGAAGACCGGCATGGCGATCACGATCGACGTGGGCGATCCCCGCGACATCCACCCGCAGAACAAGCAGGACGTGGGCCACCGGCTCGCCCTCTGGGCGATGGGCGATGTCTACGGCCGCCCGGTGCCCGCGACGAGCGGCCCACTGCCCTCCGGCCACGAGATTCAAGGCACGGAGATCGTCTGCCGCTTCACCGCCGCCGACGGTCTGCGGGATCGCGACGGCGGCGACCTCGACGGCTTCGTGATCGCCGGCGCGGACGGCCAGTGGAAGCCGGCGCGGGCGCGGATCGACGGAAAGAATGTCGTCGTGTCCGCCACCGGCATCGCGAGTCCGGCGGCCGTGCGGTATGGCTGGGAGCCGAATCCGAAGTGCGATCTCGTCAACGCGGCCGGCCTGCCCGCGTCGCCGTTTCGCACTGACGACTGGCCGGTGGAAAACTCCGTGTCTGCCACCGGCGATACCGCCGCTGCGGCCAATCACAAGGCTGCGGAACAGATCCTCCCTGCCGACTGGGATCCGGTGCGGGCCGCCGATCGGGTGCTCGCCGGCCTGATCCGCGTGACGCCGACGCAGGTGAAAGGCGCGCACGACGCCGAGATGGCGATCGTCGGCAGACGGGCCTACGTCGTCGCCGAGGTCAACGACGTGCGGCCGGGCGAGGCGGCCGGCTGGCCGGAGATCTACTCGGCGCTGGCGGTCGTCGACCTCGACCGGCTCGCGGTCGAGCGGTTCGTGCCCTTCGCCCGCGGCGGCCAGCAGTTCGACAACGCCACGCTCCCGATCGGCTCCTGCTTCGTGCCGCGGATCATCCGCAAGACCGACGCCGTGCTGCGGTGCTTCTTCGCGACCGAGCATCCTGGCAAAGGCGAGTCGCAGGTCTGGTTCATCGACTACGACCTCGCGGCCGGCCGGTTCGCGACGGCAGTGCACAAGGCTCGGCTGACCACGGCTGCCGGCACGTTCGACATGCAGCCCGGCCCGTTCCACGCCGACGCCGCTGCCATGGGATTCCGTAAGCCGGCCCGCGATCACGGCCTCTATCCCTTCGATTCATTCAAGCGGTTCGACGGCCAGACCTACGTCGCGCTCAACAATTTTCCCGGCGGACAGAACGCCCTGGCCCTGCTCGACGACGCCTGCGAGACGTTCACCGTGCTCGGCCACTACAACGAGCCGCAGTCGCTGCAGCTGAGCGAATCGGCGGTCAACCGGCTGCCCGACGGGAGCTGGATGGCGATCTGCCGCCAGGACAGCGGCAACCGCAACTACATCTTCACCACCAGCCGCGACGGCCGGACCTGGGCGCAGGGCAAGCACCTGCCGTTCGTCGCCAACGGCACCAACTCCAAGCCCACGTTCGAGCGGTTCGGCGGCGTCTACCATCTCGGCTGGCAGGAGGCGACTCAGATCGACGGCGCGTCGCGGAGCGTGTTCAACGTCGACGTCTCCCGCGACGGCGAGCACTGGGAGCGGAAGTACCGGTTCCAGACCCGCGACTCTTTCCAGTATCCGACGTTTCGTGAGCACGACGGCACGATCTGGCTCTGTGTGACGCAGGGGGATGCCGACCCCAGCCGCAAGGAACGGATCATGTTCGGCAGTCTCGAACCGCTCACCGCGCCGATGGCGGATCTGAAGGAGCCTGATCGTCGCCGCGGCGATCCGCCGCGCCCGTCCGCCCCAGCAGGAACAGGGCCAGCAGCCAAAGAAAATAGCCACCGATGAGGCCGGTCTGCAGCCAGTAAGGCAACGTCGACCGGCCTGCGAGCAGGGACACGAGCGCGTCCGAGAGATTCACTGCGGCCAGCCCCACGACCGTCACACCGAGCGCGACCAGCGCCGCGGGCACGGCGACCGGGTGCCGTGCGGCGGTCGCGAACAGGCAGACGTAGGCCACGACGGCGAAGGAGATGATCTTGTCCTGGTAGGCGTGGAACGGCACGTCGTAGTAGACGAAGAGCAGCGGATACTTGAGCCCAAAAAAGTGTGCCACCGCCATGCAGCAGAAGTAGGCCACGCCCATCCACAGCGACCACCGCAGCACGGTGTCTGCCCACTCCCGACCGCCGGTGATTCCATCTGCTGGCTGCATTGCGTCGCTCCGTACCCGGGTCACATGCGATTATAGATACACTCAGGAAGCAGCCGCAGCGCTCAGGCCACGATCCGCCACCGCCTCGTCACATACGCGTGCGGCTGCCGCGAGTCGATCGCCGCGAGAATCTCGCGGGCCGCTCCATCGACGGGGGCGACCCAGAACAACCCGTCGCCTTTGGCCATGGCCGTGGCGACGAAACCAGGCTGAATCTCCGTGATGCAGATGGGCAGCCGCTGCTTCGCGCACGTGTGCCGCAGCGACCGCAGATAGCTGGAGACGAAGGCCTTCGATGCCCCGTAGGCGGGCGCTTCTCCATGACCACGGATTGCCGCGATCGATGAGATGCCGACGAGCTACCCCCGCCCATGAGATGTGACTGTTCCTGCAGCAATGGGCATACTCCTCCGGTATTCCAGGCCGCAACTGTTGCACGCAGGCGATGGGTGACAAGGCCAGCACTATCAGTGCTTCGTGGTCGCGAGCCTGCGCTCGACCCAGCGGCCGGCGGCCAGGCCGCTCGCTGCCGCCCCCTCCACCCGCGGGCCGCCGAAGGCGTCGCCGCAGCAGACGATCGGCGGCACATCGATCGCGGCCACCATCGGTGCCGGAATGATCGTCGTCGGCAGGGCAAACTTCCAGCGGTGCAGCGACCGCTCGACGATCGCCGCGGCCGGGTCGCCGTCGATCCAGGGCCGCGCACGCTCGATGAGCTGCGCCGCGACGTCCTCAGGCGGATCGTCGAAGTGGCGGCGGCTGAAGTCGCCCGACGCGTGGATCGTGAGCGACGGCACGCTGGAGATGCCCTTCTGCATGTTGTCGGCGATCCATGACACCGGGCCGCCCTCGCACTGGATCGCCCCCGGCGGCGGCACGAGGCTCGGCCGGTCGAGTACGAGCATGACTGCGAAGGAGGGGTCGTAGCCGACCGTGGCCAATTGCCGCCGCACGACATGATCGATGCCCCCCGCGTCGCCAAGCAGGCCGCCGGCGGCGAAGAGATCCAGCGACTGCGGCACGGGAGACGTGACGATCGCGGCCGCAGCCTCGACCACGTCCACAGAAGCAGCCTCCCCACCGGGCTCGACCGCGATCCGCACCCGGCCCCCGGCGACGCCGATCGAGGCCGCGCGGACGGCGGTGCGGATCATGCAGCGATCGGCCGGCAGCCCGGCCGCGAGGAGCTTCGGCAGATCGGTCATGCCGCGGACGCCCCGCCACCGCGGGTGGCCGTCCGCCGCCGCGGCGACCTCCGCGCCGATCGATCCGGCGCGGCCAAAACCCTCGCACCAGGTCGTCACCGCGCCGGCCGACTCGGCCGCCGCGACGATGCCAGCGAACTCGGCGCCGCGGACGGTGAAGAACTGCGCGCCATGGTCGCAGAGTGCGCCGCCGATGCGGCGGGTCGCCATCCTGCCGCCGACGCCGCGGGATTTTTCCAACACCACCACCCGTCGCCCCGCCCGCGCAAGCTCTCCAGCGGCGACGAGTCCGGCGATGCCGGCCCCGACGATCACCGCGTCGATTCCACAATCATGGCCCATCGTTTCGGCGGCACCCGCGTCAGCCATGCCTCGGCTCCGACCCCCGCTCGCCGCGGTGCTCCCGCCAGGCGGCCAGCAGGATGCCGGCGAACGGCAGCCACCAGATGAGGTCGTTCGTGAGGATATTCCAGCCGAAGGCGAGCGGGAATCTTCCGGAGAGGAGCGCTCCGGCGAATCCGATCGGACCGAAGACCTTGCCGAGCAGCCCGACGAGCGTGATCGGCCAGTGCCGCAGCGGATCGGTGGCGGCGGCGAGGTAGCCGATTCCGTAGACGCCGACGATCATCCCGATGCACTGCCAGAGCTCCGGGTAGTTCGGCGGCTCCATGCCCACGACGCGGAAGCACCACACCGGCGCGAGCACCGCGAGCCCGCCCCACGCGAGGTTGTAGACTCCGGCCGCGACGAGAACCGCCCTCATCCACGGGCGGCCACGGCTCACGACGTCAGAAGACTGGTGCATGGCGGCTCCGCACAGGTGCCGCGGAGCGCGGCCGGAAAATAGTCGCCGTCGGTCAACAGAGGCCTGGCCGTTCAGGCCACTCGGTGAACGAGGCAGTCAGGGGATGCTCAGGGGACAGTCAGGGAAAGAGTAGCCGCATCGGGTCGGTCGTACAGGGCATCCGGCTCGAGGCCAGGACCTCCCCCGCGTCGCAGCCCCCCATCATTCCGGCCGTGGCGGCCAGCGCCCGCACGCGGGGAAAGACGTGGGCCTTCTCCGCCGGGAACTGTGAGCGATAGCAGGCGATGGCCTCCAGCTTGCACTCGAGGTGGCCCGCGATGTCGACGACGAGCGGCCAGTGGCCGTGCGGCACGTCGGGCATGCCCGCCAAGAGAAAATAGGTCAGGAAGGACGGCACGGTGTGGACCGGCAGGCCGTCGAACGTGTCATCCCACTTGGTGAGCCGCGAGTAGAAGACCGCCGCCTCGGTGATGGCCACGGCCTGGGCGTGGTCGGGCGAGGCGAGCGGCGTCTTGTCCCCGAGGCCGAGCACGAGCCGGGGCCGCCAGCGGCGAAACACCTTCGCCAGGGCCACCCGCACTTCGAAGCCGTCGAAGAGCCGCCGGTTGGCGAAGCCGAGCTGCTCGCGGTGGAGAACGCCGAGCACCTTGGCCGCGGCCGCGGCCTCAGCGAGCCGCTCCGCCGGACCGCTCGAGCGGGGCGTGGGCTCGCCGTCGGTGAGGTCGACGATCCCCACGCGATGCCCCTGCGCGGCCAGCAGCGCGAGCGTGCCGCCGCAGCCGATCTCGACGTCGTCGGGGTGCGCGCCGACCGCGATCACGTCCAGCGGTGGCGGCAGGTCCTTCATGGGTCACGCACCACGCTCTTGCGCCGGCTACGCCGGCTTCGTCGCCGCGATCAGGAACGTGGGGTTGAGCGACTCGAACCGGATGCGGTCCATCTGCTCGATGCCGCGGGCGATGTTCACCATCCAGTAGGAGGCGTCGCCCGACCGGGCCCGCAGCATCGCGTGCACCGCGGCCAGGTTCTCGATGCTGTTGCAGGCGGTCACCAGTCGGCCGCCCGGCTTGAGCCGCTTCCATGCCTCCTCGACGAGCATCGAGACGTCGCGGCCGCTGCCGCCGACGTAGATCGCGTCGGGATCGGCGAGGCTCGCCCAGGCCTCCGGGGCCCTTCCCAGCACGGCGTGGAGATTGGCCACGCAGAACCGCTGGGCATTGGCGATGATCAGGTGGTGGTCGTCGGGGTCCATCTCGATCGCGTGCACGGTGCCATTGCAGGCGATCCGCGCCGCCTCGAGCCCCACGGAGCCGCTGCCGGCCCCCACGTCCCAGACCACGCTCTCCGGCCGCAGCCCCAGTTCGGCGAGCGCGAGCGACCGCACCTCGGCCGGCGTCAGCAGGCCCCGCTTCGGCCGCGACTGCAGGAAGCAGTCGTCGGAATTGCCGAAGAGCCGCGTGCCCACCTGCCCCGGCTTGTCAGCGACGCGGGACTTCCGCACGAGGATCATCACGTTGAGCCCGCCGAACGACTCCTTCGCGATCTCCGCGAGGCTTCCCTGCGTCACCCGCTCGTCGGGCGACCCGAGGTTCTCGCACACGTAGGCCTGGAAGTAGTCGACGCCGTCCTCGAGGAGCGCCTTCGCCACCGCCGCCGGCGGCCACTGCTCGCTCGTGAAGAGCCCGACCGTCTCGCTCGTGCGGATCTTGTCGATCACCCGCTCGATCGACTGGCCCGACAGGTTGGCGAGGAAGGCCTCCTCCCACGACTCCTTCACGCGGGCGAACGCCAGCTGCATGCTGCTGACGTGCGGCACGACCTCGAACCGTTCCTTGCCCAGCTTGGCACAGACATACCTGGCCGTGCCGTAGAAGAGCGGATCGCCCGACGCCAGCACCACGACCCGCTTCGCGCCCGCGGCCTCGATCCTCTCGACGAGTTCCTCGAGGTTCGACGCGGCGACGAGCCTGCCCGCCAGCCCGGCGGGCAGGAGCTGGCCGCACGATTCGGGGCCGAGCAGCAGATCGGCGGCCTCGACGAGCCGGCGGGCCTGCGCGGTCATGCCCTCCACGCCATCATCGCCGATGCCGACGATATGGACCTTCTCCGCAGCCACCGGGCCTCCTGTCCGTGGGTCGTGAGCCGCCCGCGACGGGGGTCAGGCCTGGAACGAACTGCCGCAGCCGCAGCTCTTCTTGGCGTTGGGGTTGTTGAAGGTGAAACCGCGCTTCTCGATGCTGTCGTGGAAGTCGAGCGTCGTGCCGTCGAGGAAGAGGTCGCTCTTCTTGTCGACCACGACCGCCACGCCATGCTGATCGCTGCGGGAGTCGGCCTTCGGATCCCACGCGGTGTCGAAGCCGAGCGAGTACTGGAACCCGCTGCAGCCGCCGCCGGCCACGCCGACGCGGAGCACTGTCGAGGGATCGAGCTTCTGCTCGGAGATGATCTTCTTCACTTCGCTGGCGGCTTTTTCCGTGAGCATGACCGACATGGGGACGACTCCTCCTGCTGCAGCATCGGGGACTATTTGGTTGACGTCGGACCCGAGCCCGGGGCCCGAGGTCCTTCGCCACCCTCAAGTCTATCCCCCTGCCCTGCGGAGGCAAAGCCGATTCTCGGCCGTGCTGTCCCGCTACGCGAGCTGCCGCAGCCGGGCAACGCCGGCGGCAATGCGGTCGGCCGCGGCGTCGATCTCGGCCTCCGCCGTGAATCGCGACAGTCCGAACCGCAGGCTGGCCCGGGCCTGATCTGCGTCGAGCCCCAGAGCCACGAGCACATGGCTCGGCCGGGGATGCTCCGACGAGCAGGCGCTGCCAGAGCTGACGGCGAGCCCGGCGCCGGCGAGCGTCTCCAGGAGCGTCTGGCCGTCCACGCCCGGCACGCGGACATTCAAGTTGTTGACGAGACGCACTGACTGCGCACCGTGCCCGTCGAGCGGCGGACCGTTGAGCTCGATGCCGGCCACCGCCTTGAGGAGAGCAAGCCAGAGCCGGTCGCGGAGCCGCCGCATGGAGGCCATCTCCTCGGGGAGTCCCGCCGCAGCGAGCCGGGCGGCTTCCGCCATGCCGACGATGCCGGGCACGTCGAGCGTGCCGCTCCGCATGCCGCGTTCCTGGCCGCCGCCGTAGACCAGCGGCTCGACGCGGACCACGCGCCCCCGCCGTCGCAGCCAGAGCCCGCCCATCCCCTTCGGCCCGTGAAACTTGTGCGCGGAGAAGCTGGCCAGGTCGGCGCCGAGCGCCTCCACGTCGACCGGCATGCGTCCCAGCGCCTGCGCGCAGTCGACGTGGAGCAACGCTCCCCGCACATGCACGAGTTCGGCGATCGCGGCGATGTCCTGAACCACGCCGATCTCGTTGTTGGCGAGCATCACCGAGACCAGAAACGTGTCGGGCCGGAGTGCCGCCGCGAGATCCTCGAGCCGGATCCGCCCCGTCACGCCGGCAGACGACTGCGGCTCGACCGGCAGCCGCGTCACGGCGACGCCGCGCCGCTCCAGGTGATCGACGGGATCGAGCACCGCGTCGTGCTCGGTCGCCACGGTGACGAGGTGGCCGCCGCCATCTCCGCTTTTCCTCAGCGTGTTCCAGCGGCGTGCCGAACCCAGGATCGCGAGATTGTTGGCCTCGGTGGCGCCGGACGTGAACACGATCTCGGCGGCAGTGCCGCCGATCGCGGCCGCGAGCGTCTCGCGGGCGGCATCGACGGCCGCGCGGGCCTCGCGGCCCATCTCGTGCGTCACGCTGCCGGCGTTGCCGTAGTGGTCGGTGAGCCACGGCAGCATCGCCTCGAGCACCCGCGGGTCGAGCCGCGTGGTGGCGTGATTGTCGAGGTAGATCGGCGTGGAGTGAGGTGACTGCATGGCCATGATTCCAGAATACCCTGGAGGCACTGGCCGCGGCCTCGCTCGCTACGCCACCGCGCCCGCAGCGATCGCGTCGAGGGCGATCTGCGACCAGGTCTCGAACCGCTCCCGGTCGGCTAGCAGCTTCTCCAGCGTGTCGAACCCGCACTCCACGAGCTCGCTCTCGCGCGATGCGACCTCTGGTCGCTCCAGTTCCAGGACGTGCACGATACCGAGATGCACGCTGCCCACCGGCGTGGCGTCGTCGTTGATGAGGCCGACGCACCGCGACGTCCACGCCCCACCGATCGCCACCTCCTCGTCGAGCTCCCGCCGCATGCCCGACTCGTACGACACGTCGTCGCCGTGCTTGCCGTCGGTGCTGGCGATGTGGCCACCGATGCCGACCGACCGCTTGGCCCGGAGGCGAGCCTCGCTCTGGCCGCCGCCGCGAGTGTAGGAGAAGTACCGGGGCGTGCCGTCCTCCGCCCGCCAGGAGAGCACGCAGTAGGGAATGAGCTGCTTGAACGACGGATCCTCCTCGACGCTCGCCCGCGGCCGCCACGACGTGTGCCGTGGATCGAGCAGCAGCGGGAGGTAGGCGGCGGTGTCGCCGCAAAAGCCTTGGAAGATCCCCGCCCGCTCCAGGAGCGAACGCGGCACGACGAGAACATCTTCCTGGGGGATCGGGCTCATGACTGTCCTCCTGGAAACGGCGAACGCCGAGGGCAAAAAGCCGGGCGCTGCGTGCCGGCCCGCGGTAGGCCGGACAGCATAGCGAAAGCCGGACGACGCGCCAGCGTGACACGTGAACGGGCTCGTCGTTCGCGATGAACCTCCGCCCGCCGCCTACTGCAGCAGCATCGCGTCGCCGTAGCTCAGAAATCGGTACCGCTCGCGGATCGCCTCGTCGTACGCCCGCGCGATCAGCCCGCGGCCCGCGAACGTGCTCACGAGCACCATCAGCGTCGTCCGCGGCATGTGGAAGTTGGTCAGCAGGCAATCGACGACGCGAACTTCGTAGCCGGGCCGGATGAAAAGGTCGGTCGGCCCGCTCCAGGCGGCGAGCTCGCCCGAGCGGGCGGCCGATTCGAGCGTGCGGGCGGCCGTGGTGCCCACCGCGACGACCCGGCCGCCCCGCGCCCGCGCGGCTGCCACGGCCGCCACCGTCTCCGGCGGGCAGACGCACCACTCGGTGTGCATGACGTGGTCGTCGAGCCGGTCGGCCGTGATCGGCCGGAACGTGCCCAGGCCCACGTGCAGCGTCACGCGCGCGCGGCTGATGCCGCGGGCTGCGAGCCGAGCGAGCAGCTCGTCGGTGAAGTGGAGCCCGGCCGTCGGCGCCGCGGCCGAGCCGCTCTCCCGCGCGTAGACGGTCTGATATCGCTCGCGATCCCCCGCCGCCTCGACGCCGCCGCGGATGTAGCCCGGCAGCGGCACGTGCCCCACTCGGTCGAGGATCGTCTCCGGCGGCGCGACGACGTCGGGCTCGGCGAGCCACGCGCCGCCGGCAGCACGGCCGACGAGCGTGAGCGCGACCCCACCGCCGCCGTCGCGCGATTCCAGCAGCACGCGTTCGCCGACGGCGGGGCTGCCACGGGTGCTCGCGAGGAGCTGCCAGGCGCCGGTGGCCTCGTCGATCCGGAGGAACAATCCCTCCCAGCGGCCGCCGGTCTTTTCGCGGCGGCCGACGAGGCGGGCCGGCACGACGCGGCTGTCGTTGACGACGACGAGGTCGCCCGGCCGGAGGATGTCGGGAAGGTCGCGGACGTGGCGGTGCGCCAGCCCGCCGGTCGCCCGATCGACCACGAGCAGGCGGGCGGCCGCGCGGTCGGCCAACGGCTCCTGTGCGATGAGATCGGGCGGCAGGGAATAGTCGTAGAGATCTGCTTCGGACATGCGTGGCATCGTATCGGGCCGGCGCCGGCCCTGCCTGCGGCGCCGGCTGCCGGGCTGGTAGAGTGAGTGGAATGTCCTCCAGCATCCACACGAGCGTCCTTCCCGCCGAGGTGATGTCGTTTCTCGCCGTGACGCCGGGCATGCGGCTGGTCGACGGCACGCTCGGCGGCGGCGGCCACACCCGGCTCCTGGCTGAGGCCGTTGGTCCCGACGGCCTCGTGATCGCGATCGACCGCGATCCGCAGGCGATCGAGCGGGCCGCCCGCGAGCTCGCCGGCCTGCCGGTGCGGTTCGCGCAGGCCAACTACTGCAACCTCCCCGAGGTGCTCGACGCGCTCTCCATCGACACGGTCGACGGCGTCCTGCTCGACGTCGGTCTCTCGAGCGACCAGCTCGCGGACGCATCTCGGGGCTTCTCGTTCGATTCCGACGGCCCGCTCGACCTGCGGTTCGACCCGACCGAGGGCGAGCCGGCCTGGAAGCTGGTCAACCGCATGAAGCCCGACAACCTCGCCGACATCATCTTCGAGTATGGCGAGGAGCGACACAGCCGGAGGATCGCGCGGCGGATCGCGGCGGTGCGGGAGAAGCAGCCGATCCGCTCGGCCCGCGAGTTCGCCGCCGTCGTGCGGTCGGCGGTCCCGCGGCAGACACCTCCGCAGCGGATCGATCCCGCGACCCGCACCTTCCAGGCACTGAGGATCGCGGTCAACCAGGAGCTCAAGAGCCTGCGGATCGCCCTGGAGCGAATTCCCGCGCGGCTGTCCGCTGGCGGCCGGCTGGTGGTGATCTCCTTCCACTCGCTGGAGGACCGGCTCGTCAAGCAGGCGTTTCGCAGCCCGCAGGTCTGGGAGTGCCTGACGCGTTCGCCGGTCGAGGCCTCGGAGGACGAGGTCCGGCGCAATCCGCGGAGCCGGTCGGCGAAGCTGCGGGCCGCCCGCACCGTCGTCTCACCAGCCGCCGGCTGACGGACGCCGCAGGGAATCGTGCGGCGAGCCGACGGCCCACCGCGATCGGCGACGCCGTGGCCGTGTCCGCCGTCTTCACCGCGGCACCGCGAGCCTCGGCCAGGCAGCCTCGAGCCGTTCCCGCGACGGGATCTCCAGCCGCGTTCCCGGCGCGAGCGTGACCCGCGGGTCCACCACGCGATTCCAGGCATAGAGCGCCCGGTAGAGCCGACCGTCCCCGTAGGCTCTCTCCGCCAGATCCCACCACGAATCTCCCGCCGCCGTCACGTAGCTCGGGGACGCCGTCTCGGGGAAGGCCACGGGAACGTCGGCCATAGCCGGCGCCCCCGCCGGCTCGATGGCCTGCCGGCCGGCTGCAGCCGGCGTGACGTCGGGCGGAATGTCGGAAGCCGGCGGCGCGAACACCGACGCGGGCGGAGTCCGCCCCGCAGCTGCGGCATGCTCGGCGGCAGGTGGCTGCTCGGACTGCCGCTCGGCGCCAGGGGACGGCTGCTCGAACGACGTGGCGGTGACGAACGGGTCGCGACGCGGCGGCATGTCCGCGACCTCGCGGTCGAACGCGGCCGCCTGGGCGACGTCGTTGCCAGGCACGACGTCTCCCGAGTCGAGACGGCGATCTCCCGGAAACGTGGCAGACGGAACCGTGGCGGACTGCGGCGACAGCGTCGGCGGTGCGACGAGCTCATGCGGCTCCGCCGCCGCCATGTCGACGTGGACGTCGGGGCCGGCCCCAGTGGGCGGCCGCGCGACGAGCAGCTTCATCGACAGCACGCCCACGAACACGCCGGCCAGGGTGGCGAGCAGCGCGAGCAGGAGCTTGGTTTCACGTCCCATGGATGGCCGCACGACGGGAGTGCGTCGCGGGATTGTCGTGAACCGGCCCGCCGCCGGCGGCGCCGCCGGACGTCTTCACTTCGTGCCGAACTTGTAGGCGGCGTTCCGCGGATCGAAGTCGGCGTCGGTGAAGCCCTGGTTGATCTTCACGTTCATGTAGGTGTACTCCTCGAGGAGCACCGGCTGCCCGCCCGCCTCCTGCGGCCAGTCGTAGGCCTCGTAGCGGATCGGGATCGTCAGCTCGTCGTCGATGAAGACGCGGGCCAGATGGAAGCGGAAGTTGCGGCGGGGAACCGGATGCATCACCTGCACGCAGGTGCAGATGCGTCCGTTCACCTTGGCGTTGGGATAGAAGTTGACCTCGCACTCGCCGAACTGCTTGTCGTGCTCCGCCACCTCGACGAGCCGCTTGGCCAGGTTCTCCACGCCGATCTCCGTGACCGGATAGCGGTTGCCCTGCATCGCGAGCATGCTCTGCGGCTTGAGCGACACCGTGCCCACCATCGCGCGCACGCCGCTGCCGGCATGAGCCAGCATGTTCCCGTCGTTGAGGCCGTTGACGTAGATCACCTCCTGCCCCTTCACGGCGTCCGGGCCGAGGAAGTAGAGGTAGACGCTGAACGGCTGCTGCCGGATCTTCGCGAACATGTACTCGTGCTCGCCGAGCTTGCCGTCGATCCGCTCGCGCTTCACGACGGTGGCCGAGTAGTCCTTGATGTTGGCGCCGATCTTCGTCAGCCCCTGCTGTGCGAGGTCGAGTGCGGGCTGGAGGGGGTGCGTGCCGGTGGCCGCGGCCGCCACGCCGGTCGCCGCGTCGCGGACCGGCAGGCCGCCGTTGGGGATGAGGCCCGGGGTCTGCTGGGCGGCGGGAGCGGCCTCCGGCTGCTGTGCCCGGGCGGGGCTCGCCGCGCCGAACGCGAGGGCGACCGCGGCGGCGATCACGCCGCTCCGCAACGGTGAGAACACGCCGACCAGGCTCGCCATGACGACCTCCATGACCATGTCAGGCATCCGCGACGGCGGCCGTACATTGGACCGAACGCGTCGAGACCCTGCTGGAAGGGCGGGAGTGTAGCGACCGCGACGGAGCTCGGCCATGCCATTTCCCGGCGTTTTCGGCCGGTCCAAGCGGCTGCCTTGCCGTTCTTCCGACAGCCAACCATGCTCCACCGGGGTGCCGTGAACCGTCTCCGTGCATCGCGGCGGGCCGCCCAGGCTGCCGATACGCCCCTTTCCCTGTCCCTCCTCTGTCCCTCCCCTGCCCCTCCCCTGCCGGTCAGGCCCACCCCGCATGGCCCTCGTCGAACGCGTTCCCGCCCCCGACGATCTGGTCGTCGGCCGCATCGAATCGGCGCCGTTCGCGGAGAACACGTACGTCTTCCATCGTCCCGGCCGATCCGAGTGCCTGGTGGTAGACCCGGGTTTCGAACCCGGAGCCGTCGTCGCCTGGATCGAAGAGCACGGCCTCGCCCCCGCCGCCATCCTGCTGACGCACGGGCACTCCGACCACATCGCCGGCAACGCCGCGCTGCGCGGCCGCTGGCCCGAACTCCCGATCCTCATCGGCCGGGACGACGCGGCGAAGCTCACCGACCCCGCCGGCAACCTCTCCGGTGCGTTCGGCCTGTCGATGGTGAGCCCGCCGGCCGACCGGCTGCTCGACGAGGGGGAGCAGGTCTCGCTGGCGGGCATGACGCTGCACGTGACGACGATCCCCGGCCACTCCCGGGGCCACGTCGTGTTCCGGGTCGAGGGGTGCACACCCTCCGTGGTGTTCGGCGGCGATGTTCTCTTTCGCGGGAGCATCGGCAGGACCGACTTTCCCGACGGCGACTTCGCGGCGCTCGCCGCCGGGATCCGGCGCGGCCTCTACTCGCTCCCCGACGACACGATCGTGTTTCCCGGCCACGGCGAGCCGACCACGGTGGGCCACGAGCGCCGGCACAACCCGTTCGTCTCCGATGAAGGATCCGCCGGCTGACGCCCCGGCGCCGATTGACCCGGCCGGGCCCGCCCCCGGAAGATGATTGCCGATGCTCTCCCCCGCCGACCTCTCCGCCTCTCCGACGACCACCGCCCCGGCCGACCGCGCTGCGGCCCGGTCTGCGCTGTGCCGCGCGGCCGGTCTGGGCCTGGCGGCGCTGGCGCGGCTCCTGTCCGGATCGAGCGTCCGCTGGATCGCCAGCCAGCCCGACACCTGCCAGCGTGTCTATTTCGCCAACCACACGAGCCACCTCGACGCGTTGGTCGTCTGGGCGTCGCTGCCGCAGCCGGTGCGTGAGCTCACCCGCCCGGTCGCCGCCAAGGACTACTGGTCGCGCGGGTTCGTGCGCCGCTGGCTGGCGGAGGAGGTCTTCGATGCGATCCTCATCGACCGCACAGACATCAAGGTGCACCAGAGCCCGGTCGACCTCATGCTCCGGGAGGCGGGCTCGACCCATTCGCTCATCGTGTTCCCGGAGGGGAGCCGCAGCGTCGACGGCGAGGTGGGCGAGTTCAAGAGCGGCCTCTACTACCTCGCGAAGAAGCGGCCCGATATCGAACTCGTGCCGGTGCACATCGACAACCTCAACCGCGTGCTCCCGCGCGGCGAGTTCCTGCCCGTCCCGATGCTCTCATGCATCAGCTTCGGCCCGCCCCTGTGGCTGGAACGCGGCGAGGCAAAACTCGACTTCCTCGCCAGGGCCCGCCGGGCCGTGCTGGCGCTGAAGGAATAGCGCAGGCCTCCATGAGCGACATCCGCACCGTCGCCCTGATCACCGGCGTGCTCGCGCTGCTCACCGCGGCCACCGCCGTCGGGCAGTTCCTCAAGCGCCACCCCGACCGAGGCCTCGACCCGGCGGCCGTCCGCACGTTCAACCTCCGCATCCGTGGCTGGTGGATCCTCTGCACCGTGCTGGCGGCCGCCTTCTGGCTCGGCACGACCGCCACGGTCGTGCTGTTCGGGCTCGTGTCGTTCTGGGCGCTCCGCGAATTCATCACGCTCACGCCGACCCGGAAGGGGGACCATCGCGCCCTCTTCTGGGTGTTCTTCGCGTTCACGCCGCTGCACTACGTGCTGGTGGGCCTCGACCGCTACGACATCTTCAGCGTGTTCCTGCCGGTCTACGCCACACTCTTCGTCCTGGCGCGGGTGGCCTTCGCCGGCGACTACAAGCGCTTCCTGGAACGCACCGCGAAGATCCAGGCCGGCCTCGTCGTCTGCGTCTACTGCCTATCGTTCGCACCGGCGCTTTTGCACCTGCCGATCGAGTCCCCCGCCGGCGGCCGCGGCGCGAACTTCCGGCTGCTGTTCTTCCTGATCCTTCTCGTGCAGTTCGCGGACTGCATGCAGTACCTCTGGAGCCGGATGCTCGGCCGTCGTCTCGTGGCCGCCGCCGTGAGTTCCAACCGCACCTGGGAGGGACTGCTCGGCAGCGCCACCAGCACGGCCCTGCTGGCGGCGGCGCTGTGGTGGGCGGCGCCCCCGTTCCAGCCGTGGCAGGCGGCGTTGGCCGGCCTGGTGGTGGCCACGATGGGCTTCGCCGGAGGCATGACCATGTCGGCGATCAAGCGCGACCGCGGCGTGAAGGACTACGGCACGCTCGTCGTCGGGCACGGCGGCGTGCTCGACCGGATCGATTCGATCTGCTTCGCGGCGCCCGTCTTCTACCACATCACGCTGCTGATCACCGACGGCGGGCTGTGAAGCCGGCCCGGCGGCACGGGATCAGCGGGCCTGCTGGCCGTCGGCGGGCTCGGCAGCCCGGCGGGCCTGCAACGCGTAGATCGACCGCCTGCCCGACGTGACGGCCAAGGCCGTCGGCTCCGGCGGCTGCGGCGGCACCGACTGGTCCGGGCTCTGGCCGCGGGGCGTCCGTGTCCAGTCGGCGGGCCGCGGTTGTGCGACAGCGACCGCAACTGCGGCCGGCGGCGCCGGGCAGCCCTGCTTCACCCAGTCGAGCCACTGGTGCTGCAGCTGCGCCACGCCCCCAACGCCGTAATGCTTCGACAGCGCGCCCGACCAGTCATCGCTGGCCAGTCCGGCGCCGACGAACGCCACGTACTTGTGCCGACCGCCGCGCTCGATGAGGTAGCGGGCCAGCGAATAGCCCTGCGAGTAGAGAGGCAGCACGTCGGCCGGGTACTCGCGCATGGCGAACATCTGCGGAAAGGCGATGCCACGGCCGGTGGTGAGGAATTCGATGAGCAGCCGGTGCTGCCTAGCCCGCTCGACGGGATGCTCCACCGTCGTGCACGCCCCCTCGTCGGCCCAGCGCGGCAGCGGCCGCCGGAAGTGGCTGGCGAAGATCGTGTGCGTGATCTCGTGCGGCAGGACCGAGTCGAGGATCCGCTGCTCGCTCCCCTGGATGGTCATCGTCCAGTTGAAGACCTCGCCGTTGTCGAAGACGAAGCTCGTCGCGCCCCCGGCGCCGAGGTGCGGGGCGACCTGAGCGTGGATCGGGCACGGCCTGCTCCAGCGGGGCAGCGTACCGCCCGTCCATTCGATCGCCAGATCGTGCCGGTACTGCTCGGCGGCATCGCCGATCCTGCGGGCCAGGGCGGCCGTCGGGGCCTCCACCACGAAATTCGCGGTGCGATGGCTCGCCGCCAGCGCGGGCGACGAGAGCCACGCGCCGACGATCGCCAGAAGCACCACGCCGCCACGATCGAGGCGGCCCGGGGTCCGCCCACCGACACTGTGTCCGACCTGCATCACTCGAAGCCTCCTTGCGACCGACCAGCGATCCCTGACCGACACCGGCGGCGCAAGACGCCGACAGCAGCCCGCGCACGGCGAATTCCCCCGGAAGGCCGCGCTGCCGGGCCATCTGCGGCCCGTGAGCGGGGCGGACACTAGCGGGCGCCGTGGCCGGGGAGCCAGACCGCTTTTCCGCTTGCCTGCATCACCCGGATTCGCGCGCCGCCTCGATCAGGGGGCCACATCGGCGGGCAGGATCCGCGTCGTCATCTCGCCGGCCACGGACCGTGGCACGACGGCAGGTCGCCGGGGCCGCGGCCAATGCCGCATCGCCACAGCCGTCGCCGCCGCCAGCAGGAGCGCTGCACCGGGCCAGGCCGGCGCGAGCCAGACGATCCACGCCAGCCCCGCGGCGGCGGCGGTCCACGGCCACGCGGCGGCCGGCGACAGCATCCATGCCGGCCACCCGCGTCGCGTGAGGATCCACGCCGCCCCGCAGCCGGCCAGGAGCGAGAGCGTGGCCAGCGCCCTGCCGCCGGCGGTGGCGTCGGGCCGGCGCACCGCGCGCATCGTGAGCCGGCCATTCTCCCCCTCGATCATCACGGGCTCCATCCGCGGACCATCGGTCGCGGGGGACGCCGCCGCGAGAAACGATGTCGGATCGCCGCCGACCGGCTTTCCGGCGCGTCGCGACTCGAAAAACCGGCTCAGCCGCTCCCGGTCCGATCCCGGGGCGCGGGCGATCGCCTGCTCGAAGTCCGGCTCGAGACGGGCCACGGCCTCGTGTCGCACGCGCTGCAGGCGGTCCGCGGCGACGATCCGCGCCGGCTCCTGCACCCGCAGGGCGATCCATTCGGGCACCTGCACGGTCCAGATCACCTGCCGGCAGGGCGCGCCCACGATCTCGGGAGGCGGCAGCGCGAACGGCTCGCCGTCGACCAGCCTGCGACCGAGATCGCCGACGAACAGGGCGACAACGAACCTGGGCCATCCCGGGTCGAGCAGTCGGAACTCCCACACGTTGTCGGACTGCGGCACGACCGGCGTGAACGCATCCACGGGACGACCGTCGACTGACACGTCGAACAAGCGCCACGCGGGAGGAAGCCGGAGTCGCACCGTCCGCTCCGCCGCCACCATCTCGAAGCAGGCCACTCCCCACACGCGTCCCCGCTCGTCGGCTGCCAGACGGATGTCGGCGAGTTCGACGCGATCGGACCGCGGCGTGGTTGCGGCCGTCGCGATATCCGCCGCGGCGGGCCGCGTGTCGGGCTCCACGTCGGTCCGCCGCGGTCCGTCGGGCGCGGCGCCGAGCGAGAAGTCGGGCAGCGTTCCGCTCGCAGGCCCGTCGAACCGTCCGGCGGAGCGTCCCTCTGCCTCCTCCGCGGCCGGCGCACGGCCGCCGTCCGCCGCCGGGAATCGCGCCACGCGGCCGTCTTCGACCCGCCAATCGACCAGCATCCGCGATTCCGCCGCGAGGACCGCCCACATACCAGGAAACGGCCCGGCGACCGGGCGGCCCGGAATGCGGGCGTCCACCTCGAGGCGAAATCGGCCGGCCCGGGGCCGTTGCACCACGATCGCGCCGGCCTTGTCCGCGGTGCGGCTCCAGTGCACGTCGATCGCGCCCCGCTCGGCCATGTCGGGCTGCAGCGCGTCGTCCTCGGCAAGCGTGACGCGATCGACGATGCACCCGGCCGGCAGTTCCAGGGGGATCGTCACGAGCGCCGTCGAACTCGCGTCGATCCTGGCGTCGAGATGGAGCCGCACGGCCTCGGCCCCGAAGACGACGGCGAGACGCTGCGATCCGCGCACGCTCTGCCGGCGGCGTTCCACCCACAGCCGCGCCCGCGCGCGGGCCGCGACGGGGACGGTCTGCGGTGCGACGGCAGCCGCCGACGGCTGCGGCCGCGGCTGGTTCACCTCCTCCCGCCACGCGCGGATCTCGAACGAGGGCTCGCTCTCGGGAATGGAGGCGACCGCGAGCCCCGCGGGAAGGTCGACCCGCACGACCAGGCTGGGGTTCGCCGAAAAACGCACCGTCCGCGCGTCCGCACCTGCCTGCTCGAGCCACACGGCGGGCACGTCGAAGGCACCCACCGGATCGTCGAGACGCAGGCGGAACGGCATCTCGAACCGCATGCGTCCCCGATCGGGAGACCTGCGCTCCACCAGGAAGCGACCGGCGCCGAGGGGCCGGAAGAGAACGCCGTCCCTCGTCTCCAACGCCCCGGGGTCTCTGTCCGACGACTCCTCGAGTTCGAGTCCCGGATCGGCGACGACCACGACCGACCGCACGATGGCGTCGTCGGAATCCACGTCGAACGTCGCCACGAGCCGGCAGGAGTCGAGATTCCACGTGACGTCGTTGCGGCTGACCACCGCCCTCGGCTGTGCGGCGAATCCCACGCCCGGTACCAGCGACCGCACAAGCCGCACCTGTGACGATCGCGACACGTCGAACGCCACGGCTCCGTCCGTCTCGACGGCGGATGCCGCGACGAAGGCGTCGCGGTGCGTCAGCCGCTCGCACACGAGCGCGACCCTGGCGCCGGGAACGCCGCCGTCCAGCCGCAGGGTCGCCGTCGGACTCGCGACGATCGCGATCGTCGCGGTCTCCGTCTCGCCGCGTCGCTGAACCGCCGGCTCGACGTCCACCTCGACGAGGTGCCTGCCCGCCCGCGGCACGGAGACCCGCAGCAGGCCGCCACCGGCGTCGAGCCGGCAGGTCGCCTCGCCGCCATCGATCGTGGCACGAGGCCCCGGGAACCGGCCACCGACCCCAGACTGATCGAGCACCAGGGTCGCGCCGGCATCGGCGTCGACGTCGACCGCGAGACGCCATGTGCCCCAGCCGCCGTCGCCCTCGGCGGCACGGGCGACGATCCTCGCCGCCAGCACGCGCACCGGCGCGATCGCGCCGGCATCCTCGGCCCGCACGATCGCGCGAAACAGTTCCTCGGGCACGAGTGCCAGCGGCTCACGCGCCGTGGCCGATCCCCTTCCGTCGGCCTCCGTGATGAAGACCCGCAGCGGCTCCGGCCGCGGCGGCGGCTCGACGGCAGCGGCCGTGATCGCCGCGGCGTCGTCATCCAGCGCGACGTCATTGAGCGCGCCGTCATCCTGCGCGACGGCGGTGGCCGAGACGCCCAGCACGATCACGACGGCGGCACACGCCGCCGCGACCGACGCCCGGCCCGTGCCGGCGCGGGACACCGTCGTGAGGACGCCCGCTCCGACCGCCGCCCACCATGCGGCCCGCGCCACGACGTCGAAGGGCGGTGCGCACCAGAGTGCCGCCACGCCGGTCAGCAGGCAGATCAGCAGGACCGGCCAGGAGCCGATGCGGGCGGCCAGGATCGCGCCACACCCCGCCGCCAGGCCGGCGAGGACGGCGATGACAGCCAGTACCTGACTGCGGACCACGACGACGCCGGCAGCGGCGGTTCCGCCGCCCGACGGCACGAGGAGATGTTCGCAGAAGCCCTGGAGCGGCACGCCGCGGGCCGGACCGTCCGGTTCGACGGCGGCCGTGCGCACGCGGGCGGCGAACAGGCGATCCGCCCAGCCAGACGTCGACCCGGGGTCGCCGACCATGCGGCTTCCAACGCGCACCAGCGCGACCTCGATGCCCGGCGGCAGGGCCAGTCGCCATTCGCGCTGCAGCACGGGCACGTCGATCCCGATCGCCGCCGGCTCGACGCTCCAGCATGCCGGCCCGCGCCCCCATGCCCCGCTGCCGACCGCGCGCACGACCGCGCCGAGACCGCCCTCGAGGCCGCCGTCGGCGGGCGGCTCGGCCACCGAACGCACGAGCACGCTCACGAATCGCCGCGCCGCTGGAAGCTCGATCCGCACGTCGCCGCCCACGGCGGGGCGGTCACCGAGCGGCACTCGCACCCCGTCCAGCAGGATGCCGTGCACGCGACGGCCGGCCGGAAGGCTCAGCGACACGGCGGGGCGGCCCTGGTTCTCCACGTCGATCCGCGTCTCGTATTCGGTCGCCCCCGAGGCGTGGCACCACGACGTCGTGGCCTCCCGCCATGCCCAGGCCCGGGCATCGCCGCCGGGCAGGAGTTCCGCGGCCGGCTCGTCGCCGTCATCGCCCTCCGCGTCGGGGCCGTAGGAAAACTCGCCGAGCGTCGCCATCCCCGTCTCCCCGACGGCGGCCTCCGGAGCCACCTCCGCGAGCCTGCGGTTGACGAGCCGCGACCGTGACCGGCCGACGTCCCGCACGACCACGTGCCCCACCGCCGTCGTCGCGTTCTCGACCCATGCCATGGGGAGCGGCTGCGCGCGGGTGAAGGGCACGGTGCGGGCGCCGCGGATCGCCACCGCTCCCCGGGCGGCCGGGACGAGCTCCACCAACCAGCGCTCGCCGCTCGTCCCGGGGCGGCCGTCGCCCGCCTCGAGCCTGCGGGCGGACACCGCGCCGGTGGCCGGCGGCAGCAGCGACCAGGCCAGCGGCACTTCCAGCGGCTGAGAGAACTGCACGACGAAGGCGTCGAGATCGGAGCCGACAGGCTGGCATTCGAACGTGAAGGACTCGGTCAGCCTGTCGTCGCGGACGGTGAGCCGCACCTGCGTGCGCACGTCGAGCGGCGGCCGACGGCGCACGAGCCGCGCCACCCGCGACTCCGCGCGGTGCCCGCCCCGGATGCGGGCGCGGACGGCCCCCTCCTCCGCGAGCGCTGCACATCGGCCCTCGAGCGGCAGCGGCGGCTGGTCGTCGCCGTCGAATTCGACCGTCATGTCGGGGCTGGTCCGCACTTCCACCAGCGCGAACTGCGCCGATTCCCCCTCGACGCGCACCATATCGAGCTCCGTCGTGGGAAAGCTCTGCCCCAACGCGGTGCCGCCGCGATGGCCGGTGATCCGCAGCCCCAGGCTCCGGGCCGGCGTGGCCGCGGTGGTCAGCCCGATCCGCAGCACGTCGCCGCGGGCGTCCCGCTGCACCCGCCAGTCGAGCCCGCCGCGTGGCTCAGCGGCGTCCCGACGCCGCGTCGCGTCGCCACCCTCCGGCACGGCCGGGGTCGCCACCTCCACGGAATCGATGAACCAGCCCGCCGCGATCCGTGCCGTCAGATCGAAGGCCTCTCCGCGAAGCACGCGGACGTCGCAGGCGGCACGGCCCACGACCACACCCGGCGACAGATCGACCGCGGTCACCCTCGCCACGTCGAGGACCGCGACGCGTGGAGCCAGCGCCAGCGTGACCGTCGCCTGCGGCGACTGTTCCTCCACGAACACGCGGGCCGGCTGCACGCCGTCCGGCACGACGGCCGACTCCTCGGCTTCCGCACGCTCTGCCGCACCCCCGGTCGGACGAGCCCGCGCCAGCGGCCAGCGGGCCGCGGCCTCGGGCGGCACCGTCACGCCGTTCTCCAGGTCGATCGATGCGATCGCGAACTCCGTTGCGACGCTGATTTCGATGCCACCGCCGATCCAGACCGCGTCATCGACACGCACCAGCGGCAGACGGCCTCCCTGCGGCCCCAGCGGCGCGACGGCCGACACAACGAGCGGCTCACGTCCGCCGACGCTGCCGCCGGGCAGGTCGATGACGATCCCCCGGCCGTCCCCTTCGACCCGCCAGGACACGTCGTCCAGCGGCGCGCCGTTGGCCTCCTCGCCGACGCAGACCCGCGTCACGATGGTCGCGGAGTCCGTGCGGAGCCGGACCGGAACCGGCAGCCATGCCGCCGCCGGCCGCACCGCGACCGTGACCCGCGCCTCGCGTCCACGGACGGCCACGGATGTCCACGCTGTCAGCCGCTGCTCCCCGGCGTCGAGCGGCACGAGCAGGATGTCGATCGCCTTCCGCGGACCGACGTCGATCCGCCAGGCGACCGTCGTCGCCCCGTCGGAAGCAGGATCGTGGCCATCCACCGGCGCGGGAGCCGACCACGCACCCACGACGATCGGGCGCGTGCCACGCGGAACCCGCAGCACAACCGTCGACGAGAGTGCCGGAACCAGCGGCATCCGCAGCCGGCGCGCGTCGGCGCTCGGCTCCGCCGCACGGCGGAACGCGCACGTGTAGGTCCCCGGCTCCGGCGTCGCAATCGCCAGGCTGCCATCCGGGCGGCCGAACACCACGGCCTCGCCGACACCGGCTGCCGTCGCGGCCGTGCCACCGCGGATGTCGAGATCGCCGAGCGACATGTCCCGCGGCCCCCAGCCGCCGGCTGCGGTGGGGTGCGCCCCGCCGACGTCGAAGGAGACCGTGCCCGCCATCGTGCCGTCGGCGGCGCATGTGACGTCGTATCGGGCGACGTCGGCCACCCGCGCCAGCGCCGGACCGCGCGGCCCCACGTCGCGTGCTTCCGTCGTCAGCCGTGCGATGCCCTCCGCGAACTCGCGGGCCGACATCGGCACATATCGACCGGGGCCGAGTGGCACGTCCGAGAGCCGGTCGACCGGCACGTGCACCCGCCTGAATTCGAGTACGCGCGAGGCCGCAGGCGGGACGGGATTCTCGGCGGGAGTCGTCCGGGCCGCGAGTCCCATGACCACGACCGCCGCCAGCACCGCGCGGAGACACGACGACGTCGCCGGCCGGCCGCCGCGTGCTGCACGCGCGAGAGTCCGTGCGGGTGTCATGGCATGTTCCGTCCGACGACCGCCGTGGCCTCCGGCTCGCCACGGGCCACGGATGGGGCGATGATCAGCGACGGGTGAGACATGCCCCGTGCGATGGAGCTTGCCGATCCTGGCACACGGTCGGCAGCAGACCGCTGCGCGGCCCCGCCAAGCCAGGCTCGCAGCACGCCGGCCAGCGCGGCAAGCGCGGCGCCGGGGATGGCCGACTGCGCGACCAGCGGTGCGCTGTCGGGAACCAACGCCGCGGCGAGGCTGGCCAGGGCTGCGAGCCCGAGGATGACCGGCACCCGCCTCGCCCAGGCCTGGTACACGCCCAGCAGGCCGATCGCCAAGACGGGCCCCGACACGGCCGCCACCAAGAGCCACGTGGGCACCAGCCAGATCCGCGCGGGACCGGGCGGCCCGATTCCCGAATAGACGAATCGCCGTCCCACTCCCGGAGGATCCCCACGCAACCGGGGAGAGTCGATGGCGACGTCGCCAACGGCGGCGGCCAGCCAGGTCGCGAGCGTCCCACGGGGCACGACCGCCACCTGCTGGAACCCAAAGTCCGCCCACTCCCAACGCTGCTGGGAGGTCCACCGTCCGGAGCGGCGGATGGCGTGATCGTCGGGGTCGAGCAGCAGTTCCCAGTAGAACCGTCTCTGCACCGTGCCCGCGGCGAACGAGGGTGGCACCAGGGTGACGACGCCCGGCATCCGCGCCGCCGCGGCGAAGCCCCGGCCCGCAGCCGGCAGGCCGACGTCAGACACGATCTCCAGGAGCCAGGAGCCGGTCGTCTCCCGCTGCGGAAGGTCGACGACGATCCGCCCATCGGCCCGCAGGGCATCGGGCTGCCTGCGGCCGTCGAGCCACACCTCGACCTCTCCGGCCTCGGGCCCGCCGGTTCCCGGCGGCACGGCCGCGGCCGGCAGCGTGAGCGACAGCCGGTCGGCGGCGCTGGTGACTGCATACGCGTAGACGTCGCGACGTCGACCGGCGACGAGCAACGTCTGCAGCCACGCCGCCTCCACCTCCGTCTCGCCCTGCGGCACGCGCTGCCGTGCGGAGAGCGCGAGCGGCACCTCCCGCTGAGGACGGGCGGTCGTCCATGTCCGCCCCGACAGCCCAGCCGATCCCGGCCCGGCGACATCGCGTTTCCAGGACGTGCCGCGGACGTCCACCGACAGCGTCTCCGGGGCCGAGAGCGCGATCGACTGCCGGCCGACCCGCACGGCGACGGGCAGCGCGAGCGGCAGTTCCTCCGCCACCGTCGTCTCGGCAGGCACCGTCGGCGTCGGCAGTTCGTAGTGCACGGTCACCTCTCCGACGCCGAGAAGCGGCACCGCGAGCATCGCCCTGAGCAGCACGCGGTCCGCCGACGCGTCACCCGGCGGCGGATTGGCGGCCGCGGCGTCGTCGCGCGGCGACGGGCCGGACCGATCGACACCGGCGGCGTCCTCGATCGGGTTGAGCAACTGGCCGTTCTGCCGGATTTCGAGCGTGCCGGCCCGTGCCACCGCCTCCGCCACGTCGAACTCGATGAATTCCAGCGGCACGTGGGCGACGTCGAACCGGATCGTCTCGCGCACCAGCATGGCGGCGTGGTCGATGTCGGCCTGCACCGCCACGGTCGCATCGACCCGCCGGGGCAGGAAGCGGCGGGTCGCGGCGAAGGCGCCTTCGCCGCCGTCGAGCCGGTAGGCCAGCGTCGTGCGCTCGGCGTCCGCTCGCATCGCCGTGGGTGCGACGTGGCGGACGAGCCCCTCGATCGCCTCGGCGTCGGGCAGCAGTTCGATGTCGCTTTGCGATCCGATGACGATCGACGCCGGCCCGACGAGGTCCGCTTGGGGGGCCGGAATCCGCCACGCGACCCGATCGACGCCGGGCTCGAGCCTCTTCCCGCCCCGAATCTCCACCACCGCGTCGCCGGACAGCGGCTGGACGAACGGAATCACGAGCCTGCCCCCCTCGCTGGAGACGGCCGCCACGTCCACGACGCTGCTCGGCCCCACCTCGTCCACCTCGTAGTCGCCGAGCAGGACGACGATCCGCGACGCCGGCGCGCCCCGGACCGACACCCGCAGCCTGGCGTCGAGCGACACCCGCGCCGCGGCGACGTCGTACCGGTACTCGGGCTCGATCACCAGGCGGCTGCCCCGGGGCCGCACCCGCAGCGGCAGTCGTGCCGGCTGCACGTCGAAGGCGAAGGCCGCGACGAAGCCGGGCGCCCGCCCCGCGTCGGCAGGATCGATCCGGCGGAAGCCGCCGGTGTCGTCCCACTCGACCTGCCAATCGCCGTCCACGACGAGGCTCGTCCGGCCCCACTGCCGCCAGAGGGGAATGCCCTCGACGGCGAAGCCCAGCGGGTCGAACACCTCGCGACCGGTCGGGTCGATGGGCCGCTCAGTCTCGAGTTCGCACACGCACCGTCCATCGGCGGCGCGATCCACCCGCACCACCGCCACGGACCGCCCCTCCCCCTCCTCCATCCGCACCAGCGCCGCTGGTGCGCGGACGCTTCGCAATGCGGACCGCGGTGGCAGCGTCACGCGAATCGTGTCGGTGCCGGCTGGCATGCTGTCGAGCCGCAGGCGGGCCTCGGTGACGGCCACCCGGCCGTCGATTCGCACGATCGAATCGACGACCGACTGCGGCACCGCCGTGGCTGCGGGCCGCTCGGCCGGATCCGACGCGCCCGGCGGCGCCGTGCCGTCGCCCACGCGGATCCGCGTCCGTCCCGAGAGTCCCACGATGGTGACGACGCTCCCCGCCCCCGACGACGCCGGTGCGATCTGCGCCGGCAGCGATGCGGGCCGGACGGAGACGGCCGGTTCGACGCGCGACGACGTGAGTTCCACCAGCGAGGCCGTGGCCCGCGGAATGTCGAGCGCCAGCGTCTCGTGCGTCGGCGACGCGTCGACGGGGATCGTGCCCTCAAGCCGCACCAGGTGCGACGCATCCGTCTCGGATCCACCGGCGGGAGTGGACAGCCAGAGCACGTAGCCGGGAGCCGTCGGATCATCCTCCTGCCCGGGCCCGCCCCCTGCGGGCGACACGAGCATGCGTCCGGGCCCTTCGTGGGCCGGTGCCGCCGTCACCAGGAGGCCGTCGAGACCGATCGGCAGGCTGACCCATCCGGGCCGCGCCTGCCGGACGAGGAGTTCGACCGCCACGCGACAGGTGGCGGCCGCGGCGGGGGGCTCGGTCGCGAGCATGCCGCGGAGCGTCACCCTCTCCAGCACGGCCGCGGGAGCATCGGGCAGGCCGGGAAGCCCCTCGCGGAGACGGAGCAGATCGATGAAATCGCGGTACCGGAAGCCGGGCACGGGCACGAGCCGGCCCGCGTCATCCTGCATGTAATAGATCTCGGGCGCCGACTCGCGAACTCCCGGCGTGGCTGGGGCCGGCTCCTCCGCGCGGCCGCCGGGGCAGCAGGCCGCCAGGGCCGCAAGGCAGATCGCCCACAGCACCGTCATCGCAGGGCATTTCGAGGATCGATTCGACATCGGGCCAGCGGACTCCCGGACCCCTTCCCCGGATCCGGGCGCGACGGATCAGGGGCGGGAAACCTGGCAAGAAATGCGGATGGCGCAACGGCGCCTGCCGTCCACCATCAATTTACCCCGCAGCCTACCCGCGGGGCGGGCTTCCCGTCGCGAACCGTCGCGGAACAGCCTTCGCAGGCCGCCCGACCGGCATGACCGGCATTACAGGCGCGATCGGAAGAGACACGTCCCCGCGGCCGGGCCGCCGGCGGTCAGGCTGCAAGCCGAGTGGCTCAGCCGGACGCGACCAGCACGGACGAGAGTTCGGCCAGCACCTGCGGCGTGCACGTGGCGATGAACGCCGGATCGTCGAGCGGGATCGCAGCCGTCGGGGACGAGGCGATGCGTCCCCGGGCGAAACCGACCACGCTGCCGCCGGCCTCGCGCACCAGCAGCATGCCCGCGGCCATGTCCCAGCAGGCGATCCGTCGCACCCAGAAGCCGTCGAGCCGCCCGCAGGCGAGCCAGGCGAGATTCAGCGCCGTCGATCCGCTCCGCCGGATCGAGTGCACTCGCGGCAGCACGGCCAGGAAGTCGGCGATCGGCGGTGAATCGGCCTCGACGTGCGGCGGGAAGCTGATCGCCACGAGCGAGTCGGCGAGGCTCGCGGTGCCGGCGACCGCGATCGGGCGTCCGTTGAGCCTCGCCCCGCCGCCGCGCTGCGCGGTGAAGCACTCGTCCCGGAGGGGGTCGTGGACGGCTCCCACGAGAATCTCGTCGCCGAACGCCAGCGCCACCGACACGCACCACGCCGGAAAGCCGTGCACGTAGTTGCTGGTCCCGTCGAGAGGATCGACCACCCAGCGATACCGTGGCGGCCCGGCGGCCGACCGGCCGGCCAGCCCGTCACCCGCATGCTCAGGCAACGACTCCTCACCGATGAACCCATGGTCGGGAAACCCGCCGAGCAGGATGCGACGAATCTCCCGCTGCGAGGCGACGTCGGCCTCCGTCACGAGATCGCGCGGCCCCTTCGCGGACACCGCGAACCGCCCCACCCAGTCGAGCAGCACCCGGCCACCGGCACGCGCCGCCTCCTCGCAGACTGCCAGGGCGCGCGGCGGAATGTCGAACGACACGATGAAGCTCCGCGAGAATGTCAACCGGCGGTCCGGCCCACTGGCCCAGAGTCTAGTGCGCACGGCGAGAAAAGTGTGCAGCGCCGCGGCTGCCCGGCTCCTCCGGCCTGCGGCCTGACCCCGCCCCCTGTAGACTGCTCCGCGATCGCCTCCGTCTCTCGTCACCCTCCGCCACCCTCGTCGCAGGATTCGTCCATGCACCCGTCGGAGTCCTCGCAGCCCGGGACGGCGACCACCTGGACCCTCGACGGCCACCGTGCGCAGGATCCGCGGCCGGGCGCGACGGCCGCGATCGATCTCGACGCCGCCCGCGACGGCATCCGCCTCGGGGCCGGGGAGGCCGCCGACACCATCCTCGGCCTCGACCTCCAGCCGCAGTGGAGACTGGTGGACCGATGGCTCAGGGGGGGCGACGTGATGGTCGTCTATGAATCGGCAGACGCCCGCCATCTACGGACGACGGCGATGTGGCGGCTGCATCCCTGCCGCGACCGCGTCCACGGCTGGCAGGCGATCGTGTCCGCCCAGACGTCGCTCTTGCAGAGCGACTCGATTCTCGCCGTCACCTCGACGTTCGCCGCGACTCCGGGAGACGAGTGGCTCTGGGGCGAGCGTGCAGGAGGCGGCTTCCGTTGGCGACGGCAGGCTCACGAGGCCGCCACCGCGGTACTGCTGAGGCGCGGCGTGGCGGCCGCCGCCGGTCGCCACAGTATGCTGGTGGCGGGGCATCCCGGAGAGGTGCGCGGGCTCGAGGCCCGCGAGGCGCACGGCCGGGTCACGATCGCCTGCTGGCTCTTCTCGCCGGAGCTGGAGAAGGGCGTCCTGCTCCGCAGCCGCGTGCTCGCCGCCCTGGGGCCCGCGGTCGGGGACGAGGCGTGGGCGGCCGACGCGGCGACGGCGTTTGCCGCAGTGCCTCCCATGCTCACGACCTGAAGAGCCGCGGCTTTCTTTTCCGTTGCCGGTTCTCTCCGCGGGTTTTTTGCGCTGGCGGCCAGAGGCCGCATGGCGTTACATTGCCCCCATCTTCCCTGCGTTCCCCTGCCACGGATCGGCTCGGGCCGTCTTGTCTGGTCCCGCCCGCCGGTCCGTTGGCGCCCCGCACCTGCATCGGTGCCCAGACGAAACGGCGGATGCCTTGGCCGACATCGTATTTGCCTTCGATCCCGCGCTCGATCGCCCCATTCCACGGCTGGAAGGGGCACCGCCTCCCGTGGCCGACGCCGTCGCGGCCGCGCCCTGGCAGGCGCTCGAATCCGCCGCGGCGGCGGCCCGTGAATCCGAGGGGTGCCTGCTCGTGCTCTTCGGCCGGATCCTCGACCCGCAGCGGGCCAGTCCCGCGCAGGCTGCCGCACTGAGGTCGCTGGTGGCGGGCCTTGCCGGCCACGGCTGTCGCACCGCCTGGCTGGCGCCCGACCGCGCCGCGTGCAACGACGTCTCGCGGATGCTCGGCGACCCGGCAGGCCTCCTCTTCGCCACGCCCGACGATCCGCTGCGGCTCGATGTTCGCGGCATCGCCGTCGAGCTGCTCTCGACCCAGGGCCTCACCGCCGTGGCGGCTGCCCGAACGATCGACGACGTCACCGGAGCGGATGTGTCGCACACCCGCCGTATCGTCGTCGGCTGGGATGCCGCCCACTGGAACTCGGAGCGGTGGGACGGTGACGACGCTGCCGCCGATGTGCACCGGCCGGCGATCGGCCCGGCCCACCGGGCGTCGTTCTGCGTGTGGGGCTCGCGCCGTCGGCGCACGCACGACGTCGGCGCTCATCACCTTCCGGCACTCCAGGCGCGGTCGGGCCACGAGGCCGGGGCGGGCGCGTGCGGCCTGCTGACGCTCCTCGACCACCCTCCCGCCGACGACGGCGTGGCCCTCGCCGACCGCCGCGACCTGCACGAATCATTGGCCGACTGGCGGAACAGCTGGCGCGAACTGCCCACCCACCATGTCGCATGGCACACGCTGACCATTCCCTCCGCGACCGGTGGCGACGAGGAATTGGCCACCGCGATCTGGTCGGCGCTCGAGGGGCTGACGACCGATCCGCACGGCCCGCTCCAGGTCATCCGCTGCCACGTCGAGTGCGGCACGAGCGTCTCGCGGCGGGTGCGGATCGCGGAGATCGCCGCCGAGACGCTCGCCCGGGTGCGGCAGCTCTTCGATGCCCGCACGTTCCGGGCGTGGTGCAACGAGCTGCTCGCCGATCCGGGCGAGTCGCTCGTGGCGATGTGCCACAACCGATCCGGTGCGAAGCCCGGCAGCACCACATCCTTCTCCACCGCACTGGCCGACATCTGCACCCGGATCGAGGAGAGCCGCCTGCCCGGAGTCCCCGCCGACATGGCCCGCGAGGCGGCCTGGCTCGCCCTCGAACTGATCGAATCCACCTGACGAACGGCGCCGCGTGACGGCGATCCGGAGGAGTTCGCGACCATGCACATCGAGAGCATCCACATCGAGCGATCGGGCTCGCTGACCGACGTCACCATCGACCGGCTTGGGCCGGGGGTCCAGGTGCTGCACGGCACCAACGAGACCGGCAAGACGTCGTTGCTGGAGTTCGTCCGCGCGATGTTCTTCGGGTTCGAGGGGCTGTTTCGCCGCGGCGTGCTCGACCCCCGGCAGCCCTGCGCCGGCCGCATCGTCGTGGGCACCGGCGAAGACGGTCGACGCCTGGCGATCGAGCGGCGGCACGAGGGGCCGGAGCTGGCCACGCTGTCGCAGTCCAGCTACGAGGACGACATCGTCGGGCTCGGTGGCGACACCGGCGACTTCGTCTCCGTGACCGACGTCGCGCCTCCGGTCGACGACCTGCCCTGGAACAGGCCCTACCTGCAGGACGTCGTCGGCGAGATCGACGAGCGCACATTCACCAACGTGATGGCGTTCGGGCTCGACGAGCTGCACGAGCTGCGCACGCTCGAGCCGGAGGGCTGCGGCAGCCGCCTCTACGAGCTCGCCAGCGGGCTCGACCGCTCCAAGGTGAGCCGCGTGCTCGCCCACATCCGGCAGGCGATCGAGCGGCTCGATTCGTCCGATCCGGCGCTCTCGCCGATCGAGTCGTTGCGGCTGCGACGGCACGAAGTGCTCGACCGGATCGCGGCGCTGAAGGCGCCGGCCGTCGCGGCGGGCAGCCTGCTGGCCGAACTGGCCCGCACCGACGCCGAAATCGCGCAGCTGGAGGGCTCGATCGCCCGGTCGGTCGACGCCGAGAACGTCGTGCGCCGCGTGCTGCCGATCGAGCCGCTCTACCGGGCCTACCGCGAGACGGCCGAACAGCTGCAGGAAATGGTCGGCGCGCGGCTGGTGCACGCCGACCTCGACGCCTGGAAGCGGGCCAGCCGCACGCACCGCAAGCTGGCACGGCTGACACGGCGACGGCACCGAACGCGGGGCCGCCTGGCCCGCAGCCTCGCGGAGATCCCCGCCGAGTCGGCGGTGTGGAAGAAGCGGGCTGCGGTGGCGGCGCTCTGCGAGGATCAGCCGCGGCTCGAACGGGCCGTGGCCGAGGTGTCCCGGGCGGAGGCGCATGCGCGGCTCGCGGCGCGGCGATTTGGCGAGCAGATCGGCGCCGCCGGACTGTCGCGGATCGTCGCCGTCGCCGGCGGACTCGATTCGGCCGACGCGCTCCCCGATGCCGTGCTGCCCGAGGGCTTCATGCGGTCTTTCGGCGTGCTGCGCGCCCGCGCACGGGAGTGCGCCGCGGCGTCCCGCGAGGTGGCCGCCGCCCGCCGCGGGGTCGCCGAGGCGAAGGAGACGCTCGAAGGCACCCGCGGGCTCGTCAAGGGCGGCTCCGGCGTCCGCGGCATGACGATCGCGGAGGCGATCGAGGAGGCCACGGCGCGGGCGACTGCCTACCGCAATCGCCTCGCCGCCGCCGAGCAGCTCGCGGAGCTGGATCGCTCGATCGCCAGGCTCGATCAGGAGGTGGCGCAGCACCTGCAGGGTCAACTCCTGCCACTGAGCTGGCTGATTCCGCTCGGCGCCGTCTTCGTGACCGGGGCCGCCATGCTGCTCTCCGGCCTGCTCCTTCCCTCGACGGTCACCGGCCCGCTCGCCTACGCCCTGGCCGCCCTCGGCCTGGCCGGCACCGGCGTGGCCTCGGTGACCACTTGGACGCTCGACCGCACTGCCTCGACGAGGCTCGAGGCGGCCCGCGCCCAGAACGCGATGGTGCACCGGCAGCGCGAGGAGCTGCTTGGGCAGTGCGCCCTGCTCGACAAGAAGATTCCGGCGGACGCGTCCAATCCGCTCGACCGCCGGCTCGCGGCGGTGCAGGTCGAGATCGACCGCCTGGAGGAGCTGGCGGCCCGCGAGGGGTCGATGCACCAGCTCTCCGACAAGGTGGCCGTCGCCGAGCAGGCGCTCAAGCGGGCGCTGTCGCGGCGGAAGGCGGCCCGGCTCCGGTGGCAGCACGGCCTGGAGAGCCGCGGCCTTCCGTCCACGCTCTCCCCGCGTGAAGTGAAGCAGATCGGCCTCCATCGCCACACGCTCATGACCCTCGACGACGATCGGCGCCGGCTGTCCGACGAGGCACGGCAGCGACGCGAGGAGCTGGCCTCGCTCGCGAAGCGGATCGACGACCTGATGGTCGAGTGCGATCTCGTCCCGGAATCGACCCCGCTGGACCACGTTCGCCAGCTGCGTGAGCGGCTCGAGGCGGAGTCGCTGGCCCACCGCCGTCGCCACACGCTCGCCCGCAAGCTGGACCGTGCCCGGGCCGCCCACCGCCGGGCCAAGAAGCAGCTGCGGATCGCGGAGCACCACGTCCAGGACTTCTTCAAGCGCTGGGGAGTGGCCACAGAAAAGGATTTCCTGGCGAAGGTCGACCGCCGGCCGCTCTTCGAGCGGACCAAGCTGGAGGCGGAGGAGGCCGAGACTGCCTGGCTCGAGGCCCGGCACCGCGTCACCGAACCGGCTGAACTCGACGGCTGGCTCGCCGAGCCGGTGGATCTGGCGGACCGCACGTCGACGACGGCAGTGACGCCCCTGGAGCAGCGACTGGCCCGGGCCTGCGAGGCGACCGATCGGCTGCAGACCTCCCTCGCACTCGCCCGCGGTCGCCGCGCCGGCATCGCCGCGAAGGTCGACGGCACGTCGCGCGACTGCTGCTCGGAACCGCTGCAGGCGGAATTGGCGGACGTGGAGCACCAGCTCGCGGCGCAGCTCGACCGCCGACGCCTGCTCGAGCGGACGGGCCTCCTCCTCGAGGAGACGCGGCTCGCCGTCGCCCGCGACCATCAGCCGCCCGTGCTCCGCGACGCGTCGCACTGGCTGGGCCGCCTCACCGAAGGACGTTACGTGTCGATCACCACGACGATCGACGAGCCGCGGCTCGAGGTGCACGAACGGGATGGCACGGTCTGGATGCCGGAGCGGCTCAGCCGCGGCACGCGGGAGCAGGTCTTCCTCGCCCTGCGACTGGCGCTCGTCCGCGACCTGCAGCGGCACGGCGTGCAGCTGCCGGTCGTGATGGACGACGCGCTCGTCAACTTCGACGACGAGCGGGCGCGGTCCGCGGCCCGGGTGCTCGTGGACTTCGTCTCCGACCAGCCCGGTCGGCGGCAGATGCTGGTCTTCACCTGCCACGCCCACATCGCGGAGATCTTCGCGGCCACCGACGCAGCGGTGCGGTCGCTGAGCGACCCGCGGCGGGAGTGGAAGCGGCCGGCAGCACTCCCCCCCGTGCCGCCGACTCCCGCACCGATCCCTGCGCCGCCCCCGGTGCCAATTCCAACGCCGCTGCACGTGCAGGCTCTGCCGCCGGCGCCCGCGCCGCCGGCGGACGACCGCGGATTCGACGACGGGCCCCACGCGTGGCCAGCAGAGGAGTTTTTCTTCAGTCCGACGGGAGGCTACGCAGCCGCTCGCGGCCATGTTCGCCATGTTCACAACGCCGGAGGAACCACCGGCGACCGGCCAGTCACGCCGCCGCGCAGCGGCGACCGGAGACCGCGGCCCCGTCGACGGTCGCGTTAGCTGGCTGTGGAAAAAGCCATCCCTGGCCTTTTTCCACGAGGGCGAGCAGCAAAAAAGCCGAGGCTTTTCGGCGCTCGCTGCCGCCGCCTCCAGCGGCGGATGACTTTATCCACGGCCCCCTAGCCGTGCCGAGCGGTCGAGCGGTCACACGTCGAGTCAGACCTTGGCTCAGACCGCCTTGGCTCAGACCTGGAACAAGGCCTTCCGTCAGACCTTGATCAGGCCCGACTGGATGTCGCGCAGATAGCGGGCTCGCATGTTCGCGAGCAGCTGGCCGAGATACGCGTTCGCGCCCAGCGAAAGAAACAGGGCGATCAGGCTTCCGGTGAGCAGGCCCCACGGCCGCTCCCCGGCCTTCGCGACCACCGCACCGGTCGTCGGGTCGACGTCGGCGATCCGCGACGCCGCCGCCAGCACCGGGGCAGTCCGGGGCCTGCGCGACGCCTCGATCACGGATCGCTCCACTGCGGGCGGCCATGCGTCGGCAACGTAGATCTTCACGCGACGGACGTCGCGGGCGTCGGCGGGCACGTCGCTGGTGAACGTGTAGGGATTGCCCCCGCGGACCAGGTCGGGCTCCACGCGGACGAGGTAATCACCACCGCCGCCGGCGTCGGGGACGAACGCCGCTTCGATGCCAAAGGCGGCGGGCACACCCGCGATGAACACCGCCGTCACGATCAGGATCGCCCGCGTCATCTCGCTCCTCCAGAATGTGTCCCGGCCCGTCGGGGCCTCACGGCACCCGCGGCCGACTGCGGCCGACTGCGGCCAAAGCCCGCGGCGGCCGTGGCATCCCGTTCTCGATCCCGCCGCCGCTCACGAGGATTTCACACTCTCGTCGGCGGTTTGTGCAACTCCTGCGGCCGGCACGGCCCTCGACAGCTCCGCCGGCGCGGCCGCGCCGCCCCCGGAAAGGCTGTCGATCTCGGCCTGCAGCATCGTCAGCGCGGCCTGCAGGAACGCCACGGCGATCGGCCCCACGAAGATGCCGATCGGCCCCAGGGCGCCGACGCCACCGAGCACGCTGAGCAGCGCCAGCAGCGGATGCAGCTTCGACTGACCGTGCAGCACGATCGGCTTGATGATGTTGTCGACCGTGGAGACAACGCACCCCCCCCACAGTGCCAGGCCCACGGCCGCCCAGGTGTTCTTCACGAAGAAGAGGAGGTAGAGGCTGGCCATGCCCCACACGGCGGCCGCCCCGACGAAGGGGACGAGCGCGCCGAAGAACGTCAGCAGCGTGAGCAGGAAGACGCCGCCCAGCCCAGCCACGTAGAACCCGAAGCCGGCGAGCACCGCCTGGACGATCGCGGCCAGCAGCGTGGAGCTGACCACCGCCCGGCTCACCTCTTCGAACTCCTCGAGCAGCTGCCACTGGTAGCGGCGGTCGAGCGGCACGAGCCGCGTGACGGCGTCGAACATGCGGCGACCGTCGGCGAGGAAGTAGAAGAGGCTCACGGTCATCACGATCAGCCCGATCAGCAGCTTCACGATCACCACGGGCGCCCGGGCGGCGATGGGTCCGATCCACTCCTCCGCCAGCCGCTTCAACTCCGCGTTCACGCTCTCGCTGGTCACGTGCAGTCCGCTGGCGTCGTTGACCGTGTCCACGAGCCCGTCGAGCACCGTCGGATCGAGTTTCAGTCCCTCGGGACTGCGGAGGATCGCCACGGCGTCGCCGCCGGCCCGCGACACGAGGAGGAAGAGCGGGACGAGCACGATCAGCAGCACGAAGAGCGTCGTCAGCCCGGCGGCCACCCACTCCGGCAGGCGGAACCTTTCGCGGAGCCCGCGGTGCAGCGGACCGAAGATCACGGCCATCATCGCCGCCAGGAGCAGCGGCAGCAGGAATCCCGCCATCACCCGCAGCGACAGGATGCCGAACAGGGCGACCAGCCCGAGGATCACGCCGAAGGAGACGAGCCGGGTCATCTGCAGGCACCCCGCGGACCGCCGCGTCGACGGCCCGGAACTCCCGGGACGCATGCGGTGCCGGCGCCGCGCCGCCGGTCTCGACGCAAGTGTACGCTGAAGCCCCGCGACGCGCCTGCGGCGGCATGGCAGGAACGCATGGCGGCGGCGGGCCGGCACGGGTATCCTGCCCCGGCAGTCGCGACCGCCCCGCCCCGCCCCCGGCCGCCCATGACCACGCCAGACGCCTCGCTCGTCGTGCCCGTGCGGGACGAGGCCGGCAACATCGCGCCGCTTGTCGCCGAGATTCGCGCCGCTCTCGGGGCGGCCGGCATCTCGTGGGAACTCCTGCTCGTCGACGACGGCTCCGGCGACGATTCCTGGGCGGAGATCTCGCGTCTCGCCGCCGACGACCCGCGGATCCAGGGCATCCGCCTCGACCGCGGGCAGGGCAAGTCCGCCGCTCTGGCCGCCGGGTTCGCCCGCTGCCGCGGCCCGCGGATCGTCATGCTCGACGGCGACGGCCAGGACGACCCGGCCGAGGTCCCGCGGATGCTCGCCCTCCTCGACGACGGCGCGGGCCGCGGTCGGCGGGTCGACCTCGTCAACGGCTGGAAGACGCCGCGGCTCGATCCGTGGCACAAGACGATGCCGTCACGGGTCTTCAACTGGCTCGTCGGTGCGGCCACCGGGCTGTGGCTGCACGACCACAACTGCGGCCTCAAGGCCTTTCGCGCGGAGACGATCCGGGGCGTGCGATTCACCGAGGGAATGCACCGCTTCATCCCTGTGCTCGTGGCGGCGAAGGGGTTCCAGGTGGCCGAGATGCCCGTGCATCACCGCCCGCGCACCCGCGGCAGCTCAAAGTACGGCGTCGCCCGATTCCTGCACGGCCTGCGCGACCTGACCAGCGTTGCCGTGGGCGTGCGCGGGACGGTGCGGCCGCTCGCCGCGCCACGGCGGGGCGAGTCGCGCTCGCGGGTGCGGCACGGCTGCTACGCGATCATGGCCACGATGGCGCTCGCGGCGGTGCTCGGCCGCATCGCCGCCGTGTCGAGCGTCGACAGGATCGGCCTGGAGAAGCGGCTGGTCGCCGACGCGGTTGCGAAGGCAACAGCGGCGGGAGAGACCGTCGACCCGGCGGCCGTGCGCGAGAAGATCGACAGGGAGAAGCGTCTGCTGCGGCCCTTCCTGTCGGGCAACGACCGCAGCCGCTGGCTCGCCACGCGGGCGTTGGTCGAGCGTGGCACCTTCGCGATCGACGAGCTCGTCGTCGAACCGGGCTGGGACACGATCGACGCCGTCGTCCACCCCGACGCCTCGGGACGGCTGCGGCTCTACTCGAGCAAGCCGCCGCTGCTGTCCGTGCTCTGCGCCGGCCCCTACTGGATCGCCCGACGCCTCACCGGCTGGACGCTCGGCGACCACCCCTTCGAGCTCGGCCGGCTCCTCATGGTGGCCTATGGCCTCGCGCCGCTTGCCATCTTCATGGCCTTCACGTTCCGGCTCGTCGACCGCATCGGCAGGAGCGAGTGGGGCCGGCTGTGGGCGGCGGGCGTCGCCGCCGGCGGCACGCTGCTCAACACATTCGCCATCGTGCTCACCAACCACGTCCCGGCCGCGGCGTGCACGGCTGTCAGCGCATGGCTGGCGCACCGCATCGCCGTCGACGGACTGCGGTCATGGGGGGGCTTCGCGGCCGCCGGCGGCACGGCGGCCCTGGCGGCGGCCTTCGAGCTGCCGGCCCTCGCCTGGCTCGCCGCGGTGCTCGCCCTGCTGGCCGTCGCTGATCTGCGGCGCACACTCACCGCCGCGGTGCCGGCCGCCTGCCTCGTGGCGGCGGCGGCGCTGGGCACGAACTGGCTGGCCCACGGGTCGGTCGCGCCGCCCTACGCGCACCGCACCAGCGCGGAGCCGCGGCCCGCGCCGCCGGGCGTGACGCTTGGCGAGGGCGAGGCCTGGAACCCCGACAACTGGTACGACTACGCGATCCGGCTGCCGAACGGCCGGCTGCTGACGAGCTACTGGCGGTCGCCCCAGGGCGTCGATCGCGGCGAGCCGTCGCCTGGGGCCTACGCGTGGCACGCGCTCGTCGGCCACCACGGCATCCTCTCACTCACCCCGGCCTGGCTGCTCGTTCTGCCCGGCCTCGCGCTGCTCGCCCGCCACCCGGCCGGCACGGGCCGTCGCTGGAGCGACGCGGACGCATCGCACGTGTCGCACGCATCGCCACGCGACGACGACTCGGCGGCGCGGAGGCGGTTCGCCGCCGCGATCGCGACCGTGACGCTCGTCGTGCTCGCGTTCTATCTCTCGAGACCACAGCTCGACCGCAACTACGGCGGCACGTCGAGCGGCTTCCGCTGGGCCTTCTGGCTCGCGCCGCTGTGGGTCGCCGCGGCGGTCCCGGCCGCGGATCGGCTCGCCTCGAGCCGATCCGGCCGCGGCCTCGCGCTCGCGCTGCTGGCGCTCTCCGTCGTGTCGGTGGCCTACCCGACCTGGAGCCCGTGGACGATTCCCTGGCTGCAGCACTGGCTCGTGCACGCCGGCTGGATCAGCGGGCCGTGAGCGGCCACCAGTCGGGCAGCGGCGCCTCGACCACCACCTCGTCACCCGCATCGGGGTCGGCGTACGCGATCCGCACGGCATGGAGCGCGATCCGCTCGTTGCCGGGCCCCGCGGCGGCCGGTGCCTCGCCCTCGAGCGAGCCCTCGACCCAAGGCCCGCCCGGCCCGCCGTAGAGCCCGTCGCCAAGCATCGGTATCCCGCGGGTCGCGGCCTGCAGCCGCAGCTGGTGCATCCGGCCGGTCACCGGCATGAGTTCGAGCAGCAGCCTGTCCTGCGCGAGCCGCCGCATGAGCCTGGCGAACGTCACCGCCTCGCGGGCCTGCGGCTCGCCCGCCGCTGCGATCCGCGCCCGAGGCTCGTCGGGCACCTTCACGAGGAAGTCGTGCCAGCGAGTGCCGGCCGGCCCGCACCCTTCCGGGAGGTCGGCTGCCACCGCCGTCTCCGCGGCACCGCGCTCCAGGTCATCGACGTGCGTCGCCGCCTCCGGCCTGGCGGCCACGATCGCCAGGTAGGTCTTGCGGACCTGCCGCCGTTCGAACTGCCGCGACAGTTTGCGGGCGGCCCTGGGCGTGGCGGCGAAGAGGACGACGCCGGAGACGCCGCGGTCGAGACGGTGCGGCACGCCGACGTACCCGCGGGGGTCGCCGCCGTGCAGCCGCTGCCGCAGCCATGCCTCGGCAGACGCGATCCCGGGCGGCGCCTGCGTGGCGATTCCCGCGGGCTTCCAGACGGCGATCACGCCCGCGCACTCGTGGATGATCCTCATGAGCGACCGCTCCTCATGCCGCATCCGCGGCGGCGGCCGCGGGGCCGCGAGTCCGGCGGAAGCAGCGGCCCAGCGGCCCGACGAGCATCGCCGGCAGCAGCACGAGATCGCCCGCCAACGCCGCCGCCAGGAGCAGCGCGAGCATCACGGCGAAGCGGCTCGTCGGCGCGAACGAACTGACGGAGAACGTGAGGATGCCCAGGCCGCAGACGACGGTGCTCTGCGTCATGGCCGCGGCACAGTGGGCGAACGCCGCCTGCACCGCCGCGGCCGGCTCGCGGCCGGCGTCGATGGCGCGGCGGTAGAAGGTGAGGAAATGGAGCGTGCCGTCGATCGCCATGCCCAGCGCGATTGACGCCGTCATCACGCTGCCGACGTCGAGCGGCGTCCGTGACCAGCCGAGCAGGCCGAACATGAGGATCATCGGAAAGACGTTGCTCACCATGGAGACGAGCCCCGCGGCCACGCCCCGCTCCACGAGCATCATGACGACCGTGATCAGGCCGCACGCCGACAGGAAGCTCGTGAACAGGTCGGAGAGGAGCGTGTTCTGGATGGCGTGCACCAGCGGCATGACGCCGGTGCAGGCGGCGGCAATCCCGCGCGACTCGCCCCCCGCCGCGGCCACGATCGGGCCGATGTCCTCCTCTACGAGCCCGAGCAGCGCGCCGTAGTCGACGTCGCGGAGCGCCGAGATGCGGGCCGTGGCCCGCCACAGCTGGGCCCCGTCCTGCGCCCGGATGTACTTCATGTCATCGATGGCGGTCAGGCTGCGCTCCAGCCTGCGGGCCGCGATCCTCCTCCGCGCGGCCGCGAGCGGTCCCGTGCCCCGCGACGCATCGGGCAGGAAGAGCGCCGCCGACATGACGGTGTCGGCGTCCGCCGTCGCCGCGAGCCGCTCGCTCACCTGCTCCAGCAGGTCGAATCGTTCGGCGGGCTGGGCCGGCGAGTCGGCGGCGAAGTGGAGCACGACCTCGATCGGCACCAGCGGACCAATGTGCTCTTCAATCCAGGCATAGTCGCGGATCACCCTGCTGTCGGCGCCGAAGAGCGTGTCGATCCGCACCGACGTGCGGATCCAGGGCACGCCCGCGCCGGCGGCCGCCATCGCCGCGAAGAAGAGCAGCACGATTGCCGGCGCGTGCCGAATCACGGCGGCGGAGAACGGTCTGGCGAGCCCCGGGCCGGCGGCACCGGCGGACCGCCGCGGCGGAATCGGCCAGCGCTCGAAGATTCCCGGAACCACGAGGAACATGCACGCCAGGGTCGCCATCACCGCGATCGAGCCGTGGAAGCCGAACGTGCGGATCGGCTCGAGCTCGCTGATGACCAGCGAGAAGAGCCCGATCGCGGTCGTGCCGGCCGAGAGCAGGCAGGGCAGCCAGCCCAGCCGCACCGCCCGCGTGGCCACGCCCCGTCCGCCCCCCTCGGCGAGCGCCTCGACGAGGTAGTTGATGAGGTGGATGCCGGCCGACACCCCCAGCACGAGGACGAGCACCGGCATCACGATCAGGACGGGGTTCATCCTGTCGCCGCAGGCATGCATCGTCGTGAACGACAGCCCGACGCACCACAGCGAGAGGACGAACACGAGGCATGCGTACCCGAACGACCGCAGCGACCACCACGTGAGGAGCAGCACGACGACCCCGGCCGGTGCGGCGAACGAGTCGAAAGACCCGTTGCTGGCGGCGTCGACGGCGACGTTGTCGACGACCGGTCCGGCCATGTGCACCGCCGCATCGTCGGCGATCGCGGTGCGGCGGACGACGTCGGTGATCCACTGCAGTGCCGGCCGCCGGTCGGCCAGCCCCGCGCGGGTGAAGCCGATCACGACGCAGGTGGTGCGGCCATCGGGCCCCACGAGCACGCCCCGCAGCCGCTCGACGGCCTCGTCGCGGTCGAGCGCCAGTGGCGGGGCCACGAGCTTTTCGAGCACCGTCGAGCCGGTGGCCACGGCGTCAAACCAGGGACGGCCGGCGGCATCGCGGGGACCGCCGTCCGCGGAGACTGCCGCGACGAGTCGCTCCAGCGCCGGTGCCCCGAGCTCGCAGCCCGGCCACGAGAGCACCACGACGTCGCCGCTCTCGAATTCCCGGACAAACTCCTCGTACGCCCGCCTCGGCTGGAAGTCGCGTGGCACCCACTCCAGCGCCGTCGTCGACTCGACCCGCAGCACGGCGAGCGCTGATCTGGCGATCAGCGGCACGGAGGCCGCCATGACCGCCAGCGTCACCATGCTCGCGACCAGCCAGCCGCTCGCCGACGGCGTGTGTTCTGGCGCGTTCGCGTTGTCCTGCCGCTGATCGGTGCCGTCGAATGAGTGCATGCGGTCGACGCGGAATCGGGGATCGACGGAGCGGTGGGCGACGGCAGCGGCAAGTGAACCCTGGCAGGGCCGGCGACCTCGCGAGACCGGGCAACAACGGTGCCGGAACGTCACCCACGATACCCAATCTTCCACCCCGGGGGCCGCGACCACGGGCTCTCGAACGTCCTCGGGGAAGGGCACGCGAGCGCGAGAGAACGGGCTGGCTGCGCAACGGTAGGCGACCGACAGAAGCCCTTCCGGTCCGCTGAAAACGTGGATTTGGCCCGACTTTTCGCCCGATCATTCCGCGGACGGATGGCGGCGGCAAAGGACCGCGCCGCCCGAAGATTCCGCCCGTCGAATCGAGCCGGAGGCTGCGATCGTGACCGCGGCGACGCGACCACTTCGCCCAGTGCCAGCACGTCCCGGACAAATGACCGGCCGGACGCGGTCCGCCTGCACGGAGCCGATCGGAGGCCGCGCCGCCGTCCGCCCGAGTCTGCTCGTCGCTGTCCTCATCAGCTTTCTCATGACGATGGAGTCCGCGCCGACGGCCCGCGGGCAGCAGGCCGATGGCTCGTCGCGGAGCAACCCGATCATCGAGTTCCCGAACCTCGGGCCGGTTCCCGGCGGCACCGAGCCCACGTTCGGTTCCGGCCCGGGCGAGCTGCAGGCCGGCATGGATGCACCCAACGTCGGCATTCTCGGCGGACGGCGGCGCAACGCTCGCACGCCACGGCAGGGGAAGACGGGCCGCAGTGCGCTCGCGGCCAGCACCGGCCGCACCGGCGCGATGGCGCTGCCCGAGCCGCTGCCCCAGCCGGCGACCCAACCGTTGACCGGGGCCCGTGGAGCGGCTTCGGTCGGCGCGCTCGACACGTCGCTCGTCGACGACGAGGGACCGCAGGACGGCCTCACGCTCGATGCCGCGATCGAACGAATGATGGCGGCCAATCTCGACATCCGGGCATTGCGGCACGAGCTGCCGCAGGCCGATGCCGACATCGTCACGGCCGGGCTGCGCACCAATCCGCTCATCTACCTGGACGGCCAGTTCATTCCCTACGGCTCCTTCAACGACGCCACCCCGGGCGGCCCGACACAGTACGACGTGAACATCACCTATCCCGTCGACGTGTCGCACAAGCGACAGTCCCGCACGATCGTGGCCCGCATGGCCAGGACGGCCCTGGAGGCGCAGTTCCAGGACGTCGTGCGCCGCCAGATCGGCAACGTCGGCAACGCGTTCGTCAACCTGCAGGGGGCGCGGCTGGCCATGCTCTCCGCGGAGGCCGCGGTGAAGAGGCACCGAGCCCAGCTGGCGGAGGCCCGCCGGACGGCACGGCCCGACGCGGCGGAGACCGCCGATCTCTTGGAACACGAGGCGTTCCTGGTCGAGCAGGCCACCCTGTCCCTCATCGACGCCACGGAGGCTTTCGAGGACGCGCAGGAGTCTCTCGCCGTGCTGCTCAACGAGCCCCCCGAGACCACCGGCCTGCTGCAGCCCAGGGGAAGTCTCCGGCACGACATCAGGCCGCCGCCGCTGGAGGAACTCACGAGCGTCGCCCTCAAGTGCCGGCCAGACATCCGCTCGATGCGGGCGGGCGTGAGCCGCGCGAACGCCGAGGTGGCGCTGCAGCGGGCCAACCGGTTCGATGACATCTACCTCTTCTACGACCCGATCACGATCCAGGACAACCGCCCGATCCACGCCCCGAGCTCGAAGTCGTGGGCGGTGGGCGTCACCTTCGCCCTGCCGATCTACAACCGCAACCAGGGCAACATCTCCCGCGCGATCAGCAACGTGCAGCAGACCCGCCAGGAACTGTCGAGCATGGAGCGCCGGGTCGCGTCCGAGGTGCGGCTGGCCGAGCGGGAGTACCAGACCTCGAAACGCGCCCTGGAGCAGATCGAGAAGACGATGCTGCCGCAGCTGCAGGCCTCGCTCCGCCGCCGCGCCGAGCAGTTCGCCAAGGGCGACATCAGCCTGGAGGACTATCAGAGCCACGTGGAGGAGTCGACGGATGTGGCCCAGAGCCACCGCGACGCCCTCATCCGCCAACGCCGCAGCATGGTCGACCTCAACACGGCCGTCGGGCTCCGCGTGCTGCCGTGAGCCGCCGGCTCGCTGCGGGTGGTGCGCACCGCCGCCTCCCCCGGGGCCGTCGGCTTACTATGATGCAGTGTCGCGGTCACGGCCGGACCGTCACGACGCGTTCCCACGGGGACAGCCGATGCCCGTCTTCGACTATGCCTTCACCGTGAACGCGCCGCTCGCGGCCGTCCGCGACTTCCATCGCGACACCAGCGCGCTCAAGCGTCTCACCCCGCCGCCCACGATCGTGCAGCTCCATACGATCGAACCGCTGGCGGAAGGGTCGGTGTCGACATTCACGCTCTGGGTGGGCCCCCTGCCGCTCCGCTGGAGGGCGGTGCACCGCGGCGTCACCGACCGCGGGTTCACCGACGTGCAGGCGTCGGGTCCGGCGGCGAAATGGGAGCACACGCATTCGTTCGTGCCCCTCTCCACCGACGTCACGGAGATCCGCGAGCACATCGAGTTCGAGCACAAGCCTGGCCTCTGGGGCCTCGTGACGCGGGCGCTCTTCTCCCGGCCGAACCTGCTGCTCATGTTCGCCTACCGGAAGTTC
>Ga0209598_10000119_pt1 | contig 59509 bp, 48 predicted proteins | sample M_140807_EF_Meta_FD_187317 | JGI IMG/M metagenome (GOLD analysis project Ga0209598, IMG submission 187317) | Freshwater microbial communities from Lake Montjoie, Canada to study carbon cycling - M_140807_EF_MetaG (SPAdes) (version 2) | ecosystem: Environmental > Aquatic > Freshwater > Lake... | reverse complement strand
CAAGCGTTTATGGGCAATTGCAAAAATCGGTAACGGAAATCCCCGTTGGTGAGCAATGGCTGGTAAGGAGCCGCCGATGTCTGCCACACAGCATCACGGCAACTCGCGGCAGTCGCCCGGCGGCCGCACGTATTGCTCGCAGGAATCTTGCCATGAACTTCCACACAACCGACCGGATGCTGAAGCCATCAGAGGTTGCCACACTCCTCAACGTTAGCGAACGTAGCCTCGCCCGACTCGTCGCAGCAGGATCGTTCCCCCGGCCCTTTGTTGTTGGGAAGCACCGCCGCTTCAGTCTCGCCGCCATCCAAGCCTGGATTGCAAAGAACGGCGGTGGAAAATGAGCGATCCGTTTGCCTACAAATTCGACAACGCATTCTTTGGCCCGCTGGGAGAGTACGCCCGCCGCAACGAGAAGCGGGTGGAAATCGACAGCCTTTCCTTGCTTCTCCAACTCCTCGCTGTGGTCGGCGTCATCATAGGGCGGCGCGTTTACACGATGGGCGGAACTACTCGTCACTACCCGAATCTCTTCAGCCTCATCGTTGGCACCACGACCATCGGCAAGGGAGGCTCGGGCGAGGTTGCGAACGAGTTGGGCCAGGCCATTGACCCGGGCTTTGAACAGCGCACGGCGCACAATGTCGCCTCTGCACCCGCCTTGGTGCAGCTTGTGACTGACGGCCTTCAAAAGACGAAGAAGCGAAAGACCAAGGACGGTGAACGGGAGGAAGTGGAAGTCGTCCACGAGGCCGTAACTGATAAACGGCTCCTCCTGTTCTTCCCTGAGATGCGCGGAACGCTTGTCGCCCAGGGCCGGGATGGCTCCACGTTGAAGGATGAATTGAAAAATGTTTGGGATGGCCGCACTATTGAGAACAACAAGTACCACTGCCGCGAGCGGGCCACCAATCCCCATATCGGGCTGATTGGCCACATCACGCCGTGCGATTTAAGCGAATTGGCAACCCGTGCAGATGTCGGCAATGGTTACTTCAATCGATATCTGATCACAGTTGCCAAGCATGAGCGGTCGTTGCCTTTCTCCGTCGCCGCGCCTGACTGCGGAGATCTTTTGTCGCAAATCGCCAGCGCGTTGGAGGCTCTCGGGCCCGTCAACGAAAGCGAGAAACTGCTGGAATGGGCAGATGACGCGCGCGAGGAGTGGGCGGCGTTCTATACCGCAGTTCGGGAGGGGCGACACCCATTCATTGCAGACATTCACGAACTTGGTGGCCGCTGCTGTCCGCTGACGAAGCGCGTCGCCTTAATCTATGCGATTCTGGATAACGCTTCGGCCATTCACCTGCGGCATCTCCGCGCCGGAAAGGCCGTTGTCTTGGAAGCGTTGAACCGCATTCGCCATCTCTTCTTCGCTCGCAAAAAGCCAACCACCCTTGCCGACGAACTGCGCAACGCTTTCGCCGGCCACCGAGGCGAATGGACAAAGACCACGATGCACAGGCAAACGGGCAACAGGCATAACGGTAGTGATGTGGAAGCCGCCGCAGCCGCTTTGGTTGAGGCTGGTAAATGGATCGTGCGCGAAGGCAAGGCAGGGAACCAGCACGACAGCAAGTTCTGGTCGCTCGCACCACCCACAGCCCAGTTGCCCGAAGACGTTCCCAGCAAGATCGAAGAGCCGCCGGCCGAGATTGAGGAACGTCTACCCGATGGAATCCTGGAGGTCGAAGGCATCCGCCTGCAACGCGGCGCATGTATTGAAGTCGAACACGACGCCACGGCCCTCACGTTCGCTGGCGAGGTCGCGGGCGTCAAAGGTGGGCAAATGGGCCACATAGCAACACTGGGATCGAATACGCCCGAGGATTGGTCAGAAGCCCACGACCGACTGACGAAGCACACGGCTCATATCGCCGCCATCTTTGATGGTGAGGTAATATTCGTGCCTAAAAAGGCCGTGCGAACGGTTGAACCCGTGGCCGCATAACCGCCCCCCCGACTTAGCACAGCCCAAACCTGTCAGCCATCTCTTGGAGTTGCTCATCCGTGAGTTGGCTGTAGTCGGGCCGATGGCTCTCGCAATGCTGCACGAGCCTTATGACGGCTTCCAGGTGGCGAAGCGCTGAGAACCCTCCCTTGGCTAAATCGCGGCTCAAGAGGCTCTCCCAAGCCGCTCGGAGGCCGTTGATGCCCCCGAATCCAGCGACCATGGCTTCGCAGACGGTAATCACCTGCCCCTCCGACTTGGCTCGCTTTAGTTGGGCGAGTTGCCGGTTGACCGTTTTGCGGTCCTGCCGTGATCGCAGGGCTCGCCTCCTCAGCCGCTCGGCGGTCGCATGGCAAGGGCGGCATTGGTAGATCCGGGCTTCGCTGTGGGACCACCGTCGCCGAAATTCCTCGGGTGTCTTCGGCAGGCCGCACTGGCAGCAGATCAGGAATGGCTGTTTCGGGGCAATGCACTCCTGTCCGACCGGCGTTAGTTGACGAGATTTCATTTAGGCCCCATCGTTCGCAGATTCCCACAAAACGCGCTTGATTCGCTACCCATGCCCAAGCCTGAGCCACAGGGCCGCACCGCGCACCCTATATCCATTGCCCGCCTCCCGTCCACGCAGGCGCAGCCGGTTGAAGAACTTTTTTGCGTCGTACCGTAGCGCACGAAGCCCCACCGAATCACATCGAATCTAAGCATCGGAGGTACGGATCGCCTTGACTGCGTACAGAACCTTCGTACACTAGATGCTTCGCGGTGACGATTCGTCGGTCACACGGTGAGTCATCGAAGGGTTGCCGCGCAATTGTGTTTCTCAATTGCGCATTCTTTGCCCCTTCAGTGCCGCAGGCCTCACAACCCTGGCGGCTGAAGCGGCGAAGGCTGCTCCCCTAGCCACGGAAAGGCCCCCGCAATGAACCCGTTCCAGCCTTTTGCCTTGCGTTCCAAGGAAGCGGCGAAAGCCCTTGGCATCTCTGCCCGCCACCTTTGGCAGTTGACCCACGACGGCCATGTGCCGTGCGTCCGGGTCGGATCGGGAAAGCGACAGACCGTCCTCTACCCAGCAGACACGCTCCGGGAATGGCTGGCCTCAAAGGCACAGGAGCCAAGCCGCAATGAGCAAGCAAAATGACCGCACTCGCTAGCAGCCGGATCAACGTTTCCTACCATCGGGGCGGCGACTTCGGCGGGAGGAAGAGCCCTGGTTTACTTTACTCTGCGCTAACTATTTTGTAGACTCATGAAGAAGCATCGCCCACTTTTGTCGGATCAACTGCGGCAGGCTATTGCGGTATCGTCGCTAACGCGCTATCGAATTTCGCAGGAGACAGGAATCAGTCAGGCCGCGCTCTCTTTATTCTGCGCCCGCAAGCGAGGACTATCTCTGCAATCCGTCGATGCCCTAGTGGCGCTGCTGAATTTGGAACTGAAGCCCCTGGAGCGAAAGGAGTCTTAGTCCATGGCAAGCATTTCGAATGACGGTGGTCGCCGCCGCATCCAGTTCGTTCACCCCGACGGTCGACGGCTTCCGATTCGGCTCGGCAAGGTCAGCCAGCGGACCGCCGAAGCTTTTGCCAGACGGGTAGAGCAAATGCTGGAGTGCATGCGGCTAAAACAGCCCATGGACGCCGATCTGGCGTCTTGGGTTTCCGGGCTGGAAGACAAGGTCGCCAGCAAACTCGCTCAATACGGGCTTATTCCCGCGCGGCTGAACGCTGAAACAACGTCCCTGGCAGCGTTCATGTCTCGCTACGTTGACGGCCGCCACGATGTGAAGCCAGCCACAAAGGAGATCTGGCGACAGGGCCAGAACGGGCTCGTTGCATTTTTTGGCGCTGAGAAGCCCCTGGAAGCAGTCACCGAGGGCGATGCCGACGGATACAAGCAACAGATGATCCGCGACGGCCTCGCCATGGCGACGATCCGCAAGCGGCTCTACTTCGCGGGGCTGGTGTTCCGCGCAGCCGTGAAACACCGGCTCATCCCGGCCAATCCGTTCGCTGACACGCGCGTCCAAGTTCCGCCACCAGGGCGGAAGCACTTCATCACGCATGAGGAGACTGAGCGGCTCATCGATGCATGCCCAAACGAGGACTGGCGGCTGATCATCGCTCTAAGCCGTTACGGGGGGCTCCGCTGCCCGAGCGAAGTGCTGTCTCTGAAATGGGCCGATATTGACTGGGACCCGACGTACGGTGTGATGAATGTGCATTCGCCCAAGACGGAGCACCATGCAGGAAAGGAGTCGCGGGTCGTGCCCTTGTTTGGATTGCTGCGGCCCCACCTGGAGCGCGCCTTTGAGGCTGCACCCGAGGGCAGTGTGTATGTCATTTCCGAGGCGTTCAGGAATGCGTCGTTTGGCAAATCCGGTTGGCGGAACAGCAATCTCCGGACGCCGTTCGCGCGGATCATCAAACGGGCAGGAATGAAACCCTGGCCACGACTTTTCCACAACATGCGGAGTTCCAGGGAAACGGAACTCATGGCGGACCACCCACCTCACGACGTTTGCAGTTGGATTGGAAACAGCCTCGCCATCGCGCAGAGGCACTACCTGCAGGTCACCCGCGCGTCCATCGCCCAGGCGGTCGCAGAGCCCGGCTACAGCGAACAGCAAAAAGCGGCGCACAATCCGGCGCAGCAACTACGCGCACCGGGACGCACGGACCGGAACTCGCTACCCGCCGCAACGCGACAGACCCCGCCAAATACAGGTCGGTGCGAGACCGTACGAACCCCTGCAACTCACCCGAGCGGAGGGCATGGGATTCGAACCCACAACCGATTTCTCGGCATCTGATTTCGAGTCAGACCGCTGGCCAATTCGCTTACCCTCCGAATTGCCTTTGGCAAAGAGTCTAACGTAACCGTTTTCCCGCGGCCACAGCCCTGAGGAAACTGGTCGAAAAGACTCCATTTTCTGAACGCCCCCCACAGCTGGGGCGAAAGCAGTCCAGCCAACTCTTCAGTGCCCATTCGTTGCGGCGACGGGGCCTCGGCTTAGTATGATCGAGATGGTGGAAGAGACGACGGAAACCTCCGGAGATGGCAGGGTGACCCAACAGGAGCCAATCCAGATCGATCGGGTGACCAGACCCAGCGAGGCAAGGCCGCTGACCGTGGTCACGGTCGACCTTCAGCAACTGACCGACGGCTCATCGCTCGATCGGATTCAGCGTGACGTCCTCGGACTGGTTGCAGAAAACCCCGGCATCGATCTGCTCATCGATCTGAGCAGCGTCGGATTTCTCTCCAGTTCCGCGATCGGGATGCTGGGGATGTTGCACCGCAAGGCCTGGGGCTCCAAGGGCCGGATGAAAATCTGCGGCATCCACCCCGACGTCCTCGGGGTGCTGAAAATCACCCGACTCGACACGGTGTTCGACATCCTCGGCCCCAGGGCCGAGGCGGTCACCAAATTCTGAGCCCCGCTGAGCCCTGGCTTCAGCCGCTTGAAGCAGGGCAGGTGGAGCGGTAGGTTGGCCGCGGAATTCGGTCCTCCCCTCCCGGTCCGCCATTCCTGGTTCGTTTTCCACCAACCGGCATGAACGCTGCTTTGAAAGACTCAATCCGTCGGCCCTCCGACTCCCGCGAACACATTCTCCTCACCGGCGGCACGGGCCTGCTGGGATCCTATCTTGTGCGGGATCTTCTGCTGGCCGGCCGCAGCCTCGCCCTGATCGTGCGTCGTGACCGCAAGCGTTCGCCCGAAAGCCGCGTGGAAGCGGTGATGCGGCACTGGGAGAGCGAAACGGGAACGGAACTGCCGCGGCCGGTGGTTCTCGCTGGCGATCTGACCGAGCCCCTCTGTGGACTCGACGAGGCGGACCGGTCCTGGGCCCGCTGGAACTGCTCGACCCTGCTCAACAACGCGGCCTCGCTGACGTTCCGGGGCAGTGACCCGCAGGCCGAACCCTGGCTGACGAACGTCACCGGCACCCAGCATGTGCTCGATCTCGCCCGCGACACGGAGATCGAAGACTTCCACCATGTCTCCACCGCCTACGTCTGCGGCCTGCGTAGCGGCAGCGTGAACGAGCAGGATCTGGACCTGGGGCAGGAGTTCGGCAACGACTACGAGAGGAGCAAGGTCGAGGCGGAGAAGCGGGTGCGGGAGTCCGACCACCTTGCGACTGCAACCGTCTACCGTCCCTCGATCATCGTCGGCGACTCCCGCACCGGCTACACGTCGACCTACCACGGATTCTTCGCCGGCCTCCGGCTCGGCCACACGCTGCTGACCCGCGTGGTGAAGGGCTCGACGAGCGGTCCGGCCCTGCTCTCGCTGCTCGGCGTGAACCAGTCGGATCGTAAGAATTTCGTCCCGGTCGACTGGGTGTCCGCGGTGATCTCCCATGCCGTTCAGACCCCGGCGGCCCGCGGTCGCACCTTGCATCTGACCCATCCGGCCCCGCTCTCGATGCACACCGTCGGCAGCGTCATCCAGGAGGCGGTGGAGACCTTCTCCGAGGCGGCCTCGCCCGACGACCCCGACCTCTGCGACGAGCAGTGGTTTGCCGAAAACCTGCGGTCGCAACTCGACATCTATCAGAGTTATTTCCGCAACGATCCGGATTTTTGCCGTCAGACCACGACCTCCATCGCCGGGCACATCCCCTGCCCTGCACTTGATCGGGAGACGCTCCTGAGGATGTCGCGGTTCGCGATCGAGACCGACTTCGGTCGTCGATCGCACCGGCCGACGCCAACTGCCGGAGCCGCGGCCGTGTGACGCCGGCTGAAATCGGCAACGACCAATCATTTCATCACAGGCTCCGCATGGAGGTGGCCACGAGATGCAATCTCCGCTCACCCCATTCGAGACCTACATGCTTCTCGACGAGACTCCATCGCACCCGATGGAGTTCTTCTATCGCCTGCGGTTCGACGGGCCGCTCGATCTGGCGGCCATCCGCGACGCCGCCGAACGGACCGTCGCCAGGCATCCGCTGCTCGGCAGCCGGGTCGAGCGAGGCCGGGCGGCGCGGCCACGGTTCGTGCCGCTCGATCAGGGCCGGATCGCCGCCGAGGTCGTGCAGCCGGCCACGGTCGCCGACTGCGACGGCCTGCCCCGCATCCCCCCGCTCGAACTCGCCACAGGACCACTCGTTCGCGTCGTGCCCGTGCTCGATCCATCCACCGGCAGCGGCCCGGCAGGCCCGCTGGAGATCCTGGTTCAGTTCCACCACGTGGCCTGCGACGGGCTCGGGGCGCTCGCATTCCTCTCCGACCTCCTGGAGATGGTCGCCGGGATTGCGTCGGACCGGCCTCCCGACCTCGAGCCGCTCGATCCAAAACGACTGGCCCATCGCGGCCGCTACGGACTCGACGCCTGGAAGCTGCTCCGCTCGCTGCCCGCACAGGCCCGCGGCCTGGAAGGCGTCTGGAAATTCATCCGGCATCGTCCGGGCCGGTTTCCAGACGATCCCGGTGCGACGGGCCTCGCCAGGGACCTCGCCGCAGTGTCGTCGGTCTTCTCCGATTCCGAGGCGGCCTCGCTCCGCCGGGCGGCAGCCGCCGCGGGCGGTTCACTCAACGAGGTCGCGACAGCATCGCTCTTCACCGCACTCGCCGCGGAGGTTCCCTTCGAGCCGAAGGACTCGAGGGCCGAGGTGATCCGGCTCTCGATCCCGATGAATCTCCGGCAGGTTGCCGACCGCCGCCTGCCGGCCGCAAACGTCGTGAGCATGGTCTTTCTCGACCGCACGGCCGACCAGATCTCCGACCGCGACGAACTGCTTCGCTCGATTCACGAGGAGATGCAGCTCATCAAGGACAACGGACTGGGAATGACGTTCATCCACACGCTCGCCGCGGCACGGTGCGGACCCGGTGGAATCGCCGGCCTGGTTCGCAACCGTGCCAGCGCCGCGACCGCCCTGTTCACGAACCTGGGGCGGGTCTTTCGCCGTGCCGATCGGCGGCTGTCACGTGCCGATCGCGAGGGCCGCTCCGGGCGGCAGTCGCTCGTGCAGATCGGCTCCGTGCGGCTCGTCGCCGTCGAGGGGCTCGCCCCTCTCCGCCGGGGCACACCGCTGGCGATGGCGGCCGTCGAGTACGGCGGCCGTCTGAGATTCACGATTCGCTTCGATCCCACCGTGATCTCCCGGGAAAGTGCCTGCCGGATTCGCGACGCCTTCGATGCGGCCATCCGACGCTCGCTCATCGGGTTCGATGAACAGACCGGCGAGACCGCCGCTTCGATGAGCAGCACGCCCAGGCTGGCGGAGGCCATCGGATGACTTCACTCGACATCGCCTGCACCACCATGCTGATCCTGATCACCGTCACGCAGGTGGTCCTCGTCGTCCGGTTCGCCAGGATCTGCGGTCGGGAGACAGAACGGCCCGAAGGATCGGCGCCGCAGCCGGGAGATCAGGGAAAGGCCTGCCTGACGCCGGCCCGGATCGTGCTCTGCCTGCGGGGCAGCGATCCCTTCCTGAGCGACACGCTGCGGGCGGCCGCGGTCCAGGACCACCCCGACTATGAGCTGCGGGTGATCGTCGATTCGGAGCGCGACCCGGCCTGGCAGCAGACCCGCGATGCCCTGGCCGACGTGGCGGCTCGCTGCCGCCTGATCATCGAGCCGCTCGAGGGCCGGCCGACGACCGCCAGCCTGAAGTGCGCCAGCCTGCTGCAGGGCCTCGATGATGCCGAGACATCGACCGCGATGGTGGCCCTCCTCGATGCCGATGTCGTGCCCTCCAAGGCCTGGCTGCGGACGCTCGCCGAGACGCTCGCCGAAGATCAATGCGGCGTGGCGACCGGCAACCGCTGGTACGCTCCACCCGACGACAGCCCGGGCTCCTGGACCCGTGCCGGCTGGAACGCCGGCGCGCTCGTCCAGATGGTCTGCTTTGGGATCCCCTGGGGGGGCACGCTGGCATTTCGCAGCGATCTGCTCGAGGCGGCGGGACTGCGGGCCAAGTGGTCGACCTCGTTCTGCGAGGACACGCTGCTCCCGCAGGCGCTTCGCGGACTGGGCCGGAAAGTCAGGTTCGTGCCCTCCCTGATCGCGGTCAACCGGGAGCATGTCAGCTTGCCGGCCCTCTTCGAGTGGGTGGCCCGGCAGCTGCTCACGGCCCGCCTCTATCATCCGGCCTGGCCCACGGTTGCCCTGTTCGGCCTCTCGGCCCCCGTCGCCATCCTGGCGACCGCGGTGGCCGTCATGCTCGCCGCCGCCCGCGGAGACCTTCCGACACTGGGCTGGCTGCTCGCCGCACTGGGCGGCTTCCTGATCTCGCTCCCCACGCTCTTCATCTGGATCGGGGCGATCGTTCACCAGTCGGTCGGGGCCAGCCCCCGGAGGATGCCACTCTCCTCGGTGCTCTGGGGTGTGCTCTCGGCACAGTGCCTCTACGCGGCCGCCCTGCTCAAGGCGATGGCGATGCGATCGGCCCAGTGGCGCGGTGTCACCTATTCGATCGAAGGCCCCTGGAGAATCCGCCTTGTCCGTGATTCGGCCCACCTGAAAACGGCCTCTCCCGCGGCCTCGCTCCATTCGATCTAGCGAGTTCCCCGTTTCGGCAGGCTCTGAATCCGACTGCCGCCGCGGGTTCCAGTTGCGCCGCCGCTGCGGACAACGACAGGGCCTGCAGCCGGGGCTGCGATATCCGGCTCCGTCCGGCCGATACCTCACTGTCGGGCAGCCGCAGACCGCGGCGGTCGTTCCCCACCCCTCACCGGGAGCATGTCGATGGCGAAGAAAAATACCTGGCGGATCGTGACCCGCGGCCCCGATGGCGAACTCGTGATCCGCGACTTCGACACTCCGGAGCCGATCCTCCGCAGCCATCTGCAGGTGGGCACCGACGACTGCAGCACCGACCTCGAACTGCGGGGGGCACCGGTGTTTCGCTCCCTGATCGGCCCGATGCCGGAGGGTGCGAACGTCGTCCGCTACGAGGCACCGGAGGTCTTCGAGGAACTGACGAAGGAGTGGGCCATGCCCCGGGCTCCGCGGCGTCGCTCCAGGAAGTCTGTCGCACCGCAGGACGCGGCCGAGTAACAAACTCCGGCCAACCGACCGCTCAGGCCCGCCCGCGATCGCTCACTGCCACCACTGCCGCATTCGGCCGATCACGCTGGCAGGACCGGTCGGCTGCGGCCTGCCTGCCGGGCCGGGACCGGGTGGGGCCAGCGGGACCGGGGCCGCCTGAGCGGGCACGAAGGTCTCGAGAAACCGGGGCCAATGGCCGTCAATCTGGGTGAGGCAACCGCCGATATCCCCCGCGGCGAGCCTTTCGTCTGCGGCCGCCAACTGCCTCGTCAGGCTCACCCGCTGCGACTCGTCGAAGGCGAGATCGAAGACCCGCACGTCGTCCACCTCGACTCCCCCCGGACCGAGCAGGTCGAGCCGCACCCGGAGCGACTCGATTCCGCGAGTGGGCAGGTCGTCGACCTGAAGCACGAACTGCGACCAGGCCGCCGCGATCGGCATTGCAGCCCCGCTGCCGACGGCGGCGAACCGGTAATACTCGATGTCGTTCCGCACCCCCTCGATCGCGATCCGCAGGGGCGGCTGGGGATCGGACGGGGATATCCGCAGCCAGACGGCAACGCTGATCCGGCCCGTCGCGGGGGGCTTGAAGGGATTGCTTCGCAGCGTGGCAAGCCCGTTGGTCGACCCGAACCGCAACGCCTTGCCGGCTGCAGGCGGACGCCCGGCGACGAGTTTCAGGTCGCCGCGTCGCGGTTCGAGCAGATCCCAGCCTGGCAGCACGCCGCCGAGTTCCGGGAGGTCGAATCCCGGGTTGTCGAGCACGGCCAGAGGAACCGCCATCTCGAGCGCCGCCCTGCGACCGCGAAGATCAGCGAGCAGTTTCGCGACGCCATCCCGCACAGAATCGTCGAAGGCGACCGACGCCTGCCGCACGCCCGCAACACCTTCGATCACGATCGTTCGGGTGTCCCAGGGACCGAGGGCGACCCCGCAGCCTCCGCCGGTCCCGATCGGCAGCGCCGCATGTGTCACCGCATCGACGACTCCCAGCGGCGTCCCGTCAAAGACCAGTTCCGCCCTGCAGTCCACCCCGCAGGCATTCGCCAGCGACACCCAGAGCCCGGCTTCTCCCGGTCGCGTGCGGACGACCAGCGGCCCAGGCGTTCCGGCCACGGTTTCGATCCCGACGGGCAGCAGTTCCAGCCCGCGGCGACGGCCGGCGTCCTGCTCGTCGCCGAGCCGGTGCACCGAGGGCATGTCGAAGACCACCTCCAGATCGGACGCCACCAGCGACTCCGCGAGCCCGCGGCCCCGCTGCCTTCCCACCGCGAGCACCGGCACCGAGACGGGCTCCGCCTCCGTCGATGTGAACGGCCCGTGCGGCAGAACCGGCCGCACATCGATGGCGACCGGGGTCTCGACGAGCATCGCCCCCTGGCGGACCGCCGCGGCCGCTGCCGGCTGGAGGCGGATCGCCGTGTTGGCATTTTGGATGATGCCGCGTTCGACGATGTCGGCCGTCGCCTCGTGGACGTGTGGCACGAGAGAGACGATCCGCCCGTCGGCGGTGATCCGCGCGGGATCGATGCCGATTTCGCGAAGGATCCCGGCCTCTGATCCTGGTCTCGAGAGTGCGGGCCGGAAACGCTCCGCCAGAGCCCCCCGCGAGAACAAAGTCGTCGGCCCGACGGACAGCGTCCAGGACGGGTTGCGGGCGGCGATCGCGGCGGCGATCCGGCCAAACATTCCGGCCAACTCAGCCTCACGCCATGCCAGCCACTGTTCCCGCAGCGGCCCTTCGACGAGCGCGGCACGTCCGGCAAACCGACCGTCATCGACGGTGTCGAGGACCGGTCGAGCGAGCGGCTGCAACTCGGGGCCGAGCCCGGCCCCAAAGCGGGCGAAGGTGGCGTCGTCGAGGCCCCAGGCCAGCCCCGGCAGGTGGAGCCAGCCGTCGTGCGAAAGCACGATTGCGATTCCGGTGACGGCGTCCTTGGCCCGCAGGCGGTCGGCCAACTCGGCCACGACTGCCTCGACCGCATTCTGCACCCGTGGGTCGAGTGGGTTGTATCGGGCTGACCTGAGACCGTCGGCACCCCCGTGCGGCCGGCCGTCGCGACCCAGACAGAGGATTCCCTCGGCTTCACCATCTCCGCGGGCCGCGAGCCGTTCGAGCGCCGGCACGGCCCCGTTGAAGACGACCGCCGGCACGAGCCGAAGTCGCTGCCGCGAGTAGACCCTGCAGAGCACCTCGAGCATGTCCTTCGTCGCGGGATCGAGGGCCGCGTCGGCGGAGCCTCCGCTGTCCCATCGTGGGGCGGAGCCGGTCAGGCGGCTGGGCCAGATCGCGGCACCGTCGCCATAGACGGGGATCATCGCCCCGGCCAATCCCTGCGCGGCGGTCCACTCGGCCGAGCGATGCATGCCGCCGAGCATTCCGCCCCAGTCGGCGACCGGTCGGCCCGATGCCGTGTCGGCCCGCTCCGCGGCACCGAACAGTCTGAAATCGGGGGTCGCCAGCTGGAGATAGGTCGGCCGCGGAGGCAACACATTCCCAACCGGCGGCGACGATCGTGCTGCGGGCAGGGCCTCGGGGCCGGCCAGCACCCGCAGCCTGCCGAATGTCGCGGCGGAACGAGGCGAGAGATTGCTGACGAGCAGGAGCGGGGAGCGGGTGTGTGGCCAAAACACGAAGCGATGGGTGCCAAGTCGGGACGCTGGCGATCCGCCGTCGGGGGAGGGGAGCAGAGGCCGCTCCAGTTCGAAGCCGCTGCCGCCCGTGGATCGCACCACGGCTCCCGTCTGCTCCAGGATCGTGATGCCGACGATCGCCTCCTGATCGAGCGGATACTCGATCTCCACGAGGTGGGGCATGCCCGGCTCGACCGGGCCGAGCGCCACGCCCTCCCAGACAGGCTCCTCGCCCGCTGCGGGCGGCAGCCTCAGCATCGGACCAAGCGGGTGGGATTCGAGCGTCGAATGGCCGACGGCCAGCAGGCCGGTCAGCCGGGGCACCATCGAGTTCATCGAGGGAAACTTCGGCACCGGCACGTTCGGCAACGTCACGCCACCGAGCGGAAGGCTCGGCAGTGGCGGCGTCGGGATCGACACCTTCGGCAGCGAAAACGATGGACGCGGGAGTTTGGGAAGAGGCACGCCGGCCGCCGCGATCGTGGTCATGCCCATGCCCGGCAGCCGCCGCAGCCGCTCCAGCAGCTTCGGGCTGCCGGGATCGAGTTCGTAGAGCAGCTTCCAGTCGGCCGTCTGCCTGGGCACGGGAGCGAGTTCGGCGACAGCGACCAGCTGAACCGTCCTCGCCGCCGCGGCCCGCGACCAGCGGATTCCACCCCGTTCGACCAGTTCCAGATTGATGTCGTAGCTGCCTTCCTCCGCCGGGAGCGGCACCGCCATCAGGACAGGTTCATAGGCCTGCGGCCCGACGGTCTGGCCGGTCGTTCGTTCCTGGAGCACGACCGACTGGGAATGCAGGTCGGATCCGCCATCCCTGGCGAGCAGCCGGAGTCGCAATTCCGGAGCGGTCGCCGCCGCGAGCCGCCGCGGCATCAATGGATGCACGCGGATGCGAACCGTCTCGCCGGTCCGGTAGACACCCGGATGGTCTCCCGGGAGCACGACCCGCAGTTCGTCACCCGATGCACGCTTGAGCGTGACCCGGTTGCCGGCCGTGTCGAGCGGCTGCTGGAGCGGTGCATCGAGCAGATCGGCGACGGCCGCTTCGATGACGACGGGCTGTTCCCCTCCCTCGGCCGACGCGAGTTCGATCCGCAGCCTGGCCCGGCTCCAGTCGGCCACCCGGACTTCGACCCCGTTGAGGTCGAGCCCGCGTGGCTCGTGAACATGGATCGCATCGCCGTCGCCATGGAGCGTCGCCGCGGCGAGCGGATCGGTCGAAAGCATCCGCCATTCGGGTTCACCGGATGATCCGGTCGCGACACCGGCATCGTCGAGCAGACGGATCGATCCCCTGCGGGCGATCGGCTTGCCGCCTCCCCAGACGACCCGGATCGCCACGGGCGGCTCGGCGAGATCCGCAGGCGGCCCTTGCGAGATCACAGGCGTCGTGACCAGCACGATCTGCATTGCGAGCAGCAGCTGGAGCCAGACCGCCGTCCATACGCCACACCTGACAGGTTGTGGCGGCTGCTCGACACGCATCCTGAGGGGGGCAGGACGGGCCATGAACCAGCGACGGCGCGGGGGAGAGAAAATGGGCGGGGATCATATCGGGGTGCGCCGCCGCAGGAAAGGCGATTTACGGCTCGTGTTTACCGCTGAAAACAGTCCGATTTCAGCGTTGCCTCCAGGTCCTCGACGACCGCTGGACAGCGATCCGCCACGTCGCAGAGCTCGAAGAAGTCGTCGGGCTTGGCGTACAGCCGCGGCGGCCGGATGCCCTCCCGGCCCGGTCGGTCGGCGACCAGGTGCCAGTCCGGGGTCACGATCGCTGCCGCCGCCCCGGTGTCGATCAGGATCCGGTCACGGGCGGGAAAATCCCACTGGTCGAGGAGCTGCCCGGCCGGCCCCGTGGCCGTCGATCCGCCGCCGGCTTCCGAGGGCAGCAGGTCGAGAAGGATGCCGGCCAGGTCTGCCGGCGTCGTCAGGCCGCCATACCGCTGCCCGGCCATGCGGCCATCGGAGTCGACGAGGATGCCTGGCAGATGGGCCCACTCGCCGAACGGCTGGCCGGCATCCGGATCATCCGCACCGCAGCCGACCACTCCGTGCAACCCCAGCGGCATGCCACGCAGGCCGATGAGCAGCACCGCACACCGTCCGCCGGAGCCGTTCTCGGCCGTCGCCATCCTCGCCTCGGCGAAAAGACTGGCGAGACAGCGGTCGAGGAGCGTCAACTGGCCGGCGAAAACCTGCCGCGCCCCCATGATCCGATCGGGGTCGGTGTCTCGATCGACCGTGAACCGCGGCAGGCAGGCCCCTGCCGGAGGCGGCGGGTCTTCCGGATCGAGATAGATCCCGCGGTAGGGATCGGGCGCGTCCCAGGCCGCGGCCAGGCTGCCTGCATGCACCCAGATGAGTCGATGGCGTCCGGCGGCCAGGCATTTCCGGGCCGCCTCAATGAGCCGTCCGATGTTGGTTTCGGGATCGTCAGCCGCCGTGTCGCCGCGGGCCATCCAGGGCACCTCGACCAGATCCATCCCCGGCTCGCGATCAGGGAGGGATCGATCGTCGGTGACCAAGGCTGCCGGCCAGCCAGCCGCCGCTGCCCGCCGCCAGAGTTCCCCGTTCGAGGCGAGCACAGACAGCGTCGTCCGCGGATCGAGGGAGGGCGTCAGGAGCCTGTCGAAGGCGACGCCATCGGCCGCGAGTTCATCGATCGCCGGAGTCGAGACCCAGGTCGCGCCCCATGCGGAGAGCATCCAGGCCGGCAGCCGGTCGATCGTGACGACGAGCAGTCTGTCTGTCATCGGGCGGTTCCGGGTTTGCGTTCCTGGTGCGGATTCGGCGATGCTGCCACGGATCGGTTTCCTGTCGGCCTCCCTCGTCGGACTCTCATGCAAGACGGCACGCTCCATTACCGCACCCAGCCGGCCGCCAGCACGGCGATGCCGCCCGGAATCCCCTACATCGTCGGCAACGAGGCGGCGGAGCGGTTCTCGTTTTACGGCATGAAGACGATCCTCGTCGTCTTCATGACCCAGTATCTCATGTCCGGCGCCGGCCGTCCCGATTTCATGACCGAGACCGAATCGCGGGAGTGGATGCACCTGTTCGTGGCCAGCGCCTACTTCTTCCCGATTCTCGGGGGCATTCTCGCCGACGCCTTCCTCGGCAAGTACCTGACCATTCTCCTGCTCTCGGTCGTCTACTGCATCGGACATCTCTGCCTGGCCCTGATGGACATGCCGGAGCCGTTCCTGGCGGCGACGCTCGAACCCCGGGGCTGGCTGCTTGCGGGGCTGGCGCTCGTGGCGATCGGCTCGGGCGGCATCAAGCCCTGCGTCTCGGCCCACGTGGGGGACCAGTTCGGCCAGTCCAACCGACACCTCCTCGAAAGGGTCTTCGGCTGGTTCTACTTCGCCATCAACTTCGGATCCTTTTTCTCCACGCTGCTCACGCCCTGGCTGCTGGCCCATGTCGGAGCCGGCTGGGCGTTTGGGGTTCCCGGCATCCTGATGGGGATCGCGACGCTCGTCTTCTGGTTGGGACGGAACCGCTTCGTCCACGTGCCTCCCCGCGGAGCGGGCTACTTTGCCGAGACGTTCGGCCCCGAGGGCCTCTCGGCGATCGGCAGGCTCGTGCCGCTCTACCTGCTCGTGGCCGTCTTCTGGTCGCTCTACGACCAGACCGGCGGCGCCTGGGTGCAGCAGGCCCAGCGGATGGACCGGAGGTTTCTCGGCGTCGACTGGCTGGAGAGCCAGATTCAGGCGATCAATCCGCTGCTCGTGCTCGCATTCATCCCGCTCTTCGGAGGTCTCATCTACCCGGCGGTCGGCCGATTCCTCGACTTCACCCCATTGCGACGGATCCTCGTCGGCTTCGGGCTCGCGGTCGCCGCATTCGCGGTCTCGGCGACGGCACAGCAGCTGATCGACGCAGAGGCGACAAGGCTCGCCGCGGCTGGCCTGGGTCCCGAGGCGGCCCGCTGGCCCTCGGTCGGCTGGCAGTTGCTGGCCTACCTCGTGATCACCGCCGCCGAGGTCCTGGTCTCGATCACCTGTTTGGAATTCAGCTACACCCAGGCGCCACCCCAGATGAAGTCGCTGGTGATGAGCCTCTATCTTTTGAGCGTCTCCCTCGGCAACCTGTTCACGGCCGCGGTGAACATCCTCACCCGCGATGGGACGGGCAATTCGACCCTGACGGGGGCCTCGTACTACTGGTTTTTCACCGGCTGCATGGCGGTGGCAACGCTGCTGCTGATTCCGGTAGTCTGGGGATTCAGACCGCGGGAATACCTCCAGCAGGAGGCCGGCGGCACCCCATGAGACGAACACGCGAGGATCGTATGCCCAGTTCTCCCGGTCGGCGGGCCAGCCGCCGCGCATTCCTCTCCTCGTCGGCGGCGCTCGCGGGCACGCTGGCCGCCGCCCCGATCAGCGGCCTGGCCCTCGATCCGGCGCCGGCGAAGCAGCTCCCCTTCAGGATCTCGCTCGCCGAATGGTCGCTCCACCAGACGCTGTTTGCCGGCAAGCTCGACAACCTCGAGTTCCCCAAGGCGGCGAAGCAGCAGTTCGGCGTCGAGGCGGTCGAATACGTCAACCAGTTCTTCAAGGACAAGGCCAAGGACGCCGACTACCTCGCCGAACTCGCCAAGCGGGCCGAGGACGAGGGCGTGACCAATCTGCTCATCATGTGCGACAAGCTCGGCGATCTCGGCGACCCCGACGCCAAGGAGCGGGCCCGCGCGATCGAAAACCACTTTCCATGGGCAGAGGCGGCGAAGCGGCTCGGATGCCATGCGATCCGGGTCAACGCCGCGAGCAAGGGACCGTTCGAGGAGCAGCAGAAACTCGCGGCCGACGGGCTCTCGAGGCTCTCCGAGTTTGCCGCCCAGATCGAGATGTCGGTGATCGTGGAGAACCACGGCGGCCTCTCCAGCAACGGGGCCTGGCTGGCGGGCGTGATGAAGAAGGTCGACAGGCCGAACTGCGGCACGCTGCCCGACTTCGGCAACTTCCACGACTACGACCGCTATCTCGGCGTCGAGCAGCTGATGCCGTTCGCCAAGGGGGTGAGCGCCAAGAGCCACGAGTTCGACGCCGATGGCAACGAGGTGCGGACCGACTACCGCAAGATGATGAAGATCGTGCTCGATGCCGGATACCGCGGCTGGGTGGGCATCGAGTACGAGGGCAAATCGCTGCCAGAGCCCGAAGGCATCCTGGCGACGAAGCGGCTTCTGGAGCGGGTCCGCGGCGAATGGTCCGCCTGACGAGTCTGGGTGGCGAGCGTTGACGCGCCGCCGCCGTGGCCGGTAGATTCCGCCGTCGATGGTGCAGCCAAGGGTTTGCGTCGCACCAGCCCCTTCCCTGCAGCAGGACCTGCACCATGGCCCGCCAACGAGCCGCAGTCGTCGAATCCAACGGCGACCGCCTGCGGCGTCTCCTCCGCATCGGATCGACCCATGTCGGCCAGGGGATTTTCGCCGCCAGAAGGCTGAAATCTGGCGTCGTGATCGGCGAGATCGCGGGTGATGTGATGGACGAACACCCCGCCGACCCGAGTTATTGCATGGAACTTCCCAGTGGAAAGCTGCTGGAGCCGTCGGCACCACTGCGATTCCTCAATCACAGTTGCGATCCCAACTGCGAACTTTTCTACTGGTTCGACGAGGATGCGAGCACTCAGGAAGACCGCTTGTGGCTGCAGACAATCCGTTCCATCGAGCCTGGCGAGGAACTCTCGATCGACTACTGCTGGCCGGCCGACGCGGCGATCCCCTGCCGGTGTGGCACGGATCACTGCCGCAGGTGGATCGTGGACCCGGCCGAACGCCACCTGCTGCCGGACGAACCGCCGGCTGGCGGCTGATCTCGCTCGCGGTCGTCCTGCTGATCTCGGCCCTGGCGGCGGTCGGCCTCTCGAGGCTGCGTCTCGACGACGACCTGCGGTCGCTGCTCCGCGACAACGAGGCGGATTTTCTCCTCATCGACGAACTTGCCGACCGGTTCGGCGCCCCGGAGCGGGACTGCATCCTCCGGGCGACGGCCGGCAGCGGCGACATCTTCGATGCCCTGCCTCTCGAGTCGCTGCGGCGGGTGAGCGAGATGCTCGAGCGGGTCGACGGGGTGGAGCAGGTGAGGTCGATCTTCGATGTCCGCCGGCAGGGAACCGCCGGCGCGATCCTGCCCGTCATCCCGCGGGCCGCCGACGGCCTCGATGAGGAAGCCCGGGCCGCAGCCCGTGGGCGGGCCATGGTCCACCCCCTGATCGCCGGCCACCTGCTCGACGAAGCCGGCTCCTCGACGCTGCTGCTCGTTCGGCTCGACGCGGCATCGAACCGCACCGACCGGCTCGGTGCCGCGATCGGCCGGATCGAGGCCGCGATCGCAGCGGAGGGGCAGCCCGGCGGGCCCCTGCGGTTCGAACTCACTGGACTGCCCGCCCTGCGACATCAGGCAGCCCAGGCCCTGCGACGCGACATGCTGATCTTCAACTCGCTCGGCCTGACGCTGGCCATGGTCCTCTCGGCGACGGCCGCGCGGAGCCTGCGATCGACCGTCGTGGCCTGCCTGCCACCGTTCGTCGGCGCCGTCTGGGCGATGGGCCTGTTGGGCCTGTTCGGGGCGCCGATCAACATCCTCACGAGCGTCGTGCCGTCGCTGGCACTCGTCGTCGGCACCTGCGACTCGATCCACTTCATCGAGGACATGCGCCGCAGCCGCCGCAGGGGGGTGGATCCGGTTTCGGCCTCGGCCGGAGCGATGCACCGGATCGGTGCCGCCTGCGGCCTCACGAGTCTGGTCACGGCGATCGGCTTCGCGTCGCTGGCGGCGGCCCGGATCGATGCCGTCCGCACTTTCGGCATCGCGGCGGCGGCGGGCGCCGTCGCCAGCTTCATGGCCGTCGGCCTGCTGACGCCGCTGCTCGCATCGACCCGGTTCTGTGCCGGGATGCACCTGGGGCGGTCCTGGCGGCCGGCAGGCCGGTTCGCGCAGATGCTGACCCACTTCTCGCTCGGGCATGCCAGACCGATCGTGGCCGTGGGCTGCCTGACCACGCTCCTGCTGACGCTCGTCGGGATGCGGATCGACGCCGACAACCGCGTGGTCGACGCCCTGCCCAGCGGGGCGCCGGCATCGGCCGCTCTGACCCGGGTCGATCGCGACTTCGGCGGGGCGTCGGCGGTCGATGTCATGGTTCGCTGGCCCGCCGGCATCGACTGGCGGGATGCCCCCGTGCTCGAGGCCCTGCGGGACGTGCATGCGATCCTCGAACGGGATGGCGGGCTGCGGCACCCGCTCTCGCTCGCCACGGTGGCTGAATCGATGCCGCCCCGTGTCCGCCGCCGGCTGGACCCGACAGACTTCCGCGAGATGGTCGATCCCGAGGGCCGCACCGCGATCGTTCGGGCGCGGGTCGGTGACGCCGGCTCGAAACAGCTCGAAAAGGTCTACGACCAGATCGACCGCGGCCTCGAGGCGGCAGCCGCGGCCCGGCCCGGCTGGGATTTTCGGCTCTCGGGCGTGTCGGTCGTCTCGGCCAGAAACGTCCGCCAGCTCGTCCGCGATCTCGGCTCGAGTCTGGCGCTCGAGGTGCTCGTGATCGGCGGAATTCTCTCGCTCGCCTTCCGCTCTCCGCTGGCGGGGATCGTGAGCCTGATCCCCAACGTCTTCCCGCTGGCGGTGATCGCGGCGATCGTCGTGGCCAGCGGCCGGTTCCTCGATCCCGCCACGGTGATCGTGTTCAACGTCTGCCTCGGACTCGCCGTGGACGACACGGTGCATCTGCTCTCGGCCCTCTCCCGGCAGCGGCGGCCTGGCATCCCGATCCAGACGGCCGTCCGCCGCGCCGTGGCTGAAACCGGCAACGCGATCGTGATCGGCGGCATCGTGCTCACGGTTGGCTTCGCGGCCGTCACGGCCAGCAGCGTGCCCTCGTTGGCCGGTTTCGGCAGGCTGGCCTGCGCGGCCGTCGCCGCCGCGACACTGGCCGAACTGGTGCTCCTGCCCGCCCTGCTCGTCGTCACCGACACGCTCGTGCGACGGTATCAGGCGGCCTGGCGGGACGGGATCTTCGGACGAGATCCGGTCAACTGGTCTTCGCTCGGCCGGACTGGCGAGCCTGTCCGCCGCGTGGCCTGAGCGGCGAACAAGCCCAGCCTTCCGGCCACTCCGGATGCCGCGACGGCGGCCGTCAGTCCGAGGAACCGGGGTAGATCGGCGGCGAAGGCGATGGCGGTCGGCATCCGCATCTGCTCGATCTGGCCGTCCGGCCGAAGTCTGCACGAGGCCACCGCGCCCGACATCATCCGACTGCCTCCAGCGAGCCGGCGGTTGGCCCGAGCCCCGGGGCTGGTGAGGTAGGCCGAGAGCCGTCCCCCGGCCAGATGGGCGTAGTCGTGGTTCTGATGGATCGCCGTGCCACAGTCGGTCAGGTCGACGACCGGCAGGCCGCGGCGGTGGGCGTCGTAAACCATCCAGTTGTCCCAGTAGGCACGGCCGAGCGTGAAGCCGGGCACGTGCCGGTAGTCATCCCGGCCGAAGACGAAGTAGTCCTTGCAGACCCGGGCCGCCAGCCGTCCCTCGCGGCTGGCCCGATCGAGGAGGCCGATCGGGGCCGCCGGGTCGCCGAAGTCGATCGCCGTGTCGACATCCAGATCGATCCGCCGCCCGATCGACAGAAAGGGCCTGACGAGCAGGCCCGCGACCCGCCGCACCGCCAGCAGCCAGTCGGGAAACAGCATGATGTCGGCGTTGACGTAGGCGAAGAGATCGGCCCGCGAACGGGCGCGGGCCCTGGCAAACAGGCCGTCGACCCGCGGCGGCCCGTCCACGCCCGGGTCGAGCGGTCCCAGCCGGGTCGCTCCATACTCCGCCGCGACGGCGCCGATTCCCTCCTCGTCGCCTCCGAGAAGGATCTCGACGGCCGGCGAAAGGCTCCGCCAGCTGGCGATCGCGTTTCGCTGGATCAGTCCGGCGTGTCCGCGAAATGCCTTGGGCGCAGCGATGATCGCCAGCCGAAACCCCGAATCCGCTCGCATCGCCCCTCACCCCCGCATCGCCCGCCGCATCGTTTGATCGATGCAGCCGCAGTCGGCACAGGCCGGATCGCCCGGCCAACACAAGGGCAGTCGACAGCCTGAGGGGGGGCAGGCCAGCCGATTGAGTACGACCGGCACGACCGGCACGACCGGCAGGCTCGACGGGCCGGAGCAGTCGAATCCGATCCGACGTCAGACGGTCGCCGCCATCACCTCGGCCAGCGTCTCGACGGCCCCCACGATCTGCTCTTCGGTGTGCTCCGCGGTGACGAAGAACCGCACCCTGGCCGCCGTCTCTCGGACGGCCGGATAGAGAATCGGCCGGGCGTTGATGCCCCGCTCCAGCAGCATCTGCGAAACCTGGATCGCCCGGGTGGAACTGCCGACGATGACCGGGATCACCGGGGTGTCGCGGCTCGATCCGGTGTCGAGGTTGCAGTCCTGGGCGAGCTTCAGGAACAGTTCCGACCGTTCCCGGAGTCTGGTCACCCGCCACGGCTCCCGCTGGATCACCCGCAGACCCTCCAGGGCCGCGGCCGCGTTGGGGGGCGAACAGGCGGTCGAAAACACGAACGCCGGCGTGGTGAAGCCCAGATAGCGGATCAGCCGGTCGCTGCCGGCGAGGTAGCCGCCGCCGGCCCCGAGCGCCTTGCTGATCGTGCCCATCCAGAGATCGCCCTCGGTCGGATCGACGTCGAAGAAATCGCAGATGCCCCTGCCCCCCGGCCCCATCGTGCCGAGCGAGTGGGCCTCGTCGACATAGAGCAGCGCGTCGTGCCGCTTCTTGACCTCGATGAACTCCGGCAGGTCGGGGTAGTCGCCGTCCATGCTGTAGACGCCCTCGATGGCGATCACGACGCGGCGATACTGCGACCGCAGATCGCGGAGCAGGCCGTCGAGCTGGGCGTGGTCGTTGTGGCGAAACGACCGCCGGCCGGCCTTCGAGGCGTTCGCCCCCTGCATGATGCTGTTGTGGGCCAGTTCGTCGTAGAGGATCAGGTCGCCCTCGGCGAACAGATGGTTGAACACCGAGGCGTTCGTGCCATAGCCGCATGGAAAGACGACAGCCCGCTCGGCACCGAGAAACCGGGCCAGTTCCTCGTCGAGGGAATCGAGGATCGTGTTGTTGCCCCCCACCATCCGGCTCGCCGAGGCGCTGCAGCCGAAGCGGTCGATCGCCGCCTTGGCGGCGGCGGTGACGTCGGGGTGGCCGGCAAGGCCGAGGTAGTCGAAGCTGGTGAAACTGGTCACGTTCCGCCCGCCCAGCCGGGCGACGCGGTTCTGCACCCGCTCGTTGGCGAGCAGGAACGGGTTCTCGAGCCCGGCCGCCTCGAGCCCGGCGAGCCGTTCCTCGAGGGCCGCGCATTCGGGAAACGGATCGGTGGCTGCAGCCGTCGCTGCCGGAATGCGCCGTGGCTCGCCGGGCCGCCGGCTCAGGCTCGGGGCGGAATCCCGATCGACGCTGTCGAACATGTGTGTCGCGATGCACTCGACCAGGTCGCCACAGGTGCGGATCGAGGCCAGCCACTCGTCCCGGAAACGCATCTCGTAGCGACCCTCGATCCGGTTCACGGCATCGAGGAACCCGATCGCATCGACGTCGGCGTCGGCGAGTGTCATGCCGGGCGTGAGCGGCAGGCGGGCCCGGGCCGGCCGTACGCGGCCGAGTTCGTCGAGCACCAGTCGCGTGATCGCAGACCGGGAGTGGGAGGACGGCGCCGCCCTGTCGGCCTCGTTGAAGCGGCGACCGACGGCCGGGAACGACACGGAAGCTGGCGCTGAACCCACGATTCTCACTCCGAATTCGGATCGCCGGCCGCACCCGGCGCGAGGCGTCGTTCGATCGCCGGCTCCGCCCGGCGAAACCGCTGGAATGTAGAAGAAATCCCCCCTCCGGACCAGCGGCCCGGAGAATTGGCATGGCTTCCCCAAGGATCCCAGACCGATACGGGGGCTTGCAGTCAGCCCGCGAGCAGCTTCCGCAGCACGAACGGCAGGATGCCGCCGGCACGAAACTGGTCGAGTTCCACCGGCGTGTCGATCCGCACCGTGCAGGGGATGTCGAGCACGCTGCCATCCCTGCGATGGGCCTTCACGACCAACGTCGAACGGGGCGTGAGTCCCTCGAACGGCACGTCGAACGTCTCCTCGCCCGTGAGGCCGAGCTGCTGCCAGGGCTGCGGCAGCACCAGCGGCAATACGCCCATCCCGACGAGGTTCGAACGATGAATTCGCTCGAAGCTCGTCGCCAGCACAGCCTTGACGCCGAGCAGCATCGTGCCCTTCGCGGCCCAGTCGCGGGAACTGCCCGTGCCATATTCCGCGCCGGCGAGCACGACCAGCGGGACGCCCGCCGCCTTGTAGAGCATCGCGGCGTCGTAGACCGGCATCACGCCGCCGTCCGGCAGCATCCGGGTCACCCCTCCCTCGGTGCCGGGCACGAGCAGGTTGCGGATCCGGATGTTGGCGAACGTGCCCCGGGTCATCACCCGGTCGTTGCCGCGACGGGCACCGTAGCTGTTGAAGTCGGTCGGCATCACGCCGTGGTCGATGAGGTACTGACCGGCCGGACTCGCCTTGGCGATGCTGCCGGCCGGCGAGATGTGGTCGGTGGTCACGCTGTCGCCGAGCGCGAGCAGCACCCGCCCGCCGCGAACGCTCTGCGGTGGCTGCGGCTCGCGGCTGATCTCGGCGAGGAACGGCGGCTCCTGGATGTAGGTGCTCGTGGCATCCCAGTCGTAGAGTTCGCCGGCGGTCGTGGGGACCGCGTTCCAGCGCGGGTTCGACTGCCAGACGTTGCCGTAGCGGTGCCGGAACTGTTCCGGCTTGACGCTCGCCTCGACGGTCGCGCGGACTTCCTCGGCAGTCGGCCAGATGTCCTTCAGAAACACCGGCCTGCCGTCGGAGCCGATGCCGATCGGCTCGTGCACGAGGTCGATGTCGGTGGTGCCCGCCAGGGCATAGGCCACGACGAGCGGCGGGCTCGCCAGCCAGTTGGCCTTCACGAGCGGATTGACCCGCCCCTCGAAGTTGCGGTTGCCGGAGAGCACGGCCGCGGCGACGAGGTCTCCCTCGGCCACCGCCCTGGCGACCGGCTCCGGCAGCGGACCGGAGTTGCCGATGCAGGTGGTGCAGCCGTAGCCGACCGTCTCGAAGCCGAGGGCGTCGAGGTCTTTGTCGAGCCCGGAACGCTCCAGATAGTCGGTCACGACCCGCGATCCCGGGGCGAGGCTCGTCTTCACCCAGGGCTTCGTGGCAAGCCCCTTCGCCACCGCCTTTCGGGCGACCAGACCCGCGGCCACCATCACGCTGGGGTTGCTCGTGTTGGTGCAGCTTGTGATCGCGGCGATCACCACCGACCCGTGATGGATCGTCGCCGAGCGGCCGTTGTCCAGCACCGTGCCGCTGCGGCCGAGGGCGGCGGCATCGAGGGCGAAGCCCCGCTTCTCGGTCGGAGCCGCGAGGGATGCGGCGAAGGTCCGCTTCACGTCGCCCAGCGGCACCCGGTCCTGTGGCCGCTTCGGGCCCGCGAGGCTCGGCACGATGCTGCCGAGGTCGAGCGCGAGCCGGCGGGTGAATTCCGGCGTCGGTGCGGCATCGGTGCGGAACAGCCCCTGCTCCTTGGTGTAGCGTTCGACGAGCTCGACCTGGGCCGGCTCGCGGCCGGTGAGCCGCAGGTAGGCGAGCGTCTCGGCGTCGATCGGAAAGAAGCCCATCGTGGCCCCGTATTCGGGCGCCATGTTGGCGATCGTCGCCCGGTCGGCGAGCGACATGCCCGAGAGCCCCGCCCCGAAGAACTCGACGAACTTTCCGACCACGCCCTCCTTGCGCAGGATCTCCGTGACCGTGAGCACGAGGTCGGTGGCCGTGGCACCGGCCGGCAGCCTGCCGGTGAGTTCGAAGCCGACGACCTCGGGGAGCAGCAGCGAGAGCGCCTGGCCGAGCATCACCGCCTCGGCCTCGATGCCCCCCACGCCCCAGCCGACGACGCCGAGCCCGTTGATCATCGTCGTGTGGCTGTCGGTGCCGACGAGGGTGTCGGGCACGGCCACCTTGAGGCCCCCCTTCCCCACCGCCGGATCGTCGCGGAGAAAAACGCAGCCGGCGAGAAACTCGAGATTCACCTGGTGAACGATGCCGATCGCCGGCGGCACGACGCGGAAGTTGTCGAACGCCTGCTGACCCCAGCGCAGGAACGCATACCGCTCGGCATTCCGCTCAAACTCGATGTCGACGTTCTTTTCGAGCGAGTCGGCCGCACCGAAAAAATCGACCTGCACGGAATGATCGATGACGAGGTCGACCGGCACGAGCGGGTTGATCCTGGCCGGGTCCCCACCGAGCCGTCGCATGGCGGCCCGCATCGCCGCCAGATCGACGACGCAGGGCACGCCGGTGAAGTCCTGCAGCACGACGCGGGCCGGCTTGAAGGGAATCTCCGTTTCGGCGGGCTTGGCGGCATTCCATGTGGCGAGGCTGCGGACGTCGGACTCCGTGACCTCGTAGCCGTCGCAGGTCCGCAGCAGGGCTTCGAGGACGGTCCGGATCGAATAGGGAAGCCGGGCCGTGTTCGTCACCCCGGCGTCATCGAGCGCCCGGAGACGGTAGAGCGTGGCCGGTCCGGAGCCGGTTTCAAACCTGGAACGGGCGGAAAACGGGTCGATCGGGGCAGCCATCGGGCAGACCTTTCGCGGTTCGCGGAGCATTGGGGGGACGTCGTCCGGGTAGCGTACCGAAATCGATGGCCGCAGAAAGGACGTAGCCGGCATCGCCGGCAGACACGGCAGGCCCGGGGCGGGAGTGTCCTTCCCGAAGCGGCGGCGAATTCCCGGAAAAAGTGCCGTATTCCAGCGGAAAACGCGGGCCGTTGAAAATCACCCCAAACTGCATTCGACAGGGCGAAACTTGCCGGGTATGTTTCATTCGTCAGCGGTGATTCCGCTCGACATCACACCGAACAACAACGATCTCTTCAGCGGCTGTTCCCCCCCCCAAAGACCCACACCTCGATAGCCGCTCTCGGGCCCGTGGTTTCCCCAACCACGGGCCCTTTTCTTTTTCACGCCTGTCGGGCCGTCACGGCTGATCCGCCCTCTTCAAAGCACGGTGCCAGCCTGCTGGGCAGCACGAATCCGAAGGACTACCCCGATGTGACCACGCCGTCCGTCCTGACAGCCACGGATGTGACTGACCTATGCATCGAGGGAGAAGGGGAAATCGACGGACAGTGCCTGGCAGACCTGAGTTCGAAGGAGAAGTACATCACGGGCCGCCCCCGGATTCTGGCCCGTCGAGAACATCGACGTGTCATGACACGCTGGTCGGGATCGAAGGGGCGAGCGTGACGGGCGTGGCCCGGACTCCCGAGGCGGGCCCGCCTCCTGCCGTCGAGATGACCGACTGCACGAACGTGGTCGGACAGGGCAAGTGAGCAGGGCTTCGATGCCTGATCCTGCCTTCCGGCCACGCGGAGATCGTCGTGTGGGGCGGAAGGCAAGTCACGGCCGTTGGGGGGAACCCCGCTGTTCCTCGGCTCTTTTCTTGTCCTTGGCCTTTTTTGATCGATCAGTCTGCTCCTTGATGGTCTCCGGCGTCTCAAAGACGCGACCCTGGTCGTCGGTCTCCTCGATCCATCGATCCACTGCCTCGCGAAGTCGGCGAACCGCAGCCTGATGCTCCGGGGCATCGGACTGCGCGAGATTGCGAATCTCATGTGGATCTTCCACGAGATCGTAGAGTTCCTCCTCGGGCATGCTCGACCCGCAGAGAAACTCCTGTTCCGGGGTGAGTTTTCCCTGCGCATGGAGTTCCTGGAGGAGCGTCCAGACGGGGTAGCTGCGTTCCTTGTAGGCATTGGTCTGGAGGAACGGCCGCTCCGGCGTGAAGTTGTGGATGTAGCGGTAGCGGTCATCGCGGACGCTCCGCAGCCGGAACACCGTCTCGTCGCAGCGATCCCGGGCACCGAAGGTCCTGGTGCGATCCGGATCGGCATCGTCGCCGAGGAAAATCCGCCCCTGCATCTTCGGCGGCTTGGGCAGCCCCGCGGCCCAGAGCAGCGTGGGGGCGATGTCGATCGCCTCGATCAGCCGGCCGTCCACCTTGCCCGGAGTGATCTGCCTCGGGGCGGGGAAGTTTTTGGGCCAGCGGATAATCAGCGGGATGTGGAGCCCCTCCTCGTAGACGAACTGCTTGCCACGCACGTGCGACTCCCCGTGGTCGGCCATGAAAAGTACGATCGTCTCATCAGCGAGCCCCGCCCGTTCGACCGCCGCGAGGATGATGCCGATCTTCGCGTCGAGTGCCAGCACGTCGTTCAAATACGCGGCGTAGTCCTCGCGGGCGACCGGATGGTCGGGGTAATAGGGCGGGAGCGTGACCGCGGCGGGATCAACCCGGCGGGGCCCTTTGTAGGGGCGGTGCGTTTCGCTGAGGTTGATCTGCCCGAGGAATGGCCGTCTCGCGGGCAGCTCCTCCCATGAACCCGTCTGAAAACCGGTCCCGCGCGAGTCGAAGTTCCAATCCGTTTTTCCGGTTCCGCGAAATCCGAACGACGCGGGCAGATCCGTGAGGTTCGTGCAGAAATATCCCGCCTCCGTGAGCCACTCGGGGACGACCTTTACACCCTCGGGCAGGGTGAAGCCGTCGCCACGATGCGAGCGGTGATTCTGGGCGCCGATCGTGGTCTGGTACATGCCCGTCATGAACGCGGATCGGCTCGCAGAGCAGACCGGAGCCGTCGTGTAGGCACGGCTGTAGCGCACGCCTTCGGAGGCGAGCCGGTCCAGATTCGGCGTCGTGATGGCCTTGTTGCCGTAACAACTGAACGCTGGTCCCAGGTCTTCGGCGATCACCCACAGGATGCTGGGGGCCTCCGCCGCCTGCAGGGATGCGGTGGCGGATGTGGAGATCATCACCAGCAGCAGCCCGAAACGGTGGAGGAGTGCATTCACGGCAAAATCTTATCCCTGTGAGTGAGAAATACAAACGCCGCCGGCGAGCGAGCTCAGCGGGCGACGGCGGCCCGACGCGGCCGGCCGGAATGGCGGGCCAGGATCGCCCGCGCCGTCTCGGCGATCCGGTCGCGGACGTCGAGCGGCTCGAGCACCTCCACCATCTCGCCGAGCGCCAGCAGCTGCGGGATCAGCTCGCCGTCCCAGGCCCGCTCGATCTCGAGGATCACGCTCCCGTCGGACCGTTTTCGCACCTTCTGCCGCGGATGAAAGGGCTTCTCGACCGCCCACCGGGCCCGCTCGGCGTCCACGCGGATGCGATACCGTCGCGGTGGATCGGGGGAACGGAAGATCGTGATGCTGTCGGCGAGCAGGTCGGCGACGGGTGTCGGCGACCGGTCGAACGTTCTCGACGTCACACGGGCGTTCGTCACACGATCGAGCTTGAAAAACCGCATGCCGCCATCGTCGCTCGACGACCGCCGGCCTGCGGTCGGGCTGCGGCGGGCCGAGATGTACACGGCTCCGTCGTAGAGCACGATCGCCTCGGGGCAGATCGTCGATTTCCGGGGCTCGCTGTCGGCCAGGCTCGTGTAGCGGATCTCGAGTTCCTGTGCGTTGCGGATCGCGCGGTGCACGGCGTTGAGCGTTCGCGGGCGGTACTTGCCGCCGGCCGGCCGGGGATGCACGACGAGCCCATCCTGATGGTCGCCCACGTAGGCGAGCAGTTCGGGCGTCGCCACTCGCTCCAGCTTGTCGATCACCTGGGAAATCCCCCGCCAATAGACGGTGCCGGCAAGCGGGGCCAGCAGGTCGCGGGCGACGGCCAGGGAGAGCAGTTCGGGAAGCGTGATCGCGGGCGCGGCCAGTTCCTCGGCACCGCGGCCGGGGCGAATCTCCCACGCCTGCACCGTCGCGCCGCGAGGCGACCGCTTCTTCGTCGCCACGAGTGCGTAGCCGAAGCGGCCGAGAAACTCCACGTCGCGACGGATGCTCTTGTCGGACATCTCGTCGATCACGCCCCGCGCCTGAAGCCGATCCTTGAGATCCGCCGTGGTGAGCGGCTGCCGGGCGTCGAAGAGGATTTCGATGATGTGAAAGACGCGGAGCAGTTGTTCGTGGCGGCTGATTGAATCCATGGCTCCCTCACGCGGTGGATGGTTGGCCCCGCCGGGCCGGCTGCCGTGGCTTCCCCTCCCCGGCAGTTCTGTTCTGGCTCGTGAGCATATCCGGTTCCGGGGCCCCGCCGCGGGACCAAGGTTGTCCCACGCGGGGCGATGATCATCCGGGTCGCCACGCCACCCCGTCCCAGGTCAGCCCATGCCCCCCTTTCCAGCCCTCACCAGGATCACCGCTCGCCTGCTTCCGGCGGGCCCGCCGCCCGCCGTCCAGCCGGGGCGACGACACCGGTTTCGGCTGCTCGTCGTCGGTCCGGCCGTGCTCGTGCGATCGGAGCCGGGCCCGTGGCGGGTCTCGATCACCGGTGGCGACGCCGTGCGGCCCGTGGCCTCGCGGCTGCGGGCCGCGGCGGTCGGGCCCAGGTCCACCATACGGGTCGCGGCCGCGTTGCTCGACCCGATCGATCTCGCGACGGACGGGCACAGGTTGTTGACATCGCTTCACCTGCGGCGGCCGGTGACCACCGCGTCCGAGTTCTACGGCTGGTCGCTGCTCTACCGACTGCCCGGCGACCGCGACACGGCCCGCGTCGATCCTCACGACGATTTCCTTGAACTGCCTGCATTCTACGAGTCGCCTCTCGAACTCGCCGACCGCCAGGAGTTTCTCAGACAGCGCGGAATCCCCACCCGCGTGCTCGCCCTGCTCACCAACCGGACCGACTTCGACATCGCCGCGGATCAGCAGCCCCGCAACCGATACTACGACCATGCCCAGTGGCGCCGCGCCGGAGCGGCGGCCCTGTTCTGCGGCTGATGCCGCTCGCCGCGATCGAGCGCCGTGAGTTCCTTCTGGAGGCCGTGCCAACGCTTCTCGGCGGCGGTCAGCCTGTCGGCCGCGGGATACGGCAGTGCCGTCGTCCATCCGATCCTGCGACTGACCTCAGCCCATCTGGCCGATGACCGTGGCGGCGATCTGTTCCAGCGGCACGATCTCGTCGGCGAGGCCCGCCGTGATCACTGCCTTGGGCATCCCGAAGACGACGCAGCCCTCCGCGGCCTGGGCGATCACGTGCCCCCCCCGTTCCCGGACGGCACGACAGCCTTCGGCACCGTCGCAGCCCATGCCGGTGAGCACGACCGCCAGCACCCTCGATCCGTAGGCGGCGGCAGCCGACTCGAGCAGGTGGTCGAGCGACGGCCGGCAGCCGTGTCGCCGCGGCCCGTCGTCGAGAACGCAGACCATCTGCTCCCCGCGTCGACCGACGCCGAGATGCCTGCCCCCGGGGGCCAGGAGAACCCGCCCCGTTTCGACGGCCATTCCCTCGACCGCCTCCACGACCCGGAGCCTCGAGGCTCCGTCGAGCCGCTCGGCGAGACTGGAGGTGAACTGAGGCGGGATGTGCTGAACCACCATCACGGCCGCGGGCATGCCGACCGGCAGCAGCGGGATCAAGGCCCGCAGCGCCTGCGGGCCTCCGGTCGAGGCGCCGATCACGACGCAGTCGAATCGCGTGCCCGCCGCCGGCCGCGGTGGCATCCTCAGAGGCGGAGGCACCGCGGCTGTTCCGCCCGGTGCGTTCGCCATGCTTTCCCGAACGGCGGCCAGTTTTTCGGTGAGTTCCCGCTGGATCATTTCCCGGCTGACATGCGGATCGACGCCGGCCGGTTTGAGGATGGCGTCGAAGGCCCCCTCCATCAGGGCGGCGACGGTCGCAGGGGCACCCTGGGCCGTCAGACTGCTGACCATGATCGACCGCGGTGCCAGCCCCCGCCTCCGCAACTCCCGCAAAACCTCGATCCCGTCCCGTCCCGGCATCTGCACGTCGAGCGTGATCACATCGGGCCGGGCACGGGCGACCAGTTCCACCGCGGCATCGCCGTCGGCCGCCGTGCCGACGACCTCGATCCCGGCGATCCGGCCGAGCACGTTGAGAATCATCTGGCGGTAGAGCGCCGAGTCGTCGATCACCGCCACCCGGAGAACGCCGTCGAACATGGTGAATCGCACCGCTGGGAGGCCCGGGGACTCAAGACGACCGTCGACACACTGGTCTCGTATCGGATCGAAATGCCACCTGTGCCGATTCTGACGAATGCACGCAGGCGGGCACCAGCCCCTGGGCGTTACAACCGGATAAATTTGAAGCGGCGCGAATACGAGGCTATATCAGACAGGGCCGGTTCACGGTCAGGGTCGCGCGATTCGCGAGGCCCCCTTCATCCCAGCGGACGGTCACCGGCATGGAAACGCCCAGCGTTCAGAATCCGAAACAAAACAGCACGGCGCAGTTCGTCGGCTTCGAGATCGAAGGCCAGAAATATCTTTTCCGCATCGAGCGGATTCAGGAAATCCTGACGCCGGGGAGCGTGACCCGGATTCCGGACGTGCCGGCGTACGTGGTCGGCGTGAGCAACCTTCGCGGCACGATCATCCCGATCATCGATCTCCGCCTGCTGTTCGGCTTGACCCCGCGGACGACCGACGCCAACACCCGCACGATCGTCGTCAACGTCGCCGACCGAACCGTGGGCTGCATGGTCGACGCGGTGTCCCAGGTGATCCGTATTCCGGTCAACCAGATTCACCGGACGCCCGATACCGTCGCGGGCGACGGCCATCGTTCGATCGAAGGATTCGCACGCTCAGGAGACGACCTGTTCATTCTTCTCGATGCCGACAGCCTGATCGACCCGGCCAGCCTGGCGGCTGCCAACCGGGCCGGAGTTCCCGGCGTTCCTACCCCCGACATGGTGCCCTGAGATGAAGTTCTTCGCAGACCGATCCCTTCGCAATCTCGTCCTCACGGCGCTGCTGGTGATGTCGCTGGTGCCGCTGGCACTGCTGGGCGTTGCCATGTACCGCTCGGCGGCGGACTCGCTCCGCCAGCAGGCATTCGCCAGGCTGGAAGCGGTTCGGACGATCACCGCACAATCGGTCGAGCGGTATTTCCAGACGATGCGGGAGCAGCTCCTCGTCGCCGCCAGCGGACCGTTGCCCCGGGAGGCGGTCGCGGTGTTTCGCAAGGCCTGGCAGGAACTGCCGATCAAGGACGAGTCCGTCGCAGCGACGCGGCAGGAACTCGCGGGCTACTATGCCGCCGAATTCGCTCCGCTCTACAGCCGAAAGAACCACGAGGCCGTCGACATGCGGCCGTTCGTCGAGGCGCTCGACCCACGGGGTCTGATGCTTCAGGACCGCTACCTGCGGCGGAATCCGAACCCCGTCGGGTCGAAGCAGCTTCTCGACGCCGCGGACGACGGCTCCGCATATTCCCGGGCCCATGCCACGCTGCACCCCATCTTCCGGGAGATGCTCGAACGCTACGGTGTCTATGACATCTTCCTGATCGACGCCGCCTCGGGCGACGTCCTCTACACGGTGTTCAAGGAGATCGATTTCGGCTCCTCGCTGACCTCCGGCCCGCTCGCCTCGAGCAACCTCGCCAAGGCGTTCCGCGAGGCGGTCGCGCTGGGCCGCCCCGGCAGCATCGCCTACGGCCAGTACAGCCGCTATCTGCCCTCCCTGATGGACCCGGCGAGCTTCATCGCGACGCCGATCCTCGAGGGCGACACCGTCATCGGCGTGCTGGCGTTCCAACTGCCGCTCGACAAGACGAGTCAGATCATCGGCGAGACGACCGGCCTGGGCGAGACCGGCGAGACCTATGCGATCGGACCCGACCTGATGTTCCGCTCCAACTCCCGGTTCGCCAAACAACTCGGCTTCGAAACGACGGTTCTCAATCCGAAGATCAAGGCCGACACCGTTCCCGTCCGCAGTGCCCTCGAGGCCGGCGGTTCGGGAACCGCCCTGGGCCGCGACTACCGCGACAAACCCGTGCTCTCCTCCTGGACGCCGGTCACAGTCTTCAAGGGGGATGCCGCCGGCAACGGAGCGGTCCGTTGGGCGCTGGTGTCGGAAATCGACGAGGACGAGGTGATGGCTCCGGTGCAGAGGCTGCGCCGATTCGGCCTCCTCCTCTTCGGCCTGACGGGGCTCGGCATCGGCCTGGCATCCTGGTTCATCGCCCGCCGCCTGACCCGCGATCAGCAGGATCAGCGGCGGCTCTCCGAGATGGTGGAAAACACCTCCGTTCGGCTGATCATGGCCGACCCGGACCTCAAGATCACCTACATGAATCCGGCCTCGGAAAAGACGCTCCGGCAGTTCGAGCGGTTCCTGCCCCGTCCCGTGGATCATGTCGTGGGCGGACCGCTCGACATCTTCCCGCCCCACAAGGAGCGTCCCTGGCAGCTGCTGGCGAACCCCGAAACCCTCCCCAGACGGGAGCAGATCTCGCTCGGCTCGGACGTGCTCGATCTCACGATATCACCGCTCAGCGGCTCCGACGGCCGCTACATCGGCCCGCTGATCACCTGGGACGTCGTCAGCGACCGGATCAGGTCCGAGGAGCGGGAGCGGGAACTTCAGGCCCGGATCATGGGCGCGAAGGAGTCGCTCGAGTCGAAGGTCTCGATGCTCTCCGACGTCTTCGCGGCGGCCTCCAAGGGAGACCTGACGCGGTCGGTCGCGGTCGATGGCGACGACGACATGGCCCTGCTCTCCGGCAATGCCGGCCGGATGCTGGCCGACCTCCGCGACGTGATCAAGCAGATCTTCGAGGCGGCGGACCAGCAGAACGAAGGGGCGCGGATGATCGCCGAGAGTGCCGGCAGCCTCAGCGACGGCGCCCAGTCGCAGGCCGCCAGCGTCGAGCAGATGACCGCCGCAGTCGAGCAACTCGCGTCGTCGATCGACGTGATCTCGAAGAGCGCCGTCGGTTCCCGGGCTCAGGCAGGCCGCACCACGCACCTCGCCCAGGCCGGCAGCCAGGCGGTCCACGATGCGATCGATTCCATGCGGACGATCCGCAGATCATCCGAGCAGATCAACGACATCATCCAGGTGATCAGCGAGATCGCCGCCCAGACCAACCTGCTCGCCCTCAACGCAGCCATCGAGGCGGCCCGGGCCGGCGAGCACGGTCTCGGGTTCGCGGTCGTGGCCGACGAGGTGCGGAAACTGGCTGAGCGGGCCAGCGAGGCCGCCAAGGAGATCACGCAGCTGATCAACGAATCGACCCAGCGGGTCCAGGAGGGGGCCGATCTCTCGGAGAAGGTCGGGCAGTCGTTGGCCGCGATCGTGTCGGCGGTGGAGTCGACCGCCGCTGGAATCGCCAGCATCGCCGCCTCTTCGGAATCGCAGTCCGCCAACGCCGCCGAGGTCAAGATGGCGATCCGTTCCGTCTCGCAGACGACCGAGTCGAACGCCGCTGCGGCCGAGCAGATGGCCGCCAGTGCCGAGGAACTCGGGGCCCAGGCCCAGGGACTCAGGGATCTGGTGAAACGGTTCAGGGTATGACGCCGGCGGCCGCGGCCGCCGGCCCGAAACGATGGAGGGAGCCACCGTGAGCGGATTGATCTCGCTGACGCCGCAACAGTTCACGATGTTTCAGAAGTTCATCTACCGCCAGACCGGAATCTGGACACAGGACGGCAAGATCGCGCTGTTGAGCAACCGGATCCGACGCCGGCTCAGGGAGCGAAGTCTGCAGTCGTTCGACGACTACTACGGCCTGCTGGCCGCAGGATCGATCCCGGGCGAACTGGAGGCGTTCATCGACGCCATCACCACCAACGAAACCCACTTCTTCCGAATGCCGGCCCACTTCGACTGGTTCGCCGGTCCATTCCTCGACGAGCTCGTCGCGGGAGCCTCGGCTGGAAGCCGGGAGCGGTCGCTGCGGGTCTGGTCGGCGGCTTGCAGCAGCGGCGAGGAACCCTACTCGCTCGCGATCAGCCTCGCCGAGCAGGCTTCCCGACTCGGGGGCTGGTCGCTGGAAGTCGTCGGCACCGACATCTGCGAGTCGGCCCTCGCCACGGGCCGGTCCGCGACCTACAGGAAACGGTCGTTGGAGAGCGTCTCCGCGGAACGCCTCGCGAAACACTTCATCGCCACCCCGGGCGGCGACTCCTGGACCGTGCGGCCGGAGGTGGCCCGGCTCTGCCAGTTTCACCGTCACAACCTTCTCGACCCGATGCCCGGGCCGAAGTTCGACTGCATCTTCATCCGCAACGTGCTGATCTATTTCGATTCCGGCTCGAAGCCGGTCGCTCTCAAGCACCTCGTCGATTCGCTGCACGGCGGTGGATACCTCGTGGTCGGCACGACCGACGGCGCGCATGATCATCTCGAAGGCGTCGAGCGGCGCTCGACCTTTCTCTACAGGAAGCCCTGACCAAGCCGCAGCCATGGCCGACACGAACCGCCCGAATCAGGATCTCTCCGCCGGCGAGATGGCCGAGTTTCTTGCCGTCTACATCGACGAGACCGGGGAACAGTGCGACCAGTTCGTACAGGCGCTGCTGGCACTTGAGACGGACCCGAGTGATGCCCGTCGGCTGGCCGAGGCCTTCAGGCTGATCCACTCGATCAAGGGTTCGGCGGCGCTGCTCGGCTTCGACAGGATCACCGCACTGGCCCATCATCTGGAGAGCCACTTCGAACGCCTCCGCTCCGGCAGCCTGCTCCTCGAGGGCCCCGCGATCGAGGCCTCGCTGCGGTGCATCGACTACTTCCGCAGCTGCAACGAGCGGCTCCAGGCTGGCGAGCCGCTCCAGCCGGTTGATGAACTTCTCGAAACCGTCAAGCGGCTCTCGCTGACCACCCGCACCGAAAGCGAGCCACCCGCAACGCCCACGCCCGTCACGCCGGCGACCACCGCGTCCGTCCTGCCGGCAAAGCCGCCACTCGAGCCGGTGATTCCCGTCCGGCCGGAGCCGACAGCCACCGAGCGGCTCTGCCGGGTCCGCGTCGAGTTTTCCCCAGGACTCCCGATGGCCGATCTCAAGGCCGAGCTGGTTCTGGCCAGGCTCGCCGGGGTCGGCGAAGTGGTCGAGTCGAGTCCGGCGGCGGCGGAGTTTGCGGCCAATCCCGGCAGCCGGACGCTGGAGATCGTGCTTCGAACGTCTGCAGCCAGTGGTCCGATCACGATGGCGGCGGATGTCGATGGCGTTGTCCGCGTCGATCTCGACCTGGAGCAGCCGGCGCGGGCTCCGACGGCCCCTCCCTCGCCTGCCACCTCATCCGAAACCGGTCCCGCCGCGGCCGAGACGATGCGGGTCGGTGTCGACCGGCTCGACGTGCTGCTCAACCTCGTCGGCGAGTTGGTCGTCAGCCGGGCCCGCTTCGTGCAGCTCGTCGCCGAACTGGCCCCGCTGTTTCGCAAGACCGCCGGTGGCGGCCGACAGGGATTCGCCGCCCGATCGCTGCGGGATTCCGTGGAGTCGATGCTGCGATCGACGGACGTGCCCGCGGACCGGGCCGCCGCCTGCGCGCTCCAGCTCGATCAGCTCGAGCAGCAGGGCCGGATGTGGGAGGACGGACACCGCCGCTACGCGGAGCTCGTGGAGTCTGTCGATCATCTCACCCGGGTCGCCGACGGCCTCCAGCGGGGTGTCCTCAGCACGCGGATGGTGCCGGTCAGCCCGCTGTTCGGAAGATTCAAGCGTTCGGTCCGCGACATCGCCAACGAACTCGGCAAGCACGTGACGCTCGAACTCGCCGGCGAAAAGACCGAACTCGACAAGCGGATGATCGACGAACTCGGCGACCCGCTCGTCCATCTCGTGCGAAACGCCATCGACCACGGCATCGAACCGGCCGACGTGCGGCTGCGGCGGGGGAAGCCGGAGACGGCGACGGTGCGGCTGGCCGCCTCGCACCGGGGCAACAGCGTGATCATCTCGATCAGCGACGACGGCGGCGGCATCGACGTCGAGCGGATCCGGGAGCGTGCCGTGGCCCGCGGGCTCGTACCGGCCCAGGAGGCCGCGACCCTCGCCCCCCGAGAGCTGATCAACTTCATCTGGCAGCCCGGCTTCAGCACCGCGAAGCAGGTCTCGAACATTTCTGGCAGGGGCGTCGGCATGGACATCGTGCGGACGCGAATCGAGTCGTTGAACGGGTCGATCGACGTCGATTCCGTGCCGGGGGAGGGAACGACCTTCTCGATCCGACTTCCGCTCACGCTCGCGATCGCCAGGTGTATGCTCTTTCGGATGCCGCAGGCCGCCTTCGCCGTGCCGGTGGAGAACGTCCGCGAGATCGTCACCGTGGGCGACGATCGGATTCTGTCGGTCGCCGGCCGCAGGGTCTGCGACATCCGCGGCGAGTTCCTCCCGCTCGTCGAGATGGACGAGGTCTTTTCCTGGCCGGGGAAGGTGCCGCCGGCGGAACGGGGGGCCGTGCTCGTGCTCCATGCCGGCACGCGTTCGGTCGCCGTCTGCGTTTCGAGCCTGCTCGGCACGCAGGATCTGGTCGTGAAGTCGCTCGACGAGAACTTCATGCCGATTCGCGGCCTCGGCGGAGCGAGCATCCTCGGGGATGGCGAGGTCTGCCTGCTGCTCGACGTCTCGGCCGTCGTCGACATGATCACCCGCTCGCGCCCCGTCGCGGAGACCGTTGCATGAATTCCGCCGACCAGGATCGCCTCGTCGCCGCCTTTCGCCGCGGGGCCGAAGACGCCTCTGCCGCGCTCTCGAAGTGGCTCGGCCGGCCGGCCACGCTCTGCGTCGATCGACTCGATGCCCTGCCGATCAGCGCAGCAGCAGCCGTGCTCGGCTCGGGAGATGAACCGATCTGCGGCTGCGCGATGCGGATCGACGGGGTGGTCGGCGGCCTGCTCCTTCTGGCCGCGGCGGACGCGGCGGGGCTGTCCCTGGCCGACACGCTCCTGGAGCGGCCGGTGGGCACGTCGATCGGCTGGGGGGATCTGGAACGATCGGCAGTCGTGGAAACCGCCAACATCGTCGGCTGCGCCTATCTCAACGCCATCTGCGCCGCCCTCGATCCTTCGGAGACCGCGGGCATTCTGCCCTCTCCGCCGCTGTTCCTCAGAGACTATCCGGCGACGGTCATGGAGGCGGCCCTGATGGAGCAGCCAGCACCTGCAGACACGGTGCTCCTGGCCCGGACGGAATTCCGGATCGATGGCACACCGGTCGGCTGCGGGCTCGTGTTCCTGCCCGATGCCGCCGGCCTCACGACCTCCCAGTCGCCGGCCCCCGGGCCCAGAGGCCGCCCGTGAGCGATCCCCTGCCTCCGCGGACCGCGCTGCTGCAGGGGGAAGCCGTCGAGATCGGACAGATCGGCGTCGCCGTCGGCGGCGGTGTGCTGCGGACCTTCGTCGGATCCTGCGTGGGGCTCGTGCTCCACTCCCGGAGCCAGCGGGCCGCGGCGCTCGCCCATGTGATGCTGCCCTCGTCGAACGGCCGCGGAACGCCGCCGGGAAAGTACGCCGACACCGCCGTCCCCGAGACGATCCGCCTGCTCGGCGAGGCGGCGGGCGAGCCCGGCCTCGCCTGCACGGCGAAACTCGTCGGCGGTGCGGCGATGTTCGCGTTTCAATCCGGCATGCCGATCGGCGAGCAGAACCTGGCCGCGCTCGAGCGGATCCTGGCCGATCTCGGCATTCCGATCACGGGTCGCGCCTGCGGCGGCGGGCATGGTCGACGGCTGGCGGTCGACGTGGTCAGCGGTCTGGTGACGATCCAGACTGCCGGGCATGGCACGGAGTACCTCAAATGAAGGAGGCTGCGATGGAAGTGACTGAAGAAGGGGGACGGGTTCCCCGATTACTGGTCGTCGACGACGCGACGATCATGCGGATGCGGATCGGCGGGATCGCCCGGGAGGCGGGCTGGCAGGTCGTGGCGGAGGCGGCCAACGGCCTCGAGGGCCTCGCCCTCTACCGCCAGCACCGTCCCGATCTCGTCACGCTCGACATCGTGATGCCGGAGATGGACGGGGTTCAGACGCTGAGGGAACTGCGGGCCGAAGACCCTGCCGCCCGAATCGTGATGGTCAGTGCCGTGGACCAGCGGGCCAAACTCCGCGAATGCTTCGGGGCGGGAGCCGCCGATTTCGTCGTCAAGCCGTTCGACAAGGAGCGACTGCTCGCACTGTTCCTCAAGTATGCCGAGGCCGTGCGAGCCCCCCAACGCCCATAGCGGCCGAGACATCCCGCCGGCCGTTCAGGCCCGGCTGGACGAGACTCCACCCCGGGCTGAAGCCGAGACCGCGTCGCGGGACACCATCACCAGCGAGGACCAGCCGGTGGCATAGGTCTCGAATCCCGGCGACATCGCGAAGCCGGCGACATACTCCCGGCCGCAGAAATAGTGCACGCCGTAGCCCTTGTTGCCCTGCCGGAGGCCGTGAAACAGGGAGGTGTCGAACTTCTCCCGAAGCGAGCCGGCCGGAAAATCGGCGAGCACGTTGCCCTCTGGATCGACGAAGCAGGCGATGGCCCGCTGTCTCTCGTGGGGCGAGAGCGGCATCCGGTCGAGGATCGTCTGGCCGAGCGCGTCCCAGTTGAAGACGATCCCGAGCACACCGAGTGGTTCGCCATGCGCTTCGCCCCCGGCCCGCACGGCACAGGAGTAGACGAGCGAACGCTGCTGGTTCACGAGCGGCGAGTGGTGCACCGCCTGGAATCCGAACTCGTCACCGCTGTGGGTTTTCATCGCCGCCTGGAACCAGGCCGCCTGATCCTGCCGCATCCCCACGACGGCATGCTTGGTGGGCCGTCCGTTGGCCACGACCACCCCGTCGAGATCGCAGAGCACCAGATCGAAGTAGACGGTGTAGGCGTTGAGGATCACCCCCAGCCGCTGGCTGGCGAAGCGGCGGTTTTCTTCAGTCGGGCTCGTGAGTGCGGCCACGACGCTGCCGTCCGTCGCCCACCAGCGGACGTCGCAGGATCGCTCGTAGAGGTTTCGGTCGACGAGATCGATGTTCGTCAGCGCCAGGTCGGAGAGTCGCTCGCCCCGCATCTTCGTCTGCAGCACCTCGGTCACCTGCTGCATCTCCCGGATCAGCCCCCGGGATCCGCGGGCCAGTTCCTTGGCCGAATCGCCCGTCTTCTCCGAGAGCTGCGACATCGCCTTGGCGACCACGCCGAATGCCACGCCGGCATCCCCCGCCCGGGCCGACTCGATCTCCGCATTCAGGGCGAGGATGCGGGCCTCGCGGTTGAGTCCGGCGATGTGCTCGACGGTTTCGGTGAGCAGGGTCGAGAGCTGGGCTGTGAGCTGTGCGATGTGCTCAGGGGTGGCCATGTCGCCCGCGCGACCGCCGCCCGCGGTCTGCGGTCCGAGATCGGCCGGCGAATCCTGCTGCGAGGCGGTGGCGGAGGCGGTATCCATCTGGCGACTTCTTCCTTGGTTGGCAGGGGGAAAACGGACTCGGCAATCGGGATCGCGCTCCGCCGAGGCGACCTGAGCGTTCGAGACTAGTTGGCGGCAACCCGGATTGCAAAATTGGCTGCCGCCCGTGGAGGCCGAACCGAGCCGTTCCGACACGGTGTCATCGGGAATCGGTCTCAGAGAGGTGCTCGGCGAGGATTCGAGTGATCTCTGTGATCGTGGCCGGCTCATGATGGATGCGGTTGTGGGTCGCGGGCACCACGACCTCGCTGACCGCGCCCGGATGGCGGGCGCTCGACACGGGCACGACGCAGTCGCCCTGGGTGACCGGCAGCTGCGGATGGGGATCCCCGATCACGCTGTGGGTCGTCACCCAGCAGGCGGTTCGCAGCCCCCGAATCGCCCGCAGGATCGTCGACTCGGGCTCGAGCACGTCGATCGTCGTCGGCAGGGATCTGGCGTAATCGGCATGGAATGCATCCGGATTCATCCTCACGACCTCGTCGTGGATCGCCTTCGAATCCGACGGCTGCTGCACCGCCAGCGAGGCGATCTGTCCGATGCCCCGCGAGGCCCAGGACGAACCGTCGTGGGGCGTGGCGATGAACACCACCCGCTTCACGAAGGGAAGCGGCTTGAAGAAATAGTAGGGCATCACCTGCCGCTTCAGTTCCGGCCGGGCCCGGATCTGCTCGAACGGCACATACGACACCGCATCCCAGAGCTTCGTGCCCGGATCGACAACCTGGAGCTTGGCATGCAACCCGCCCATGCTGTGGCCGATGAGCACCATGCTTCGCAGCGCCGGGTCGGTACCCGCGGGATCGAGCCTCCGGACGGCGGCCTCGAGGTTTTGCCGGATCACCGCCGACGATTGCAGGAAGTTCGCCCCGGTCGGGTAGTGGTAGACCCAGGCCTCGAACCGCTTGTGAAACGTGGGCCAGGTGCGGAGCTCGTTGATCATGTCGAACCAGGTTCCCTCGTCGCTGGCGAGGCCGTGGATGAAGACGACGGGAATCCGGCCCCGCTGATGGGGTTCGAGAAATTCGAGCCTGGGCTGCGTGTCGCCGCGGCCATAGGGCTGGAGGAAGCCGGCGATGTTCGACCGCGGGCTGGCCGAGAGCATGTCGAGCAACGGGCTGCTCAGGTCGGCCGCCAGGAGCGGGCGGGCTGGCCCGACGTTCACCGCTGCGATCTCGACCGGATTGGCGAGGTCGAGCACCGCGGCCGCCGGATCGCGGGCCAGTGGTCCGGCAAACTTCTGCAGGAAGTTTTCGTCGCCGGGCATCCTGAACCTGAGCACCGCCGTGGCGGCCACCGACTGCCGCTGCGGCGTGAACAGGGCCGACTGCTCTTCGGTCGGGGCATCCGCCAGACGCACGACCACGGGCAGTCCGAAACCACCGCGGACGTGCCGCCGCGCGATCCGCGCGTCGCCCGGTGGCGACTTCGCCACCAGCCTCACGATCGACGAGGCCTCGAACGGCAGGCCGCGGGTCTGGATCGGCACGCAGGTCGGCCGCCAGCCGGGCCCCACGAGCAGCCCCTGCTCCGTCAGCCGCCCGTGGCAGGATGCCGTCTCGAGCAGGCCGGCGACCGCGTCTGCGTAGAGCATCGACGCCTCGCAGAGGATCTCGTGGGAACCGGGACAGGACCAGACCGCGTTCCAGGCCTCTTCGGCGGCGGCGTAGTAGGCGTCGACCAGCCGCGGGTCACACTTCGCCTTCGCCATCTCGTCGGCGGCCGCGCACCAGTCGCGTGCCCGTTTCAGATGGCCGCGGGCAACCTGCTCCGGCGGCTGCTGGGGCAGGAGCGAACCACCGGCACCGGCCGACATCGAACGGCCGCCGGCCGGCCCCATCGGCTCCGCATCCACAGATCCAGTCAGGACCGCGGCCAGCAGCATCCCCCACAGCGCGGCGGATCGTTCCACGACAATGCCCCCGGACGTTCTGACTCCGGCAGGAGTATCGGTGGCGAAACCGTCCGAGGCGGAACATTCGTCAGACGCGCCGCAGCCTGACCCGCAATTCGCCCGCCTCAAGGGAATCTGGGAACTCTACGGCGCCCTTGCCGGTCGACGTTGCCGCAGCCAATTCCCGCTCCGCTTCCAGAACCGACGGAACGGCGCCGCTGAGGTTTTTCAATCGATGGCTCTTCCGCCTGAACGGCGATGTTCCCGTCGAAGCTGATCCGGACGGGCGACTGCGTGGCGGGCGGGGCAGCTCTCCCAGGCGGCCTCGATCTCGTCGCAGGCGAGTTCGAGGCCGTCGGCATCCGCCAGCCGTGCGGCGATGTCGCGACATCGCTGCGCCACGGCGGAGTCGTCGAGCAGCCCACGAATCGTCTCGGCAACCGCCGGCCCGCGAAAGCGCCTTGGCGGCAGGCTGCTCCCCACGCCGAGCCGTTCGACCCGGGCCGCGTTGTCGCATTGATCGAAGCCCATCGGCATGATGACCTGCGGCACGCCCGCAGCGAGCGCCTGCGACATCGAGCCGACGCCACCGTGGTGCACAAGGAGCGCCGACCGCCTGAGCAGCCAGCGGAACGGGACGAAGTCGACGTGCCGCACGGTGTCGGGCAACGCGGCCGGCACCTGTTCGGGAAAACGCGTCAGCAACAGACCGCGGCGGCCGAGTCGCCGACAGGCATCGACGGCGGCCAGAAAGAAGTCGCCGCCAAAAAGGTTGGCCGATCCCGGCGTGAACACCAGCGGCGGCGGGCCTTTCTCGATGAATCGCCTGACATCCGGCGAAGGCTCGACCACGCCCTCCTCACTGTAGAGCGGAAACCCGGCGAGTCGCGTCTGGGGAGGCCAGTCTCGCTGCTGCGGGGCGAACCAACCGGGAAACATCCCAACAATTCGCAGCGGCGAATGCATCCACTCACGAAACACATGGCGGACCGGCGTCAGGCCGAGGCGGCCCCGAAACCCGTTGAGCCACGGGCAGATCGCACGGTCCGAGACGCCGTCGACGAGCCGCCACTGAAGTCGCCTGAACCAGGCCGGCCCGCGGTGCACCTGCAGCACCGGCAGCCTTGGCCCCTCAAAGTCGCTGCGAAAAAGCAGCGGCGAGAGGTGCACGCTCACCAGCGGGATGCCCTGCGCTTCCTGGGCGACGCGGGCCCCGAAGGCGAGGCTCGACCCGCAGACGAGCGTCTGCCCCGGTGTCTGGTGGGCCAGGATGCTGCGATAGACCGGTTCGAGCAGCGGCCGCACGGCGAGGTCGATGATCGTGCGGGTGCCGCGGAGCGGGTGCCAGATCCGCGGGTTGCGGATCATCTCCCGAAAGTCCATCTCGGGCAGCGGATCGACGAACTCCAGGCCCGCCTGCTCGACGAGGCTGCGGAAATATCCGGCCGTGATCACGGTCACCCGGGAGCCACGTCGTCGCAGTGCCCGTCCCAGGCCGACGAATGGATGCACGTCCCCCGAACTGCCGAGGGCACACAGGATGACGTGCTTCAATTCGACGCCGATCCCGTCCTGTGGGCCAAGTGGAAAAAGGTCGGGACTGACGTATTCCACGGACCGCTAGATTCTTGCCGCGGCATGCTCTTCGGCGACGAGTTCCAGATCGGAACTCAGGTACTTCACCGTCGCCGTCGGGGCCAGATTGAAATAGACCCGGCCATCCGTCTTCCAGCGGCCGTCGCCGTAGAGAAACTCGGCCGTCGCGGCCCGGACGTTGGAGACGGCCTCGACCTCCTCCATGCCGCCCCCTTCGATCGCCTCGAAGCTGACCTCGATCGCAACCAGCGCCTTGAGGCAGCGGGTCCGCCTGTCACGGGCGTAGACGACGTCGTCGTCGAAGGCGACGTCCGTCCAGCGGAGACCCCGCGGCTTGCCGCTTTGGCTGGCCCGTTCGATGAACTTGGCCTCGAGCTGCTCCCGCTGGCGATGGAAATCCCGCTGGGCCCGGGCAAGCCGCTCGGCCTGCCGGGCGGCGCGGATCGGACGCAGGGCAAGCGCGGTCGCCACGCCGGCGACGGCGGCGACGGCGAGCGTCGTGACCAGATACAGGACGTTGCCCACGTGCAAACCTCCCCAGACCGATGTTCAGAAGCCTCGATCCGGCCAGACGCTCGTTTCGAATGTACGAAGTCTACGGTCGTCGGGTCCGGGGTCACAAGCGATGGCAGCCCGAAGGCTGTGGTGCCCGGGTTTTCCGCCGGGGCAGAGACCGTACACTGCCCGGCTTTCAGCCCAGGAGCGGTGCCCCACCATGAAGCGAGCTCAGACCAGGCGAGCCGGGACGAAGCCAGTCCAGAAGAAGCCCATCCAGACTCGAGCGGCAGCATCGCCGCGGGCCGCCAGCAGGGGAACGGAGAAACGCGGGCGGTCCAAACGGACGCCCAAACGAACGCCGGGAGAGCCACCCAAACAGACGCTGCTCGGCGCCCATCAGTCGATCGCCGGCGGCCTCTCGAAGGCGGTGGACAGGGCGACCGAAACCGGCTGTCTGTGCCTGCAGATCTTCACCCGCAACATCAATCGCTGGGATGTCTCGCCGATCGATCCGGAAGAGGCGGCCCGTTTTCGCGCGGCGGTCGCCGAGTCGGAACTCGGCCTCGTCGTGGCCCACGATTCCTACCTCATCAATCCGGCCTCGGCCGATGACCTGCTGCGCGACAGGTCGATCGCCGGACTGGTGACGGAGCTCGAACGCGCCGACCTGCTCGGCATTCCCTGGGTCGTGGCCCACCCCGGCGCCGCCGGCGAACAGCCTCTCAAAACCGCCCTGCTCCGGGCCGCAGACGGCATCACGGCGGCACTCGCCGCCACGAAACGACTGGCGAGCGGCATCCTCGTCGAGACGACCGCCGGACAGGGCTCGTGCCTCGGCGCGAGCTTCGAAGAGATCGCGGTCATGCTCGAGCGGATCGATCGCAGGCCGGACTTCTCGCCGCGGGTCGGGGTCTGCCTCGACACCTGCCATGTGTTCGCCGCCGGCTATCAACTGGCGCCGGCGGATGCGCTCGATGCCACGCTGCGGCAGTTCGACCGGCTGATCGGCATCGGACGGCTGAAGCTGATCCATGCCAACGACTCGAAGCGGGAACGCGGTTCACGGGTCGATCGTCACGAGGAGATCGGCAAGGGCAGGATCGGCCGTGAAGCCTTCGGCCTGATCATGAACCACCCGATGCTCGCCGGCATCCCCATGATCCTCGAGACTCCGAAGGAGGGCTCCGACGGCAAGCCGACCCCGGTCAACGATCGCCGCAACCTGGCCGCACTCCGCGGCCTCGTCAGGCCTGGCCGCTGAAGCCGATCGGGCCGGTCGCGATCTACGGCGTCTGCTCGGGCGGAATCAGGCGGCCGTGCGGATCGGTGTCGCGACCGCCCACCTCCGCCTCGATCCGGGCCCGCACATCGGCGCCCAGATGATGCTCGATCCACTCGGCCGGCGGATGGAGATGGTCGAGTGGAAGTTTGACGTGATGTCCGAGCCAGGCCTCCCAGAGCCGGTGCGACCGGACAACCGTTTCCGCCTCGGTGCGGCCGCTGTCGGTGAGCCGCCAGCCGTCCGCCGTCCAGAGCACCTTGCCCGCCCACGACATCCGGGCGAGGGCCGCCCGCTGCCGGAGCCTCCATCCGCCGAAGCCACCGGACGCCGCACCGTGCCGAACCGCCTCCTCTTCCCGCCAGAGCGACGCGAGGCAGTCTTCCGCCGTCACCCGCCAGCCGAGCGCGGCCCGGGCGGCGAGCCGTGCGACGAGCCCGTCCTGCGGCGCGGCGACCGCGGCGAGCACGTAGGCGGCCCCCAGCACCACCGCGATCATCCCGGCCGCGCTCGTATTCCAATGCCAGGCGGCGAGATAGCCGATGGCCGCGCAGGCGACGGCGATCAGCACGGCGAGGAGCATCATCCGGTGCAGCCGGCGGCTGAGCAGTTCGGCGGTGGCGGCCGGCACGACGAGCATCGCCACGACGAGAATCGCGCCGACGGCCTCGAAGCTGGCCACCGTCGCCAGGGCCGTCGCCGCCAGGAGTCCGATCGTCGTCGCGGTGACGGGCATTCCCGCGGCCCGGGCCGCCTCCCCATCGAACGCCGCAAAGAGCTGCTCTTTCCAGGTGAGAACGCAGCCCAGCAGGATCGCCGCGAACACGAGGGCGGCGGTGACGAAGGCCCGGGGCAGGTCGAAGCCCGCGACCCTGACGGTGTCGAAGGGGACGAGTTCGAGGATGCCGTAGAGCACGCAGGAAGGGTCGAGATCGATCCGCGACGCGGCGGCCGTGATCAGCACGACGCCCGCGGCGAACAGCGTGGTGAACACGACGCCGGCGCTCGAATCCTCGGCCAGCCCACCACCCGAGCGCAGCACCTGGGTGAGGCCGACGGTGACGAGCGCCGCGGCCACCGCCCCGAGCAGCACGAGCGGGCCGCCCGGCCGGCCGCCGGCGAGCACGGCGACGGCGATGCCCGGCAGGACGGCGTGGCTGATGGCGTCGCCGAGCAGGCTCATCCGCCGCACCACGAGCAGCGTGCCCACGACCGCGCAGCCCGCCGATACCATCGCCGCGGTGGCGATCGCCCAGCCGTGCATCGGGCTCCACTCGAAGGGCGTCGGTTCCATGGGCTACTCGAAGGTGAGCGGAATCCGCGGCCCCAGACGACGGGCCAGCCAGCCGCGGCGGGGCGCGAAGAGGAGCGAAACCAGGAAGATCGCAGCCGCGGCCAGCACGATCATCGGACCGGTGGCGAGGCGGGGCACGAGGCCGCTGGCCGCAACGCCGGCGAGCGCCGCGATCAGGCCGATGCAGCCCGAGAGCAGGAGCATCGCCCCCACGCGATCGGTCCAGAGCCGGGCTGCCACCGGCGGGATCACCACCAGCGCCGTCACGAGCACCGCCCCCGCCGCCGGCAGACCCACGACCACCATCACCGCGACGAGCGCCACGAGGCAGTAGTCGATGAGCGGCACCGGCCAGCCCGAGGCCGCCGCGAAGGCTGGATCGAAGGCCACGAGCGTCGCCTCCTTGAGCCCCAGCCAGACGGCCGCCAGGGCCGCCAGCGAGATTCCGGCGAGAAGGGCGGCGTCAGCAGCCGTGAGCGCGGCGGTGTGGCCGAGGAGAAACTGTTCGAGGCCGCCTCCCCCGGGGATGCCGCGGGCGGTGATCCCGGAAAGAAGTGCGATGCCGATACCGAACGAGACCCCGAGCACGATCGCGGTGGCGGCGTCGTCGCGGGTTTTCGTGAAGCGGCGGATCAGCACCAGCCCGCCGAGGCTCAGAAGCGCCGAAACGAGTCCGCCGGCGAGCAGCACGGGCAGGTCGCGGCGGCCGCTGACGAGGAAGGCGGCGGCCACGCCGGCGAGCGTGGCATGGGCGGCGGCATCGCCCGCCAGCGCCCGCTTCCGCAGCACGCCGAGGCTGCCGACCACGCCGGCCGCGAAGCCGACCGCGGCCACGCCGGCCGCCACCACGAGCGTGTTGTAGGGAATCGTCATCGGGTCCGCCTCGCCTGCTCCACGGCGAGGCCGATTTCGTCGAGCACGTCGAGCGGGCCGGCGTAGGTGCGGCGCAGGTTGTCGCCGGTCAGCACGCTGGCCGTGGGGCCCGAGGCCACCAGCCGCATGTCGACGAGCGCCACCCCGTCGAACCACTCGGCCGCGGTGCGAAGGTCGTGATGCACGACCACGACCAGCCTGCCCTCGGCGCGGAGTTCGGAGAGCACGCGAAAGATCTGCTCCTGCGACCGGGCATCGACGCCCGCCAGCGGCTCGTCGAGAAAGTAGACGTCGGCCTGCTGGGCCAGGGCCCGGGCGAGAAACACCCGCTGCTGCTGCCCGCCGGAGAGCCTGCCGATCTGCCGCTCGGCGACGTCCGAGAGCCCGACCCGGCCGAGGCAGGCCCGGGCGCATTCCCGCTCGCCGGGGCCCGGCCGACGAAACCAGCCCAGCCGCGGATAGGTTCCCATCAGCACCACGTCCATGACGCTGACCGGAAAGTCCCAGTCGACCGTTTCCCGCTGCGGCACGTAGCCGATCCGCCCGCGGACCTCCGCCAACGGCTGCCCGAAAAACCTCACCGTGCCCCCCGCCAGCGGCACCAGTCCGAGCGCCGCCTTGAGCAGCGTGCTCTTGCCGGCGCCGTTGGGACCGATGATCGCGAACAGGCCGGGGGCGTCGATGGCAAGGTCGATGTTCCAGAGCACCGGCCGACGGCCGTAGGCCACGGTGACGTCGTGAAACTCGACGGTGTGCGGCCCTCCATGGCCGGCCTCGCCTGCCATCATCGTGCTCCGCCAAGACCGGTCACGATCGCTTCGACGTTCTCCCGCAGGGCCGCCTCGAGCGTTGCGGCGCCACCCGCCCCGCCCAGCGAGTCGGAATGCAGCCGCCCTCCGAGGGCGACCTCGTGGCCCCGGGCCCGGGCGCCCTCACGCAGCGCGGTGACGTTGCGATCCGAGACGCTCGTCTCGACGAACACGGCCGGGATGCCTCTCGTCACCACCAGATCCACGAGCCGGTTGATGTCGCTCAGGCCGGCCTCGCTCTCGGTGCTCGTGCCCTGCACGCCCACCACCTCGATCCCGTAGGCGCGGCCGAAATAGCGGAAGGCATCATGGGCCGTCACGAGCACCCGCCTGTCGGGCGGGATCGAGGCGATCCGCTTTCGCACCTCCCCATCGAGCCGCAGCAGCGCCGCCGCATGGTCGGCGGCCTGCTTTCGATAGATCGCCGCACCGTCCGGATCGACGGTCGCCAGTCGTTCGGCCACCAGCGGCGGGCAGAGGCTCCAGAGGGCGGCGTCGAACCAGACATGCGGGTCGAACAGGCCGTCCGTCACCGGCAGGAGCTTCTCCCGTGGCAGGCCATCGGCCACGGCCACGGAGGGCACCCGGCGGCCGAGCTTCTCGAGCAGGTCCGCGAGCTTGCCCTCGAGGTGCAGCCCCGAGGAGACGACGATGTCGGCCCGGGCAAGGCGGTCGGCGTCGCGGGGCGTCGCCTTGTAACTGTGCGGGTCGATCCCGGCCGCCATCAGACAGTCGACGGCGACACGCCCGCCCCCGACCTGCCGCACGAGGTCCGCCACGATCGTCGTCGTGGCGACGGCTCGCACAGGCCCCGCGGCGGCGGCCGAATCGGTGGCGATCAGGCTCGCGATCCAGACGCACAGGACACAGGGCATCGACAACGCGAACGGCCGCCATCCGGCCCTCCGCCGGATGGCGGCCGCGCCGTGGGGGGCCTGATCCGGCGGATGTTTTGAGGACTCAAAAAGCATTTTTTGAAGTTTCAAAATCATACGTTCCGGCCGTCGGTATCCGCAATCCTTTCCGCTCCCGATCGACCGGCGCATTGACCTCCACGGAGGGCATACTTACCCTCAGGATCGGTCATCCCCCGGGAGCGGCGAGAAGATGCAATCGACATACTTCAAGCGATTTCGCATGGACGCCGATCTGACGGCTGCCCGCCCCTCCCGGCCGCTGCAGTCCGGCTACCGCTTCGTGGCCTGGAACGAGGCCCTGGTGGACATCCACGCCCGGACGAAGTTCCGCTCCTTCAGCCGCGAGATCGATGCGCTCGTATTTCCCTGTCTCGGTGACCTCGAGGGCTGCCGTCGGCTGATGCGGGAGATTCGCAACAAGCCCGGTTTTCTGCCCGCCGCCACCTGGCTGATCGTTCGCAACGACCCGTTCGGCGAACTGGAATGGTGCGGAACGATCCAGGGGGTGATCGACCGGTTCGGGATGGGATCGATCCAGAATATCGGCATCGTTCCTGACCAGCGGGGCCTCGGCCTCGGCACCGCCCTGATCGAACGGGCCCTGGCGGGATTTCGGGGTCACGGCCTGCGGCGGGCCACCCTCGAGGTGACCGCCGACAATTCGCGGGCGGTGCGGCTCTACCAGCGGCTCGGTTTCAGAAAGGCAAAAACCGTGTACAAGGTGGTCGACAATCCTCTGTCGGCCGATGCGGTCCGGACGGGCGAACCGCTCGCGGCCGAACCCGCCTGTCTCTGAACCACCATCTCCGCTCCCTCGATCGGTGCCGCCCGACCCGTGCAGCAGACCCTCAATTCGACGACGCTCGCCAACGGGATCGTGGTGCTCGGCGAGCACCTGCCCGGTCTGGAATCGGTGGCGATCGCCTTCCATGCCCCGGCCGGAGCCGTTCACGATGGAGCGGGCCGCTGCGGCCTCGCCACGCTCTCCGGCGAAATGATGCTGCGGGGGGCGGGCGATCGCACGAGCCGGCAGATCGTGGAGGCGCTCGAGGGCGCGGGCGTGCAGTGGTCGCAGGCCGTTTCGACGAGCCATGCGAGTTTTTCAGGGGCGATGGTGGCCAGGCAGTTGCCCGTCGCCCTGCCGATCTACGCCGACATCATCCGCCGGCCGCGGCTCGAGGAGGATCAGCTGGAAAACGCCCGGCAGATGGTGCTGCAGAATCTGGCCGGAACCGAGGACGACCCGGCCCATCGGGCGATGTCGGCCCTGCGGCAACTCCACTATCGGTCGCCCTGGGGCATGCCCAGCGAGGGCGTTTCCGACGATGTTGAACGGATCGGGATCGACACCATCCGCGGATTCGTTTCGGCCCACGTTCGGCCGGCCGGCATGATCATCGCCGCCGCCGGCCGGATCGACTGGGAGACGTTCGTCGCCGGCGTCGAAGGGCTGTTTGGCGACTGGGACGCCGGCGGTCCGGAGCCGGTGCGGACGGGCGAACGAGGGCCGAGGTTTCGCCACGTGTCCCACGATTCGCAGCAGACCCACATCGCCGTCGCCTGGTCCGCCCCGCCCTACCGCTCCGACGACTCCTACGAGGCCACGGCGGCGCTCGCCATCCTCGGCGGCGGCTCCAGTTCCCGGCTCTTCTCCGAGGTTCGCGAACGCCGCGGCCTCTGCTACAGCGTGTCGAGCGGCTACCAGACGCTCCGCGACCAGGCCGCCGCGATCTGCTATTCGGGCACGAGCGCCGCCCGGGCCCAGGAAACGCTCGATGTGATCCTCGACGAGATCCGCCGTCTGCCGGGCACGCTCGAGCGGGCCGAACTCGACAGGGTGAAGGCCCGGGCCAAGAGCGGGCTCGTCATGCAGCAGGAATCGAGTGCCGCCAGGGCCGGCGCGATCGCCCGGCAGTGGTACCACCTCGGCACGATGCGGACGCTCGGCGAGGAGCTCGACCGCTACGACAGGCTCAGCGTCGATTCGATCGAACGCTGGCTGGCCGACAATCCCGTCCACGACCTCTCCGTCGTGTCGCTCGGCCGAGAGCCGCTGGAGGTCCCCGATGAAGTTCGTGCATGAGCGGCTCGACAACGGCCTCGACGTGATCGCCGAGATCACCGACTCCGCGCTCTCGACGAGCATCGGATTCTTCGTGAAGACCGGAGCCCGCGACGAGAGCGACGCCATCTGGGGCGCGAGCCACTTCCTCGAACACATGGTGTTCAAGGGCACGCACGAGCTCTCGGGGGACGAGATCAACCGGCGGTTCGACTGGATGGGAGCCGCGGCCAACGCCTTCACCAGCGAGGAGGATACGGTCTACCACGCGGCCGTCCTGCCGGAGCAGCAGCACGAGGCGGTTTCGCTGCTGGCAAGGATGATGCGGCCGGCCCTGCGGGAAGAGGATTTCAACACGGAAAAACTCGTCATCCTGGAGGAGATCCGGATGTACGACGACCAGCCGCCGTTCGGCGCCGACGACCGCTGTCGGGCCGCCTTCTTCGGCCGTCATCCGCTCGCCCGCAGCGTGCTCGGCACCGTCGCCTCGATCGAGGCCCTGCCGGTCGAGGCGATGCGTGAATACCACCACCGTCGCTATGCGCCCGGCAACATCGTGCTGGCGGCCTCCGGCGCGGTCGATTTCCCCGCACTGCTGGAGTCGGCCCGACGGCACTGTGGCGACTGGATGCCGCTCGACTCCGCCGACCGCACGCTGGCACCGGCGCGGCATCCGCCGGACGGTCGCTCGACCCTGGAACTGATCACCAGGCCGGCGGCGACGCTCGAATACGCCGTGCGGATGTCGGCCGGGCCGGCCGGTAATGACGACGATCGCTATGCCGCCAAGCTGCTCGCCGTGATCCTCGGCGACGATTCGGGCAGCCGGCTCTACTGGTCGCTCGTCGATTCGGGCGAAGCGGAGCAGGCCTCCTGCCAGCATCACGACTTTCTCGACGCCGGATTCTTCGCCACGCAGCTTTCCTGCGACTCGGAGGACGTCGAAAGCCTGCTGGCCAGAATCGTCGACGTCTACGCCGGCACGGCCGCTGCGGGAATCGAGGCCGCCGAACTCGAGCAGGCCCGCAACAAGCTGGCGGGCCGGGTCGTGCTCGGCGGGGAGCGGCCCAGGCGGCGGCTGTTCAGCGTGGGCCTCGAATGGGCCCATGCTGGCGGCTATCGGTCGGTGGCCGACGACCTGCGGATCGTGGAGAGCCTCGGTCTCGACGATGTTCACCGGGTGCTCGATCGCTGGCCGCTCCACGGCCCCAGTGCCACCGTGCTGGCCGGCCCACACTCCGCCGACGCTTCCGCTGCGGCGGCTGCCAGGGCAGAATAGGGTCCATGACGCCGATCCCGACGCTCTCCGTGTTCCCCCTTGCCCCGCTGCTGGCGAACCGCTGGCTGATCGCCCTGCCGCCGATCTGGCTCGTGGCGACCGGGGCGGTTCTGGCACTGGTCGGGATCCTCGCCGCCTGGGGTCTGCTCGCACTCATCCGCCCGAGGCTGGCCGCAGAGGCCCGGCAGAGTCTCGGCGACGGGTTCGCCGGCCCGCTGGCCTGGCTGCTGCTCGCCCTCGCCGCCCTCGCGGTCGCCTTCACACCGTTGATCGTGCGGGACATCGGCCAGATCGGCCGGTCGCTCTGGCGGATGACCTCCGCGAAAGCCGTCGACAGGATCGTCACCGTCGCCCCGAATTCGAAGCTTCAGGAGATCATGCTCGATCTGCGTCCGCAGGAGATCGCATCGCTGTCTCTCGAAAGCGACGCGGCCCTGACCGTGCGGACCCAGCAGCCGATCGAGGGCTTCGCGATCACGAAGGTGCCCGACGTGGAACTCGATCCGCAGAAACCCTGGACATGGACCCGCGCCGCAGGGGGCACGAGCCCGTTTCTCGGCCAGCGAGCCAAACTCGAGGCGACCAATCCGGGCACTACCCCCGCTTCGCTCCGGGTCCAGGTCAGGCTCACGCCCGAGTTTCCGCAGTCGGCGATCATGCCCTGGACGGCGGCCGTCCTCCTCGCGATCGCCGGGCTCTATGCGGTCTTCAGGCTCGTGCCCAGACGGGTGGCGGCGGTCGCCACCGCCACCACGAAGGAGGCCATCGGTCAGCCGGTGTTCGCCGTCGCCCTGATCGCCGGAGCGGTTCTGCTCCTGGCGTTCATCGTGATTCCCTACAACACGTTCGGCGAGGACGTGAAGATGCTCAAGGACAGCGGCCTGACCCTGATCAAGGTCCTGGCCCTGCTGGTCGTGATCTGGACCGCGAGCGTGGCGGTGGCCGACGAGATCGAGGGCCGGACGGCCCTGACGGTGCTTTCGAAGCCACTCACCCGGCCGCAGTTCATCCTCGGCAAGTTCGCCGGACTCGTGCTCGTGGCCCTGCTCGTGTTCATGATCCTCGGCACCATCCTTCTCGCCACCACGAGCCTGAAGGTGGTCTACGATGCCCGGGAAAGCTCCAAGGTCGATCCCATCTGGGCGGAATGCGCCGACGAGATGATCACGGTCGTGCCCGGCCTCGTGCTCTCCTTGCTGGAGACGATCCTGCTGGCGGCCGTGAGCCTCGCCGTCTCCACCAGGCTCGGTATGGTGCCAAACCTGATCATCTGCTTCACCGTCTATGCCCTCGGCCATCTCGTGCCGCTGATCGTGCAGTCGAGCGTGGGCAAGTTCGCGATCGTGCGGTTCGTGGGGCAGTTGTTCGCCACGATCCTTCCGGTGCTCGAACATTTCACGATCGAGGCGGCCGTGGTGGGTGGCGTGGCCGTGCCCTGGAGCTACCTCGGCTGGGCCGCCCTCTACGCCGCCCTCTATTCGACGGTCGCCCTGCTCGTGGCGCTCGTGCTCTTCCAAAACCGCGATCTGGCCTGACGCTGTCCGTTTTTCGGACAGGCGGAAGCCGTCAGCGGACGAGTCCGGTGCGACCGGTGAGGCCGATCAGGCCGAGGCCGTCGGTCGCCTGGCCGGGCAGTGACTCTCCGCCGTAGGACTGGGGCGTGCCGGCGGCGGCCTCCGCCTTGCCGTCGAAGAACAGCAGCATGCCACCCGGCAACCGGCGCTCGATCCGCGGTCCGACCTCGAGTCCGATCGTGCCCCACTGCTCGTTCTGGCCGAGCGAGGTTCGCAGTTCGAGGGCCTCGCGGCCACAGGTTCGCTCCGCCGACAATCCGATGCCGCCGACCCACTTCGCCGGCCCCTCGCGGATCATACTCCGGTCGGCCGTCATGCCGGCCGACACGTCGAGCCCCTCGATCCGGCGGTGGATCTCGGCCTCGACCGGCTTCTGCACCTGATCGGCCGCCGTCGGACCCTTGACCACGATCCCGAGCGCCGCCGCGTCGTCGACGACCTCGAGATCGCTCTTGCCGAGCGTCGCGGCGATCGATTCCAGGCCCTGGAAATCGTGCAGGAACGCCTCGCCCGCACGGCCCGGGTTCGCGACCGTCACGGCGGCCAGTAGCGTCATCAGGATCGAGATCGCGCGGCCCATGCTCCCCTCCACCGTTCCGGTATCGGCCCGGATCGGACTGGATCGCCAGTCGCACCGTCTCGGCACCGGCGGGTCTGGGGAGGATTTTCCGGTCGGGCGGTTGGAGTGGGCAGGCGGAGCAGGCTCAGCCGGTTTTGCGGCGTGGCAGCCTCGGCGCCGACGGTCCCGGCAGCGGCACGGTGGGGCGTTCGAGATCGGTTCCCAGCCGCGTGCAGACGAGCGTGTCGATCACCCGATTGGCGATCTCGAGGGCCGCGGCTCCGGCGGAGGCCGGCACGGTCGGGGCCCTGCCGGTGCGGACCGCCTCCAGGAAATCGTCATGTTCGCAGGCGATCGCGTTGGCGTCGGGAACTGCGAGTGATTCGACCGGGAGCACGGTTTTGAAGAACGCCTCCTTGAGGGCCGTCCGCTCTTCGAACGGCACGGCGGTCGCGACGAACCGGCCGCTGCGAACGTCGGCCGACGGCGTCACCAGCTCGACCGTCTTGGAGTTGAAGTCGACCGATGCCATGCCCTCGGGCGACCAGAGCGATGTCGACCGCCGCAGTGTCGGATGGATCCGTGAGGCCGAGAGGTCGGCGATCAGGCCCGAGGAGAACACGAGCCTGGCCCGCACCGCATCCTCATGGCCGCCGGTGGCCATGATCCCGTGGGCCTCGAGATGTTCGAGCCGGCCGGGTTCGAGCGAGAGCACGAGGTCGATGTCGTGGATCATGAGGTCGTGAACGACGCCGACGTCCATCGAGCGGAACGTGAACGGCGCCAGCCGGGCCGACTCGACCGCCACGATCCGGCCGAGCCGGCCGACGGCCAGCCGCCAGGCGGGATTGAACCGCTCCACATGACCGACGGCCACCACCCGGCCGTGCCTGCGGGCCATGTTCACGATCGCGCGGGCGTCCTCGACGCTGGCGGCGATCGGCTTTTCGATCAGCAGGTCGAGACCGTTCTCGAGCAGGGGCAGCGAGGCGGCGGCATGGAACCCGGTGGGCGCGGCCACGACGGCCGCGTCGGCCACGCCGACGAGTTCCGTCGGCTCGGCGAGGGCCAGGCATCCGTGGGCGTCGGCCAGCCTCGCCCGGGCCTCCGGCGTGGGATCGACGACGGCCACGAGTTCCACGTCCTCGCGGGCCGCCAGCAGCCTCGCATGGATCGTCCCCAGGTGCCCGCAGCCGACCACCGCCACTTTGATCCGCGTCATGCAGCCCTCCGTCGTTCGCGGCCGCGTCCATGACGCCCGGCCTTTTGTTGGGAAAGGAATTCGAGCAGTTCGACGACCGCAGGCTCGAGCAGGGCCCGGGATTCGAGAATCTCGGCGGCCCCCTTGAGCCCGACCTTCGCCCGAAACAGCAGCCTGTAGGTCTCGGAGATCGCCTCGATCGTGGTCTCTGCAAAACCGCCGCGCCGCAGCGACACCAGGTTGACGCACCGCGGCCGGGCCGGCATCCCCTCGCAGAGCATGAAGGGAGGCACGTCCTGAAGCACCCGGGAGAGCCCCGCGACGAACGCGTGACTGCCGATCGTGGCCCAGTGATGGACCGCGACCGCCCCCGAGATCGAGGCGTGGGAATGGACCTGTACATGGCCGCCGAGCAGCGTGCCGTTGGCGATGATCACCTGGTCGCCGATCCGGCAGTCATGGGCCACGTGGGAACAGGCCATGAGAAAGTTGCCGTTGCCGATCGTCGTCACGCCGTCCTCCTTCTCGGAGGCACGGTTGATCGTCACGCCTTCGCGGATGACGTTGTCGTCGCCGATCACGACCCGCGTCGGGCTGCCCCGATAACTGACGTCCTGTGGCTCGCCGCCGATGACGGCGTTGGGATGGATCCGGTTTCGCTCCCCGATCGTGACGTCGCCGACGGTCGTGACGTTGTTGTCGAGCACGGTGCCGCGGCCGATCCGGGTGCCGGAGGAGATCACGCAGTGGGCGCCGATCCTCACGTCCTCGGCGAGCGAGGCACCGGCCGAGACCAGAGCCGATGTCGCGATCTCCGCCGCACCGTCCCCTGAACGGGCGAGTCGCTCGCAGCCTTCTTCGACGTCCACCATCCGGGCTTCTCCTCGGGGCTCCGACGCCCAACTGAGCGACTCAGGCCATCGCCGACTCGAGCCGCCCGCGGGCGGATTCCAGCAGCGTGCCGGCCATCGAGGCGTTGAGCCTGTGGCCGCTGCGGCAGGCCCGCATATGAGCGTGAATCGGCCGTCCCGCGAGCGCGAGATCGCCGACGAGATCGAGCACCTTGTGGCGAACGCACTCGTCCGGCCAACGGAGCGGATTTCCGACGGGGCCGTCGGCAGCGAACACCACGAGATCGTTCGTCGAGACGGTGAGGCCGAGACCGGCGGCCCGCAGCCGGGCCGCATCGTCGACGGAGATGAATGTCCGGGCCGCGGCCAATTCCCGCCGATACGACTCCGGCGTCAGGTTCAGGGAGAACTCCTGCCGGCCGATCGGCCCGGGACCGTAGTCCAGTATGTATTCGATCGACAGCCCCGCAAACCGCGGCGGGCCGGCCTCGATCCAGACCTCGTCGTCACCGACCCGAACCGGCTCGGCGACCACCACCGGATCGACAGCAGCCTGCTGCCCGACCAGGCCAGCCGCAAGAATCGCATCGACGAACGCCTGCGACGAGCCGTCGAGCCCCGGCATCTCCTCGGCGTCGACCCGGACGAGGCAGTTGTCGACCTGAAGACCGGCAAGGGCGCTCAGCAGGTGCTCCACCATCTCGATCCGAGAGCCGGAACGCTCGAGGTTCGTCCGATTGACGCCATCCACCCGATTGGCCACCGTGGCCTGAATCCGGACCCGCCCATCCGTCGACGGGCACTCGAACACCACCCCGGACCCGACGTCCGCCGGATGCAGCTCGACGCTGATCCCGCGTCCGCTCCAGTAGCCCCTGCCGATCACGGCCGCCGGACGGCGGAGCGTCTGCTGAAACCTCTGGGACGGAATGGCTGCCATGCTGAGGGTCGCTTCCGAGGCGGGAACGGCCCGCAGAGCGATCGCCCAAACGGAGGACGACCGGCCGGCGGCCGCTTCCCACGGTGACGGCGAACTAACGGGTGCGGGGCGGCTGCCCGGCACCGGCGACGGCCGGACCATTGAGCATCTTGAGGATGTCGGGGGTGATGTCGATCCCCGGCTCCAGATAGACGATCGGCTTGGTGATGCCGCGGAGAATCTGGTTGCGGTCGCTGTTGTCGACCGGCTCGCCATCGAACCGGTGCACCACGGCGATCCTGTGCTCGCGGGCGAACTGCTCCACCGCCTTCTCGATTTCGGTGTAGACCTGCAGGTAGACCTTGGCCTCCCGCTCCATGAAGTCCTTCTTCTGCAGCTGGGCATTGACGTTGAAATCGCCCTGAGCCTTGGCGATCTCGGCCTCCAGCTTCTTGTATTCGGGGGTGCCGACGTTGAATCCCTTGATCTGTTCCATCAGCCCGTTGATCCGGTCGCGCTCGGCCTTGAGACCGTTCTCGGCGGCCATCACCTCGTCCTTCATCTTGTCCATGGCGGTCTTGAACCGGGCATGATTCTTGAAGATGTAGCCGACATCGATGACGGCGACATGGCTTGCCGGTCCGGCGGAAGCCGCCGCGGCGGGAGCCTGCCCCACCGGCATCTGCCCGGGGACCTGGGCAAACGCGGAAGGACCGATCACGGCCAGAGCGGCCAGAAAGACGACGCTTGCCAGTTGCGACTTCACGAAATGCACTCCTTGCTGGTGGGCTGCCCGGCGGACGGGATGACGACGGTGTCAGTGCCACGGCCGCGGCCATCCTTGGCCGCCGCGGGAATCCGCAGCGCGGGGGATCATGTCAGCCTCCCCTCGGCGATTCAAGGGCAAAAAACGGCGGGGTTGCTTCACGCAAACACACGGCATCCTGCCGTTGTTTGCTTGGCCGGCTCCGCCGGCTGGTGCTTACCCGGCCGGCGGTTTCACGCAAACACACGGCATCCTG
>Ga0209598_10000118_pt1 | contig 59622 bp, 44 predicted proteins | sample M_140807_EF_Meta_FD_187317 | JGI IMG/M metagenome (GOLD analysis project Ga0209598, IMG submission 187317) | Freshwater microbial communities from Lake Montjoie, Canada to study carbon cycling - M_140807_EF_MetaG (SPAdes) (version 2) | ecosystem: Environmental > Aquatic > Freshwater > Lake... | reverse complement strand
GCGGTCTCGAAATCGGTTCGCTCGCGGTAGTAGGCCGGCTGCGGGCCGACCGCGTCGATGACGCGGCGCATGACCGGATCTTTCCGGAGGGCAAGATCGTAGGGAGAGCGCGTCATGGGAGGCGAAGAGGCTTCAGCGGGGGCGGATGCGGGCGAGCCGATCCATGGCCAGCCATTCCCCTTGGAGGATGAGGCGCTCGAAGGCGATCTCGGCATCGAGCCCCTCGCTCCGCGCATCAGCGAGGACGGCGCTGACCTCCTCGGGGTCGAGCTCGATGCGGGTGTCGGTGCGGATCACTGCGACCAGCGCCGCGGCAACGTCGGGGCTGGGGTCGGTCGCCAGCCAAGCCGCCACGGCGGCCAGGGGCGCAAGCCGATCCAGCGGCACGGCCAGCCCTCCCTCGGCGGCGAGGGTGACCACGGCGCCCCGGCCTTGGGGGGAGCTGGGAGCAGACGGGAACGGTCGTCCCGTGAGATCGTCTCGTCCTGGCAGTCCTGAACGTCCTGGCAGTTTTGTCATCGGATCCTCCCTGAAGTCCACGCCTGAAGCCGACGCCCAGACCGGGCCACAGCCTCCGGGGCGAACCAGCCCTTGCCCCGCCATTGAGCCGGCAAACTCTACGCCTCGATCCCCCCCGCTGGCAAATCGGCCGCCCCGTGCAGTCACGGCGCGGGAGGCGGAAAAAGCTCCCCGAGCCGGGTGACGGTGTGGTCGACGAGCACCTGCCCGGCCTCCGCCCCGACTTCGTTGCTCTCCGCGATGGCGCTATAGCCCCCGCCACGGGCCGCCCGGGCGCTGGGGAGGTAGGTGCCGGGGCCGGCGAGTTGGATGACGAACGTCTGCAGGGCCGGGCTGCGGGCCTTCATCGCCACGCCGAAGTCGGTGTAGAGCTCGAACTGATTGGTAGCGATGGCGATGTCGCCGAGGCGGATGACATGGACCTCGGTTGTGAACGGAGTTTCGTCCCCCGACTGCTGGCGCTCGTAGCGCTGCACGACGCCCCCGTGCCACCAGAGGAGCGTCTGATTCCCCTTGTCGGTCGACAGCTCGCGGATCTTTTCCACGGCGAGGTCATACTCCCGCTGCGACACCATCCTGCGGGGAAGCTCGATCCGCTCGACGCGGTGATCGAGGGGGACGTCGGTGAGCTTCTCCTGCTCGGCGCCCGAGAGCGCCTCCTCCCAGCCGGCGACAACCCGCCGCGCGATCTCGTCGAGCCGGGAGAGGCCCCGCAATCGGCGCATTCGTTCTTCGGCGGCCTTGCGGAACATCAGATGGGGCGACTGGTCGCCGGCAGCGCCGGTCCAGGCGAGGACATGGAGCCCCGCACCATGCTCCTTTCGCAGTCGCTCGCGGACCGGATGCCAGAAGTCGGCGTCGACCTGGCCGTTCCCCTCCACCTCCTGGGCCGGACAGGCGACGTCGATCGCCGTCGCCAACAGGGCGCCGTCGGCCTTCCAGACAAACAGCGCGTCGACGGCATGGTCTTCATAGCCCTCCAGCATCCGGAACGTCGGCCGATCGGTGGCGCCATACATGACGGCGTTGTTGTCGGCATAGACGCTGCGCCGGTTGTGGGCGACGACCGCATGCCCCATCCCCCAGCCGACGGTGCACGGCGAGCGCGTCTTCCATGCCTCCTCGATCCCCGCGGCGATCCGGGCGGCGAAGAAGTCGACATACTCCGGCGGCGGCATGACACCGGCGGGAAGGTTGTAGACGCCGTCGACGAGGACCGGCGCGGTGTGGGTGTGGGTGGCGCTGGCGACGATCCGTTCCACCGGGAAGTCGGGGATCCGGGTTGCCACCTTGGCGCGGATCGCTGCCAGAGCCTCGTCGGGTATGGCGACAACGTCGCAGGCAACGAAGGTCGTTGTCCCCAGCGACCGCTCCCCGTCGACGCTCTCCAGCAGCAGCACCGTGGCCGTGACCGGGCTGGCGACGCCGGCGGAGACGCGCGTGTGCATCTGTCCCCACAGGGCGACCGGTTGGTCGGGGGTGACGCTGACGGTGGCAGCGCCGGCTCGCAACCCGGCTGACCAACCGGTCGCCGGGGCAGAGGCAGCGGCGACGAGGATCAACAGGACAAGGCCGCGGCTGGCGCGGCTCGAGCGGCTGGCGACGAGCGGGAAGAGGGGAAGGAGCCAGCGAACCATCGGGGAATCTCCGGAGGATCGGCGTGCACTCGGAAGTGCGGCCACCCCCACGCCCGGCTACCGCCCATCCCGACACGATACGACGGCGGCCGTTCCCCCCACAACGCGCCCCCGACTGGGGACTTGGCAGCGGGCGTCGATCGCCCTTGCCTCCCGTTCCGTTCCCGCCGTAATCTGCGCAGCTTGGCGAATCTTGTTTTGATCGAGCAGGCTGGTACCGGGGTCGGCCCGCACGTGTCCCTGGAGCATCGCACGTTGACCGAGTCTGGGGCAGGAGAGACGCCGGGCCGGGGCGATTCGACAGGCCCTGTGCCGCTCGAGCGGCGGCCGCGTCACCCCCTCCGCTGGCTCGCGCTGGTGTCGATGCTCGTCGGCAGCGCCTGGGGCGCGGTCCGGTTTGGCCTGGTGACCCTGCCGGGCAGCCGGGCGAACCCCGCCGGAACTGCGTCTGAAGCCGGTGCGGACCCTGCGGCTCTCAAGGCGGGTAAGGCAGGCAAGGCGGCCAAAGCAGACGAGGCGGTCGTGGTCACCGTGGTCAGCGCCATGACCCGGCCGGTCGAGCGCCGGGTGCGGACGGTCGGCACCCTCCACGGCTTCGAGGAGATCGAGGTCTCGTCGTTGGTCGACGGCCGGGTCGCCCGGGTGGCCCACGACGTCGGCGACATCGTCGCGCCGGGGGAGACGCTCCTCGAGATCGACGAGGCCGACTTCCTCCTCTCGGTTCAGGAGGTGGAACGCTCCCTCGAGCTGGAGCTCGCGGCGCTGGGCCTGTCCACCATTCCCGATCCATCCTTCGACATCACCCGTCTCCCCTCGGTGGAGCGTGCCGAGCTCGTTGAACGCAGCGCCGCGGACACCCTCGAGCGCTGCCGCGAGCTGGTGGATCGCAAGGCGATCACGAAAGACGAGATCCAAAAGGCCGAGCTCGCGCTCGACACCGCCCGGCTCGACCGCAAGCAGCGGCTCCTCGAGGCCGAGCAGGCCCTCGCCGCCGTCCGGCACCGCGAGGCGGTTCTCGAGACGGCCCGAAAGCGGCTCGGTGACACGCGCGTCGTCGCCCCGGCGATCGAGGTCCGCACCTTCCGCCGGCCGGGCGAAGCAAAAGCCGACGAGCTCGGCAGCGTTGCCCACACCTACATCGTCGCCGCCCGCCATGTCACCGAGGGCGAGGTCATCCGCTCGATGCCGGCGGTGATCCTCTTTCGTCTCGTCGTCGAAGACGTCCTCAAGCTCAAGGCCGCGGTGCCGGAGCGCCATGCGGCGACGATCGCGGTGGGGCAGGAAGTCGACCTCGCGGTCGAGAGTCTCCCCGGCGTGCCGGTGAGCGGGCATGTCGTTCGCGTTCATCCCACGATCGACACAGCGAGCCGGACGTTCGACGTCGAGGTGCAGGTTCCCAACGGCGACCACCGCCTCAAGCCCGGTGCCTTCGCCAAGGCCTCGATCCTCCTCGATCGTCGCGCCGACGCCGTCACCGTGCCGGAGGAGGCGCTCGTCCGCTTCGCCGGGGTGACGAAGCTTTTCGTGTGTGTCGACGGGCATGCCGTGGCGGTGCCGGTGGAGCCGGGGGTTCGGCTCGACGTCACGGATGACGCTGGCGTCGTTCGCCGGTGGATCGAGATCCCTGCCGGAGTGACGGCCGGGGTCGGCGTGATCACCTCCGGTCTCGCCCTCCTCACCGACGGCACGCCGGTCCGTGTTCGGGCTGCAAGCGGCGTGGCGACGGTGCCATGACGATCTGGGATGTCTGCATCCGCCGGCCGGTGTTCACGGCGATGCTCGTCATTGCCCCGATCGTCCTCGGGCTCTCGGCCTATCCGCGCCTCGGGGTCGATCTGTTTCCCAACGTCGACTTGCCGCTGGTGACCGTCACCACGACGCTCCGCGGAGCGAGCGTCGAGGAGATGGAGACGGGGGTCACCAAGCCGATCGAGGAGATCGTCAACACCGTCTCCGGGATCGAGCAGCTCCGCTCGACGACCAAGGAGGGGATGTCGCAGGTGGCGATCGAGTTCGTCCTGGAGAAGAGCGGCGCCGTCGCCGCCCAGGAGATCGACGCCAAGGTGCGAACGATCCTCGGCCAGCTCCCCGAGGGGACCGACGCACCGATCATCGACAAGTTCGCCCTTGACGCCGCGCCGGTGCTCACGCTCGCCATCTCCGGCCGCCGCGACGCCCGCGAGATCACCGAGATCGCCCGGAAGCGGATCAAGGAGGATCTCGAGAGTCTCTCGGGCGTCGGGGCGGTGATCCTCGTCGGCGGGCGGCAGCGGGCGATCCAGATCTCGATCGACACCGACCGGCTCCAGAAATATCACAACCTCACGATCGAGGATGTCCGACAGGCGATCACGAGGGAGAACCAGGAGCAGCCCGGCGGGCGGATCGACCAGGGGCCTAAGGAAGTCGTGCTCCGGACGATGGGGCGGATCCGCGAGCCGGCCGACTTCGCACAGCTGATCGTGGCCAACCGGCACGGCCAGCCGATCCGGATCCAGGACATCGGCACCGTCACCGACTCGATCGAGGAGCCGCGCGGCTTGAGCCGGCTGTGGACGACGCTTTCGGCCTCCCCGGGGCCGGGGGATCAGGCGGTCAGCCTCATCGTCCAAAAGCAGTCGGGGACGAACACCGTGGCGGTTGTCGAGGCGGTCAAGCATCGCCTCGAGGAGATCCGGGCGGTGCTTCCGGACGACGTCGAGGTTCAGATCATCCGCGACCAGTCGCGCTTCATCGAGAACTCGATCCACGAGGTGCAGGTCCATCTCCTCCTCGCCGCGGTCCTTGTCAGCCTGACGATCCTCCTCTTCATGCGCGACTGGCGGACAACGCTGATTGCCACGCTCTCGATCCCGACGTCGATGATCGCCACCTTCGCCTTCATGGAGCTGATGGGCTTCACGATCAACAACATCACGATGCTGGGATTGATCCTGGCGATCGGGATCGTCGTCGACGATGCGGTGGTCGTCCACGAGAACATCTTCCGCCACATGGAGGAGTATGGGCTGTCGGCCCGCGAGGCGGCCGCCTCGGCGACCGCGGAGATCGCCCTGGCGGTCGTCGCCACCACCCTCTCGCTCCTGGTGATCTTCATTCCGGTGATCTTCATGGGGGGGAGGGTGGGGCGATTCTTCGTCTCCTTCGGCTACGTCGTCGCCTTCTCGATCCTCATGAGCATGATGATCTCGTTCACGATGACGCCGGCGCTCTGCTCGCGCTTTCTCAAGGCGGAGGATGGCCACGCCGCCACGAAAGGGTGGCCGGTGTGGCGGCTGGTGGAGGGCTTCTACATGGCCGCGTTGCGGTTTTCGCTCGCGCACCGCTGGCTGATCGTGCTCGTGTCGGTCGGTGTCTTCGCCTCGACCCCGACGCTCATGAAGATCGTCGGCAAGGATTTTGTACCGCGCGACGACACCAGCGAGTTCGAGGTTGTCGTCACACTCCCGGAAGGGACGTCGCTGGAGCGCGCCGACGAGGTCCTCGCCGAGGTCGAGCAGCGGCTGCGGAGTGTGCGCGGCGTGACGAAGACGTTCACGACGATCGGCGACACCAGCGGCCGCACCGCCCGGGGGCAAGGTGAGGTGACGCGCGCGGGCATCTACTGCCGGCTGATCGACCTCGGAGAGCGAGACTATAGCCAGTTCGACGTCATGCAAGACGCCCGGCGGATCCTCGTCGACTATCCCGACCTGCGGGCGGCGGTCCAAGACGTGGCAGCGATCTCAGGCTCCGGCTTCCGGCAGGTGATGATCGATCTCAATCTGCGTGGCCCCGACATGGAGAAGCTCCAGCTCTATTCGCAGACGATCACCGACTGGATGCGGGCCCAGGGGCCGTATGTCGACGTCGACACGAGCCTGTCGTTTCGCAAGCCGGAGATGCGGATCGTCCCCAACCGGGAACGGGCCAGCGAGCTGGGTGTCTCGATCCAGGCGATCTCGGCGACAACCAACGTCCTCGTCGGCGGCTTCCCGGTCAGCACCTACAAGGAGGCCGACCAGCAGTACGACGTCTGGCTCCGCGCCGACCAGGGATTCCGCGACGACCCGGCCGACATCGCCCGGCTCACTGTCCCCTCGTCGAAGCCGGGCATCGGGGTGGTCGAACTGGGGAATGTCGCCGACTTCGAGGAGGCCCAGGGGCCGAGCACGATCGAACGCTTCTCGCGGCAGCGGCAGGTGGTGGTGTCGGCGAACCTCGAGGGGAAAGCGCTCGGCGAGGGGGTCGACGATCTCGCCGCGTTCGTCAAGACGCTCGACCTGCCGGCCGACTACCGCTGGGAGTTCATCGGGCAGGCGAAGAATCTCAATGACACGATGGCCAACTTCGTCATCGCCTTCGCGCTCGCTTTCCTGTTCATGTACATGATCCTCGCGGCCCAGTTCGAGAGCCTCGTTCACCCGATCACGATCCTCCTCGCCCTTCCCCTCACGATCCCCTTTGCGATCCTCTCGCTCATCCTCCTCCGGACGAATCTCGACATCTACGCGATGTTTGGTCTGTTCATGCTCTTCGGGATCGTGAAGAAAAACGGCATCCTCCAGGTCGACTATACGAACGTTCTCCGCAGCCGGGGCGTGCCGCGCGATCGGGCGATCCTCGAAGCCAACGCCGTCCGCCTCCGGCCGATCCTGATGACGACGGTGATGCTCGTGGCGGCGATGATCCCGATGGCGATGGGGGAAGGGCCGGGGGCCGCCTCGCGGGCGGGGATGGCGAAGGTGATCCTCGGCGGGCAGGTGCTCTCCCTCCTCCTCACGCTCCTGCTGACGCCGGTGGCCTACTCGCTGTGGGACGACCTGACCGTGGTCTTCCTGCGGATGACCGGCCGCACCGCCGCGGCGTCACCGGCCGTGGCAGGTCAGCCGTGACGGGATTGGCACGGCCGTCACGCGATCGAGGCCCGCGGCGTTGGCGGGGTCAGAATCGGGGCAGTGTCGGTGACTGTGCGGAAAGCGACGAGGGCTTGCTGGAGTCCCTGGGAACGCCACCGTTCCAGCCAGGTGCGGTAGTGCTCGCGGCCCGTCCGCATCGTAGCCTCATGCTCCGCCAGTTGGCGTTCGATGAGCGCTCGGTAGCGGTCGGCCGCCCCCGGGAGGCACTCGTTGAGGCCGGTGTGGATTTCCTCGAGGAGTTGCAACGCGTTGAAACTGTCGTTGACGGCCCCGAGCGTCTCTTGCAGCGCAGCGAGCGCGGGTTCGACGGCTTCTGACACCAGCCCGCCGAAACAAGGCTGGACGAGCTCGAGGGCATACCGCAACCGCTTCCCCGCAATCCGCACCTCATGGAGGTGGGCCCAGTCGCCATCTCCCCTGCCGCAGAGGTCTTGAAAGTCTGCGAGCATCTTGGAAACCACCGGGCGGACAAGGGTCCCGAACGTGGCCCGCTCCGGCCCGCGAACCGCCACCATCGTCCGGGCCATGAGGCGGTCAAAGCCGAACGGATAGTCGCTGGTCGCTTTTTCGAGCCTTTTTTGGGCCGGCACCCGGCGAGCCAGGGCATACCCTGTCAACATGTCGATCGCCGGCTCATCCGACTTCGACGCTCCGTCGAGGCGCTGGCCCAATTGGGAAAGCACGACGTCCCAATCGCGGGCGGTGCCCACCGTGCGGCGCAGCCCGCGGAGATGATCGCGCAGTTGCCGGTGAACCTTCCTCGGCAGGCAGGTGGCGAAGAGATCGGCGGCGGCAGCGGCTCTGCGGGTCGCGACTCGGAGGGCATGGATATGGCGGCGCCGGTTGCGGGCGTCTGCCAGGGTGTCGCCGATCCTGTCGCGCACCGCCTCCAGCCGTACCGCGAGAACCCGTCTGGCCGCATCCGCGACCGGCGTGTTCTCGTCGACGTCTGCAATTCGCTTCGACATCTTGATTCTCCTCTGAGCCGCGCTGCCTGGTGACTGTCACGCCGCCTTGGATATCCCCGCTGCACCGAGGACGAGCTCACGGAGCGATGCATGGGAGATCCGTTCTGCGGCCTTGTGGGGGCGAAGCCATTCCCGCTGCCGCCGCCGGCGCTCGGGCCAATCCCGCTTCACGTCGCTGACGTGCATCCGGAAGACCACGACCTCATGGCGGACGCCCATTTTCGTGAACTCATACTGCCCGAGCGGGCGGCTTGTCACGCGGCCGATGATTCCCGCTTCTTCCCAAGCCTCTCGCGCGGCGGTTTCACGGAGATCGCATCCGCGTTGGAGATTTCCCTTCGGCACCAGCCACCGCTTCCCGCTGCTCGACGTGATCAAGCAGACCCGTCCGCTCCTGATCGCCACGACGGCCGCTTGGGAAACGCATTTGTTCTTGGAACCCACGGTGCTCCTCCTTGGGAGGTCGGGCGGACAGATCACAACCCAAACTCTCATCGGCGTCCGGGCAGCGACGATTTCATGGAAAATGAATGGAGCTTCAGGGGCTCCCCGCCGACGAACCGATTCGTTGCCTTCGGGCCCGTCCCCGTTGATGATGATACTGCCGGGCCCAGGATGGCACCGGACTGCCTCCCTTCTTCGAGACTCCGTCATGCCAGAAGCCACACCGCGGAAACGAGTCCCTTGCGAGGGTTGGTGGGAGCAGGTGTTCCACGGCCGTCAGCCGATGGAGAGCCTCCGCGTGGCCGTCGAGGGGCGGCTGGTTGCCGGCGAGGGGACCGACATCATCGGCCCCTTCACGCTCGACGGGGAGATCAGCGACGACGGACGGGTGTCGCTCCTCAAGGACTACCTCGGTCGCCACTCGGTCCGTTACGAGGGGCAGCATGACGGTGAGGGAAGGATGTGGGGGGTGTGGAGCCTGCCCGGCTTCAATGGCCGGTGGATGATCGCCTTCCGCCGCGAGCCGCGCGGCGACCTCGACGACCTCCGCCAGATCGGCCCGCGCCGCTGACAAAGCCGCTGTCTCGGCGCCGGGGCGAGCGCTTCTGAGGGCGCGGTCGGTGGTCCCAAGTCGTTGGCGGCACAAGGTTTGCAAAAGCCTGCGGCGGGCCGGCGAACTTGCCCCGCTGCCTCCCGGTGAGCTACAGTCTTTGCGGGTGAACTGGGTTTTTGACGGTTTCTGGGCGGCTCTCCGGCCGCCGAGCAGGCCGTGGGGAGGTGCGATGGCGAGACTCGTTTCTGGGGCGATGGCGAATCGGCGCGGATTTCTCGCCGGCGGCCTGGCCGGGCTTTCGGTCGCGGGGGCCCTCGGCCCGACGCGGGCCCTGGCCAATACCGGCCATGCCGCCAGTGATGTCTCCTGCATCTTCATCTGGACGCAGGGGGGCACGAGCCACCACGACACCTTCGACCCCAAGCCGCAGGCCTCCGACGGGGTCCGCGGACCGCTGTCGACAATCTCCACGGCGGTGCCGGGGGTGTTTTTCACCGAGCTGTGCGGGCGGATGGCCCGGGAACTGGGCCGCTACTCGCTCCTTCGCAGCTGGAACCCGCGCAACGCCGGCCATGGCGTGGCCGACCATTGGTGCATGTCGGGGCGGAACGTCAATCCGACGCTCGTCTATCCCTGTGTCGGCTCGGTTGTCTCTCACGAGCACGGCTTCAAGTCGGCCCTCCCCCCCTTCATCCAACTCGGGGCCCACGTCGATCGCTCGAGCAACGGCGGAATGCCGGGGATCCTGGGGCTGGCGCACGGCCCGTTCGAGATCCATGCCGATGCCAATGCCGACAAGTTCTCCGTCCGCGACATCACCCCGCCGCTCGACATGGAGATGACGCGGATCGACCGGCGCCGCGCCATCCTCGCCCGCATCGATCGGCTCCAGCGCACCGCCGACCGGCAGCCGACCGCCTTCGATGCCCTCGACGAGCACTACAAGACCGCCTTCACGATGATCACCGCGCCGGAGACGAAGCGGGCCTTCGACATCGGCACCGAACCGACGGGCTTGCGCGATGACTACGGGCGGACCTCCTTCGGCCAGCGGCTCCTCCTCGCCCGCCGGCTCGTGCAGTCTGGTGTTCGATTCGTGACCGTCAGCGATCCGGGCTGGGACCACCACACCGACTGCTTCAACGGACTGAAAGGGCGGATGCCGGCAATCGATCAGGCGATCCCGGCGCTGTTGATCGACCTCGAGCAGCAGGGGCTGCTCGACAAGACGCTCGTCGTCTGGATGACCGACTTCGGCCGTACCCCGAAGATCAATCCGGCCATCGGCCGCGACCATTGGGCGAGTGCCGGATTTGTCGTCATGGCCGGGGCAGGGATTCCCGGTGGGCTTGTCCTCGGCGAGACCGATGCCGAAGGGGGCGTGCCGAAGTCGCACGAGACGTTCACGGAGAACGTCGTCGCCACGATCTATCACAAGCTCGGCATCCCCACCGACCTCACGGTCACCGCGGCCGACGGCCGGCCGATCCGGCTCATCGAGGGGGAACCGGTGCGCCCATGGATCTGAACTGGCGGTGCCGCTCTCGGCCGTGGTTCCGGCGCTGTCTGCTGCTCCTCGCCGCGCTCGGCACGGCCGGCGGTGCGCCGGGGCTGGCCTTTGCCGCCGGGCTGGTCGTCCTCCCCGGCCGGGTCGAGCTCGACGGTCGGTTCGAGCGCGTCCAACTCCTCGTGCGCGGAGGGCCTGAGGATCCCGCTGGCAGCGAGCGGGCCGACGACCTGACCCATGCGGCGGCGTATTCGAGCGCCGACCCGGAGGTGGCGCGGGTGTCGGCCGACGGGGTGGTGTCGGCGGTGGGCGACGGCTCGACGCGGATCGCCGTGGCGGTCGGGGGGGAGACGACGGCGGTCGAGGTGCTGGTGACGGGAAACGCGGAGGGGGTACGGGCCGACTTCGAGGCTGACATTCTCCCGGTGCTGTCGCGGGCCGGCTGCAACGCCGGCGCCTGCCATGCCAGCCAGCACGGCAAGGGGGGCTTTGTCCTCTCGGTGATGGCCTTCGATCCCCAGCTCGACTTCAGCTCGATCGCCATCGCTTCGCGCGGTCGGCGCGTCTGCCCGACAAATCCCGCCGGGAGCCTCCTCCTCGCCAAAGCGAGCAACTCAATTCCGCATGGCGGCGGCCCACGGCTCGCCGTCGATTCCGCCGACTACGCGCTCCTGGCCGGCTGGATCGGCGCCGGCAGCCCGGGCCCGACGGGCACCTCCGCGGCGGTCACGGGGCTGGAGGTCGAGCCGGTGAAGCGCGTGGCGGGCCCGGGGGCGACGCAACAGATCCGCGTGGTGGCGACTTACGCCGACGGCCGACGCCGCGACGTCACCGGCTGGAGCCGGTTTGACGCGATGGACGAGGGGGTTGTGAAGGTGTCGCCGGCCGGGGTGGCGACGACGCTCGGCAGGGGCCAGGGGGCGGTGATGGCCCGGTTCGGCGGCGAGGCGACGATCGCGACGTTTGTTGTCCCGTTCGCCGCGAGCGCCGATCTCTCCGGCTGGAAAAGCCCCCATCCGCTCGATGCGGTGGTCGGGGAAAAGTTCGCCGAGATCGGTCTGACCCCCTCGGGGCTGTGCGACGACGCCACCTTTCTGCGGCGCGCCCACCTCGACGCCATCGGCGCCCTGCCGACGGCCGACGAGGCCCGCGCCTTCCTCGCCTCGACCGCGGCAGACAAGCGGGAGCGGCTCGTCGACGAGCTCCTCGGCCTGACAGGCGATCCGGCCCGCGACCGGCATGTCGACCGCTATGCCGCTTGGTGGAGCCTGAAGTGGGCCGATCTGATCCGCAACAACTCGGCCGTGCTCGGCGAGAGCGGGATGTGGGCCCTCCACAATTGGCTCCAAGAGAGCTTCCGCACGAACAAGCCGTTTGACCGGTTTGTGACCGAGCTGATCACCGCCAAGGGCTCGATCTTCTCGAGCGGCCCGGCCAACTATTTCCGCATCGCCAACAATCCCGCCGATCTCGCCGAGTCGACCGCGCAGCTCTTTCTCGGGGTCCGGCTGCAATGCGCCAAGTGCCACCACCATCCCTACGAACGGCTCTCGCAATCTGATTACTACGGCTTCGCCGCCTACTTCGCCCGCGTCGCCTCGAAGAACAGCGCCGAGTTCGGGATCTTCGGCGGCGAGACGGTCGTTGTCGTCAATCCGTCGGGGGAGGTGTCGCATCCGCGCTCCGGGGCGATCATGAAGCCGACGCCACTGGGGGGCGAGTCGGTGGAGCACGCCGACGACCGGCGGATCGCCCTGGCCAGCTGGCTGACCGCTGCCGACAACGCCTCCTTCGCCCGGAACATCGTCAACCGCTACGTCGCTTTCCTCCTCGGCCGTGGGCTCGTGGAGCCGGTCGACGATCTCCGCTCGACCAATCCACCGTCGAATCCGGCGCTGATGGATCTGCTCGTGGCCGAGCTCCGCGGCAGCGGTTTCGACGTCCGTCGGCTGATGCGGTTCATCATGACCTCGCGGCTCTACCAGCTCGATTCGCAGCCGACCGCCGGCAACGCCGCCGATGAGCGCTTCTCCAGCCACTACCGGGTCAAACGCCTCGGCGCTGAGGCGCTCCTCGACGCCATCGACGAGGCCACCGGCGTGCGGACGAAATACCCCAACCTCCCCCTCGGCACCCGGGCGATCGAGCTCCCCGACGCGGCCGCCGCGAACACCAACCCATTCCTCGTCACGTTCGGGAAGCCGAAGCGGGCGAGTGTCTGCGAGTGCGAGCGAACCCCGGACGAGAATCTCGCTCAGGCCCTCCACACGCTCAACGGCGACATCGTCGCCACGAAGGTCGCCGACGGCGCGGGCCGGGTGGCGAAGCTCCTCGCGGCCGGCACGCCCGTCCCGGCCTGCGTTGAGGAGCTCTACCTCGCGACCCTCTCCCGGCCGCCGTCGCCCCTTGAGGCGGCCGACGCGGCGGAGATCGTCGCCGCCTCCCCGTCGCCTGCCGAGGGGCTCCAGGACCTCCTCTGGGCCTTGATCAACTCCAAGCACTTTTTGTTCGTGAGGTGATCATGTCCCGTTGCCGCTGGGCGCTCCTCCTCGGGCTGGCTGTCACCTCCGGGACGGCCCTCGGTCAGACGAGCAACAGCTATCCGATGCTCATGAGCCTCCGTCCCACGGCGGCCGTGGTCGGTGCCACCACCGACCACGAGCTTTCGGCCCGCTACAACCTCGCCGGGGCCTCCGCCGTGATCGTGACGGGGGATGGGGTTTTCGCCGAGGTCGTGCCGCCGGAAGCGGAGAAGCCGGAGGATCGGGAGAAGAATGATGTCGCCGCGTCGACGACCCGGTTGCGGATCCGCTGCGACGCCAACGCCGTCCCCGGGATCCGCGACGTCCGCGTCATCACCCCCCACGGGGCGAGCACCGTCGGCCAACTCGTCGTCGTCTGCGAAGGGGTGACGGCGGAGCAGCCGGACAACGACACCGCCGAGAAGGCACAGGCCGTCACCCTTCCAGCGACGCTCTGCGGGGCCCTCGAGAAGGGAGAGGATGTCGATTTCTGGAGGATCCGCATCGAGGCCGCCGGGCCGTGGGTTTTCCACCTCGTGTCGCAGCGACTGCAAAATCGGCTCCACGACATGCAGAGCCGGGTCGACCCGCTCCTCACACTGCGGAGCCTCGCCGGCCAGACGATTGCCGCCAGCGACAACGCCCTCGCCGGCGACCCGCTTCTCGCCGTTGCGGCGCTTCAGCGGGGGGAGTATCTCCTCGAGGTCCGCGATGTCCGCTACCAGGGGAATGCCGATTGGACCTATGCAATCGAGGCTTCGGGGCGGCCGTTCGTGACGGCGGTCCATCCGCTCGCGATGGCGCCCGGGGCGACGGTCGCCGCGCGGCTGTTCACGGCCGGCCCGCCGCTCTCCGGCCCGGTGCCCATCGCCATACCCGCCGACGCGCCGGCCGGCGTCCGGCGGGTCGCGCCGGTGTTTGAGGGGCGGCCTCTCGGGGGGGTCGGGATCCTCGTCACCACCGATCCGATCACCGTCGAGCCGGTGGCGGCGTTGCCGCGGCCACAGGCTGCCGACGGAACCGACGCTGCGGCCGGAGCGACGGCGATTGTCGGCCCGGCGGTCATCTGCGGCGACATCGACAGCCCCGGGCAGGCCGATCGCTTCGCCTTCACGGCCAAGGCGGGGGAGGCGTTTTCCTTCGAGTTTCACGCCCGCCGGCTCGGCTCGAATCTCGATGCCAAGCTGCGGGTGCTGAAGGCCGACGGCGGGCTCCTCGCCGAGGCCGACGATGCCACCTACCAGCGTGTCCTCTCCGCCGACCCGTACGTCGAACGCTTTGCCGCCCCGGCCGACGGCACCTACCTCGTCGAGATCCGCGACCTCCATGGCCGCGGCGGCGCGGGGTTCCCCTACGCCCTGCGGATCGGGCCCTCCTCTCCCACCTTCGTCCTCGAAGTCGACACCGACAAGACCCTTCTCGCCCCCGGTCTCGCCGCCCCGATCTACGTCCGTGCCCTGCGGCGCGGCGGGTTCACCGGCGACATCGACTTGACGATCGATGGCCTCCCCGCTGGGGTGACGGCCGTCACCGGCCGGATCCTGGCCACCGGCAACGACGGCTGCCTCTGGCTCCAGGCCGCCCCCGATGCCCCTGCCGGATGGGGCAATGTCACGATCACGGGGCAGTCGACGGTGACGGCAGCGGACGGATCGACCAGTGTGATCCGGGGCCGCGCCGATCCGCTCCAGGAGATCTACATGCCCGGCGGCGGGCGCGGGCATTACCCGGTCGATCTCCATACCGTCTCGGTGGCCAAGCCGATGGACGTTCGCGGGATCACGGTCAGCAGCACCGCGGTCGTGCTCAAGCCCGGAGACTCGCAGCGGCTCGACATCACCGTCGAGCGGGCCCCGGACTACAAAGGCAACATCACGCTCGACATGATGCTCCAGCACCTCGAAACCCCCTACGGCAATCCGCTCCCCAAGGGGGTGAAGGTCGACGGCGCCAGGAGCAAGACCCTGCTGACGGCGGGTGAATCGGTCGGGCACATCACACTCACGGCGGCGGCCGATGCCCCGCCGGTGGAGCGGCAGCTCGTCCCCGTCACCGTCCATGCAACGATCAATTTCGTCATGAAGCACACCTTCGCCAGTGCCCCCGTGCTCGTCACCGTCACCCAGCCCTGATCCTGCCCCGGCGAGATTCCCCGAGCGCATGGCCCTCCCGTTCGATCACCGTTATCCCGCCGTCGACGACCTGCGACAGGCGGCCCGGGCTCGGATCCCCGGATTCGTGTTCGACTTCCTCGACGGCGGCTGCCACGACAACGTCAACCTGGCGAGCAACACCGCCGATCTCCGCGACGTCAAGCTCCATCCTTTTTATCTCGCCGATCATGGACCCGTGTCGCTCGAGACCGAGCTCTTCGGGCGGTCGTGGGCAGCGCCGCTGGGCATCTGTCCGGTGGGGCTCCAGGGGCTGATCTGGCCCGGGGCCTGCGAGGCCCTCGCCCGGGCGGCAACGGCCCGGCGGCTCCCCTTCATCCTCAGCACCTGCACGACGGCGAGCCTGGAGACGATCGGCCGGATCACGGCGGGGGCGTTTTGGTTTCAGCTCTACAATCCGGTCGACCCGGCCACCCGGGAGGATCTCCTCGCCCGGGCGGAGCGGGCGGGGTGCGAGGTGCTCGTCGTGCTCGCCGATGTTCCCACCTTCGGCTACCGCCCCCACGACATCCGCAACCAGTTCGCCGTGCCGCCACGGCTGACGCCGCGGACGATCCTCCAGATGATCCTCCGCCCGGTGTGGGGAATGACGATGCTCTGGCGCGGCAAGCCGACGCTCGCATCCCTCACCCCCTACATGCCGGCGAACATGGATCTCCGCCAGCTTGCCGACTTCATGGATCGGACATTCACTGGCCGGCTCACCGGCGACGACCTCGCCCGGCTCCGCGACCGCTGGAAGGGGAAGATGGTGCTCAAGGGGGTGGCGACGGTGGAGGATGCCGAGATCGCGGTGGCACGCGGGCTCGACGGGATCATCGTCTCCAATCATGGCGGCCGGCAGCTCGACGCCGGACTGTCCGCGATCCGGGCGCTGGGGCCGATCGTCGAGGCGGTGGGGCGACGGACGACCGTGATGATCGACAGTGGGATCCGCTCCGGGCCCGACATCGCCCGGGCCCTGGCCAGCGGTGCCCGGTTCACGTTTCTCGGCCGGGCGTTCATGTATGCCGCAGCGGCCCTCGGCGACCGGGGCGGGGATCACGCCGCGGAGATCCTTTCCCGGCAGCTCCTCCAGGTGATGGAGCAGGTCGGCTGCGACCGGGTCGCCGATCTCCCCCGCCACCTCGTCCGTCAGTGAGCCGGCAGACGATCGTGGCCATCAGGAGCCACTCAGGCCACGATCCCGCGGATGACAGCGCCGGAGACGTCGGTGAGCCGGAAGTCGCGCCCGTTGAAGCGGTGTGTCAGGCGCGTATGGTCGAGGCCGAGGAGGTGGAGAATCGTGGCGTGGAGGTCGTTGACGCTGACCCGATTCTCGACTGCTTTGAAGCCGAATTCGTCGCTCGCACCATGCGTCACGCCCCCCTTCACGCCTCCTCCCGCCAACCACATTGTAAAGGCGTGCGGGTTGTGGTCGCGGCCGGGCTGATCCCCCTTCTGCGCGATCGGGAGGCGGCCGAACTCCCCTCCCCAGACAACGAGCGTCTCGTCGAGGAGCCCGCGCCGGTCGAGATCCTCCAGGAGCGCCGCGATCGGGCGGTCGGTCTCGGCGGCGAAGCCGGCATGGTTGCCGCGGATGTCGGCATGGCCGTCCCAGCTCTGCTGGTTCTCCTCACCACCGGAATAGATCTGCACGAATCTCACGCCGCGCTCCACGAGGCGCCGGGCGGTCAGGCACTGCCGGGCGAAATGGCCGCAGGTGGGGTCGTCGAGGCCGTAGAGATCGAGCGTCTCGCGCGTTTCGGTGGCGAGATCGAGGGCCTCCGGGGCGGTCATCTGCATCCGGTAGGCGAGCTCGTAGCTCTCGATCCGGGCCTCGAGCTCGCCATCGGTGCCGGTCCGATCGCGGTGGCGGGCATTGAGCCGCGCGGCGAGGTCGAACTGGGCCCGCTGCTCGTGGTCGGTCATCGCCGCGCGGCGGGCGAGGTTGGCGATCGGCGGGCCGGCAGTGTCGAGGCCTGTTCCCTGGAACGCGCCCGGGAGAAAGCCAGCCGACCAGTTCTGCGCATAGCCCTTGGGGAGCCCCCTCCCCTTCGTGTCGACCATGACGACAAAGCCGGGAAGATCGCGGTTCTCACTCCCCAGGCCGTAGGTCACCCAGCTGCCAGTGCAGGGGGAGCCGACGCGCGTATTGCCGGTATTCAGACGGAGGAGCGCGGGGGCATGGTTATTTGAATCGGTCCAGCAACTGTTTACGAACGCCATCCGGTCGACATGGCCGGCGAGTCGGGGAAAGATCTCCGACACCCAGGCGCCGCTCTCCCCGTGCTGGCGAAAGGTGAACGGGCTCTTCATCAGCCCACCGACCGATCCGGCGAAAAACCCGGTGTTGGCATCGAAGCCGGCGAGGGGCTCGCCGTCGCGCTTCGCCAGCTCCGGCTTGTAGTCGAAGGTGTCGACCTGGCTCGGGCCGCCGTTGATGAACAGCCAGATCACGCGCTTCGCCTTCGGGGCGAAATGGGGCGATCCGCCAGTGCTTGTCTGTGCGCCGGTCCCTTCCTCGGCCAGGAGGCGATCGAGGGCGAGAAGGCCGAATCCCGCGCCGCAACGCGCCAGCAGCGTCCGCCGGGGGAGAGACAGCGGAGGCCGGGGATGAAGCGGTGGCGGCATGGGGGTTCACTCGACGTGGAGGGTTTCGTTGAGCCCGAGGAGCACCTGGCAGAAGTCGGCCAAGCTCGTGGCGGTGGGATCGGCCTGTCCCGCGGCGGCGTACGCTGCGGTTTGGCCGGCGAGGAAGGCGACCGCTGCGGCCAGCTCATCGTCGGTCGGGGCCCGGCCGAGCGCCAAGGCATAGGCGGTGTCGATCGGCGCGGTTTCGTCGCTCACCTCGTCGCGGAAGCGGTGCGGCTCGGCGACGACCCGCGCGGCGAACGCCTCGGCCCAGCGGCGGACCGCCGGGCCATTCATGAGGAGGAGGACCTGCGGCGCGGTGGTCGTGACGGCCCGCTTCCCCATCCCCGTCACCCGGTCGGGGGCGTCGAAAGCCCGCAGGAAGGGGGACGGCCGGCTCCGCTTGACGTCGAGGTAGAGGCTCCGCCGTGGCGACGCGTCGTCGGGGCCCGCGCGCCCCCCGAGCGACGGATCGAGGGCCCCGGAGATCGCCAGGAGGGCATCACGGACCCCCTCGGCGTCGAGGCGCCGGCGCCTGAAGTGGGAGAGGAGACGGTTGCGCGGATCCTCGAGGAGGGCGCGCGGCGCGGCCGTCGACGATTGGCGGTAGGTGGCACTGGTGACGATCAGCCGATGGATCGGCTGGAGACGCCAGCCGCCACGGACAAGCTCACCGGCGAGCCACTCGAGGAGCTCCGGGTGGGAGGGGGGATCGGACTGGGCGCCGAAGTCACTCGGGGTCGCCACCAAGCCGGTGCCGAAATACTGCTGCCAGATCCGGTTGACGATGACGCGGGCCGCGAGGCTTCCCGCTCCGGCTTCGGGATCGGTGATCCAGCGGGCCAGGGCCGCGCGGCGCCCAGCGCCGGCACTCTCCTGCCCCGCACCCTGACGCCACGTTTCCTCAGGCGCTCGGGAGAGGACCTGGAGAAACCCCGCCGTGGCGACCCCTTCGCGCTGGCGGACGTCGCCGCGGCGGAGAAACCAGGTCTCGGGATAGGCGTGCGGATAGCCGCGGCCATCGGCATGATGGGGAATGGGCGTGAGATGGTCGCCGGCAACGAGCGCCGTGACGGTCTCCGGCTTCGGCCGCGCCCCCTCGGATGTGCGGACGAAAGCATCGGCGGCCCGCCAGCCCTCGTCGGAGCCGGCCTGGAGTCGGCGGAGCTCGGCAGATTCAGCGGCTGTTCGGTCCGACCTCGCCACCAAGTGACTGATCAGCCAGGCATCGCTCCGGGCCCGATCGACCGGATCAGCTTCTGGCGTGACCGGAATCGGGGCGAACCCGGCGACGGTGGCGGCAGCGATTCTCGGCCGCCCGATCGCATGGTGGGGGCTGGTGCGGAAGTCGAGGGTCACCATCAGCCGGCAGCCGCCGGGGTACCCGACCGGCTCGGCGAAATCGAAGATGGCCACGTGCGATTGTCCGACGTGGGGATCGATTGCCCACCCACTGGTCGGGCTATCGTCGATGGCGTGGCTGACGTCGAGGCCCGGCTGTGAGAAATCGGCCCGTGGGGCGCCGAGCTTCACCGGGCTGAAGACCGGCTCGGCCCCGGCGGCGGGAATCGGCGCGGCGGCGACGGTGAGGTTGGAGAGGGCGAAGTTGCCATGGGCGACGCGCCCCGGGCCCCCGCGCGGCAGCGACGGATCGGCCAGCGCGTCGATGCGCAGGCTGACGAGGGGCTCGGAGGGGAAGTCGAGCGTGAAGGTGTAGGTGTCGTCGTTGGCCGGCGCCCCCGCGGCGAGGAACGATCCGTCGGCCAGCGCCGTCAGCGGTGTGCCGGCCCGACTGGTCACTGCGACGATTCGGCCGGGGCGCCAGTCGGGGGCGGAGCCCGCCTCGGCCGGCTGCCAGGCCGCGATCCAGGCGTCGAAGCGGGCCGGGAGCTCCTCCTCCTCGATCCGCCGGCGGGCGGCAACGGCTCGGTCGAGCTCTGCCTGCCAGGCGGCGACGGCCAGCGCATGGCGCTCGGGGGCGATGGCGATCTCGGCGTTCGACCGGACGGTGGCCGTGAAGGTGGCGGCCAGACGGTAGTAGTCGGCCTGCGGCAGCGGATCGAACTTGTGGTCGTGGCAGCGGGCGCATCCCACGGTCAACCCGAGCATCGCGGTGCCGATCGTCGACACGATGTCGTCGAGCTCGCCGCTCCGCGCGCTCTCGAACTCCTTCTCGGTCAGCTGGGTCGGGAACGCGCCGGCCGCGAGGAATCCGGTGGCGATCCGCGCCGCGGGGATGTCGGGGGCGAGCTCGTCGCCGGCGATCTGCCAGCGGAGGAAGGTGTCGAAAGGGAGGTCATCATGGAAGGCGGAGACGACGAAGTCGCGGTAGGCATGGGCGTGGGGGCGGTCGTAGTCCTGCTCGTAGCCGAAGCTCTCGGCATACCGGGCGATGTCGAGCCAGTGCTGGGCCTGGCGCTCGCCAAACGTTGGCCGGGAGAGAAGATCGTCGACCACCTCCGCGACGGCGTCCTCCCGCTGGTCGTCGATGAAGGCCCGGATCTCTGCCGGCGTCGCCGGCAAGCCCGTCAGATCGGCGGCGAGTCGGCGCCTGAGCGTGCGGCGGTCGGCCATCGGCGCCGGCGCGAGGCCGGCCTCCCGGAGCCGGGCGAGGATGAAGCGGTCGATCGGCGTGCGGCACCAGCCATCGGGATCGGCGGCGGTCGGCACGGCGACGGCGGCAAGCGGCGTGAACGGCCAAGAACGGCGGGCGCGCGGATCGATCATCCGCTCGGTCCAGGGGCCGCGGTCGCCCGCCTCGATCAGCGGGCGGTCGTAGGGGGCACCCCGATCGATCCATTCCGCCAGCCGGGCCAAGACGTCGGCCGGGAGCGGATCCCCCTCCTCCGGCATGTGCGGCTCTTCGAGCTTCGCGGCGAGTCGGTAGAGGAGGCTCTCCGCGGCCCTCCCCGGAACGACCGCCGGACCGCGCCCGCCGCCGGCGAGGAGCGTGTCGCGCGTGGAGAGATCGAGGCCGCCTTCGTGGCTCGTGCTGCCGGCGCCATGGCATCCGGCGCAGCGGTGGACGAGAACGTCGCGGAGGCCCATGAAGAGCTCGAGGCCACGCTCATCGGCGCTGGGCTCGGTTGCGCTGGGCTCGGCGGCGCTGGCGATCGGCGCCATTCCCAGTGCGCTGTTGATCAGCGCCATTCCTAGCGCGCTGTTGATCAGCGCCATTCCTAGCGCGCTGTTGATCAGCGCCATTCCTAGCGCGCTGTTGATCAGCGCCATTCCTAGCGCGGACCACACCATGAGCACGACGCCGACCATCGCCGTCGGCAGTTTCAGACAGTGCCGAAGGAATGAGATCTGGGACATGCGCGGTGCTCATGGGGAGGGATGGACACAAACGGCCACCACGGTGGGGAGCGTTCACCGCTTTCCGGTCACGTCGCGGATAAAGTCGACTTGGTCCTGACGGAACGGATCGAACGACCCGGCCTGGAACATCTCGAGTTGGTTGACGGCGGTGCCATGAATCCCCGTCGCATCACTTCCTCCGTCGTTTCGAGACCGCTTGGCGGGGGCTGTCGGAAACCCCCCGGAACACCGGACGACCGACATCGTCCCCCTCCGTGCCCAGCTCGAGCGCCTCGAGGGCCGACTCCACATCGTCGTATTCCGCCATCCTCACAATGTCGGCCAACGGGATCCAGTACCGGCGGGCAGGGGCCGCAGGGGCACCGGCAGGATCGGCAACGCCTTCCGGGAGGGTGCCGGTGAGGAAAAAGTCGTTGCCAAGACGACGGATCCGCGCCCCGGCGAGGGCCCAGGGGGGGGCGGGAAGGAGGTCGTCCTCGTACTCGAGCGTGAAGACAACGATCGCATCCTCGAAGTCGTGCTCGCCCCCCTCCGGCGGCCGCTCGGCCGCCGTGGCCTGCAGCCCGAGCAGGGCCAGCGCGAGGAAGACGGCGATCCGTAACAACGGCATGATGGCAGGGATCCCCGGGACCAGTGAGCTCACAGGAGCGCCCTCATTCTAGCTTCCCCTGGAAAAAGAGATCCCTGACCGAACCGGCTGCGGGGCAGCAGGGAGAACCGGTCCCCTTGGAAACCCGCCGGTTTTCACCAGTGTTGACCCCTCGCGACCGCCCGATGTGGGGGTCGGCGCTGGTCCACTGGATGCTGCCCGCCGGCCATGGAAGAATGCCCGCGACTCGAACGTGGCAGAGGGATCCATCGAATGAAGCGGGGCTTGCTGATCACTGCCGCGATCCTCGTCTCGGCGGCGATCGTCGCGGCGGGGGTGTTCGTTGCCCGCCACGACTGGGCCGTCGAGGAATTGATGGGGGAAGTCCACGATGGCCCCGCCTCGCCGTTTGCCCGGCTCACGGCCCAGACCCCTGCCGCCGCTCCGGAGTGGTCGAAGCTCGAGCTCATCCTTCCCCCGCTCGACGAGATGTGCCGGGCCCTGCTCGCCGCCAACGACGCGCGGATCCGGGAGTCGTCCGGGGGCTACGTCGACGCTGTGGGGCACCTGCGGCGGGCGATCACCGATCGTGATCAACCGGCGCTTCAGGCTGCGTCGCAGAGCCTGCAGAAGTCGTGCGCGGATTGCCATTTCGCGGGGGGCGTCGGCGGGGATCTGCCGGCGCGCTGATCGCCGCAGGGGTAAGGACGCGCCGGCGGGGGCCCCGCAGCCGCAGGAGACGGGGTGCGGATGGATTCCGTCGGCCGCGGCGTCGATAACCTTCTTTTCTCTTCCCGGCGCCTCCGCTCCATGAATGCCAACTCCATCCGCCTTGCCGACCGCTGGCTCGGGCTCCCCGCCTGCGCGGTGCTGACGCTCTTCCGCCGGCTCTTCGACTGGCGTCAGCCGACCGGGCCGGTGAAGCGGATCCTGTTCCTGAAACTCGTCGAGCAGGGGGCCACCGTCCTCGCCTACCCGGCCCTCCGGGCGGCCGTCGAAAAGGTCGGCCGGGAGAACGTCTTCTTCATGGTGCTGGCCGAGAACCGGCCGATCCTCGATCTCCTCGACGTCATCCCTGCGGAGAACGTCATCGTCGTGCCCACCGGCGGGCTCGTGCCGACGCTCCGCGGCATGCTCGGGGCGATGGAAAAGATCCGCGCGGCCCGGATCGATGCGGTCATCGACTACGAGCTCTTCTCGCGGGCCTCGGCCGTGCTCGCTTACCTCAGCGGCGCCCAGCGGCGGATCGGCTACCACAGCTACCACGGCGATGGCCCGTGGCGCGGCGACCTCCTCACCCACCGCCTCGTCTGCAATCCCCATCTCCACATGCAGACGGTGATGTCGCTGATGGTCGAGGCGGTAGGGCGGGATCCGCACGATCTCCCTGCGCTCGACGTCGACCTCCCCAGCCTCGACACCGAGCTGAAGCGGTTCGTGCCATCGGCCACGGAGGCCGGCGAGGTCCGCGCCATCATCGCCAAGGCTTCTGGGGATTTCCCGGGGGGGCCGCTGATCCTCCTCAACGCCAACGCGAGCGATCTGTTGCCGCTGCGCAAGTGGGACAGCAAACGCTACGTCGATCTGGCCCGCCGGCTCCTCCCCACGAATCCCGACCTGCGGATCGCTTTCACCGGCGCGCCATCGGAAGCGGCGGCCGCCAAGGCGCTGGTGAGAAAAGTCGCCGATCCGCGCTGCTTCTCGCTCGCCGGGGAGACGACGATGCGGCAGTTGATCGTCCTCTACACCCTCGCTGATCTGCTCGTCACCAACGACAGCGGGCCGGCCCACTTCGCCTCGCTCACCGGGATCGACGTGATCACCCTCTTCGGCCCCGAGACGCCGGCGGTGTTCGGGGTCCGTGGCCCCTTGAGCCACATCCTCCACGCCGGGCTCCCCTGCTCCCCCTGCGTGAACGCGGCGAACAACCGTCTCTCCGCCTGCCGCAACAATCTCTGCATGCAGGCGATCACCGTCGACCGGGTCGAGGCCACGGCCCGGCGGGTGCTCGCCGAACGCCGCGACCGCCTTGCCAGGGTGGAATGACGCCCTGGCCGCCGGGCGTGTTTCGCCCCCGCGGCTAGGCGGAGAGCGTCTTCCAGTAGGCGGCGATCCCCTCCTCGAGCGTCACCATCGGCTTCGTCCAGCCGGCGCCCCGCAGCCGGGTGGTGTCGGCGCAGGTGTAGGCCTGATACTGGCCGCGGAGGTCGTCCGGGAAGGGGATCGTGACCGGCGGGGGGCTGCCGGTCACTGCAGACACGATCCGCCCCATGTCGGCGAACGATCGGGGCGCGCCGGTGCCGACGTTTACGACCGTGCGCTGGACGCGGCCGGCGAGGCCCGCGTCGAGGAAGAAGAGGTTGACGTCGGCCACGTCGGACACGGCGATGAAGTCGCGGAGGAAGCCGTCGCTCCCCGCGAACAGCCGCGGCGCCTCCCCGCGCTTCACCGCCTGGAAGCAGTGCCAGGCCACGCTCGCCATCCGTCCTTTGTGCCCCTCGCCGGGGCCGTAGACGTTGAAATAGCGCAGCCCGACGACCGGCACGGTGGGAACGCGCTGCGCGGAGTGAACATGCTGGTCGAAGGCCCACTTCGAGAACGCGTACGGCGTCCGGGCATCTTCGCAGGCGGGCTCCTCGCGGAATCCGTGGCGACCGTCACCGTAGACGGCGGCAGAGCTGGCGTAGAGAAACGGGCAGCGGTGGGCCTCGGCGAGGGCGAGGAGTCGTTTGGAGTAGGTGTAGTTGAGCCGCATCACCGCGCGGCCGTCCCGGGCGGTCGTGTCGACACAGGCCCCCTGATGGAGGACGGCGGTCAGCGGGGGGAGGTGGTCGAGCGAGGCGAGCAGTTCGTCGCCGTCGAGGTAGTCGGCGAACGACTTCCCGGCCAGGTTCGCACACTTCACTCCCTCGGTGAGATCGTCGACGGCGAGGATGTCGGTCTGCCCGCGGGCATTGAGCGCGGCGAGGATGTTCGAGCCGATGAATCCGGCGGCACCGGTGAGGAGGATCATGGGGAGGGCTTCCGCGACGCGAGGATGTGGTCGACGAGGTTCGTGGTGGAGACGTTGGCCACGAACAGCGGGGTGGCCACGCGGCCACCGCGGGCGAGCACGAGATCGGCCCCGACGACGTCGGCGGCCTTGTAGTCGGCCCCCTTGATGAGAACATCGGGCTCGAGGGTCCGGATCAGCTCCAGCGGCGTGTCGCCATCGAACTCACACACCCAGGCGACGCTCGACAGGGCCGCCAGCACCGCTTGGCGGGCCGCGGAGGTGACGTACGGCCGGGGCGCTCCCTTGAGCCGCGTCACCGACGCGTCGGAATTGACGCCGACGACGAGGAGATCGCACTCCCGCGCGGCCGCCTCGAGGAGCGCGACATGGCCGTGGTGGAGGATGTCGAAGCAGCCGTTGGTGAATCCGATCCTCTTCCCCTCGCCCCGCGCCCGGCGGACGGCGGCCCCGAGGGCCTCGGGCCCGAGGACTTTCCCCCGGTCGATGGTGGACTGGGCGTCGATGGCGGCGCGCACTTCGCTGCGCGAGATCCGCGCCGCGCCGATCCGGGAAACCTGGATGCCGGCGGCAGCGTTGGCGAGCACACAGGCCTCCTCGAGGGGGGTCCCCTCGGCCAGCGAAACCGCCAGCATGGCCACCGCCGTATCACCGGCGCCGGTAACGTCAAACACCCCCTTGGCCTGGGTCGGAATCACCGCCACGCGCCCGTCGGAGACGACGACCATCCCCTGCTCGCCGAGGGTCACGACCACCGCCGCGATGGTGTACCGGGCGCGGATCGACTCCGCCGCGCGGATGGCGTCGTCGCTGTCGCGGATCGGGAATCCGCACACGGCCGCCGCCTCGCTCCGGTTCGGCGTGATCACTGCCGCGCCGGCGTAGCGACTGAAATCGGCCCCCTTGGGGTCGACGATTGTGGGGATCCCGGCCCGGGCAGCCCCCTCGATGACCGCCCGGCAGACGGCCGTGTCGCAGACCCCTTTGGCGTAGTCGGAGAGTATCGCGACCCGGGCCGCGGGGAGGTGGGCTGCCACTTGGTCGAGGATCGCGCCCCGTGCCGTCGCGTCGGTGAGCGGCGACTCCTCGTCGAACCGGGCGATCTGGGAGTGTCCGGCGAGCAGGCGCGTCTTCGTCGTGGTGGGGATCGTGGCGGTGTCGACGATCGAGGCGGTGTCGACGTCAGCCTCGGCGAGCACCCCCCGAAGCCGATCGGCACTCGTATCACGCCCGACGACGCCAATCAGGAGCGGCCTCCCCCCCATCGCAGCCACATTTCCGGCGACGTTGCCGGCACCGCCGGCGCGTTCGAACGTCCGGCGGACATGGAGCACCGGGACGGGGGCCTCGGGGGAGATCCGTTCCACCGGCCCGTCCAGGTAGCGGTCGAGCATCAAGTCGCCGACGATCAGGATCGGCAGGCCGGGGGAGTCTCCCGCATGGGAGGAGCGCTCCACTGTCATGATGCCCTCGCGCTCGGCTCGGTGGTTGGTGGCGTTGGGGAGGCTTTGCCGGGGGGGAGACAAGGCCGCAGCGGCCTCCGGCGATCATACCTCAATCGTCCCAGGGGGAGGATCGACCCTCCTCTTACCGCACCGTGGCTCCGATCCGGATCGACGGGCTTCCCTGCACCCGCTGCCGGGAGCGAGACCGGCCGTCGCCTGCCGCGATCAGCCGTCACTGCCCGTGCTGACGCATCGCGCCGATGACCCCATCGGCGATCTCCTTGGAGATCCGTCCCTGCTGGGTGATGTCGTTGATCCCGGTCGCGGTCGCCGCCGCGCGGCCGATCATCACGGTCGGATTGAAGCCGGCCACGGCGCCCATCGGCAGCGCCCCCGGGGTCATCCGTCCCTTGTCGGAGGTGTCGAGGACGAAGAACGCCTGCCCGCCGGCGATCTGCGGATCACAGAGGACGACGTCAACGCCGACCTTCTTGTTGCCGGCGCCGAAGCCGACGAGGCTTCGTGCCGCAGCGCTGCCGTCGTCGAGGGTCACGACCTCCCCCCGCAGGTGCCAGCCGTCGGCCGGCGGCGGATCGGGCCGGTTCCAGAAAATGACCGGGAGCCCGGCGCCGGCGAGGGCATTGGCCACCTGCTGGGCGATCGACCAACCGGCCGGAGCCTGCCGGTCGAAGCCGGTCACTATGTCGGAGACGCGCGGCCGGTCGGCCATCATCCGCCGCAGCGGCCCCTGGGGGAGGCCTGTGGAGGCCGACTGCTCGAGTTGCTGCTGCAGGCCCGGCTCCATCGGAAAGGGGACGACGTAGATCCGCGCCGGCGGCCGGGCCGGCCAGGGGATCGGCGCCGCGACGGGCGTGGAGGAGGTGGGCCCGAGCGAAAAACCCTGGGCGGGGCAGACGCGGCCGGTGCCGAGCGAGGCGGCGAGAAGACCGACAGTCGCGCTGCGGCAGAGGATCGCAATCAGCCGCGGACGGAGCGGAAGGGAGGGCATGGGCATCTCGCTCGGGGTGTTCAGAGCCGAAACACGTGTGACGGCTCGATGACGACCGGACATCCACGGTGATTCTCGTGCTCTCCCGGCGGCGTCGGCAAGGTCAACTTGGGGGGCGGCGCCGAGTGGGAGTGGGGCGGCGGCGCGGCCGGCACCGGTTCGCGTCCGTCCCGGTCATGAGTACACTCATTTCGAGAATCCCCGCCACCCTCAGCGCCGAGCCATGAAAGTATTCCGCCACAGCGAGGACGTGCTTCCGGTCCTCTGCATCGTCACGCTCTCGCTCCTCGACCTGCTCGTATTTTTCGAGGCCCGGAGCGTGTGGGTGCTCGCCGCCTGGCTCGTGCTCGTGATCGGGCCGAAGGCCTGCATCTGCTCCTGGAACCATCACCACCAGCATCTCTTCACCTTCCACCAGGCGGTTCTGAACCGGCTCCTCGAAATCTCCTACGCCTTTCACACCGGGGTCACCACGAATGCCTGGGTGCTCCACCATGTCGTTGGGCACCACGTGAACTACCTCGATCAGACGAAGGACGAATCGGCCTGGAAGCGGCCCGACGGCTCGACGATGGGGGAGCTGGAGTACACCGCGGTCACCGCACTGACCGGCTATCTGCGGGCGTTCCGCGTGTCGTGGCGCTATCCGCGCTACCAGCCGGGCTTCTTCGGGATGGGGCTGGTCGTCCTCGCGCTCCTTGTGGGGGCCTTCGTCCACAACCCGCTCAACGCCCTGTTCGTGTTCGCGATCCCGATGGTGGCGGGCTACGTCATCACCGCCTGGCATACCTACTGCCACCATGCCGGCCTCGATACGGCGAACCACTACGAGGCCTCCCACAACATCATGCACCGCAGCTACAACATCCTCACCGGAAACCTCGGCTACCACACGGCGCACCATGTGAAGCCGAAGCTCCATTGGTCGAAGCTGCCGGAGTTTCACGCCACGATCGCCGACCGGATCCCCGACCATCTTTACATCGAGCCGTTCTTCCCAATGAACCTGCTCCCGGCAGGTGACGCCCGGATCCCACGGCGGGAAGCATCGACCACCTGACGCGGTGGGGCGTCGGACCTGAGCCGGCGGCCGGTGGAGCCGAGTCGATCAGGGAGCCTCGAGCCGCGCCGGTCGCATGGTCACGGTCTCGTCGCCGCGGCTGCCAGCAGGCGAAGCGACATCTCGATCGATGTGCGGGGTCCCTGCGTCGTCGATCTTCAGGGGGAGCGTGTCCCAGGCGACCATGCCGCGCGGGTCGACTCGGAGGCGGAAGATCCATCCCTGCCGCGACGGCCCGGGATCGAATCCGTCGAACACGCAGTTCCCCACGCTGTAGACGATCAGCTTCCCCTGGTGGTACTCCACCTCCTGGGTGACGTGCGGATGCCCGCCGACGACGACATCGGCCCCGCTCTCGATCATCAGCCGCGCCAGCGCCTTCTGGCGATCGTTGGCCGGCTCGTATTCCCAGCCCCAGTGGACGACGGGGATGACGACGTCGGCCCGGTGCTCCGACCGGGCGGCCTTGATGTCGGCGGAAACCTGCTCGTCGACCGCCCAGGCGACCCCAGGCCAGGTTGGCCCTGCCTCGAACTGGCGTGGCTTGAAGTCGTTGTAGCCGAGCAGCGCGATCCTTACGCCATGCCGGTCGATGATCAGTGGCAGGCGGGCTTCGCGGCAATCTCGCCCTCCCCCGAAGCGGGCGATGCCTTTCTTGTCGAGCCGATCGAGTTGCTCGAGAAAGGCGGCGTGGCCGAAATCACCGGTGTGGTTGTTGGCGAGCGAGACGACGCTGAAGTGCCCGGCGAGCACGTCGAGGACCCGGGGGTGGGCTCGGAACGTGTAGGGCTTGTCGATCGGTTCGCCAACCGTGGCCACGACGCATTCGAGATTCGCGACCGCGATGTCGACGGAGTCAAAAATATCGGTGAAATCGGCGAGCGGATCCCTGCCCGCCGCGATCGTCTCGCCAGGAAGGCCGTCGAGCATGACGTCTCCGGCAAAGGCGAGCGTCAACTCAGCGGCCGCGAGGCTTTGCAACGGCATGGAAACCGCGGCCATCAGCATGATCAGGCGCAGAGACAGGCGCGGGAGCTGCAATGACCTCATCGTGATCCTCGTTCTTGTGTCTGGTCGAATCGAATCGGTGCGATCGCATTCACTTCGACAGGTATTTTATCGTTGCCGGGGGAGGATCGATGAGGGGCGCGGCCGCGGGGAGCCCGACAGCCGAGCAGGTGTCGGCGTCCCACTCAATAGGCTCCTGCATCCGCAGGGCAAGCACGCCGAGCATGCCGAGCTCGGTGATCCGGGCGCCGACCTCGAATGGTGAATAGGTCTTCGTGCTTCCGGTGCAGGCAAGCACCCACTCGAACATGTGCGAATTGTTCACCTTGCTCCAGCGCGGCCGCTCTCCCTTTGCCACCCGCCCCGGATCCCACTTGAGGGCTTCGGTGTCGATCCGTGGCTCGGTCCGGGCGATTGCGGCTACCGCCGGCTGATCGGCGCCGCTGAAAGTCTCCGCTCCCTTCAGTCGCACTTGGCAGTCGGTGTTCCACAGCCCGGCCGACAGAGTGCCCTCGCTCCCCACCAGGAGGCATCCGGTGGTGCCGACCGGGCCGCGGGTGACGTCCGCGGGGGGGAGGTTGTCATTCCCGGAGTGGAAGAACACCGTTACCGGTCCGCGCTCCCCCGAGGCGGCGAAATCGAAGCGGATCGTGCAGCGGGTGGGGAATGATTCATGGCCGAGATCGTCCCCGGTCGCCTCGATCCGCGTCGGGGCGCCCAGGTCGAGGGCGCGGAAGGCGAGCTGGAAACCGTGGCAGCAGAAGTCGGCGATCGATCCGCCGCCGAAGTCGTACCAGCCGCGCCAGCTCCCCGGATGGTAGAGCCCCGTCTTGTAGGGGCGTGGCGGCGCCGGGCCGAGCCAGAAGTCCCAGTCGAGTCCGGCGGGAATCGGATCGCTCCCGGCGGGGCGATCGACGCCGTGGGGCCAGCCATGGGCCGGATGCCAGACATGGACCTCCCGTATCGGTCCGAGGAGCCCCGATCGCAGCACCTCGAAACTGCGCCGGAAACCCTCCGTCGAACAGCCCTGGTTGCCGGTCTGGGTGGCGAGCGCGGGATGATCGAGGGCGAGTCGTTCCAGGGACCGGCACTCGGCGACCGAATGCGCCAACGGCTTCTCGCAATAGACATGCTTGCGATGCTCGAGTGCCGCCCGGCAGATCGGCACGTGCCAGTGATCCGGGGTGGCGATGATCACGCCATCGACCCCCGTCTCCGCCGCGAGCAGTTCCCGGTAGTCGGTGTAGGCCCGTGCCTCGGCCAGCTCCTTGATCTTGCCGGCAGTCTCCAGTTGCTGCCGGTCGACGTCGCAGATCGCGACGACCCGTTGATCGAGCTTGGAGAGCTCCGGGAGGAGGTAGCCGCGCATCTGCCCCCCCATGCCGATGCAGGCGAAGGTGAGCGGCTTGTCGTCTCCCGGCTCGGCGCCCAAGGCCGGCAGTCGCGCCGCGGCGACCGCCGCGCCCCCAGCGACACCGCGACGAAGCAGGCTGCGGCGGGAGAGCGACCGGCGGGTGGGCTCGAGCTTCGACATGGTGGGAGTCCAACGAGGGGCGAACGAGGGACCTGGCAGTCCGGTGCGGAGTCCCATTCTAAACAGGCGCGGCCAGCGCCCCGTGGCCTTGGAGGTGAAGGATCGTGACGAGGAAGTCGACGGTGATGCCTGTCGGGAAGGCAGCCACGCCCCGGTGCGGGGTTCCGTCGGCGACAGCGTCAGAGCCCTTCGGCAGCGAGTTTCGCCTCGACCATGGCGGCCATTTCTTCGGCCTGATCCTCGAGCTCCCGGAGCAGTTCGTCGTCGTCATCGTCGCTGGCCCGGCGGGCGAGCAAGAGGAGATACTGGGCCTCATTCCGCCAGGCTTTGAGCCAGTCCGGGCGCGTCGACACCGGGCGATGGAGGAGGCCCTGGAGCCGGTCGAAGGGGTCGGAGGACGATTCCATTCGGTCAGTCTAGCCCTTGAACGGACACCGCTCTACGACAAGGCAAGGTATTCTTTCCCCCATGAAAACCAACCCGCCACTGGCTCTCCTCATCGCTGCGTTCCTCCTCCTCCTCCTCCTCCCCGTCGCTGCTGCCGACGGCCCGGCCTCCGAGCCGGTCGGGCGCGGCGCCGATGGCCGGACGATCACGCCGGTCAATCAAGTGCTCACGCCGATGGGCCGGCAAGTTGAGCTCCCCGGCCTCCGTCCCCAGGCCATCGCCCTCTCGCCCGATGGGCAGCTGGCCGTCACCTCGGGGAAGACCAACGAGATCGTCGTCGTCGATCCGGCCTCGGGCGACGTCCGGCAGCGCGTCCAGCCGGCCGCCGCGGAGATCACGCAGCCCGCTGACACCGACCGTAACCTCAAGCCCGACACGAAGGCGATCGAGAGCTTCACCGGCCTCCGCTTCGCTCCCGATGGCCGGCGGATCTACATGAGCAATGTCCACGGGTCGGTGAAAGTGTTCGCCGTGGCCGACGGCATCGTCGCCCCGTCCCACGGAATCCCGCTCCCGCCGGCCAATGCGCCGCAGCGGAAAGAAGAGATCCCGGCCGGGCTGACCGTCAGCGCCGACGGCTCCCGCCTCTACGTCTGCGGCAATCTCTCGAACCGGCTCCACGAGATCGATGCCGGCTCCGGGGAAGTGCTGCGATCCTTCGATGTCGGCGTGGCGCCGTTTGACGTCGTCCTCGCCGCTGGCAAGGCCTTCGTCAGCAACTGGGGCGGACGGCGCCCCGGCCCGGACGATCCGGTCGGCCCCGCGGGCAAGGGAACGACGGTTCGGGTCGATCCCGTCCGGCATGTCGCCAGCGAGGGGAGTGTGAGCATCGTCGATCTCGCCTCCGGGGCTGGCACCGAGGTCGTCGTCGGTCAGCATGCAGCAGCTCTGGCCGTCAGCCCCGACGGCCGCCATGTCGTCTGTGCCAGTGCCGGGCTCGACACCGTCTCGATCCTCGACGTGGCGACCGGCACGCTCGTGGGCACGGTGTGGACGAAGTCGACTCCGGCGGATTTGTTCGGGGCCCAGCCCGGCGCGCTCGCCTTCGGCGCCGACGGCGCGCGCCTGTATGTCTGCAACGGTGCGCAGAACGCCGTCGCGGTCATCGATTGGGATCCGGACGACAAGGGGGAGACGCGGCTCGTCGGCCTGATCCCCGTGGGGTGGTATCCCTCCGGGATCGCCTTCGACGCCGGTCGCGGGCAACTCGTCGTGGCCAATATGAAGGGGCTCCCCGAGACGCCGAAAAAGCACGGAGGGAGCGAGGGATTCAACTCCCATCACTACCACGGGAGCCTGTCGCTGGTGCCACTGCCCGACGACTCGATGCTCGCCGACTGGTCGGAAATCGCGGCGGTGAACATGCGCTCGGCGGCGATCGCCGAGGCCTTCCTTCCCCCCCGCGCCGACACGCCCCCCCGGGCGGTGCCAGAGCGGATCGGGGAGCCGAGCCTCATCGAGCATGTCGTCTACATCATCAAGGAGAACCGCACCTACGATCAGGTGCTCGGCGACCTGCCGGAGGGGAACGGCCGCCCCGAATTGTGCGTGTTCGGTGCCGATGTCACCCCCAATCACCATGCCATCGCCAGCCGGTTCGTCCTCCTCGACAACGCCTACTGCTGTGGCATCCTCTCCGCCGACGGCCATAACTGGAGCACCTCGGCGGTGGCCAGCGACTACATCGAGCGCAGCTTCGCTGGATTCCCACGGAGCTATCCCGATGGCATGGGGGATGGCGAGTCCGACGCCCTGGCCTGGTCCCCCGCCGGCTTCATCTGGGATCGGGCCCTCGAGCACGGAAAGACGATCCGCAACTACGGAGAGTTCATGAAGCCACGCGTGCGGTGGAAGGATCCGAAACGGGCCGGACAGCCCGACTTCACCGCCTGCTTCCGGGCCTGGCGCGATGGGATCGACCAGGGCGACGTGATCTTCGCGTCCGAGCCGGCGATCGAATCGATCCGACCATTCTCCCCACCCGGGGCGGTCGGCTGGGAGATGAGTGTCCCCGACCAGTTCCGCGCCGATTTTTTCATCCATGAGTTGGCGGAGTATGAGGCTCGTGGGGAATACCCGAATCTCGTCATCATCTGCCTGCCGAACGACCACACCAGCGGCACTGCGGCCAACTGCCCCACACCCGAGGCCTGCATGGCCGACAACGACCTCGCCTTCGGCCGGATCGTCGAGGCGCTGTCGCACAGCCGGTTCTGGCCGAAGATGGCGATCTTCGCCATTGAGGACGATCCCCAGGCGGGCTGGGACCATGTCAGCGGCTACCGCACGACCTGCTACGTGGCGAGCCCCTATGCCCGGCGCGGAGCCGTCGTCGGCACGCACTACAACACGACGAGCCTGCTGCGGACGATGCACCAGATCCTCGGGATGCGCCCGATGAACCAGTTCGACGCCTCGGCCACGCCGATGTTCGACTGCTTCACCGACACCGCCGACGCAGCGCCCTACGACTGCCTCGAGGTCGCCGTCCCCCTCGACCGGATGAACGCCCCTCCGCAGTCGATCCTCGACCCGCTCCTGCGGGAAGGGGCGGTGGCGAGCGCCGGGATGAACTTCGAGGAGGTCGACCGGGCACCGGAGGATGTTCTCAACAGGATCCTCTGGCATGCCCGCAAGGGGAGCGGGAGCCCGTATCCGGAATGGGCCGTCGGTTCCGACGAGGACGACGACGACTGACCCCCCCGGCCACACGTCATCGGGCAGCCCCGTGGCCCGATCCGGGGCGTGGGGGGCTGCCGGGAAGCCGTCGCGGGGGCCGGTTGATACCCGCGCCTTCCGGCAGGAGATGGCGCTGCCGAATCTTCCCCCCTGCGGATATGATGTCAGGCTGGGAGTGGGGAGTGATTCGACGATCGACCGCGGGGCAGCCTGCCAGGGCCTGCACCCCGCTTGCTCATCGCCGCCATCTGCGGAGGGCTGTCATGTCTGGCCGAAGGGGACGGTGGACGGAGAGGCGATCGGGCAGGCGCCGTGCCGGCTTCCACATCGAAGTGCTCGAGCGGCGCTATGCCCTCGACGGGACGGGGCCGCGGCCATTTATCGACCTCGGGGCCAGTGACAACGTCGCGCTCGACCAACCGCGCGTGACCGTCGAGCTCGGTGATGCCACCGGGCGCTCGATCGGCCCCGATATCTTCAATAGTTGGCTCCTCGACACGGGGGCCAACACGATCCTCGCCTTCAAGACCGCCATCGACGACATGAACGAGTCGCCCCCCCCGTACCAGGTGGAGGGGCTGTTTGAAGAGATCGGCGTCGGTGGATCGCAGGCGTTCGACATCTCGATTCCGTACCAACTCGACTTCGCCGGCACCAGTGGCGCCCGGCAGACGCTCGTCGACGCCCGGATCATCTCCGACGCCACCCGCGATGTCAGCATGTTCGGGCCGTTCGGGATCGTCGGCATGCCGGCGATGACCGGACGAGTCACGACCCTCGATTTCACCCCCTGGCTCTCCTTCGGTGACGGCAACTTCCTGATGGCCGCCGAGTTCGCGGCCGAGCTCCCCGCGCCGGCCGGCCCACGCTACTCGATCACGGTCGACAACCGCGTCTCCTTCTCGCCCGAAGGGCAGGTGATCGAGGGGGATCATTCGCCGATCTGGGCCGACATCCCCTTCTTCTCCGCCGAGGTTCACCACGGCGGAAAGACGGTGGGGGGCAACTTCATGTTCGACACTGGCGCTCAAGTGACGATCATCTCGACGGCGACGGCGCTGAGCCTGGGGCTCGATTCCAACGGCGATGGCCTGCTCGATGCCACCGACACCGGGTACACGCGGGCCGAGTCGGTCGGCGGCGTGGGGGGCTCGCGCGAAGCGCCGGTGTTCATGATCGACGCGGTCCACGTTCCCACCGACCAGGGAATCGATCTGGCATGGAGCGATCTCCAGTGGCTCGTGGCTGACATCGCGCCGGGGATCGACGGTGTCTTCGGCTTCGACAACATGACCAGCGGCTGGATCGACGCCAATTTCAGCTCGGGGGGCGCAGGCTATCTCCTCCAATCGCAACTCGATTTTCGCGGCTGGGACGAGACCGGTTCCGGGAAAATCTATTTCGATCTCAATCCGGATCTCGTCGCCGTCCAGAATCCGACCGGGGCCGGCGGGGTGATCGTCGAGCCTGGCGGGACGACCACGGTGAGCGAGTCTGGTGGAGCAGACACCTATTCCATCGCGCTGCGGCAACGCCCCACCGCAGACGTGTTGGTCGATCTTGTTGTCCGCCCGCAGCAGCTCTCCGCCCATCCGGCCTCCGCCCCGCAGACCACGACCCTCCGGTTCACCCCCGACACCTGGAACATCCCCCAATCGGTCGTCGTCGATGCCGTCGACGACTCCATCGAGCAGAGCCTCCACCGCTCGTCGGTGCGGCACGTGGTTCGGAGTGCCGATCCGGCCTATGACGGCGTCGGCTTTCCGTCGGTGCTTGTGAACATCGTCGACAACGACTTTCCCGCGGTCATGGTCCTTCCCACCGCCGGTGAGACCGACGTCGCCGAGGGAGGGGAAGCCGACACGTATGCCCTCGTTCTCATGCGTCAGCCCACCGGTGAGGTGACGATCACGCCGCAGCCGGCCGATGGGCAGGTGCGCGCCGTGAATGCCGCCGATGGCTCCGCGGCGCTCGTCTTCACCCCGGCGAATTGGAATCAGCCGCAGGGGGTCCGAGTGACGGCCGTCGACGACGGCGTGATCGAGGGACCGCACCGGACGTTCATCAACCATCAGATCAGCACGACCGATCCCGGGTACTCCGAGGCCTACGTTCTCCCCGAAATCGTCTTCATCACCGACAACGACCTGCCCGCCCCCACGCCGCCGACGATCACGGCCAGCCGCGCCTCGGTCTCCGGGAACGTCGGTGGGGCGATCACGGCCAGCGGTGGCTGGGGATCGGCCGATTCCGGCACGACGGTCGGCCTCTCGGCTTCGATCGGCACCGTCACCCGTCTTGCCGGGGGAGCCTGGACGTGGTCACTCTCCCCCCAGGCGCCGCTCGGTCGGGAGCCGGTCACGATCACGGCCACCGACGACCGCGGGCTGACGGCGACCGTGACGTTCACCGTGACCGCCAGGGGGGCCCCCTCCGGCGTCTCGGCCGTCGCTGGCGACCGCCTCGCGACGGTCACCTGGAAGGGGCCTGCCGCCCCGCAAGCGCTTCCGACGACCGGCTATTCCCTCGAGCAGTCGGTCGATGACGGCGTCACCTGGCAGGGGCTCCCGGCCGCGGCCAGCGCCGACACGAGTCTGGTTGTGGCCGGGCTGGTCAACGGTACCGCGTATCGCTTCCGCGTCGCGGCCGGCGACGCCGATGGCATCGGCCCCTGGTCCGAGCCAACGGCCATGGTCGTGCCGGTCGGCGCTCCCGCCGCCGCCACGAGTCTTGCGGCCACCCCGGGGAACGGCCAGGTGCGGCTGGCCTGGCTTGCGCCCGCCGACACCGGCGGCCTTCCGATCACCGATTATGTCATTGAATCGAGCACGGACGGCGGGCCCCGTTGGAAGACGGTTGTCGACGGGGCCTCCGCGGCGACGACCGCCACGATCAGCGGCCTCGCCAATGGCACGTCGTACGCCTTCCGCATCGCGGCGGTGAACGCGGCCGGCCGGGGGGCCTTCACCCCCGCTTCTCCGGCGGCGATCCCGGCGCTGCCGGCCGGCCTGCCGACCGGCCTCAAGGCGACGCGTGGCAATGGTACGGCGACCCTCGCCTGGAAGGCCCCGTCATCGACCGGCGGCAGCCCGATCACCGACTACGTTCTCCAGTCGAGCAGCGATGCCGGCCGAACCTGGAAGCCGATCGAGCGCCCGGCATCGCCCGCCACCACCGCCACCGTCAGCGGCCTCGTCAACGGCACGCCCTACGTCTTCCGGGTCGCGGCGGTGAACTCGGTCGGGCCGGCTCCGTTCACCGTCAAGACGCTTCCCGTCGTGCCGGCCACGACGGCCGGTGTCGCGACCGTCCCGGTGGCGGTACGCCGCAGCGGTCAGGTCACTCTGTCGTGGTCGGCGCCTCCCTCCACCGGCGGCCTGGCGATCAGCGACTATCTTGTTCAGTCGAGTCGCGACGGGGGCCGAACGTGGATACCGTTCCCCCACAAGGCGTCGGCAGCGACGGCGGCAACGGTCACCGGCCTCGCCAATGGCACGCCCTACGTCTTTCGCGTCGCCGCCGTGAACGGCGTCGGGGTCGGAGCGTTCACCGGGAGCACCGCGGCGGTGGTGCCGGCGACGCTGGCCGGGGTGCCGGCAGCCCTCAAGGCGATCCGTGGCAACAGCGAGGTGCAACTCACCTGGAAGGCACCGGCCACCGACGGCGGTGCCCCGATCCTTTCGTACCTCCTCCAGTCGAGCAGCGACGGTGGAAGGACTTGGGCCCCGCCGAACCGAGTGGCCTCGACCGCGACCTCCGCCGTGATCGCCGGGCTTGTGAATGGCACGTCCTACGTCTTCCGGATTGCGGCCGTCAACGACGTCGGCACCGGTCCGTACACCCCGAAGACCGCGGCGATCGTCCCTGCGACGCTCCCCGGCGTGCCGACCGGCCTCGTGGTCGCCCGTCTCCCCTCTGGGGCGACGCTCACCTGGATCGCGCCGCTCTCAGCGGGAGGGAGCGCGCTGGTTGACTATGCTGTCGACTGGAGCAGCGACGGTGGCGTTCGCTGGAAGAGGTTCGCTCACAAGCCCTCGACGAAACCGACGGCGACGATCACGGGGCTCCCGAATGGCATCTCCCTCGCCTTCCGCGTCGCGGCGGTCAATGCGATCGGGACAGGCGCCCCCGCCGGAGTGACACTCGAGCCGAAGTGATGTTTCAAGCCGGGGCTGACGTCGTGTCGAGGCCCCCCCGCCCCCGGTGGTGGATCGACGCACCCGGAAGCCAATCGCTGTGAACGTTCATCTCGTGCAGCTTGACATCGCCTGGGAGGACCCGCCGGCCAATCGGAAACGGATCACCGCGCTTGTGGAGCAGGCTCGGATCCGGGCAGGCGATCTGGTCGTTCTTCCCGAGATGGCGTTCACCGGATTCAGCCTCGACGTCGCCCGGACGGCAGCCGATGCCGACGCGGGCGCGGCGTTTCTCCGCGACCTGGCCCGGAGGCTCGAGTGCACCGTGGTCGGCGGGCTGGTAGCGCTGACCGCCGGCCGGGCGACCAACCAGTCGCTGGCGTTCGACCCCGCAGGATCGCTCCTCGCCCGCTACAGCAAGCTCCAACCCTTCTCCCTCGGCGGTGAGGCGGCGGTCCACGCGGCCGGGGAGGCGATCGTGTCGTTTCCATGGGCGGGGCTGCGTGTCGCCCCGTTCATCTGCTACGACCTGCGTTTCCCCGAGCATTTCCGATCGGCGGCAGGGGAAGGCGCTGACCTGTTCGTCGTCATCGCCAATTGGCCGGTGGCCCGAATCCACCATTGGCTCACGCTCCTCCAGGCCCGTGCGATCGAGAACCAGGCGGCGGTGGTGGGGGTGAACCGGTGCGGCAGCGACCCGAGGTTCACCTACAACGGCCGCAGCGTCGTCGTCAGCCCGCACGGCCACATCGTCGCCGATGCCGGCGAGCGGGAGCATGTCGTGACGGCGACGATCGATCCCGGGGAGATCCGGGCATGGCGGCGCGAGTTCCCGGCGCTGGCTGACATCCGCCCCGTTCCATCCGGCCCGGCAACCGCGCCCCGGTGACGCGGCTCACCGTGCCGCGACGGCGCCGGTCGGCGGCCGGAGGAGGGCAATCGTCCGTGGGGCAACAGCGGCCGAGCGCGGGGAGAAGGCGCCGGTTCCGGCGCTGCTGACCGCCGCGACGCGGAACACGTAGCTCCGCCCGGCCACGAGGCCGCCGACGACGGCGGTAGGCGCTGCCGACACGCCGTCGTCGAGCATTCTCCAAGTCTTCCCCTGCGTGTCGCTGACCTGAAGCAGATAATCGCTGACTGTCGATCCGGGCGTCATCACTGGCGGCTTCCACGTCAGGGAGACCAAGCCACCCGCGGTCGTGACGATCAAGCCCGACGGCGCCGGAGGGGGCCGGTCGCGGGGAAGGACGTTGACGGTGATCGTGCCGGAGGCGGCACCTCCGTGCGCGTTGCGGATCGTGAAGGGGAGCGACTCCCGGCCGGCGAAGCCTGCCGCGGGGACGTAGCGGGACGTGCCGTCGCCGTTGTCGACGAGCCGACCGTGAGCCGGCTTCCCCCGGAACGTCACCGTGAGGGGATCGGCGAGGAGATCGACGAACCCGGACCGGGGATCGAGGGCGACCGGCGTGCCGGCCGCCGTCGCCACGGAGGTCGACGGAGCGACCGCCTCGAGCGGCGACCACACCGGTAAGCGGTCGACCTGCTCGAGGGCCTCCCGGCTCGGGTCGAACCCCCACGCCTGGAAGAACGGGCCGAGGTTGCGACCGACGATGAGCGAGAACCGCGTCACCCACTGGTCACGCTTCTCTTGATCGTTCGTCGGTCGGTGGGCGCTGTCGCCCTGTGCCTGCCGGAAGAACTGCCGGAACGGCTCCCAGCCGAAGGCGGCCCGCAGTTGGGCGTAGGTCGTGAGCGAATCGGCCGCGTCGCGGGCACGGTCGCGTCCATGCTCGACGAACGATGCGACGTGCGCTGCCCGGCCCGCTGAAGTCCACATCGCAGCCCAGCCGTCGGTGGGTCTGGCATGGATCGCATCGAAGGAGCGCATCGAGAAGATATTCGCGGTCACCTCCACCTCGGTGCCGAAGGTCCAATCCGCCGACTGGTGGTTGTGCCCGAGCTCGTGGACGAATCCCCAGTCGTCACCGGCGTCGGAGTCGACCATGTTCGCCAGGTTGCGGCCGTAGGCCATGACCGGATAGCCGGCGTGCATCCACCCGGCACTGATCTGGAGGTCGTCGTTGATCCGCTCGGGTCTGGTCCTCGGCGCCGGTGCCTTGGCGAGGTCGTCTTCTGCGTTCATCCTCGTCACCCAGGATCGCATCACGGCGGCCGGGTTGGCGAGGGGGCGGATGTCGTCGGCGTGGAGGGTGATGATGACGCTCCCGGAGACGAGCTCCGCATACGGGGCGGGCTTCCTCCGGCTCACGGCCCACTGCGCGGCGGTTGTCTGCCCGAGGACGAACGTCGGCGCCTCGAGGGCGTGCGCGAACGACACGCTGTGGGTGGCCCCGGCCGTGGTCGCCGGTTTGACGAGATAGATCAATCCCCCGTAAACACTTCCGATCTCGATGGTGGTCGAGTCGATGGGGAAGTCGCGGCTGATCCCGAACGGCATCCGCGCGTAGCGAGCGCTTGCCGAGATGTCGTCGGTGTGGCTCCCCACCTTCAGCGACCAGCCGCGGCCGACGAGCCCCGCGGGGAGCGTGACGGTGACGACCTCGCCCGGTGCCGCATAGAGCCCGGTGCCGAGCCACTGCGCTTCGGCGTTCCGCGACGAGACCACAAACGAGCGCGCCCGGGTGACGCGGGGAGCGCTCGGAGAAATCTCCCCCCAACGGTCTGCCGTGCGGTGGGCGAAAAGCTCGTCCGGCGGCAAGGCCTGCAGCACCGCGGCCTCGATCCGCAGGCGCGACTTCTCGGTCGAGTCGTCGACGGGCGTGTCGGGGGTCGGCGCGGCCGTGGAGACATTCTCCAGGACGTTTCTCCGCACCGTCGTGACGAAGTGGTTGTCGGCGGGCACGCTCGCGAACGTGGCCTCGACGGCGACGGTCACCTCGGCGATCGCGGCCTCGATTTCCCGGGTCATCTCGGCGAACGACCCCGGGTGATCCCCGAGTGCCGCCTCGATGGTGCCGGCGAGGAGCGCGTTGCCGGCGGGGGTCCCCCGGAGGATCGTCCCGTCGAAGGCCCAGGAGATGTCGTCGGTCCAGCTCAAGCCGAACCTCCGCAGCACCGCGTTGCCCCCGGAGGTCAGCGGTGTCAGCCCGGCATACCCGAAGGCCCAGCCGTTGTACCCGACGAACATCCCCCCGCCGCGCGTGAGGAAGTCCCCCACCGCGCGCTGCTCCGCCGGCGTCGCCGCGACGAGGTACGTGATCAGCACGTCAGCCTCGTCGAGCGCGTTTGCCCAGTCCGATCGGCGCGAGACTTTGGAGAAGCCCTCCCCGATCAGCCACGATTCCGCCCCGACATTGTCGGTCACGATCCTGGCGTCCTTCCCGGCCCTGTGTGACACCCAGTCGATCACGTTCCGGTAGAAGTTCGCCGTGCCTGCCGTGCCGGCGTTGGCGAAGTCAGCGAATTCGGTCTTCCCCGCGGCGACGACGCGTCCTCTGCCGACGTCCGCAGCGGCGACGACCGTTTGCTTGTTGGAGTCCTCGAGAATGCTGACGGCCTCGTCGCCGAACACGGCGACGGTCCCCTCCACGCCCATGTCGGCGATCGACGACACACCCTCGAGAAGGGTCGCGCGGAGGGCGTCCTGGGCGGCCGGATCGTGGGCCAGCCCGGCAAACATCCGGCGTGGTTCGAGGGGCTCGGGCCCCGGTGCGATTCGTTCTCGTCTCGGATCACGACGACGGCGGACGATCATGGCGCTGGCTCCTGGGGCCATCGGGCTCGGAGGCCGACCGATTCCACCCGTCCCCTCGGCAGGATGGAGCATAGCCTCTTCATCAGTCGGGGCGACGGCGGCGGCGAGACGTCACGCCGGTGTCCACAAGGTGATCAACATCTCCTCAATGGCCGGTGTCCTCGTGCCAGAGGGGCACGGCGCCTACGCGGCCTCCAAGGGGGGGCTGAATCTGCTCACGCAGGCCATGGCCGCCGAATGGGGCCGCTTCAACATCCAGGCCAATGCCGTGGCACCGACGGTGATCCTCACCGAGATGGGGAAGCAGGTCTGGGGGGATCCGGCCAAGGGGGAGCCGATGAAGGCCCGGATTCCAGCCCGTCGATTCGGCGAGCCGGTCGAAGTCGCCGACCTCGTCCTCTTCCTGGCGTCGCCGGCATCGAACTTCCTCTGCGGCCAGATTCTGCGGCTCGATGGCGGTCTATCGGCAGTCTCGTGATTCACCGTAGCCATCGGTGGAGATTCAGCAGGGAATGCATTCCCGACCGAGCGGGTAGGCTTTCGTGCCGCGGCGGGGGGCACGGAACGAACGGAGGACTCTCGGATGAAGCTCGTGATCGTGGGTGGCGTGGCGGGGGGGACGTCCGCACGCCGGAGGAGTTTTCCCAGGGGCGTGTGCCCGGGGCGATGAACATCCCTGTCGACGAGCTTCGTGACAGACTCGGTGAGATTCCCGCCGGTGCTCGGGTTCTGTGCTCCTGCCAGGTCGGCGAGCGGGGCTACCTCGCGACTCGGATCCTCCTCCAGCGCGGTGTTGACGCCGTCAATCTCGGCGGCGGCTGGAAGACGTATCGCCTTCATCGGCCTTAGCTGCCCGCGGAAAAAGTCCTCCCTGACCTCGTTCCGACCGGACCCGTCATCCCAGCGAGGCCGTTTTTCTCGGGGCGAACGCCGCACGAAGCGGCGTACCCTTTATCCTTGGCCTGCCCACGGTCGTTCCCTGACATTTCCTCCTCGTCCATTGAGCGACGGGGGCATTGCATCGACGGCCGGTTCGATCTGGCCGTTTCACTTGCGGAGGATCCATGATGCAGCGCGATGCCCGCGACGACTGGCGGGGATACGCAGCCGGTTCAATTCCGAGCAAGGTCTCGACGCCGCAGCTCGACCGGTTCCTGGCAGAGATCCGGGGGCTCCCGGCAGCGCGCCCGCTGACGCTGCTCGATGTGGGCTGCGGCACGGGGCGGCTCGGCAGACGGCTGTTCGACGAGGGATTCTCGGTGGTGGGGGTCGACATCAATCCCGAAGCCATCGGCATTGCTCGGGAACTGGCCATTTCCGCCGCAGAGTCAGGGCGCTCATTGCGGTTTGAGGAAGCCGATTTTGCCACTCCCACGGCTCTTCCGATCGACGGCGGGCCGTTCGACATCGTCGTCTGCCAGCTCGTGGTTTCGATCATCGGCCATGCTGCCCAGCGGCTCAATCTCCTCCGTCATGTCCGCGATAACCTCCGGCCGGGCGGCTGGTTCTATCTCTCCGCCTCGGGCGTGTCGGACACGATCAACGCCGGGTACGCCCGCCTCTATGCCGACGACGTTGGGGTGACTGGCGAGGCCCACAGCTACTTCTCACGCGACCATCAAGGCAAGATCCTCTACACCACCCACCACTTCACGCCGGAAGAGCTCGTGGCGATGCTCGACAGCGCGGGCTTCGAGCAGGTTCGCCTCTCGACACAACAGGAGGCGAGCAGCCGCAGGGCGGAGGAGGCGGCTTTTTTCCACTTCGTGACGTGCCGACGCGGATGATCCCGAGCCTGCAGGTCCCCGACGGTCCGGGGAGAAACTCATCCCCGGCAGTCCCCCGCCTGCTAGGCTGGCGGCAGACAGCGGCTGCCGTGCCCCCTGTCTGCCCGCGGAAAAAGCCGTCCTCGACACCCGTCCCACTTCTTCCTCCTGGGCTCACTCATGAAAAGGCACCTTCCACGATTCCTTCAACTCGGTATGGTGGTCTGGCTGGGCTGCGTTGGCCAATTCGCGGCCGCCCAAGGAGTGCGGATCGTCGCCGAGGGTTCCGAGCCACGCCATCCGCGGCAGCCGCAAGTGGCGGTGGATGGAGCGGGGACGGTCCACGTCGCCTACGGCATCGGCGACACGGTGCTCTACCGCAAGGCTGACAGCCGCACCCTCGATTTCAGCGACGCCGTCACGCTCGAGTTGGCGCCGGTCATGTCGCTGGGATTGCGGCGTGGCCCCCGCATCGCCGCGTCGGGGGGCGCCGTCTGCATCACGGCGATCGGCGGCCAGACGGGCAAGGGACGGGATGGTGACGTGTGGGCGGTGCGAACACCCGACGGGGGAGCCTCGTGGTCGGAGCCGGCGCGGGTCAACAGCGTCGAAGGCTCGGCTCGCGAAGGGCTGCATGGCATGGCAGCGGGGGAGAAAGGGGCGATGTGCTGCGCGTGGCTCGATCTACGTCATGGCGTCACCGAAATCATGGCGGCCACGTCGAACGACGGCGGTGCGACGTGGGCCCCCGATGTTCTCGTCTACCGCTCGCCCGAGAAGAATGTCTGCGAGTGCTGTCATCCCGCCGTGGCCTACGACGATGATGGCGATATCCACGTCCAATGGCGGAACTCCCTGGGGGGGAATCGGGACATGTTCGTCGCCCGTTCCAGGGATGGGGGGCAATCGTTCGGCAGCCCCGAGAAACTCGGCCGGGGCACGTGGGCGTTGAACGCCTGCCCGATGGACGGGGGAGCCCTGGCGGTCGTTGGTGGGAAGCTGATGTCGGCATGGCGGCGGGACCGCACCGTCTTCCTCGTCGATTCCCTGGGGGCCATCGAGAAGTCGCTGGGCAGTGGTGAGCAACCGTGGTTGGCCGCCACGGATCAGGGGCCGTATGTCGCCTGGGTCTCGTCGCGTGGCGGACTTCTGCAGTTGCTCCGTCCCGGGGCCGACGCGACGGCGACACTCTCTGAAAAAGCCGCAGATCCGGTTCTCGCCGTGGGGCCCGGGGCGAAGCCCCCCGTCGTCGCCGTGTGGGAGGAAGCGGCCGGCGACGAGCGACGGATCGTCTGTGAAGTCGTCACTGGGGATTGAGTGCGTTCCTGCTCGACCACTTGGCAATTGACGAAGACTTCAGGCACCGTGCGTCGTCGTCGACCCCGTTGGCCGGAGGTGAAGGCGGATCGGGTCGCGACCACCCTCCACCGGCGTCGGGTCAACGGTGTTCCGTCGGGGGAGAGCAACGTGCGAGCATCGCTGGCCTTCAAACGTTCGTTCGGCGCGCCGACAGGCGTGCAGAATCGTCGCTGGGAATTGGGGCTGTGGATTCCGCAGCGAGGGATTAGGCTAATGGGAGCAGCCGTCGGTTGAGGCGCCCGAGCGCGCCGCAGGGCCGGTGTCTGAAACCACTCACGGAGCGAAAACAGTTGCCAGAATTACGGCCGGTTGACCATCCGCAGGACCACGACATCGCGACGCCCGAACACTATAGGGAGGCGATCCGGCGAGTGGTTCAGGATCGCCGAATGACGCGGGAGAAGACCGACAAGGTTCTCGCCGTCCTCAGCTCGTGGGTGAAGTTGCCCAGCCACTCTGGCACGGCCCAGCAGATCGGGGCCTCGAGCCAGATCTCCCCGAGTCAGGTGCAGTTGATCGTAGCGGGATTCGGAGGGCTGATCGCCGAGAAACTCACCGCGATCAACGGTTATTGTCACGGTGTTCACCCTTGTGGAGAAGCGTTTCCGTGGAGCACCACGGGCTTCGCCACCAAGCTCGATGGCGAGAAGGGCCCTTCGACGTGGACCATGCGACGAAACTTCCTTGCCGGCCTACGGTTGCTGAATGGGTGGCTGCCCAAGGAGAGTGTGGAAGGCGCCTGAAGCCACCGTGGAACGGCGCCTTTCGGATGGACCCAGCCAGGACGAATGGACAGTCATTGCCCCCCCACGGATTTGATGATGTCCGTGCGCGATGCGACACGAGATGAGCCACGGAGTTGAGCGCCCCACCCTCAGGCCGTAGGACGGCAGCCATTCGCGTCGCGGCGACCGGGTGAGCGCAGCAGATTGCCCGCCGGCCTTCACTGGTGGGAGGTTGGTTCGAACGCCAGCCGACGGAGCCGAGTGATTGAGGGAGGCTCTGGGAGGCCGATTCGACTGGCGCCGGTCGCGGCGGCGTGCCCACGTGAGCTTCAAGCCTCCGGCTCACGCCCGCTCGATCCCGAAGCCCTTGCGGCTCTCCCGCCCGAGGAAGGCATCGGCCTGCGGATCGCCGATGACCCGCCGTGCCGCCGGATCCCAGGAGATCTCCCGGCCGAGCCGCATGGCGATGTTGGAGAGATGGCAGATTTCCAGCATCCGGTTGTGCGACCAGACGTCGGAGATCGGCTGCTTTCTCGACCGCATCGCCGCGACGAAGTTGGCCGTGTGGTTCTCCGCGACCGGCCCTCCGTACACCTCCTCGATGGCGTTCTCCGGCAGCGGGCGGTCTTTCAGGTCGTCGACCGGGGTGCCGGTGATCTTGCCCCGGTTGACGAAGAACCGCCCCTTCGTCCCCTCGAAGAGGATGCCGTTGTCGCCGGCGCTGGTGATGATCATCTCCACGGCGTCCGGCATGGCAACGCGGATCGTGAACTCGGTGGCAGCGTTGTACTGGTCGGCGACCGTCGGGTGTCCGTCGCGGTAGGGGACCGGCAGCGTGTATTCCACCGGAGTCACCAAGCTCGGTCCGGTGTCGGTCGCGCCGAGCGCCCAGCAGGCGATGTCGACGTGATGGGCGCCCCAGTCGGTGAGTTTGCCACCGGAGTACTCGTGCCAGTTGCGGAAGGAGTAGTGGCAATTGCTGTAGAGCGGGACTCCGCCGCCGTAGCCCTGGCGGATCTCCGGCAGGGCCCGGTAGGCAACGGCGGGAGCGGGGCCGAGCCAGGTGTCCCAATCGAGCCCGGCCGGCACGGCCGCCTCCGGGATCGCCGGCGAGGGTTCCATGCCGTTGATGCCGCAGGTCACCTTCGTCACCTTGCCGATCCGACCGTGGCGGACCAGTGCCACCGCGAGGAGGAACCGGCCGTCCGACTCCGTGCGCTGCATCGTGCCCACCTGGAACACCCGCCCGGTCTCCTGGACAACCCGCTCGATGAGCTTCCCCTCGTCGATGGTCAGCGTCAGCGGCTTCTCGCAGTAGACGTCCTTGCCGGCCCGCATCGCCTCAACGGCGATCTTGGTGTGCCAGTGATCGGGGGTCGCGATCATGACCGCGTCGACATCCTTCCGGTCGAGGATCTTCCGGTAGTCGGCGTAGCCTTCGGGGGCGCGCCCCTGCCCCTTCGCGACGTTGGCGACGTTCGTGGCCAGCACTCCGGCATCGACGTCGGCGAGCGCGGCGAAGTCGGCGAACTTGAGCGACTTCTCGGTGATCGACCATCCCTGGTTCCGCAGGCCGATCGTCGCGAACACCGGTCGGTCGCTTTGCGACTCCTGCCCGGCGGCCTGCCTGACCACCGGCAGCGCTGCGGCGGCGGCGGTGTGGGAGAGAAAGCGACGGCGTGAGAAGCTCGATGGGGTCATGTCGGAAGGTCTCCAATCGGGGAGCGAGGCGACGGCGATTGCGGCAGCACGAGGGCAAGGGTCCCGGCAGGATAGGCCCCCCAAGCGGCGCCCCGCAAGTCGCCTCCATCGGGGGCAGTGCCATCGGGTAGAATGAAGAAACGATCCGCTTCCCCAGGGGTGATGACTCGTGATGGAACGCGATTCGCGCCGCGTCGGGAACGGCTTGTTGCTTGGGCACTGCGCCTCTCGGGGGCGCCCGGCGACACCATGAACGCCCCCCCCTGCCCGGCACCCGAGGGCGCGATCCTCCACCTCGGTCGGCACCTGCGGCTCGACGACAATCCGCTCCTCGCCTCGGCGGCCGCCACCCGCCCGCGGCTCCTGCCGGTCTTCGCGCTCGATCCGTCGGTCCGGCGGGGCACCCACCAGGAAGCCTTCCTCCTCGCAGGGCTCGCCGACCTGCAGGCGTCGCTCCGCCAGCGCGGCTCCGATCTCCTCCTCCTGGCCGAGCCCCCCCCCGCTGCCGTCGGCGAGGTGTATGACGCCCCTCAGCGGATGATCGACGAGGCCGATCTGCCGTTCGATCCACCGGCGATGCCCCGCACCTACACTCCCTTCCGCCAGAAGGTCGAGGCCGGGGGTGTCCGCTTCAGCCAGCCGATCGCGGCGCCGGAGCGTCTGCCCCCCCTTCCCGAAGGTGTCGTCTGCCCGACGATCGTCGTCCCCGATCTCGCGCTGATCGCAGCCGGGGGGGAGTCGGCCGGGCGGGTGCACTGGCAACGCTACCGCGAACGGCGGCTGCCCGACAGCTACAAACGGACGCGGAACGAGCTCCTCGGTTGGGACCTTTCGAGCAAGCTCTCCCCCTGGCTTGCCTGGGGCTGCCTCTCGCCGCGCCGCCTCGCCGCCGATCTCGCCCGCTACGAGGCGGAGCACGGGGCCAACGAGGGCACCTACTGGCTGTGGTTTGAATTTCTCTGGCGGGATTTTTTCTCGGGGCGCGGCGACCATCGCGCCAGCGGCGCGTTGTCGGTCGACCCGGCCGATCCGCGCTGGCTCATGCTCGCTGGCGCCCGGCTCGGGCATCCGCTGGTCGACGCCGGCTTCCGCGAGCTCAACGCGACCGGCTTCCTTGGCAACCGGATGCGGCAGATCGCCGCCAGCTTCTGCTGCCATGAGCTCGGATGGCCGTGGGAGATCGGAGCGGCATACTTCGCCCACCAGCTCATCGACCACGATCCAGCCTCGAACATCGGCAACTGGCGATATATCGCCGGGCAGGGAGCCGATCCCCGCGGCGGCCGACGATTCGACGTCGAGAAGCAGCGGGAGATGTACGATCCCGGCGACACGTACGTCCGGTTTTGGGGAGCGCGGTGAGGGGGCACGTCGACATCAGCCCTCTGTCCGCTCAGGGTGTGATCTCCTCATTTTCCAGGCTGCGGCGTCGTGCCGCCGCATGCCGCAGGCTGTCGATGCCGAAGAGGACGAGTGCCCCCCAGACGATCATGAACCCGACCAGACGCGCGCTGTCGAACGGCTCGCCGTAGATCAGCGCCCCGACGAGGAATTGCAGCGTCGGACCGATGTACTGGAGCAGGCCGACCGTCGACAGCGGGATCCGCCGCACGGCGACGGTGAAACACAACAGCGGCGCGACCGTCGCCGGACCGGCCGCCGCGAGGAGCAGGTTGGTCGCGGCACCATGGCTGCCGAATCCGCCGCGCTGTGCGGCGTGCTCCGTGGCGAGATAGCCGATCGCCGGCAGGAGGAGGAGAATGGTTTCGAGGGCCAGCGACGGCAGGGGGTCGAGGGCCCCCTTCTTCTTCACCAGCCCATAGGCGCTAAAGGTGGCGGCAAGAAAGATCGCGATCCAGGGGAACTCTCGGTATCCGGCTGCGATCCATGTGACCCCCGCCGCCGCGATGCCGACGGCCACCCACTGTGCGGGCCGGAGTCGCTCCCCCAGCACCGTGACCCCGAGCAGGACACTGGCCAGGGGGGTGAGGTAATAGCCCAGGCTGCACTCGATCATCCGGCCGTGGGTCACGCCCCAGACGAAGCCGAGCCAGTTGGCGGCCACGAGTATCGCCGCGGCGAGATGCCGCGTGAGCACGCCGGGGCGCTCGAGCGCCCTGCCGATCTGCCGCCATCCCCCCCACCACCACAGCAGCGGCACGAATGTCAGGCTCGACCAGACAACGCGATGGGCGACCAATTGGAGGCTCGGGACGGCATCGAGCTGCTTCCAATAGATTGGCAGCAATCCCCACATGAAGAAGGCCGCGATACCGCACAAATGGCCGATGTCCACGCGAACGGCCCTGGGGATCGAGAGATGGGGAAAGCCTGCGGCTCCACCGCGACAGGCCGAGCTACCCCGGGATGGGACGGCCTGGAAACGGTCGAGTATGCCCCATCCCGCCGGGTTGGTCCACGCGGGTGAAAAACCACTGTCCCCAGCTGTTTGAGATGGACCTCGATTTTCGAGCGCGCTGATACGGTGGAGGCCTGAGGGTGGGAGGGACCCTTTGGCGAGTACGCAGCTGGGCGGACAACGACGGGGTTGCTGTGCGGCCAACACAATTGCCGATTTCCCCCTGGCCCGCCTACGCTCTAAGCATGGAGCGGCGACTTGCGCCGTCACGTCCATGCAAAGCCGTTCAGCAAAGCGACCCGAGGACACGTCGGATGAACCAAGATCAAGACCACACGCAGCCCCCGAGTACGGCGACGTGGCGCCCTTTGAGGATCTGGATCCCGATCGTGCTTTTGCCGCTGATGGGGTTCATGCGATTCGTCCCGGAACTTGTCCCCAACGGCCCCTCGATGATCTGGATGGTGAGCTCCTTCGGGCCGTTTTTGATCGGCTTGCTGGTCGTGCTGTGGTGGCTGCTGGCCAGCCGAGCCCGCTGGTTTGAGCGGATCCTCGGCGTCTTGGGCCTCGTCGCTCTTGTCGGGATCGAGCAGATGATCTGCCATCCGTCGATGCGCGGGCCGCTGCCGATCGTGCTGACAATCCCGCTGGCGATCGCGGCGTTTGCGATTGGCGCGATGCTCCTCGGCAACACGCTCTCCATCCGGCGCACGGGGCTCGCCCTGGGGCTTGCCGTTCTGGCAACGGCCTACTCGGCCCTCGTCCGCACCGACGGCGTGTGGGGGGATTTCTCTTTCCGGTTCGACTGGCGCTGGAAGCCAACCGCGGAACAGTTGGCGACCGAAGAGATCCGCCGGGCCGGAAACGTCGCAGTCGACGGACCGGTCGATACCGAGGCGCTGATCGCGGCCCTCGGATCGGCGCCCTGGCCCCATTTCCGCGGGCCGCGCGGCACGCCGACGCTTGCCGACGGGTCGGTCTATGCGCTCGGGGCCGAAGGCATCCTCGTGCGCTCGAGCGCTATCGACGGGGCGCTCGTGTGGAAAGCCGTCATCGACGGCAACAAGCTGCTCATCCCCGCCGGGATGGGAACCGGCACGAGACTCGTGGAGTTTTCATCGACTGATAACGGCCTCGAGGCGAAGGAGCTGTGGACGAGCCTCGACATGAAGCCCGACTACAACGACATCCTCATCTACGACGGCAACATCTATGGCTTCGACAGCGCGATCTTCGCCTGCATCGGCCTCGAGGATGGCAAGCGGAAATGGAAGGGGGGAAGGTATGCCAAGGGGCAGGCGTTGCTGCTGGCCGATTCCGGACTGATCGTGGTGGTGAGCGAGAAAGGCGAGCTCGTGCTTTTGCGGGCGACTGCGGAGAAGCACGAGGAGCTGGGGAAGATCGAAGCGCTCAGCGATAAGACGTGGAATCATCCGGTCGTGGTCGGCGACCGGCTCTATCTCCGCAACGCCGATGAGATCGTGTGCTACGAGCTGGCCACCGCGGGCTGACCGCGCCCAGCGATGGGGGCCCGTTCCTGCCGCCGGAGCGCCGTCTTTCGCCGCTGCTTTCCGGGCAGGCCAAGCGCCGCCGTCTCGCGGGCGATCCACGAGTCGGGGTCTGCGGTCAGCCAGCCCACGTGGTTGCGGGTGGCGAGCAGGGGCTGGATCGGCCCGGTGCAGACGACGGCGCCTTTGCGGCTGGTGTTCGACGATGCGTAAGGATCCTCATACGGCGAAACGCCCGGGGGGCGGGGGGACGCGCGAAACCCCCACCGGCCGAGTATGATGAAGACCCACCTTAGTGACCCTCCAACCATCCGCACCATCGACGCCGTCCATGAGCCGCGCTCTCTCCGATCAGCGATTCCTCGCCATCCGCAGCCTCGTCGTGGAGCTCTCGGCGGCTTTCGACCGTGTGGAGCGGCATGCGGCGGAGGAGTCGGTCGATCTGGATGAGGATATTCGCTGGCGTCTGCTCGCGGAGGCCGTGGCGCGGCTGGCTGCAGGGCCCGACCGCGTCGAGGCGGTGCAGGAACTGTTCTCCGACGCCTACGACCCGGCGTGGCGGCAAACCGGCGGGCCGGAGCTGTCCGGATCGCCCGGATGCTGCGGACGCTAGGAGGTGCCCCATGAACTACGTCGATCCCCACATCCACATGGTCTCGCGGGTCACCGACGACTACGAGGCCCTCGCGCGAATGGGTTGCGTGGCCGTCAGCGAGCCGGCCTTCTGGGCCGGCTTCGACCGGCGGAGCGCCGACGGCTTCCGCGACTACTTCCGGCAGATCACCGAGGTGGAGCCGCGGCGGGCCGCCGGCTACGGGATCGCCCACTATTCCTGGCTGTGCATCAACGCCAAGGAAGCCGAAGACGTGAAGCTCGCCCGCGAGGTGATCGCGGCGATCCCAGAGTTCCTCTCCGCGTCCAACGTGCTGGGTATCGGCGAGATCGGCCTCAACAAGAACACTCGGAACGAAGCGACCGTGTTTCTCGAGCAGGTCGAACTGGCCGTGCGGCACGACGAGACGATCCTCATCCACACGCCGCACCTCGCCGACAAGCTTCGCGGCACGCGGATGATCCTCGACATGCTTGCCGACTTTCCCGCGCTCGACCGCGGCCGGGTCGTGATCGATCATGTCGAGGAGCACACGATCCGCCCCGCGCTCGACGCCGGCTACTGGGCCGGCATGACGCTCTACCCGGTGACGAAGTGCTCGCCAGAGCGGGCCTGCGACCTGGTCGAGCGCTACGGAACGGAGCGGCTGCTGGTCAACTCTGCCGGCGACTGGGGCCCGTCGCGGCCGGCCGCAGTCCCCGATTTCATCGTGGCGATGCGGGCCCGCGGGCATGCCGAGGAGCTGATCGAGCGGATGGTACTCCACAATCCGCTGCAGCTGTTCTCTCGCTGCCGGCGGTACGTGCCGCCGCCGCGGATCGTAAACCCACCGCTGCGGACGACCTCGTAGCTCGTTCAGATGAACCGCGGGGTTCGGCGGTCTGCGAACTTTTTCCGGAATTCGCTCACGATTCCCTTTAGCCGCTCATCCAGAGCGGCCAGAGTCCGGGCCGCGATCTCATCGGGCACGTCACCGAAGAAGGCCTCGGCGATGCCCCCGGCGATACAGGCCATCGTGTCCGCGTCCCCGCCGAGTGAGATCGCGTTGCCGACCGCGTCCTCGAACCCGTCCGCCTCCAGGAAGACGATGATCGATCGTGGCACCGACCCCCGACAAGACACGTCGAAGCTGTAACGCTGTCGAATGTCATCGTCGACTTGCCACGATCTGCGCTCGCAAGTTGTTGAAACACTTTCGACCGGTATGCCGCGAGGGCAGGCGTGACCTCCGCCATGGCTTCGCCCGTGCCGGAGTGAGTCTCGACTGAGGCGGGGTGGGTGGCGATCAAGCCTAACGACATGAAGATGGCAGCCAAGGAGCCGTCTCCCCCGCGCAAGGCCATGCCAGCGATCCTCTGGTCGTGGAGTTGGCCCCCACCAGCCAGACGATTCTTTCGAAATCGCAAGCTGGTCCAGGCGGGAGCCCTGCGAGCCAAAAGGGCTCAAAACAAGCTCAAACCGAGAGTTCCCGGAAAAATCTTCGGTTTTTGAGAAGCGGTCGCTGTCAGGTTTTGCCTCCGGGACGGCTACCTACTTGTAGGGACCAGGGTGTTCGGTCTTCCCTTTTGTCGAGTTGCCTCCCCTGCGGAAGCCTCGGAGATGCGGGCCGGCCGATTGCCAAGGTTTCGTTTCCAGCAACCTTCCCTCTCAGAACCCATCGCATGTTCGCATCGAATCGCGTCTCAATGACTTACGAAAAAGGGGGAACTCACCACTTGCCCCGGGGATTCATCAGTTTTCTGACAAAAATCGATGCCATTCTAAAACAATACCAAGATGCACGGAGCTTTTCCGAACGTACAAACCTTTTCAAAGCTCTCAAAGAGGTCGCTCGGTCAAGCGACATCTCAGAGCTCCCTTCGCAATACGCACAGATCCTCCATGCTCGCTTCGGGTGGCTTCGAGATAGCTACCTTGCTTATTACCAGGAGCTTGAACAACGAGCAGCACACAGCTTTCTTGAGGAAAACCTATCTTTGGATCTGGCTTTTCGCTCCAATAACTACGCCCTCCTCGAGCAGGAGGTAGCTCGAGCCAAAATAACTCGAGAGTCGATAGTGGCATTCATTGGTTGTGGGTGCGTACCCTGGACAGCAATGGGGATCCACAAGCTTGTAGGTGCGCAGGTGTTTGGGTTCGAGCGCAACCCAGCTCTGGTTGAGCTCGGGCAGCGGGTCGTTCAACGGCAAGGATTAGCTGACAGCCTCAGATTGGAGGTCGCAGAGGGGGCTGCGATCGATTTCGGGCGATTCTCGCACATCTTTCTTGCCGCCATGTGTGACAAAAAGAAGACAATAGCCCATGGCATTTCACACCGGGTGGCTGGTGATTGCAGGCTTCTTATTCGGTCAAGCCGCACTCCGTATCAACTATTCTATCCTCTCTTGATCGAGCGTTATATTCCTGAATTCGAGCTGGTCGGTCGAGCACACTGCGATAGTGCTGATGAGCTTGAGTCATTTATCTTTAAGAAGGCTCCAGGATGAACAGCCACACGTTGCCACTACCACCACCTGTTCCGCTATTGAGCGGTATCGTGGCGCCATGGGTCGAAAGGTGCCTCGGGAATCAACGCGCTCTTCAGTCCGCGGTGCGTCAGTATGGCTCTCCTCTGAATATTCTGAACCAAGAGCCCTTTCGACAGAACATAGCAGGTTTCGAGGCGACTCTTGATGAGTCAGTTGAACGATATCGAATCTTCTACGCACGCAAGCCGAACAAATCGTCTCTATTTGTTCGTCAGTCTCTTGCGTGTCACATTGGAATCGATATTGCCAGTGATGATGAACTCAATGATGCGCTTCAGTCTGGCTGCCGGCCTGAAAATACGTGCGTGACCTCAGCGATTATCACTGAGTCGCTAGCACGTAGAGTTGTGGATAACAGAATCCTTACCGTGGTTGAAAACTTTGACCAGCTCGATCTACTGCAGGCTCACGCGAGGTCCAGGGCGATTAAGCATCCTATCCTGATACGACTAGGCAGATTCTCTGGTAGTAACAACACCCCGCCTACGCGTCTCGGCTTTAATCCGCAGGGGGCAACAGCAGTGATTCGAGAGCTGTGCGGTGGTCAGTACCCCCATCTTGAGCTTCACGGTTTTCACTTTCATATCAATGGCTACGCTGTGCAGCCACGGCTCGAAGCCCTTTCTCAGGCCCTTTCTTTCATCGATTTTGCGAGATCCCAAGGACTCCATCCCACCATCATTGATATCGGAGGTGGATTTCCGGTCAACTATCTCCAGAGCAGAGAAGAATGGACTCGATTTGAGGCTGAGCTCCATAGGGCTTTGTGCGGTAAGCGTACGCCCATTACTTGGGGCAACGATGGACTTGGCCTTCAGTACCAAAATGGTATGGTTCACGGCACATTGGCCACCTATCCCTATTTCACAGATAGACCGAAATGGCTGATGTTACGAGAGCTTCTCCATAGCCACCTACCAACTGGCGACACGGTTGCGAGCGCCATCAACGGCCGGAGTCTTGAGCTGCGAATTGAACCAGGACGAGCTCTCTTGGATCAATGCGGAGTCACGGTGGGCTCGGTAGTTCATCGCTCCGATGACTCAAACGGTGATCTCTGCGTTGGACTGATGATGAATTTTACTCAGCTTCGAAGCTCCAGTGCTGATTTTCTGGTCGATCCAATCCTGGTTTCTGGCTCAGGCACAGGGAACCCAACCGAATGCTACCTTAGTGGCTCTTATTGTATGGACCGAGACCTCATCATGAAACGGAAGATCCTGCTTGCTAAGAAACCTACCCCCGGGGATCTCATCTGTTTTCTCAATACGGCGGGATACATGATGCATTTTCTGGAGTCACCAGGCCACTCATTCGGGCTGGCTGCCAACGTCGTGTTTGATTCGTCTGATGAGGTCTTTAAGCTTGAAGAGAGAGGGAGTCCGAGGGGGGGAGAGCATGAGACCTACTGACCTTGATGAAGCAACGCACTAAACGCAAAGACATAAGATAAACAGTTCTACTATCGGTGACACGCCATTGTTGTTGACGGACTACAGGATCAAAGTCTGAATCGTTTTGTGTTTCTTTTGAGGAGCAGCGATGGTGATTGTCCGGGTTTTGAGACCTGTTATGGTGAAGATTGTAAAGACCACGCTGAAGGACAAGCTCGTCAAGATCGGTGCCAAGGTCAACCCGTACGCCAAGTACGTGATGGTCCAGCTGGCGGAAGTCGCCGTGCCCCGACCACTCTTCGTTTCGATCCTCGCACGGATCAGCAGATTTGAGACTGTGCCCGCTCTGTGTCTGTCTGGCTAGCCACGCTCGCCCAGGCGGGATGGTGGAAAAGGGTACTGACTTATGCGAGGGAGCGGCATTGCAGCCACGGCGAAAAAAACCGGAATCCCACGCTCAAAACTGACCAAACCCCCCGTCCAATCTCAACCGGGCCGTTTTGTCGACGGGTCCGTCGGTAGGTTGCAAAACTTTAAGCACGACCATCCGCCCCGAAGCGTTTCGGGGGAAGGACATCTGGAAAATCCCATTTTGTACGAGACCGTGATAGCCAAAGAGTGAAGACATGCTCAAGGCCGGAATATTCTGGAAATCATCAAAAAAGAACGAGAAACGCATTCCCATACATCCGAGTATGTTTTCAAGCATTGATACTGAGTTAAGGAGCCATATTGTTTTTGAATCGGGTTATGGAAAAGATTCTGGGTTGTCAGACAATTTCTTTTTTCAAAACTTCGGGGGCGCGATGTCGCGCAGACAATTATTTGAATCCACCGACTTATGGATTCTGCCAAAACCAACAACAGCAGACGCTGAGCATTTCAGTGAAGGAAAAATATTGTGGGGCTGGCCACACTGTATAGAAAGTTATGAAATCACGCAGGCATTCGTTGAAAAGAAGATGACCGCAATAGCTTGGGAATCGATGCGCGATGGGCATGCAAACCTGAATGTATTCCAAAAGAACAATGAAATTGCAGGTTATGCTGCTGTGCAGCACATGATGATGAGCGTCGGTAAAACTGGGTATTATGGGGACAAAATGAGTGCAGCGGTCATCGGCTTTGGATCGACTGGGCGTGGTGCGACAATTGCCTTAAAAAGTCTTGGGATCACTGAAATCGACATATTCACGAGAAGGCCAGCCGCTTTCATAGACGCTCCCATACCGGAATCGAATATTGGCAAAATTACCACCCGTAGCAACCGAGCGGAGTTTACGATCAGAAAGAAAACCAGAAAACCATCTGAAACCCTCGGAGCATATAACATTGTTGTAAACTGCTTCCAGCAGAACCCACTTGAGCCAATTCTTTTCGTTGACAGCGGTGACGTCCGGGACCTTGTGAATGTGACTGATATCGTAGACGTGAGCGCTGATCCTGGGATGGGATTTTGCTTTGCGAAGTACACAACGATTGACAGGCCTGTCGTCAAGATAAGCAATACAGCCATTAACTACTATGCGGTAGACCACACGCCAACACTCTACGCAGAGGCGGCTTCTATCGAGATCAGTAAAATTGTCCTTGAGTATATTCCAGACATAATGCTGGGGAGATGGAGATTGATTCCTGTGTTAGCAAAGGCCGCGGACATAGACAACGGAAATATACTTAATACTGCAATCATAAAGTTCCAGGGCCGGAGTGACGCATATCCGTATGCGGCTAACTAATAACGATCGGTTCCCTGCAGCATGAGCCGCTGTAGCGCACGGTCGTCACCGAGGCCAGCGATGACGGGTTGGCGATATTCTTAATCGGCACTTTGCCACGATTGCAGATATTCATCACCTTGTGAATACAGCCTTTAAGACTTCACGATCACTTACCTTGGATACGCAGGCAATGGCGATCTGGAAGAAGTTGCCTCAAACCACCGTGAGATCACTTCGCACCGATCGATCACCGGCACCGGTCGGCCGGAGTGGTCGAGGAAGTGGGTCGTCGGCTGAGGGTCGGCTGACGCAGGTTCGAAATTCTTTGATTCATCGAGAGGGGAGCAGGCTTCCACGGGGGCTTGCTCCCCTCGCTCTTTTCCATGGACCCGATCCCTTCACTCCCTGATCGATCCCGGGCGATGTTCAAGGCCTCGGCCCAGCCTGATCGCTCTGGAGGGGCGGGGGCAGGCCAACCTTGCTCCGCTCACGCGTTGGTCGCCGGTACCGCTCGGCTGGCTGGTTGGGGGGCGGATTCGGCGACGGCTTGGGGTCGGCCCCCCCCAGCCAGCCGAGTCTATCGAAATCGCAAGCTAGGCCGGTCGGGAGCCCTACGAGCCAGAAAGGCTCAAAAACAAGCTCAAACCGAGAGTTCCCGGAGAAATCTTCGGTTTGTGCGAAGCGGTCGCTGTCAGGTTTTGCCTCCGGGACGGCTACTTACTCGTAGGGACCAGGGTGTTCGGTTTTCCCGTTTGTCGAGTTGCCTCCCCTGCGGAGGCCTCGGAGTTGCGGGCCGGCCGGTTGCCAAGGTTTCGTTTCCAACAGCCTTCCCTCTCAGGACCCATCGAATGTTCGCATCGAATCGAGTCAGGTGCCTTGCCTACGGCATCGCCATCATCGTTTTTGGATCACTGTCAACAGCCCAGGCAGAGCCTGTCTTGGCAACGCCTGCCGGGCTCGCCCCCGGCGCTCAGTTCCGGTTTCTCTTCCTGACCAGCGGCACGCAAGCGGCAACGTCCACCGACATCGGCAATTACAACACGTTCGTGAACAGCCAGGCTTCTGGCGCTACCTATGAAGGCAGCGTCGTCAGCTGGAAGGCGGTCGGATCGACGGCGACGGTGAATGCCCGCGACAACGTCGGCGGATTCGGGACGAACGTGCCCGTCTATCTCACCAATGGCACCCTCCTTGCGGGCGATCTCACCACCGGCACGTCGAACAAAGGCCTGTGGTCAGGTTTGCTTTTCACGACCCCCACTATCGGGATCGACGGGAATGGCGTCACCTCCAGGTTTGCCCATACGGGCTCGAACGCCGACGGCACAGGGCTTACCGACAGGCAACTGGGTGCTGCTTCCTTCGTCCAGTATGGGGACCCGACGATCAATGCTGGAACTTTTGGCCGGTATTTCTCCCTGAACGGCATGCCAACCTCGATCGCCGCGAACTTTTACGGCGTTTCGTCCGAGCTGACGGTTCCCAATGCGGTCCCTGAGATCGATCCGGCGGGCATGGGCTCGGTGCTGGCCCTCGTCACGAGTGCCCTTGGCTTGCTCGAGCGGAAACGCAGCCGCGCACGAGGCTGACGAATCCGCTCCTCGAGGAGCCTTGAGGTCTTCGCCGACATGTATTCCGGGCCGGGCATCGCAAGGTGCCCGGCCCGGCGTCTTCCCTGGCACGGACCATGATCCGGCCCGGATCGACAGACTGGCCGTGCTTGCCGTTTCCCTAACGCTCGGTCGGGCGGCATCAGGCTCGCGGGGAGACGGCCCCCGGAAAAGCCTTGGGACCCAGCCTTCCAAGCTTCCTCCAGCCCCGCCGAGATCCGCGTTTCGCTTCTGAAACGAAGCTATTCCACCGCAACGGATGGGGTGGGGTTTAAACCCACGAACGACTTTCGCCGTTGCCGGTTTTCAAGGTCGGCAAAGGGGGCTCTGCGACTCCCGACACGAACACCGCTGGAAACAAGACCGAAACGCGACTGAGGCCCTCGGGAACGGGGCGCCAGGCCAACGGGGCCAGGACGCCGAGTCGAGCCAAACCGAGACACGACGAGCCAAATCGAGACCACTCACCGCACAAGTCAGCGACAAGTCGCGACTTGCCTGTGTCGACGTGGCTGACGAACGGGAGTCCCCCGTTCCGCTCCATGCAAGG
>Ga0209598_10000114_pt1 | contig 60304 bp, 57 predicted proteins | sample M_140807_EF_Meta_FD_187317 | JGI IMG/M metagenome (GOLD analysis project Ga0209598, IMG submission 187317) | Freshwater microbial communities from Lake Montjoie, Canada to study carbon cycling - M_140807_EF_MetaG (SPAdes) (version 2) | ecosystem: Environmental > Aquatic > Freshwater > Lake... | reverse complement strand
CAGTTGACCTCCACTGTTCCGGTAACCTGCAACGAACACGGCTGTCATGTCGCTTTTGTGTTTTTTCGGGCCAGGTAGTCCTGGGTGAGAGAATAATGAATTCGATTGTGCCTCTGGAATTTGCATAATTAAATCCACGGTCCCTACGATGATCCGGCAACGCCATCAGCAGCGCCCCTTTTCACCCTTCGACCTTCCTGCGGCTATCTGGGGTTTTTTTCTTGAGCCCCTGAGCAGGTCTGCGCCCCAGCGCGGTGGAGCCTATCGACCGGAGATTGACGGCCTGCGGGCTCTGGCCGTGTGATTGCCAATCACCTGAATCAAGCGGTTGCTCGGGAAGGCTTCCTTGGTGTTGATATCTTTTTGTAATTTCTGGTTATGTGGTGACTTCGTCGCTGCTGGCTCGGCAGGCGACGTCTCCCTTGTCTTTTTTGAGTAGCTTTTACGCCAGGCGATTTAAGCGGTTGTTGCCGGCCTTGATTGTCATGGTTGTGCTTGTGGCATTGCTGTTCTGTTTTTTCGTGTCGCCAGGGGAGGATCTTTTCCAGCCATCGATGCGAACAGGACTGGCTTCCCTGTTTGGTGTTTCGAATCTTTATTTGCTCAAGTAGGGAGCGAATTATTTTTCCTTGGATATTCCCTTCAATCCATTCATGCACACCTGGTCCCTTGGAGTTGAAGAGCAGTTCTATCTCTTCTGGCCGCTCTTGCTGCTTGCCTGTGGTTTTGGCCTTGCCGGGGCTGATCGGTTGCACCGGCGTCGATTGGCGCTCGTCACCCTCCTATTGCTGGTGGCATCGTTGGCTGTTTATCTCGGGTTCAGTCTGAACGCTCAGGCGGATCCGGCTTTTTATCTGATGCCCAGCCGGCTCTGGCAACTTGCGATGGGCTGCCTGGCCTATCTCCTGCATCGTGGTAGCGGCACGGTTCGAGATCTCGGCAGAGCATTGCCGTTCGACAGACACCGGTCGACGATCGCCACCGGCTTGGTCGCCGTGCTGGGGCTTCTGCTGGTGATTCCGCTGCCCTTGTTGTTGCTGAATGGGCTCTTGATCACTGGGCTGACAGCCATGCTTCTCGTGCTGTTGCAGCCGGGAAGGGGGCTTGCGGCCTCCCTTCTCGGCCATCCCTGGATCGTGGCTATTGGCTTGCTTTCCTATTCTCTTTATCTCTGGCATTGGCCGATCATTGTCTTGGTCAGGTGGACGATTGGTGTGAATCGATGGACTACTCTTCCCATTCTTGCGGCAACGTTTATTGCTTCATTGCTGTCCTATCGCTTGGAAATTCTCTTTCGTTACGGCAAGGGCGAGGCCCCATGGCAATCCAAGCCTTTGTTGTTTTTTCCCACCTTCTCCATTCTTGTCGCAGGAGTTGTCGCGGGGCTTCAGGAACCGTTTAAAGGTTTATTATTTGCTGGTCGCTATAAAAGCGAAGCTGCCGAGTCCTCCAGGAGCAAGAAGATTGATGGCACAACCATCAGCACAGCGAATTGTTTTCTTGAACCCACCGCGCCTCTCCCCCCTGATGCCTGGTCAAAGCGCTGTGTGGCGATTCCCCACGCCGATCGTCCAACCCTTTATTTCGAAGGTGATAGTCACGTCCAAGCCTTGATGGCATTGGCGCAGCAAGTTCTCCACGAAGGCTCTTATAATGTTTCAATGTTTGCCCGGGGTGGGTGTCTTACTCCCTATTTCTCTCCCTGGCCGGGTGGTCTGCAGAATGATGAAAAATACAGGCTCTGCAGGGCCCATGATCGTTCGAGAGCAAAGTTTCTGAAATCTGCTCTGAAGACCGGCGATCGTGTTGTTGTTGTTTCTTTTATTCACGGTCCATTTGATTCGGTGCAGTCGGAGCGGGCCTATCGTAATTCTGTTCTCAATTTGGCGCGAGATGCTCAGGGTAAAGGTGCCAGCCTGGTTGTATTTGCTCCCCTCCCTTTGTTCACGGATTCAGTTGATATCGCTTTTCCGCTGAGTCTCTGTCGTGTTGAGTGGTTCCGGCCTTCCTGGGCTCTGTCGTCTGCTTGTCAGTCTGCCCGGGTGAAGCGTGATCGCGAAATCAGTGATACCAGTTCCTTGCGGGATCTGCTCCTGGCATTGGATCGTGAAGTCCCTGCAATCAAGGTCTTTGATCCTTTCCCAATCGTCTGTCCTGTCGGTCAGGATTTCTGCTCTTCCTTCAGCGGTAGCCAGAGAATCTTCCGCGACAGCAATCACCTCACGGATGCCGGTGCCATGAAGCTCTATCCATTCTTCCGGGCTTTTCTGGCCCGTATCGATGCCGGATCACCGCATGCCTCTTCTCCCATTCCTTCCAGAACCTCGCGCTGAGTCGCTGTTGCAGCCGGGTTCTGCTCCAGCTGATCCAGCCCGATTTCCTGCTCGATCAGGGCATCGATCGTGATGGCCGTGCGCACAAGGGCCTGATAGCGCCTGACCAGGCGTTGGTTGCGCTCCAGCCACCCACCCTGGCCCCCCGCTTCCCTCCCATGGCTGAGCCTGATGGCGTGATCCTCCTCTAGGAGTCCCAGCTCCTCCTGGCCGCCCAAGAGCGCCAGCACAAGGGCATGGATGCGTGCACGGCGGTCTGTCATGAGCCCGGCAGGAAACGGTGTCGACTTGGCTGTGCCACGGTTCATCATCATGGGGAAGTGAACCGGTGCCGGAGCTGGAGCCCGCAGTCCTTGAGGTGGTCGGCACCGATGCTTGTGGCCTGGAGGGTCTGTCGCTCCCCTGGCGGCGTCGTCTGCGCCAGGTTGATCTGGTGGCCGCCCCCCAGCGCCTGCTGGATCCGCTGCGCTGCTGGTTGAACGGGACGGCTGGCGATGCGGATGGGCCGCGTCACAGTGCCCCGGACCACTCGCCCAACCCAGGATCCTGCCCTGATCTGATCCCCACCGACCGCCCTCAGGAGCTGCTGGATCACCTGCGCCCAGCGCTGGCCGAAGGGAAGCAGGTGGTGGTGCTGGCCAGCGGCGACCCCCTCTGGTTCGGGATCGGCCGGCTTCTGCTGCAGGCGTTTCCCGCCAGACAGCTGCGCTTCCATCCCGCCCCAACCTCCCTGCAGCTTGCCTTTGCCCGCATCGGACGGCCCTGGCAGGACGCCAGCTGGCTGAGTCTGCATGGCCGCGACCCCGAACCGCTGGCCGCCGAACTGCAGCGCCGCCCTGCAGCCCTGGCGGTGCTCTGCGATCCCGGGGCCGGTGGAGCGGACACGGTGCGGAGGATCCTCAGGGCCTCAGGCTTAGAGCTGGCCTACGACTGCTGGCTCTGTGAGCGGCTGGGCCATCCCCAGGAGCGGGTGCTGCGCCTGGCGCCTGATCTCCCCACCCCCGCGGATCTTGATCCCCTCCACCTGGTGCTGCTGCTGGCCGTTGCTCCCGCCGCCCCGGATCCGACCAGCCTGCCCCTGTTCGGCATCGACGACGGCCTTTGGCTCCAGCACCATGACCAACCAGGCCTGATGACCAAACGGGAGGTGCGAATCCAGCTCCTCGCCGATCTCGATCTTCCCGCTGAGGGGGTGCTCTGGGATCTCGGCGCCGGTGTGGGATCGGTGGGCCTGGAGGCTCTACGCCTGCGGCCGGGGTTGCGACTCTGGGCGGTGGAGCGCCGGGCGGGAGCGGCGGCGCTGCTGGCGGCCAACGCGGCCCGCCTGGCGGTGGAGCCCGCCGGTCTGATCGAGGCCGCCGCTCCCGCTGCCCTGGCCCAGCTTCCGGATCCTGATCGGGTGCTGATCGGGGGTGGTGGCCGGGATCGCCGTGCCGTGCTGGAGGCGGTGCTGCAGCGGCTCCGGCCGACCGGGGTCGTTGTGGTGCCCTTGGCCACCGTGGAGGCCTTGGGCGAGCTGCGGCCGCTGCTGGAGGCCGCAGGCCATCAGGTGGCGATCCGGCAGCATCAGGTGTGGCGCGGTGCTCCCCTGGGGGACGGCACGCGCCTGGCCCCCCTCAATCCGGTGCTGGTGCTGTCGGGCCGAAGGACCTGAGCAGCTCCACCCGCAGGGGGGAGCCCACCGCCAGGCCGAGGTTGGCGGCCTGGCCGGCGGCCAGTTCCAGCACCCCATCCACCGGCTCATCCGGCCCGTAGCTGGGGCAGGGCAGGCGCATGCAGGGGGCCGCGGCGGCTTCGATGGCGATCACGCGACTGTTGCGCACGAACACCATGTCGAGCGGCTCGGGGGTGCGGTGCATCCAGAACCGGGCCACCTGGGCGGGGCGGTAGGCAAACCACATACCCCGGCCCGCCGGGAGCGGCGGTCGCAACTGAAGGCCGAGGGTGTACTGGTGCCAGGTGCGCGGCACCTCGAGCGCCACGCAGGGTCCAGGCGTTGCTGACGCTGCCAACGCTCCGCTAGGCGCCAGGACTCCGCCGGCAGCTGATGCCCCGCCCCCGGCTGGATCCTGCGCTCCAGCCGGTTTGGCGCCGGCAGGACACCAGCGGGCTTCGATCGGCAGGTGCTGGGGTGGCCCGCCGGGTTCATCCCCGAGGGCGGCAGGTCCCGGAACCCCTAGAGCCGAAATCACCAGAACAACGACCAGGCCACGACTGGCCAACGGTCGCATCACACCGTGCCATGGCGATCCGACCGGATGGGGTCTGTTCATCAAGGTCTTCGGGGTCATCGCTCCTCCACGCCACCGTTCAGGATCCCTCCAGTGTTCATGGCCGCTCCCCCCCATCGATCGCCTGCCGGCCCGGCACCCGCTCCCCGAGGCAGTAGCCCTGGCCCCGCACGGTGTGGATCAGGCGCCGTTCCCCACCGTCTTCCAGTTTCTGGCGGAGATAACGCACGTAGACCTCGATCACGTTGCTCGCCGCCGCCGTTTCGCCCTGCCAGATCTCGGCCAGGATGCGTTCGCGGCTCACCACTTGGCCTCGCTCCCGCACCAGCAGCAGCAACAGTTCGAATTCCCGCACCGTGAGGGTCACGGCGCGGTTGCCTCGCTGCACCCGCCGGGTGGCGGGAGTCACCACCAGATCGGCCCATTGGATCAGTTCGGTGATCGGGTCCGCCGCGGGGATCGGGCTGCGTTGGAGTGCCAGATGGAGCCTCAGCCGGGTGAGCAGGTCACTGGCTCCCACGGAGGTGAGCCAGTAGTCGTCGGCGCCACTGGCCAGGCAGCGCATCCGGCCTTCCACCGTGTCGTTCGGGATGCCCAGCAGCAGGAAGGCCCCGCTGAATCGTTGCCTCAACCCGGCAATCGCTCCTGCCTGGTCAGGGGCCACGATCACCGCCTGGGGGGGTGGGCCTGAGTCCACGGTTAGGGCTTCCAGCAGCACGGGCCGATGACCCGAGAGTTCCAACCGGGGCGCCAGGGCTTCCGCATCGCCCCCGACCAGGAGCACTGTGGATCCTCTCTCCGGTGGTAAGGATCGTCCCCTCCCTGCTGCACGGGTGGATGTCATGCAGCACACATCCGTACAGCCCAGGGGCGGGTGGCGCCTTCCCTTCCTGCGCCCTGGAAGCTTGAGGTGCTCAAGGGGAATCCTCGCGGGATCCCTGCCCATTGCCCGGCTTGGCCACATGGGGCAGCCCCCAGCCCAGCTTGTTGCGCAGCACCTGGAAAAACTCGTGGTCGGCCAGCCGCACGAAGCGCACCGGGTGCTCGCTGCGCCGCACCAGCACCCGGTCTTCCGGCCACACATAGCAGCCGGCGCTGCCATCCACCACCATCATCAGCCGCTCGGGCGTGGCCGGAAACACCGTGACCGGCTCCCGATCGCTGAACACCAGGGCCCGCGACGCCAAGGAGTGGGCCGCGATCGGCGTGAGTTGCAGCACCGGGCAGTCGGGCGTGATCACCGGACCGCCGGCGCTCAGCGCATAAGCAGTGGAGCCTGTGGGGCTGGACAGAATCACCCCGTCAGCGGCGATGTCCACCGGGGCATGGCGGCCGATCGCGATTTCGAAGTGGCACATGCTGGTGAGTGGCTCGCGGTGCAGGGCCATCTCGTTGAGGCAGAGCACCTCCCAGCGCCGCTGGTCGCCCCGCATCACGCTCACCACCAGCATGGAGCGCTCCTCCACGGTCCATTCGCCCGCGATCACCTGGTCGAGCACACCGTCGAGGTCCTTCAGGTAGGCCTCCGCCAGGAAGCCCAGGTGGCCGGTGTTGATCGTGAGGATCGGCACGCCGATCGGTGCCGTCTGGCGGGCGGCCGATAGCACGGTGCCATCGCCTCCCAGCACCAGGGCCAGCGGCATGGACGCATCGAAGCTGGGCGGAACGCAGGCGGTGTACCCCTTGGCCCGCAGGTGCTGATCGGGATTGGCGAAGCCCACCACCCCACCGGCGCTGCTGACCCGCACCACCTCAAGCCCTGCCGCTTCTAGCCGGGCTTCGATGGCGGCGGCGGTGGACAGGGCCAGGGCCTTGCCGTCGTTGACGATCAGGCCGACGCGGGACACCGATCCAGATCGGGAGGTCCCCATGAGTGTATGGGCCCGCTCAGAACTGCTCCAAGAAACGCAGATCACTGGTGTAGAGCCGCCGGATGTCGTCGATGCCGTGGCGCACCATGCAGAAGCGCTCCACCCCCAGTCCGGCGGCGAATCCACTCCAACGCTCTGGATCGATCCCAAGACCCTCCAGCACGGCCGGATCCACCATGCCGCAGCCCATCACCTCAAGCCAGCGGCCCCGCCACTGCACATCCACCTCGGCGGACGGTTCGGTGAAGGGAAAATAACTGGCCCGGAAACGCACCGGCAGATCGCCGAAGAAGCGTTGCAGGAAGGTGGTCACCGTGCCGCGCAGATGGCTGAAATCAAGGCCTTCATCCAGCGCCAGCACCTCCACCTGGTGGAACACCGGCGAGTGGGTGGCATCCACCGCATCGCGCCGGTACACCCGGCCGGGGGCCACGATCCGCACCGGCGGCGGATTGGCCTCCAGGTGCCGGATCTGAACTGGCGAGGTGTGGGTGCGTAGCAGCCGTTCACCACCGTCGGCTCCGGGAGCCAGATAGAAGGTGTCCTGCATGTCCCGGGCTGGGTGGTGGGGCGGGATGTTGAGGGCGGTGAAGTTGTAGTGGTCGCTCTCCACTTCGGGCCCTTCGGCCACCCGGTAGCCCAGGCCCGCGAAGATGTCGAGGATCTCCTCCACCGTGGATTGGAGCGGATGGCGGTGCCCCGGCGGCACATAGCGGCAGGGGGCGGTCACATCGAGTCGCTCCTGGGCCAGGCGGTCGGCCAGGGCAGAAGACTTCAGGTGGTGCAGCCGCTCCCCCAGCAGGCTCTGCACCTGTTCCTTGAGCAGGTTGGCCCGCTGGCCCACTAGGGGGCGTTCCTCGCCGGGAAGGCGCCCCATGGCGCCCAGCACTCCGGAGAGTCGGCCCTTCTTGCCGAGCAGGTCCACCCGCAGTTGCTCGAGCTCGGCCGGGTCCGCGGCGGCAGCAATCGCGGCGGCCGCTTCCGCTTCCAGGGCCTGAAGCTGGTCGGTGAGCTGCTGGAGGGTGATCGTGGCGCTCACGGTGGTGGCTGCGGGACAGGGCGAAGCGCGACTGTAGGCAGTGCCCCGCTGCCGATCCCTTGGCGAGCGGAGCTGTACGCAGGGGGTGCCTGCGGGGTGGCGGCGCGCGGGGAGGTGGGCCGCCGCCCCGCCGCTGCCGGCAGTGGCACCCCCGAAGGCGGTGACCGGGTGGGTGAGGAGTGCGCAGCCCACGACGCAGCAACCGGAGCTGGGTGCCGGAGGTGCGTTTGGGCGATGCGGAACCCGGGCGGATGCACTCCTGGGTACATGGCCGTCAAGAGGGGCCGTGGCAGCCTGGCTGCCAGCGCTCCACCCCCCATGGCCCCCCTCCGGATCCTGATCAGCAACGACGACGGGGTCTTCGCCGCCGGCATCCAGGCCCTGGCGGCTGAGGCCGCCGGTCGTGGTCATCAGGTCACCGTGGTTTGCCCTGACCAGGAACGCTCCGCCACCGGCCACGGCCTCACCCTTCAGACCCCCCTGCGGGCCGAACGGGCCGACCAGCTCTTCGCCCCGGGTGTGACGGCCTGGGCCTGCAGCGGCACCCCGTCCGACTGCGTGAAGCTGGGCCTGTTCCGCCTGCTGGAGGAGCCGCCCCAGCTGGTGCTCTCCGGCATCAACCACGGACCGAATCTCGGCACGGATGTGCTCTATTCCGGCACAGTGAGTGCTGCCATGGAGGGCACGATCGAGGGCTATCCCGCCCTTGCGGTGAGCTGCGCCGACTTCAAATGGCGCCAGTTCGCCCCCGCCGCCCGTCTCGCCCTCGACGTGGCCGAAGGCATGGTGGCGGCCGGTTGGGGCGAGGGCATGCTGCTCAACCTGAATGTGCCGCCCCTGCCGGCCGAGGCCATCGGTCCGCTGCGCTGGTGCCGCACCGCCGTGCGCCGCTACACCGATCAGTTCGACCGGCGGGAGGATCCCCGCGGCCGCACCTACTACTGGCTGGCCGGCGAGGTGGTGGACGACCTGGAGGCCGCTGTCGCGGGTCCCGTCGACTGGCCCACCGATGTGGCCTGGATCGCCGCTGGGGGCGCCTCGCTCACGCCGCTGCAGCCCGAGCTGTTCTGGCGGGGCTCCACCAGCGACCTGCCCGACCCGGCCCGTCTGGGCCAGGGTGTGGCGCTCGGCTGAGCATCCCGGCTGGCGCTGCGGCTCACGGCTCAGTCCCCTCCCCGAGCTCCATGGCTGAGGCCGTTGCGGAGCGTCCGCTCCCTTCAACCTTGCAGAGGGTGTTCGGTAGCCGCCAGCCTCAGAATCTGCGCCTGTTCCCGAGCATGTCGCAGGGAGGGGACCTTGGGGCCGGAGGACGCTCCAGACAGGTTCACCGGCAGCTCCGGATCACCGGCAGCTCCTCAGCAGTGCTAGGTCGGCCCCCCGCCACGCCCCTCACCCCCTGCGGTAGATCCGCTGCAGCATCCACAGGGTGAACCCCATGCCGATCAAGTGCGCGAAGAGCACCTGGGTGTTGCTCAGCACCGAGAGCATCTCAATTGAGGTGATCGGGAAGGTGCTGATCGGCCCTTGACTCCCCTGATAGGCCATCGGGCCGAACAGCCCCGGAGCCTGCATTGAGGCCTGCAGGAACAGGCTCCCGGCCAGGGCCTGGTATCCCACGGCGGCAACCGTGAGGCCGGCCATGTCCACCAGGAGCCCTCGCTTGATCAGCCGGGTGGTCTCGCCTCGGCTGGGGCGCACCGGACTGGCCAGGGCCCGGCCGCAGCGGATCACCTGCCAGCACTGCCAGAGGCTCCAGGCGAGCAGCAGAAAGGAGAGTGTGGTGAAGGAAAGCCCGGGGCCCAGTCCCACGGCCCGCTGGGCATTAGCGGCCACCCGGGCCCCGATGTTGTTGAACAGCAGCACCCCAACCACTACCACCGCCAGGGCCAGTTGGGTCCAGAAGCGCACCCATCCGACATTGCGGAGGGCGGCGGAGATGCGTTGCAGATCCACTGGATCGGCCATGGGTCGTGCTGCCCGGCAGGCTTCCAAACTTGCCATGGGAGGATCGCCGCGGCGAGCGCCTGGCCCTGATTCCCCTGTCGATCCCGCTCCACACCCCCGACCAGGCCCTGAGCCCCACCGCCATTGCCCTGGGCAGCTTCGATGGTCTGCACCGGGGCCATCGCCGGGTGATTGCCGCCGTCACGGCGCCCTCCCCCACCCCTGGGGCCGGCTATTCGCAGAGCAGGCTGAGCAGCGATGCTGCCCCGGTTCCCACGGTGGTGAGCTTCTGGCCCCATCCCCGCGAGGTGCTGCATGGCGAAACGCGCCTGCGCCTCGACCTCCCGGAAGAGAAGCTCGAGCTCCTGGACCCCCTTGGCATCCGCCAGCTGGTGTTGGTGCCCTTCACCCTGTCTTTGGCGTCCCTTTCCCCCCGGGCTTTTGTGGAGGAGGTGCTGGCCGGGCAGCTCCGGGCCCGCCGGGTGGCGGTGGGTGAGAACTTCCGCTTCGGGGTCGGACGTTCCGGCGATGCGGCTGATCTTGCGCGGATCGGCGCAAGCTGTGGCATGGAGGTCGCTGTGGTCCCGATGCTCTGGGATGGTCCTGAGCGGATGAGCAGCAGCCGCATCCGTCGGGCCCTTGCCGCCGCTGATCTGGTGGAGGCCGAACGGCTGCTCGAGCGGCCCTATCGCTTCCGGGGAGGGGTGGTTCGCGGGCGCGGGCTGGGGCGCGGCCTCGGCTGGCCCACGGCCAATCTTCAGGTGGATGGCCGCAAATTTCTGCCCCGTGAGGGGGTTTATGCCGTTCTGGCCTGGCGGACTGACACCTCCGGCGCAGCGATGCCAGCTGTGATGAATCTGGGCCCCCAGCCCACCGTGGACCCTCTCGCCCCTTCGGCCGTGGAGGTGCATCTTCTGGATCGGGAGATCGACCTGGTCGGAGAGCAGCTGATCATTCAGCCCGTGCGCTACCTGCGCGCCCAACAGCGTTTTGCCGGGCTCGAGGCGCTCGCGGCACGGATCGCGTCGGACGCTCGGGAAGCCGCGGCGGTCCTTGACGTTCGCCCATGTTGAGCCGATGCGCTCTGATCCAAAAAACACATTGATCAGCACGCCACGGCAAGAATCCGCAGGGTTCAGACCAGCTCCTCACACCGGGCGGTGCCCTGAACGTCTTCACAGGCCCGTCGCGCAGCGAAACATCCCTGCCGCGAAGGTTCGAAATGACAGGGATCGTGCTGGTCCCGCCCGCAATCGAACCTGACTTCACCTGTCTCCAACCGTTCTGCCTGGCTGTGCCTGAGCGAGCTTGATCCCACGGTTTTCCGGCCGCAGCCCATCCGGCCGCAGCCCATCCGGCCGCAGCCCATCCGGCCGCAGCCCATCCGGCTGGAGCGCGGAAACCGCACCGATCGCATCGTCGAGATCAGCACTCCATCACCCTGCCGCGTAGGCGTGGCGTAGCCCCCAGCTGATGAACAGGGCGATCAGCCCCAAGAGCAGAATGCTGGAGATCAGCACCAGCAGAGGATTGTCGTCACTGCCGCTGCCCGGATCGTTGACCATGGGGATCCCTGGGGGTGACTCAGCCTAGAGATCGCCCCACCCCCCTTTCCCGACTGCCACGTGCCGATTCCCCTGCCGACCCCTGAACCCGCCCCGATTCCCGGCGATGCTGACGCGGGTCTGACGGTTGGGACGGTTGAAGGTGTCTTCGATTCGCCCCTGGCCTCTCAACCCGTGGAGCGTCTGCTAGACGCCAATCTCGATCGGGCCCGAGAAGGTCTGCGGGTTCTTGAAGAGTGGGCCCGTTTCGGGCTGGATCGTCCCGATCTGGTGGCTCGCAGTAAAGACCTGCGCCAACGGCTGGGGCTGCTCCACCGCGACGCCTATAAACGGGCCCGCCACACCGCCACCGATTCCGCCGCCGGTCTCTCCCATCCGGCCCAGTCAGCCCGCACCTCACCGGAGAAGATCGTGGCCGCCAATGCCGGCCGGGTGCAGGAGGCCCTGCGGGTGCTGGAGGAATTCGGGCGGGGCATCGATCCCCCCCTGGCCCAGGAAGCGGCCCACTGCCGCTATCGCCTCTACGACCTGGAGGTGGATCTGCTCCGCGCACACCGCGATGGCCATGCCCGCCGCGCGCTGCTGAGGGGTTGTTCTTTGTATCTGATCGTGGGCGCCGGCTCCGAGTCGGCCGTGGCTGGCGCCCTGGAGGCCGGGGTTCGGATCGTGCAATACCGCGCCAAGGCCGCCGACCCCCTCGACGATCGCCAGCGGCTCCTCGAAGCGCAGCAGCTGCGGCGGCTCTGCCACAGCCATGGAGCCTTGTTCCTGGTGAATGACCGGGTTGATCTGGCCTTGGCCGCGGAGGCCGATGGGGTTCACCTGGGTCAGGGCGATCTGCCCCTGCCGGTGGCGCGGCGCCTGCTCGGCCCGGATCGGCTGATCGGCTGCAGCACCCACGCCCCGGAACAGCTCCACCGCGCCGTGGCTGAGGGTTGCGACTACGTGGGGGTGGGTCCGGTTAACGCCACGCCTACCAAACCGGGCCGGGAGCCGGTCGGCCTGACCTATGTGGCGGCTGCGGCGGCCGAGTCCTCGGTTCCCTTCTTCGCGATCGGCGGCATCGACCTGGGCAATCTGGGCGCCGTGGTCGCTGCCGGCGCCCGCCGGGTGGCGGTGGTGCGGGCGATCTCGGCAGCTTCGGACCCGCGGGCGGCCAGTGCCGCCCTGCTGGATGCCCTGGCGTCGGTCCATGGCTGAGCTGATCACGCTGCGGGTCAACGGGGAGGCGCGCACGGCACCGGCAGGCCTCAGCCTGGACCTGGTCCTTGAGTGCCTCGGCTACCAGCCCCGGCTGGTGGTGGTCGAGTTCAACGGCACGATCCTGTCGCGTCAGCACTGGGCCTCCCAATCTGTGGTGGAATCCGATGTCCTGGAAGTGGTCACCATCGTGGGGGGCGGTTCCTAGATTCCGCTCATCCCTCGGCGCCATCCATGGCTCCACGTCCGTTGCCACCGTTCCTGCGCCCTGCCCTGCGGCGCCTGACCGGTCTTGTGCTTGTACCGGTGCTGATGGCCGCCTTGCTGGCTGCCGCACCGACCCCCGCCCACGCCGCCAGTGGTGGCCGCATCGGTGGGGGCAGTTTCCGTTCGGCCCCATCCGCTCCCCGCACCTATGGCGGTGGGGGTGGTGGCGGCTCCTATCGGGGTGGTTATCGCGGTGGCTATTACGGCGGCGGCGGTGGCTACTACGGCGGCGGTGGCTACTACGGCGGTGGTGGCTACTACGGCGGCGGCGGCTTCGGTGTGCCCTTTGTGGTGCCGATCTTCGGATTCGGTGGCGGACTCCTCGGCCTGCTGGTGCTGATGGCCGTGGTGGGTGTGCTGCTCAACGGCCTGCGCAGCGCCGGTGGGAGCCTCTCGGGTTCCGATTCCGCAGGCAGCCTCGGCGGTTCTGTGGATGGCCCGGTCTCGATCGCGGAGGTGCAGGTGGGGCTGCTGGCATCAGCCCGCGAGCTCCAGGCCGATCTGCGCCGCATGGCCGCCAATGCCGACACCTCCTCCAGCGCCGGCCTGCAGCGGGTGCTGCAGGAAACCAGCCTCTCGCTGCTCCGCAATCCCGAGCTCTGGGTCTACGCCAACGGCGAGGTGGGCCAAGTGCCTTTCGCGTCAGCCGAGGCCACCTTCAATCGCCTCTCGGTGCGGGAACGCAGCAAGCTGGAGCGCGAGATCACCACCAATGTGGGGGGATCGCGCACTGGCGGTTCCACGGTCCTGGCCGCTGGTGCCAGCGATGCCGCGAGCGACTACATCGCCGTGACCCTGCTGCTGGCCAGCCGCCGGCGCCTCAACCTCAAGGGAACCGACACCGCCGAAACCCTGCGCGAATCCCTGCAGCAGATGGCCTCGGTCGGTGCTGAGGATCTTCTCGCCCTCGAGGTGATCTGGCAGCCCGAGGGCGTGGGCGAGGTGCTCACAGCCGAGCAATTGCTCAGCGCCTATCCCGAGCTCCAGCATCTCTGATTCGCTCTGGGCGGAGCCAGACGAGCAGGGTCTCCTGCCAGGACTTTGCGCCTGTGGGTTCGAAGTGTGCTCGGAACTTGACCTGGAGGAAGGATCAGCCCCCGCCAGGCCCCATGGCCGAAGCCCGCAGGATGCGTAGGGCCGCCATCGCCGCTCCATAGCCGTTGTCGATGTTGACCACGGTGAGGCCTGGGGCGCAGCTGGCGAGCATGCCGTGCAGGGCGGCCTTGCCGCCGGCGCTCACTCCATAGCCCACCGACACAGGCACCCCGATCACCGGTTGGGGCAACAGGCCGGCCAGAACGGTGGGCAGGGCTCCTTCCATGCCGGCACAGGCGATCAGCAGCGGAGCCCGCCTGAGGCTGTCCAGCTGGCCGAGCAGACGGTGCAGCCCGGCCACACCCACATCCAGCACCAACTCGCTGTCAATCCCGTGGCAGGCCAGGGCCAGGCTGGCCTCGCTGGCCACGCTCAGGTCGCTGCTGCCCCCGGCCACGATCGCCACTGCCGCTCGTTCGGGATCCGCCGGGGGCAGTGGAGCCGAGCAAAGACAGCGGCCGTCCGGGTGATACAGCCAGGCCGTGGGCTCATGTCCCCGTGCTTCCAGCCCAGTGAGCACCGCTTCGGCCTTGGCGGGAACCACCCGCGTCACCAGGCCGACCTGGCCTGCCTGATGCAGACCCTCCAGGGCGGCCATGATCTGCCCGGCGCTTTTGTGCTCTCCCCAGATCGCTTCAACCATGCCCAGCCGGCTGCGGCGCTCCAGGTCAAGGCGGAGGTCGGGTCGGGGCTCGGTGGGGCCTGGGGGGGGGATCATGGCCGCTGCAGCAGGGCCACCGCATGGCAGGCGATGCCCTCCTCGCAGCCGGTGGCATCGAGACGCTCATTCGTGGTGGCCTTCACCCCCACCCGATCCGGCTCCACCCCCAGCCGAGCAGCGATGGCCGCCTGCATCGCCGCGATGTGGGGGCGCAGTTTCGGACGCTCCGCCACGACCACAGCATCCACGTTCACCACATCCCAGCCCCGCTCGCGGATCAGGCCCATCACCCGCTCCAGCAGCTCCAGGCTGTCGGCCCCTTTCCAGCGGGGATCCTCGGGGGGGAAGTAGCGACCGATATCGCCGAGGCCCAGGGCTCCTAGCAGGGCATCCATCAGGGCGTGCACCAGCACGTCGGCATCGCTGTGGCCATCAAGGCCCAAGCCGGCTGGATGCTCCAGCCGCTGCCCCCCCAGGATCAGGGGCCGACCGCTCACCAGGCGGTGGATGTCATAGCCGTTGCCGATACGCAGCTGCATGCCGGTTTCGCGGGGGTCGTCCGATCGTGGATCAATCTTCCAGGCTGGACTCTCCGCCGCCGCTGCACGGCTGCCAGCGGCGGCCGGCGAGTCCTGCTGCTCTAGCCAGAGGTTGTATAGGTCCGGCCGCCGCTGGCGGGTGCGTTCCTGTTGCTGCTCGAATCGCCAGCGGGCAATCGCGCCGTGGTCGCCGCCTCGCAGGATGGCTGGCACCTCCATGCCGCGGAACTCAGCAGGGCGCGTGTAGTGGGGGTGCTCCAGCAGCAGGCTGCTGTGGCTCTCCTCCTCCAGGGAGGCGGCCGTGCCCACCGTGCCCGGCAAGAGTCGCACCACCCCGTTGATGATCGTGGCGGCGGGCAGCTCGCCACCGGTGAGCACGAAATCGCCGATCGACACCTCCTCGTCGGCCAGGCTGCGGATCCGCTCGTCGAAGCCCTCGTAGTGGCCGCAGAGCAACACCAGCTGCTCGTAGCCGCCGGCCCAGCGCTGCAGATCCGACTGGTGCAGCGGCCGGCCCTGGGGGCTCATCAGCAGCACCCGGCGGCGGCCCTGGCATGGAATGGCCTCGAAGGATGCAAACACCGGCTCGGGCTTGAGCACCATGCCCGCTCCACCGCCGTAGGGATCATCGTCCACCTTGCGGTAGCGGTCCGTGGCGTGGTCACGGGGATTGTGGAGGTGGAGCGCGGCGATGCCGGCCGTGAAGGCCCGCCCGATCACCCCGAGGCCGAGCAGGGGGGCGAAGGCCTCGGGGGCCAGGCTCACGACATCCAGACGCATCACGACGCGGGGCGGCTGACGCGGCGGATCTCGGAGCTGAAGCTGGCCCGGGCTGGGCTGCCGTCGCAGGAGCGTTCCACACTGCTGCGCAGGCGCAGGTTCGGCTTTGTGAACCAGATCCGCTCGCGCACCACGGAGTGGGTCCCGGCCTGGGTGAGCTCCAGGCTGCCGTCGCTCCAAAGCTCCCAGGTGCCCTGGCTGAGGGCGTTGCCGGCCTGATCCCGGCGTTCAAAAGCTCCCCCGGCCTGGAAATGCAAGTGCTGCGGTGGTCCCGTTCGGCTATCGAGCGCCGGCGGCGTCACCTGCAACGCCCCAGGCTCGCCTGGATCCCCCGGCTCCAGATAGGCCACCAGCAGGGCGCCGCGGGCGCTGTCGTGCCAGTGTTCCTGGGTCTGGGCAGCCGTTGGGCCCGGATCGTCGCCGTCGAAGGGCCCCTGAATGGCCTGACCCGCCGATGGCTCAAGCCCGGCCCTGGCAGGAGGAGCTGGGTTGGCGATGTGATCCCCCCCGGTGTCCTGAAGCTCGAAGCGGCTGCGCACCGTGAGCCACTCACCGTCACAGAGACGCAGAAAACTCGCCAAGTCGGAGGGGGGAAACTCGCTCAAGCTGATCACCCATGCACCGGTTCATTCTCTCAGCCGCCCCAGCTCAGCGCCGCTGACTCTGCTGCTTCGATGAAACCCGGGCTCGCCTCAATCCCCCGTGTAACCCAACTCGGCCAGGCGGGAGGCACTGCGGCGCCAGTGGGGCACCACCTTCACGAACAGTTCCAGGTAGACGGGGCCGTCGAACACCTTCTGCATCTGCAGCCGGGCGCCCTTTCCGATTTCCCGCAGCATGCTGCCGCCCTTGCCGATCAGGATCCCCTTCTGGCTGCTGCGTTCCACCACCACGGTGGCCAGCACCGCCGTGCGGGGCCCATCCTCCACGATCCGCTCCACCCTTACCGCCACCGAATGGGGCACCTCCTCCCGGGTGTGGTGCAGCACCTGCTCCCGGATCAGCTCGGCCAGGAGCAACTGCTCCGGCTGGTCGCTCACGGCGTCGGCCGGATAGAGGTGGGGCCCAGGGGGCAGGTCGGCCGCCAGGCTCCGCACCAGCTCGGCGGTGCCTTCCCCGGTGAGGGCACTCACCGGATGGAGCGGCCAGGTGAGGCCGGATTCACCTTCGCTGCTGGCCAGCAGCTCTCGGTAGGAGTCCGCCAGTTCCATCGCGCGGCCGGCTTCGACCAGATCGTGTTTGTTCAGGGCTAGGTGCACCGGCAGGTTGCCCTGGCGCAGCAGGTCCACGATGAAGGCGTCTCCCCGGCCTGCCGGCTGGCTGCCATCCACCAGCAACAGCACCACATCCACCTCGCCGATGGCCCCACGGGCGCTCTGCACTAGGCGCTGGCCCAGCAAGTGGTGGGGCTTGTGGATGCCGGGCGTGTCCAGCAGCACCAGCTGGGCAGTGGGCGTGGTGAGAATCGCCCTCAGCCGGTTGCGGGTGGTCTGGGCCACGGGGGAGGTGATCGCCACCTTTTCGCCCACAAGCCGGTTGAGCAGGGTGGATTTGCCCACATTGGGACGTCCGATCAGGGCCACGAAGCCGGATCGGAACCCATCGGGACTTGCCGGCAGGGCTTGGGGGATCTCCATCCACCAAGCCTGGCAGCCAGCCACCCTGTTCGGGGAATGGGGGCTTGGCCTGGGAGGCTCATCTCCATACGCTGGAGGTCACTGCCGGCGATGTCCCGTATGGATCCCGATTCCACCGCCACCACACCCGCCGCCACGCTCAGTTTCCCTGAGGCGATGGAACGGGCTTCCCTGTGGTTGGGCCTCTGGGAAGCCGGAGAGCTGAGTGATGAGGTCCTCGCTGATCAGGTTGGTGAGCTCGTCGCCAATCGTGACGGTGCCCGAGGCTTCTTCGTGGTGAGTCTTTCCACCGACTCACCCCTGATGGACCGCCTGCCTGAAGCGCTGGTGCTTGCCCTTCGGGCTGCCGGGGATGGGGTGGTGGACCTCACGGTCCGCAACCTGGCGATGTCCACGGCAATGGCTCTTCACCACCAGCGCAGCGGCGATCCTCAGCAGCAGGCCCGTTCTCAACGGGTGCGGGAGCGCACTACAGAGTTGCTCCGCCAGCTCCAGCCCGAATTGGTCAAGCCCCGCCTTGAAACCCTGCTGCAGGCCGCCGGGCAGGATACGGGCTCAGATCAGGCGTTTCTTGAACGCTGGGGCTATGACCACGAGCAGCGGAAAGCGATCGAAACGGCGGTTCTGGCCGTGGCGACCTGAGCTTGCCGTCAACGGCTAACCCAGGTCAGGGGATCTGCCAGGTCGGCGGATTCAGGATCACCGGTGGGTTGGGGAGCGTCCAGGCAGGCTCCAGGGACAGGGGCAGGGGTGGGGCGACCCAGGCCGGTGGCCCCTCATTTGTGGGGGGCATGGGCTTCCAGGTAGGTACGGGGAGCGCGATCAGGTTGACATGGGGCTGAAGCGGTTGCGCTTCGACGGCACCACAGCAAGCCATCGTTGCCGTCCCAAGCAACAATCCGATGACCAACCGGCCCAAAGACCAGGGACCAGTGATGGAAGAAACCGGTCCCATGGGTTCAGGGAAGGGCAGGAGTGGTCGCTTGGCTGGAAGGGGCAACGTCCGCGGGGGCTGGGGCTGGAGGGAGCGGTGGCGGTGGCGTCAGGACTGCTACCGGTGCCGACGGTGCAGCGGCAATTGGGGAGGGACTGGCTGCGGCCCTGGGTGTTGGGGAAGGGGCTGCCATCGGCGCGGCGATGGCCTGCTCACTGGCGCTGGCCGATGCCGTGCGAGTGTTCCGCGGACTGGTCGCTTGGTTTGGCTCGGTGGAGCCCGAAACCGCTCGGAAAGTAGGCGGGGTCAGAACCTGCGCTTCCGGGATGGGTTCCAGATGAACAACAGCCGCGGTCACTCCCGGAGCACCTGAAGGATTCTGGCGGGCTGACCAACGGCGGATTTCATCCACCACGGCAGGATTATCAGGTTTGGAGAGGATGTCGACGCTTCCGTCTGACTGAACCGCCAGGGGGACTGGCGTTGATTGCCGCACCCGCAATGAGGGAACGTGCACAACGCGGGCTGCCGTGATTTGAGGTTTCTCGTTACGGGTGGTAGAAAGATTGCGCAATGCTTTACGCATGGGCTCGCGCCACAGGCTCGGCAAGGGGGCTAAGGGGTCGGAGCTGCCAGACCAACGGGCACGCTCGGCCATGGCCAGCGGCGGCATGGTGGTGTTGAGATCATGCAATCCCAGGTTTCCACCAAGAAGTTCAGCTTTGTTGAAAGTCTGGCTCCAGGGGTTTTCGAATCGGATCGCGGCGGGCCGGCTACTTGCCAAGGCGGCCTGGGATCGTGCCGAGCTACTTGAGTTGGCGCTGCGTTGGGAGCCAGCCTGGCTTGCTGGATTGGTGCTGCGATCCTGGGAAGGAAGAACCTGATTGCCTGAAGTTTTGGGTGTGGCCATGGCCGACGATCCCCTTGCTGATTCAATCAAGCTTGCTGACAATCCATCCAGACCATTCACCCCATGGCTGGAGCTTCCGAGAAGGATTCCGGTGCTGGAAGGTGGACTGGCATGCCTACCCTGGCTTGCTGGAGCCTGGGAAGGATTCGTGTGAGCACTGGCGACAGTTGATGATGCGGCTTTGGCTGCAGCTGTCGCGATGTCCTGGGCTTCTCTAAGCTGAGCTTGCCAACGATCATGGAGATCAATCGCCAGAAGGGGAAGCCATATGGTTTGGCTCAACAAGGCCCAGGCAATGGCATTGTTGGGAAACTGTTGGCGGGGTGGCATGTACATGGATGATGAGGGGAGAGGTGAAGGCGGAGTGTCGCAATAGTGTTGGAGTGGAATCTCCTCGGAATGTCAGCGATTATTATTGTTCCATCTGTAATAGGACCATGTGTTGTAGAGATTGGCGGCATTGCTGGCTGCGCCGATAGGAACGGCAATGTCGCTAAAGGCATCCAGGACTTTTCCATAGACGCTGCTTCTTACAATAACTGTATCGCCATTGCGAAGCGGTGGATTCTTCAAGGAAAGATCACTTGTGTCTTTGTAGCTAAATGTTTGGCGAATCGCTTTGCCGTCGCGGCCGAAGCGCACAAGTTCTACGTTATTGGTGTTGGCTCTCCAGCGCACGGGGCCACCGGCCCTGAAGATGGCTTCCACCAACGGGGTGTTGGCTGGGAGACTTAAAGAACCAGGGCTTTTGACTTCGCCAATCACGGTGACGCTGATTGAACTTGGGGCGAGGTTTGAGGAACCTATTTCGCGAATTTGCGATGGAAGAACTTCTGTTGTGCGTGTCACAATGATTGTATCCCCATCAAAGAGAATGGGGTTTTGAAGCTGGTTTCCTTGAAGAAGAACTTGACTGATGTCAAGGGTTGTTTGTTTCTGGTTACCGTCCAGGCCGGCTTGGCGACGCAGAACAACTTTACGGATATCAGAATTAAGCGTGATGCCGCCTGCCTGTTGGATCGCCGAAATCGGTGTTGAGAACGCGGGCAACGGGTAAAGACCAGGTTTTTCAACCTCACCAATGATGGAAACCTTCACCGGTCGGGGACTGGTCAGCGTGAGAAATAGTTGAGGACGCTTGAGTTGCTTGCTGTAGAGACTGGTCAGCCAGCGTGTGGCTTGTCCGATGGTGAGACCGGTGAGTTGAACTGATCCAAGTAGAGGTAAACTGCTGGTGCCGTCCGGCAGGATGTTGAGACTTCCTCCCACTTCCTTGGCTGCAGGATCCAGGAAAGTGAGTTGTAAAACGTCTCCAGGTCCGAGAACATAAAGGTCAGCATAAACCTCATTCAAGCTGAGCCGTTGTCCCGAACCAAGGGGAGCAGAAGCTGGGAACTGAGGCGACGGAAGGCTGCGGGGCTCCTGGGCGGCACCTGGTACAGCCCGAGCGACCCGGCCCAGCGGGTAGACGATTAACAAACCGACCACCAAGCTGGTTCGCAAAGAGTAAGTCAGAGTCACACGTGAGAAAGCCATTGGGAGATATCGCGCTGCAGAGCGCAGCGGATTAGGGCTTTTGTCAGAAGCGGGCCGGGTGCAGAGGCTCCATTGGGAAAACTGTATGGGCACACGCAATTAGAACCGCATTTTCACTCTACTGGATTTCTGGTGATGCGCCCAGCGGCGTAAGGCAGAACATCAGGGGACATGACGCTGCTGCGTCTTGGGCAGAAGGCCGTAAGATGACTTACTACCTAGGGAACGCGCCGTGACCATGACGGGAGCATCACAGCAACCGGCTCCTGGCGGCAGCCAGTTAGGAGCCGATGCCTTGATGGGTGCTGCTTCGGTCCCCCGGTTACCTGCCTATGAGCCCGGCCTAGGGGCATCCCCGTTTGGCACTGGGCCGGAGTCCTCGGATGGCGGGGGGATCAAGGGCCTGATCAGGACGATTAAACGGCGGCAAGGGATCTTTTTACTGACATTCGGGGTGGTCACCGGTGCTCTCGCAATAAACACCCTCAGGCAAAGAGTTTTTTCTCCAGTTTATGAAGGCGGTTTTCAGATTCAGATCAGCAATCCTTTTGAGTTGGCAGTTTCTGGTCCTGGCGAAAACAAGCTCGAGACTATCGCTCGACAAGCCCCTAAAAGCGATGTTCCCAGTCTCATTGTTTTAATGCGCAGTCCTTTGCTGGTCAAGCCGGTTGCTGACCGCATGGGTGTGTCGATGCATGAACTCATCGATAATCTCTCTGTTTCTTCTGCCAGTAATGTTGAGCAAGTCCTGAATGTAAATCTTCGCTGGAGAGATCCAAACAAAGGACGTTTGATTCTCAATGAGCTTTCCAAGGATTATACCAAGTTCTCCCAAGCCCAACGTCAGTCGGCTCTTAACTCCGGTGTTGATTTTCTTGAGCAGCAAGCCCCAGCCTTGATTCGCAATGTCTCCACTCTTGAATCGCAATTAAAAGATTTTAGGCAAAAATACAATATCCTTGATCCATCAGGCATGGCGGTAAATATTATGAATAACAGGGACCTTTTGGTTTCTAAATTGATGGGATTGCAGGTGGAGCAAACCGAACTACAAAGTAAGCTTGCGTCTGCCCAATCAGGTCGTTTGAATTGGAATCCCAGTGGAGCCCCAACAGCCGTTGAACAGCTGGGACGACAAGGATTGGCTATTCCTGGACGAACGGCGGTTAAGGGTAGTGAAGCCGGCACAACAACCCCTAACGATACACTTTACAAATATGAGCAAGATCTTGCCAACGCCAGAGCAGTTTATAAGGACGATTCACCAGTTGTTCAATCAATCTTAGCACAAAGAGATTCCATCTTGCCAGTTGTGCGTAAGCAGGCAACGGATGCGATTAGGGCGCAACTTCTTTCTAATGAATCTCAGCAAGACGAAATTAATCGACAAATTCTCTTGCTTAATGAGAATTTCCGGGCCAGTCCCACTTTAATGAAGCAATACGAGCAGCTTTCCTCCAATCTGAACACTGCACGTCAAAACTATTCAAATTATCTAACTGCCCGTGATAATTATCGCCTTCAGAGAGCACGTGCAACTTCACCATGGCAAATCATTGCACCTGCTGAATTCGACGATATTCCTGTCGAGCCGAATCTCAGAAGCAATTTGCTGCGAGCGTTGATTTTGGGCTTGGTTTCAGGTATTGGTGCTGCCATACTTAGGGAGCGTACCGATAATGTTTTCCATACTCCAATGGAGGCAGAAAAAGAGCTACAACTCCCAGTGCTTGGTTTGATTCCCTATCTTCCTTTGGAACCTGGAGTTGAGATTTCAACCAGTATTGCTAAAATGAGTGCCAGTGAGCGCTTTGCCATCAAGGAATCTCTACGCAGCCTTTTCACAACATTCCGCCTGCTGCGGGCAGACCGCAATATTCGCCTTGTCGGTGTAACGTCATCCACACAGGGTGAGGGTAAATCGACTGCAGTGACTATCTTTGCTCGAACTCTCGCCGATCTTGGCTTGAAAGTTCTTGTAATTGATGCAGACATGCGACTGCCCATGCAAACGCGTTATCTCGGCCTAGCACAAGGCGAAGGTTTATCCTCAATGCTTACAGACCCTAGTATTGATATTAAAACTTTGATAAAACCTATTCAGGATAATCTTGATATCATTCCAGCCGGACCCAAGCCACCAGATCCAGCCAAGCTTCTGAATTCTGGCCGTGCTCAAGAAGTCATAAATGAAATCAGAGCTCTGCCTGAATATGACATTGTTCTGTTTGATGCCCCCCCCTGTTTGATGCTTTCAGATCCAATTCTGCTAGGCGAAAAATTAGACGGGATCCTCTTCCTTGTTGGTCTTGGCAAGGTCAGTCGTGAATTGGCTCCACAAGCATGTCGCCGGATCAAAGCCACCGGAGTTGATGTACTTGGTTTAATCTGCAACCAGGTCAATTTCCCAAGTCGCCTTAATGACTACGGCTATGAATACGGATATTATTATCATTATGCGTATGCAAATGCTAGTGGCTATTCTTCTTCGACTTATGGAGAAGGTTTAGGCAAGTATGCAAAAGGCGTTGGTAACTATGTGCGTCGATATCGTGATTCATATCTCACCGATCGCTACATAAAGGATGGCAGTAGTGCTGCCATCCAGCGCTATCACCAAGAAGGTGTGTCAAGAGAAATTCGTAACGGTAATAATGGGAGCAACAACGGAAATGGAGTGCAGCCTAACAGCATTGAATCATCTTCTGAGTCAGGAGATTCTAAAAGCTGATGATTGGTTTGGCTAACTTCAGCCAGATTTATTTCGTCTTCAAGATGGTGGGTTTTAGGGTTATGTTGCTAAGGATTGTTTTTGATCAATTCGTCGAGGATGGAGAGATCATTGAACAATGGAGAGGCGGAAGGATGGCACAATCTTATTAATTGTAAAGCTTGAAGTACGTCTACATGTTCGCTCCTGGCAATGATTCCAACTGCAACCAGGGCAGAACGTTCGCGACCTGCAAAACAGTGAATGTAGGTTGCTGGTTGGTTCTCAATCAGATGTTGTGCCGATATGAGTGCTTTTTCTAATCGATTAATGTTCATTGGTTCTTGCTGCCGATGGTCTGGCAACCCAACAGACTCTTGTCGCCAGGTTGGCGGTGGCGCAGTGAACACTTCTTCTTCTTTATAGCAACAACTAAAGCGACTGCGAAAGCCTGCATTTTCTAGTTGTCGCCAATGGGCTTCCGATCTAGGCATTGGACCTATAGCAAACTTTCCGTTCTGTATCCAGCTGTAGATGATTGGACGGCTATCCGGTGATGATTGTTGATCCTTCTTGAGGATTTTGTTTCCCAGTAAGCGGTTGATGATTCCCATCTGTTGATTTGGCTAAGCGCTCATTGATAGATCTAATTAACTTCTGGAAAGTTGTTCATGGATTTCTGGAGTGACTGTAGTAGCTTGATCCAGCGTACTTCATCAAGCAATCCACTCCCATCATTGCTTCGAATGCTAATAAGCATGCATTCATAGTGACGGTTTCTTGAAAATCCAAGAAGAGATCTTAGTTGCGATGAACCTGCTTGTTTCTGATCAAGTAAAGCTGAAAGTTGATCTCGAGTAACTCCAAACCCCGCTGGATAACTAAAACCTTTGACAAGGCAGGTTTGTCTGGCTTGCTTGCCAGAGATAAAGCCTTCACTCGAAAAAGGTGATGCAAGATGGACAGTGCGTTTGATTAGTTTAAGTTCAGGATTGTTACGGCCTAAAAAAGCTATCTGAAAATTAAATCGTTCCTTGGCGGTACCCCGCATAACTCTTAGCTCATAGCCCTTGTCAATAGTAAATCCTAGCACTTCTGATGTTGCGAGTTCAGTGCTACGGGTTGAAGGCATGGTATTTAGTTGGACCGCTTTAAAACCAGCTCCTCTCAAGCCATTAATCAATGGATTGTTATTCAATGCATGCACACGTGGCCAAACAGGCCACACCATTGCCTTCACGGCTGCAAGACAGGCAACTGTGGCTAACGCTGCGAGAATCGGCCGCATGATTGCGGGTTGGCTTAGTGGCATAGATTTAATCATGGCAGATTGTCGGTTTGTTGATTGGTAAGCAATGGAGGCAGTTCTCGATCAAGCAATTTCATGAATAGTATGCCTAACGCAAATACGGCAAGGCCTGAGAATGTCAATGACCCAAGGTCGTCATGAAAAAATCTGAATAGATTACTACCTTTTCCGCTGCCATTGGCTACGCAAAGCGCTAATATTGCGATCCTTATTGTGTTGCTTGCTATTCCTATTAAAGGGGCGGAGCAAAAGATGATGACTCTGCTTAATCTAGATCTAAGTGGAAAGGCAAGCTGAAAAATGATGGCTATGCAGATAACCTGTGCAATGGTGTCAACCCCATTGCAAGCAGGTAAAACTTCGACACCACCTGTCGGTAGCAATACAGATCGGTCTCTGACAATATTATCAAATCCAAGAATGCCAAGCCAAAAGCTAGCCATATGAGCTGTTAGTACACTCAGTTGATAGTCTGGTAGGACTTTCAGAATTAGATTGTATGCAGGCAGCATTAGGAGGCAAATGAGAGAGTCTCGAAAGCGCCAAATTCGTGGTATTGGTTCACAGAGTAATGCTAGTGACAAACCAGCAATCAGTGGAAGAATAAAAATAACTCCATCCCAATGCAGGATGACAGCATTTCTGGCCAGAGTCCAAATGACGAGAATGGATCCGATCAGCAGGCTCCAGGCTCCCGGTTTGGGACTCAGTTCTTCAAGTTGGTCTTCCATGCATATCAGCGCTCCGCCCCAGATGAGCGCAGCAAAAACGGTGGTGTGCTCATTCTGGCTGGATTGAAAAACGGCAAGATTCTGAGTAGCCATTGCTGCTGCGAGCAGAAGCCACAGGTTGCGAGGAGTCGCCGGTGGAATCTTCAGCTTGTCTGACCACTGATTTTGCCAAATCTTTCGGGGTGAATGTGCCATGGTGGTATTAGTTATCTGTTGAACGGTCTGATGATGTTACGCTAAGGATTTTGGGTTTATTTCTTTCTAGATCGATTTTTGATTTGTATTCCGGCACTAACGCGTACAGAGCGGCAAGAGTTTTTTCTTCGTCCCAATTGATTAGGGCCTCTTCGAGGTTTTGGATCAATGGCGATAGTTCTGATGTTTTTCGATTTGGCTCTTTTGCCTTGCGAATTAGGGGATGAGCGGTTGATTCGTCTCTGGCACTGATCAGTAATTCTTCATAGAGTTTTTCTCCTGGTCGAAGACCAGTGTAGTGGATGGCAATGTCGCCTCCGGGATTATTTTCATCCTTCAGTCTTAATCCTGATAACTCGATCATTTGGCGAGCCAGCTCAGCAATGCGGACAGGCTCGCCCATGTCGAGAAGGAACAGCTCCCCTCCCCTTGCCATTCCTGTTGCTTGCAAGACCAGTTGAACGGCCTCGGGAATGGTCATGAAGTAGCGCGTGATTGAAGGGTGTGTCACGGTGATCGGTCCACCCCTTGCAATTTGTTCGTGAAACAAGGGAATCACCGAACCCGAAGAACCAAGTACATTGCCAAAGCGCACCATGGCCATGATCGGAAGTTGCACATCTAATTCAGCTGCAGCAGCCTGAATCAGCAGTTCGCAGACGCGTTTGCTTGCGCCCATTGCATTGGTTGGTCTTACCGCCTTGTCAGTTGAAATCAAGGTAAGACGTTCGACAGGGGTAGCCATCGCAGCTGCGATCACTGCTTGCGTTGCTTTTAGATTGTTTGAAACACCAGCGCATAGATTTGATTCTACGAGGGGCACGTGTTTGTATGCTGCCGCATGGAAAATGGTTTGAACTCTATGAGAGCGGCAAATCTCGACAAGTCTGTTGTGATTACCACTGTCGCCAAGAATTGCTATTAGCTTAAGCTTGCCGTTGATTGATCTTAATTCCTTTTCGATTGTGTAGAGTGCATATTCATTTAGGTCAAGTAGCAGCAGTGATGAGGCTCCAAGTGCGATCACCTGCCTGCATAATTCGCTGCCGATTGATCCACCGGCGCCGGTCACGAGCACCACTTTGTCTCTGACGCTCGCTTGCAGCAGGGAAGGATCTGGCACACTCGGTTCCCTTCCGAGAAGATCTTCAATATGAACAGGCTGGATATCGCTGACAATTCTTTGCCCATTGGCCAGTTGAGATAGCGATGGTATGGACAGGACCTCAAGGCCCAAGCGTGTCAATTGATCGACTAGAAGTCTTTTCCTTTGCCTTGAAACGGAGGGTAGGGCGAGCAGAACTTTGGTGACATCATTTTGGTTGATGAGGGAGCTCAGGCGAAGTGGGCTGTAGATGCGCACATTCTGAAGGGTCCTGCCGTGGAGTTGATCGTCGTCATCGAGAAAGCCAATGACACGAAATCGCCCGTCGCTGCGCAGGGCATTGAGAAGATTCATGCCTGAATAGCCGGCGCCATAAATCAATGTGGCATTGGTTTCAGTAGGGCTAGTTCTTGTACGTTCATGGCGATCAAGTTGGGCAATTAATAAATCGCGCAGCATGATCCGACTTGCAATCGCTCCCCCGGATAGCAGCAGCCAGTAAAGAATCCAGAATGAGCGAGGTGGTTGACTGCCTCCCACTAGCGTGTTGGCCATCAGCAATGCCAACACCATGATCAGCGCTCTCGGTAGTAAGCCATACAACGAATGGCTTCCGGCATAGCGAGTCAGTCCGCGATACCAGCCTGTGAAGAGCAGGATCGGGATTCCAGTGCCCAGCGCCAACCAGGGTAGAAATCTGGTTGAGTGCATCGCGGCGGCCAAGGTTTCCCTTTCGTGAAGACGGAGCGCAAAAGCGCCATAAAACGCCGCAAGGATCAATGCCCCGTCAAAAACAACTAGATAGGCTCGCCTAACCAGCAACGAATTATTGATTATTTTGGTCATTTTATTGCTGTTTGCTTGAATATTTCGGGAGTCTTGGCCGCATTTCTCTAAAAATCCTTTCTTTGGTGATGTCGATGGGGCTTTCAAGGTTTCATCCTCGTGGCTCGTGGTGGTTTTGCGGAGCAGAACGACCTTATTTTTGCTGTTAATATGAAAACAATTCTAGCTTACGCTGGTCGCTTCGTCCTTCTTTTGGCTGCGTTGCTGCGATTCGCTCCATGGTTGCTTCCTGTTGGTGTGCCTTGAAGCAAGGGTGAGGTAAGGATGTTCGCTTTTCAAAACCCATGTCATTTCAGCCATCCCTCTGGACTTGATTGAACGGGACGGCTACGTTCCGTTCCCATTGATAGGCAAACATCAGCGCGACTGTCAGTGCGGAGACTTCGGCGGCCATGCCTAGCCATTGTCTCGCCACGGCCAGCAGTCCTGTGGCGAGGCCGTAGACCGCCGCCACCTTCGCGTGGCTCCAGCCGCCACGTTGCAGCCTCTGGAAAAGGTGCAGGCGATGGGCCTGGAAGACCGGCTGGCCTGCTACGAGTCGACGCAGCACGCAGACGAAGGCATCGGCAAGCAGCGGTGCGGCCACCATCAGCAGGGAGATCGCCTCCCATGGGCTCTTCTGTTGCAAGACCATTCCCGCAAACACAGCACCCAGCCAGGTGCTGCCCACATCTCCCATGAACACCTTCGCCGGACTCCAGTTCCAGCGCAGGAAGCCCAGCAGAGCTCCTGCCACCGGCCAGAGCCCTGCTGTTGCCATCAGAAGCAGGCTGCTGAGGGCAACCAATCCATCCAGGCCATCCATGAAGTTGAGGAAGTTGATCACCGCTGTCACCGCAATCACCACAATCGGCAGGGACCAAGCCGGCAACGGAACGCTGGCTATGCAGACCAGGCCGATGGCGGTGGCCACCTGTGCGGCGTAGCGCAGGACGGCTGGCAGGTCATACCGGTCATCCAGCATGCCCACGAGGGCCAAGGGTGTGCACATCAGGGGAATCCAGGCTGCCCAGCCGTCTCCCCACCAGGCGTTGATCAGGCTGCCCACCAGCACAAAGGCCACCCCTCCCCCCCGCGGGGTCGGCACCCGGTGCGAACTGCGGGCATTCGGCTGATCCAGCAGTCGTTGACGCAGGATCGGGATCAGCACGCTGAGCAGCAGGGCGCACAAGATGGCGGCCAGCCCTGCGACAGCCAGATGGCTGATCAGCCCTGTGGCATCGATCCAGGCTGCCGGCAAATTCATCGAACAGCCCGGGTGGCGATAGGACTGGAGCTGCCCCAGGCCAGGGGGGCCACCGGAAAGGCTTCCGCCTTGGTCCCTAGCAGGGTGTGAGCCGGCGTGAACGGGGCCAGGTCGGCTTCCATCCGCAGAACTGCATCAAAGGCCTTGGCTGAGAGGGGCAACAGGGGCGCGGCCAGCAGATGAAACAGGATGGTCGGCAAAGGCAGGATCGGACAGCGCGCGGCTGGATCCCTTGCATTCAGCTCCCGGGCCGCCTGCTGCAGTCGTCTGAGCATGGTTTCGTAGCTGATGCATTCATCACCGCCGAGGGCAAGGCGAGTCGGCTCGATCTCCGGTCTGTCCACCACGTGCAGCGCTGCCGCGGCCAGTTGGCGCGCGTGGATCGGTTGGCGGAGTCCTGTTTCGCTTGGGATCACCAGCAGGGGCAGACGCCGCATCATCGTGAGCAATCCGCTTAAATTCCGATCGCCATAGTCACCCGCCTGGCCATAGATGAGGGTGGGGCGCAGGATGTGGCAAGAGATCCCGACCTTCTCGCAGCTGGCTGCCAGGCTGTCCTCGGCATCCAGAAGCCGCTTCACCAGGTTGCGGTCTTGGCGGTTGGGGGCGAAACGCTTGGTGAGCACCGAGGAGGAAGAGCAGGCCACCACCGCGCTCAGGGCTGGTTGCCCATCTGAGGACTCCTCGCGGTTGAGCAGGGCCGAAACCAAGGGCGCCAGAGACCAAATCGGAGCAAAACTCACCAGGGTGGCCCCCACTGGAATCGCCTCTGATCGCGGCAGGGAGCATTCCCTGAGATCGATCGACAGAAAGCGATCTGCAGGCCATGCGTTGGGTCTGTTTCTCCCCGCCACCACCAGGTTCCGTTCACCGGTGAGATCCAGAAAGGCTGAACCACTGGCGGTGGTTGCCCCGAACAGCAGGATGGGCCGAGTGGAGGTCGTCATGGTTGAGCTCCCGTTGAGGCAAAGCGGCTGAGGATTTTCTGTCCGTAGCGCAGCAGAAACGGCACAGGCCAGAGGATGCCAAAGGCCCTTCGGTAGGCATGACGGACCTCCTGCAGGCGTCGGCGCGTCTGTTGGCCGCTCACGCCGCCATCCCCCATGTGCACCAGCTCCAGGTCAGTTCGGCTGACCTTCAGGTCCGGATGGGTGGAGAGCTGCAGGAAGTAGTCGAGGTCCGCTGAAAGCTGGAAGCCTTCGGCGTAGTGATTCAGCCTGGCCCTAGCCCCCGGGCCGATCAGGGTGGCCTGGTGGGGTGGGGTGGACCCCAGCAGCAGGGAGCGGCGGTAAGAGTGGCGCCAGCGGAAGCTGGTGGTCCGCGCAGGTCTCGGTGGGAGGTTGGGCTCCAGGCGGTAGTAGCGCCCCCGGCAGACCAGAAGGTCGGGGATTGGGCCCTCCCGACTGCATTCCTCCAGGCTGGTTGCGGCCAGGTCCAGAACTTCGGGACCGGCGGCCCAATCGTCGCTTCCCCAAAACAGGAGCCAGTCGGCGGGTGCTGCCAGCACGAAGCCCTGGTTCATGGCACCGAAGATGCCTGGCTCCCGCGGGTTCTGGACCAGCCAGCGGAAGCGTGGATCGCTGCCGCAGAGTGCCTCCAGCCAGGCCAGGTGATCGGCGCCGCTGCCTCCATCGATGAAGGTGACCTGCCAGTGCCGCTTGGTCTGGCTTCGGAGCGAGTCCACCAGCATTGGCAAGAGGCGGTGTGAATCGCGGGTGGGCACGATCAGGTGAATCGGGAAAGCTTCCGAACCACCGCCCGATGGATGGCCGCCTTGGGGCAAGGTTCCCGCTGCCATCAGCCCTGTCGGCGGATCAGAACGGGGCCGAGCACCAGCACATCCATGCGTGTGCGCAGGAAGCAATCGAGCGCCTGGCTCGGGGTGCAGACGATCGGTTCGTTCTCATTGAACGAGGTGTTGAGCACCATTGGCACGCCAGTGCGCTCCGCAAAGGCGCGGATCAGCCGGTAATAACGCCCATTCCCCGCTTCGCTCACGGTCTGGAGACGGCCGGTGCCATCCACATGGGTCACCGCCGGAATCAGGGTCCGTTTGTCTTCGCGGATCGGGTACACCTGCATCATGAACGGCACGTCGCCGTCGCGCTCGAACCATTCCGGCACCGCTTCACGCAGCACGGAGGGTGCGAAGGGCCGGAAGGATTCGCGCCGCTTGATCTTGAGATTGAGGATGTCCTTCATGTCGGCCCGGCGTGGATCGCCGAGGATCGAGCGGTGGCCAAGGGCTCTGGGGCCCCACTCCATCCGACCATCGAACCAGCCAATGACCAGCCCATCGGCGATAGCGGCGGCCACCTGGTCACACAGCTGGTCTTCGGCGGGCCGCTCGATCGTGCAGCTTGCAGCTGCCAGGGCTTCGGCGCGGCTTGGGTCGCTCAGCAGCTCTTCGATGGCCGGCGCGCTGGCTTCGCTGCCCAGGTAGGCGTTAAGCATCGGTTGGCTGCGGGGATTCCCTAGGCCATGCCACACCTCGAGGGCCGCGCCGAGAGCCCCTCCCGCATCGCCGGCGGCCGCCTGCACGTACACCTGGCGGAACGGTGTGGCCACCGTGACCTTGCCGTTGGCCACGGAGTTGGCGCCGCAGCCCCCGGCGATGCAGAGTTTGTCGGTGGGATGGTTGCGGTGCAGGGCGTTCAGGAGGTGGAAGAAGGCCTCCTCGTACATCACCTGGGCGGAGCGGGCGATGTCCTTGTGGTGCTGCTCAAGGGGCTCATCCGGTCGGCGGGCCGGGCCGAGCAGTGTTTCAAGAGCAGGGCTCCAGTGCTGTCCAACGGTGGGGATGCCGTTGCTCCACTGGTGGGGCAGGTTCTGGCCGGCGTGCTGGAACCAGCGCAGGTCGAGGCGGTAGGTGCCGTCTTCCTGGAGCCGCACGATGCGGCGCATCTCCTCCATCCGGGTCGGCTGGCCGTAGGGGGCCAGCCCCATCACCTTGTATTCATCTCCGTAGTGGGGGAAGCCCAGGTACTGGGTGATGGCGGTGTAGAAGGCGCCCAGCGAATGCGGGAACCAGATCTGGCCGTCGATCGCCAGCTCCGTGCCGCTGCCGTAGCCCCAGGCGCCGCTGGAGAAATCGCCGAAGCCATCCACTGACACCACGGCGGCCTCTTGGTAAGGGGAGGCGTAGAAGGCGGATGCCAGGTGGGCGCGGTGGTGCTCCACGAAATGGAGCTGGGCCCGGATTGACTGCCCAGGGAAGGCGGTGGCGAGCTGGTCGGCCAGGCCGGCCCGTTCCCGCTTGTTGCGCCAGCGGGCTAGCAGGAAGCGGGGATCGGGGCGAGAGACTGCCGTGTAAAGGAGTTTGCGCAGACGGTGGGCGCCAGGCAGGGAGTTGATGGCGATGTGATCGACATCGCTGATCGCCACACCCGCATCGGCCAGGCACCAGGCGATCGCTTCGGAAGGGAAGCCGGCCCAGTGCTTGATGCGGCGAAAGCGCTCCTCTTCCGCCGCGGCGATGATTTGCCCATCGCGCACGAGGGCCGCCGCGGCGTCGGCATGAAAGGCGTTGATCCCGAGGATGAGGGTCATGGTTGGGGGAGGTCGATCGCCAGGTGGTTGCGGAGCCAGCTCTCCAGAACCATGAGGTTCCAGCGGCGGTACCAGGGGCGCAGATCCAGGCCCGCCGGGGTGGAGGGTACCCGCAGAGCGAGCGGTGCGTCCGTGTCGTCCAGCCAGAGCTGGAACGGGAACCGGAAGCCTTGCTTGGGGCGGTTCGTGAACCACTCCGGAAGCTCGTGCACACTCGCCTGGAGTAGGGCCTTGCCAGGGGCCAGCCGCAGGGAGGGCTCAATCGGGGCCAGCTGGCCCTGCAGGGTGGCATCCACGTACGGCAGGCGCAGCTCCAGGGCCGTGGCCATCGCCATCACATCACTGTCCGGCAGCAGTTGATTGCGCAGATAGCGGCAGCCCTCCAGCCAGGCCACGGCCTCAGCAGGCTGCAGCGAATCCGGTGGTTCTTCGCGGCCTGTCCGCGCATGGAATGCATCGGTGGGGGGCATGTTCCAGTGCCGCATCAGCGCATCGACCTCCGGGGTGGTGAACTGCCCGCGCAGGCAGCGGTGGGCGGCCTGCAGGGAGGGGGCGCCTCGGAGCAGTTCCGCCAGCCGTTGCCGTTTCTGGTCCCTACCCCCTGGACTCCGGCTCAGGATGGCCGCTGCCACAGGGCCGAGTGGCCCCAGGCGGCGACGCCAGCGATGCAGCCGGGGCACTGTGCGAAAACTTGGATAGCCGCCGAAGAGTTCATCCCCCCCGAGACCGGAGAGGGCCACCTTCAACCCTCGCTCGCTGGCCAGCCGGGAGACGCACCAGGTGTTGAAGCCGTCGATGGAGGGTTGGTCCTGGCTGGAGAGGAAGTCGGGGAGCCAGGTGCGGGCCTGGTCGGCGCGCAGGGTGAGGGCCGTGTGATCGGCCCCGAACAGGGCCGCGATTTTCGCCGCGGGCTCGGACTCATCGAACCCCTCGCTGCCGGGATCGTCGAAGCCGATCGTGAACGTGTGAAGCCCGGGGGGGGCCAGGGCCAGCAGGGCCGCCGAATCCAGGCCGGCACTGAGAAACAGGCCTACCGGCACATCGCTCACCATGTGGGCGGCCACGGAGTCCCGCAGGGCGGAGCGGGTCAGCTCGATGGCCTCCTTCGGATCCTTAATGCATGTGCGGTGGTCGGAGCCCTTCTGGTTCTGCCCAACCAGCAGGCTCTCCGGCAGGGGCCACCAGGGTTCGATCCGGCTGGCGCCATCCCTCCAGTGGAGCCAGTGGCCGGCTTCCAGCCGCTTGACCCCGGCCACCAGGGTGTCGGGTTCGGGCACCGAGCCGCTGGCCAGGTAGGCGGCGATGGCCTCAGGATCGGCTCGGCGGGGGATCCGGTCGCTGGCCAGCAGGGCTCGCAGCTCCGACGCAAAGGCCAGCTCCCCGGAGGGGCCCTGCCAGATGTAGAGGGGTTTGATGCCATGGGGATCACGGGCCAGCAGGGCGCTGCCGTCGCGGGTGTCAACCAGGCAGAAGGCGAACATCCCCCGCAGATCGGCCAGGCCGGAGCGGCCGCGCGCGATCAGCCAGCGCAGCAGCACCTCGGTGTCGCCGCTGCCCTGGAACCGTTCGCCCTCCGCTTCAAGCCGCTGGCGCAGGCTGGCGTGGTTGTAGATCTCCCCGTTGAACACCAGCTGGTAGCGGCCGCAGGGGGACGCCATCGGCTGATGGCCGCTCGGTGAGAGATCCAGGATGGCTAGCCGGGTCTGCACCAGGCAGGTGGTGGCGTTCTGCCAGGTGCCTGCGTCGTCGGGGCCCCGATGGGCGATGGCGGGCCGCACCCGCTTGGCGAAGAAACCCGGCTCGGCCCCGAGCAGGCCCGCGATGCCGCACATCAGAGCGCCTCCTCCTGGGGCAGAGGAATGGCCAGATGGGGCCAGGTGGCCTTCAGCTGGCGGCGGAAGGTGGCGCGGGCGGCGGCTGTGCTGGCGTGGTCGGCGACCCACTGCAGGGCCCCCTGGGCCAGCTGCTCCCGCTGCGGGCGGTCCGCCGCGATGGCCGCGATGGCACCCGCCAGTGCCTGGGGATCAGCATCCACCAGCTGGCCGGTCAGGCCCTCCAGCACGAACTGCTCCGGTCCGCCGCAGCGGGTGCTCACCACCGGAACGCCGCAGGCCATGGCCTCCAGGGCCGCGATGCAGAGCCCCTCTTGGTGCGAAGGGATCACGAACAGGTCGAGGCAGCGCAGCAGCTGCGACAGTGACTCGGGTTTAAGGGGGGGATGGCATCGGACCAGGGGTTCGATGCCACGCTGCTGCAGTCGGGGTTGCAGAAGGGTCAGGTCCTTTTCGCCGGCGAGGTGGAGCTCCACCGGGGCGCCCTGCCGGTGCAACAGCTCCACGGAGTCCAACAGCAGGTCGATGTTCTTGCGCGGATCGCCGTAGCGGCCGGCGAATCCGATTCGCCAGGGCACCACGGCCGCTGGGTCTGGGGAAAACGTGGTGCTGTCGACCGGCATCAGCAGCACATCCGCCATGGGGCGCCCAGCCACCTGGCCCAGGGCATCGGCGGTGTACTGGCTCAGGGCCAGGATCCGGCCCTCGGGAGCCCGGAGCACCTGCCGTTCCAGCCGGCGCAGCACCGGTCCGTTCAGACCACGATCCAGCAGGCGGCGGGGAAGGCTGAAGCTCCTCACCCGGTTGGCTCGATCCGCCTCCCATGGGGTGGCCACCCAGGCCAGGAAGGGCAGGCCGAGCCGGGCATAGGGCAGGGCGCAGAGGGGGTTGCCGGTTACCGAGAGGTGCAGCTGGCAGCTGGCGATCCGGTCGCGCCAGGCACGGCGGGGTAGGTAGTGGGTGAACTCCAGCTCCGGCAACCAGCTGCCAAGGGCATGGGCCTCATGGTTGCCATAGGCCCGCTGATCACGTGCGCCTGGACGCCTGCCGCTGGGCACAGCAAACAGCGGTACCGAGAGGTCCGGATGCTGGCTCCAGGGTGCGTACCAGGCATACACGGGTTCGATGTCGAGCTCCTCAAGCAGGCCCGTGATGCAGCGGGTCATGGTGGGCACCCCACCATCGATCGGTTCAATCGTGCTGATCAGGGCCCTTCGCCTTGCGCCGCTCATCCCTTGAGGAAGTCGAACAGCTCGCGGTTCTCACGCACCCAGCGGATCAGGTCGCGCACGCCATCGCTCACGCCGATCTGTGGAGACCAGCCCATCAGTTCGCCAGCCTTGCGGATGTCGCATACGAACACGGGTTGGTCCCCGGGCCGGGTCGCGCCCGTGCGCGGGGTGAGGGTGATCTCCAGCTCCTCCTGCAGGAAGCCGAGCAGATCGCGAAGGCAGAGGGTGTTGGTTGGCCCTCCTCCGATGTTGAAGGCCTGGCCGCTCACGGCGCTGCGGTGGTTCCAGGCGGCCTCATAGGCCCGGGCCAGATCCTGAACGTTGAGCACGTCACGGGTCTGCCAGCCGTCGCCGTAGAGGGTGATCGGCTTGTCGAGCAGGGCAGCGATGCTGAACCAGGCCACCCAGCCCTGATCTTCGATGCCGAATTGGCGGATGCCGTAGATGCAGGACTGGCGGAAGCTGCAGGTCTGCAGGTCGTAAATGCGGGCGTAATCGATCGTGTATTGGTCGGCCACCCCCTTGGAGCAGCCGTAGGGCGAGTGGAAATCAAGGGGCTGGTGCTCGGGGACCCCGAGGGGTAGATCCGCGAAGGCATAGCCGTGTTCCCCCCGGACCACTGGCACCGTTTCCATGCCTCCGTACACCTTGTTGGTGGAGGCGTAGAGCACGAAGGCCTCCGGCGCCCGAAGCCGCACGGCCTCCATGACGTTGAAGCTGCCCAGGGCGTTGATCTCGAAATCCTCCCGGGGGTTGGTGTAAGAGGTGGTCACTGCCACCTGGGCGGCCAGGTGCAGCACCATGTCGGGCCTGCGCTCGCTGATCACCGCGGCCAGAGCTTCAAAATTGCGGATGTCCACTTGGTGGAAGCCGATCTCAGGCCGCTGCTCCAGCAGCCAGGCCAGGTTCTTTTCAGTCCCCCGACGGGAAAGATTGTCCACGATGCTCACCGTCCAGCCTCTGGAGGCGAAGTGGAGGGCGGCATTGGTGCCGATGAAACCGGCGCCGCCGGTGATCAGGATCGAAGCCATCAACCGGGACGTTCGAATTGGGGGAGAAACCCAGCGAGCGTAAGCTGCCACGCCGGCGAACACCCGTTCTTGTTCGGGAACCGGATGGTCAAGTGGGCTCTTTGGCACTCTTCGCGGCCGTGGCGATGTTCATCTGCTGCGTCCGTTCCTCGTGCAGCATGAGTACCAACAGCAGTTCGGCATAGGTGCGCTGCAGGGCGTAGATCAGGCCAGCCCTGCCGTCAAGCAGCCCACCCCGCAGCAGTAGGCAGAAGGTGAGGGCTGCCAGGGGCGAAAGAGGTGTGTGCTTCCGGAGCCGGTCGACCCAGGACAGCCGTCGGCTGGGGGTGCCGAGCAGATTGGCTGCCTCGATGCGCAGATACTTCTGCTGGGAAGCGAGCCAGCGCTCCAGGGGTTTGCGGTCGTCGTGCAGGATCGGCATGTTGAGCGGGGCGACCGCGCCTTCGATCACCACCCGATGACCGTGTCCCTCATCCCGATAGCGTCCGCTGTGGGTCCGGTACAGACAGGTCCGCGGCGGCAGCAGCGAGCCCCGCAGCGGTTGTCCATCGATGCAGTAGCGAAAAGGCAGGCTGTACCCGGCCAGCTGTTCGCGATCGGCCCTGCTCAGCAGCGAGGGCATGGCCGCAGCCAACTCCTCGGGAACCCCATAGTCCGCGTCCAGGCTCAGCACCCATTCGCTGCGGATTTGCTCCAGTCCGAAGTTGCACTGCCCGGCGAAACTGTCGAAGCTGCGGTGCAGGACTCGCGCCCCTGGGTGGTCGGCCAGGATGGCCAGGGTTCCGTCGCTGCTGCCGCTGTCGATCACCACAATCTCAGGTACCCAGGCGAGACGCGCGAGGGTGCGCCTGAGGTTGGCGGTTTCATTCCAGGTCAACAGCAAAGCTGTGAGCGGGAGGCGCATGTTCGAAACACTCATGGCCCGGTGGGGCTCACCATGGGTGCATGCGCTTGGGCCTGGAGTCGCCATTGGGCTTGCTGCTGAGCGATCAGGGTCGGAACGGCTAGGAAAGAGCCAAAGCAGATGCCAAGAATGATCAAAATGAAGGGATCCGAATAAACCTGAGCTGCTGAAAAGAAGAATAGAACATTGGCCAGCCCAAAGGCGACCAGGCCAAGTAGAAGATAGGAGGCGCGTGGATCAAGCCAGCGCAGTAGGCGGAAATTGCGGAAAAGAGTAAGCAAGATCATAAGTGCTATCACTCCGCCAGCGACGAGGCCCGGCAGGCCAAGTTCAGCAACGATGCGGCCTCCACCCCCCTCGGAAACGTAGGCAAGACTTCGGATGTTTTCGCGTTGGGCTGCTGCTGCTGCATCAAGCTGTAGGTTGCCAAGATTCGCCCCTGCTCCTACGCCCAGTCCGATGCCCTGCGACACATCAAGCGCCCTCATTAACGCACCTATGCCTTGTGTTTGGAAGCGGCTGAAGAGTTCGTCCTTGGCGGAGAATGAGCGATTGAGATAGGTGTCGAAAGCATCCCCTTTGGCCGTGATCAGGAACAGGGCGTAGGCCCCATAAGCCATGGCGCCTCCCCCCAGGATGCTGCTGATTACTCTTTCCCTGGATGCCGCTGAGGCTGTTCTGCTAAACAGAAGCAGATAGATGGCGGTGAAAACGAGTACCAGCACCAAGGCTTTGCGACGTCCTGTGGGGATGGTCAGGTAGGCGAAAGCTGCTGCCAAGATGAAAAAAAGCACCTGATTCTCGCGTTTCTGACTGGAGACCCCAAGCGTGATGGCAAAGCAGGACCCTGCGGCAAGGTGCCAGGCTGCCACTTCACTTGTTCTCCAGAGTCCGTTTGCTCCCGCGGCGGAGAATCCTTCAAATGTGATGAGAATTCCTTTGCCAACTTCGTCGAGAAGGGGCCCGCTTAGACCCCTGAAATCGAGCCATACCGTCAGGGCGTAAAGGCTGCCAAGAATAAGATAAGTCGTGATCAATCGCGAAAGGAGTCTGGTGTTGCAGCCCACCACAAAGCCGGCCCAAAGTGCCACCGCCGGCGCCACGTAGAAGGCGGTGCCGAGTATGACCAGCTTGATGTCGTTGAAGCGCGTGAATGAATTAAAGGCCTGAAGTCCGATGACGGCAAAGTAAATTGAAATCCAGTCTTTAATCTCTGGTACGGTCCAGAACATTGAGCGCAAGTCGATGCGGCCCTTCATCTGCTCATAGAGCACAACCAGGGTGAGAACGAATGCAATCAGAACCAAGCCCACCATCAGGCTTGGCTGGTTCGGTGTGATCTTTCGAATCGGATCCTGCAGAAAGCCGATCACGAAGGTCATGATCAGGCCCGCTCGCCAGTTGCCATCAAGCAGCACAAGGGCCAGCAAGCCAAACAGCAGAACCAGAAAAAGAGAGGTCATCGCGTGCTGTCTGATTGAACGGAGGCTGAATGAGGAATGGGATTCTGATCGTCAGACCATTTCACTAGTTCGGAATAGGTGTTCACCAGGCTTTTGGCGATGGCTGGCCAAGCCAACCGTTGTTCCGCAAGGCTACGGGCAGCAAGGCGGGTTGCGGGCGTCGGCCCCCCCAGGGCGCCGTTCAGGGTTGTGGCCAGGGCCGTCGGCTCGCTGTCGCTGATCAGTCCCGCGCCGGCGCTCTCCACCATCGCCGCCACGGCCACCTGGGGCGAAAGAATCGCCGGAGTGCCCGCCGCCAGGGCCTCAACCACGGCGATGCCGAAGTTTTCAGCCGCCGAGGGCAGCACAAACCAGTCCGCCTCCATCAGTTCCCGCTCCTTGCGCTGGCCCTCAACATGGCCCAGCCATTGGCAGCGCTTCGCGATTCCCAGGGCATCGCTCAGCTGCCGGAGTTGTTGTTCATAGGCGCTGTCCCCTCGCCCGGCAATCCTCAGCTCCCAGGCTGCATCAGGGGCTTGGTGGTTCAGCAGGGCCAGGGCCTCCAGCAGACGCTCCAGCTGTTTCTTCGGATGCAGGCGAGAGAGGAAGAGAAAGCGGGTGGGCTGCTCCGTTGGCCTGGCATTTCGGCCGATTCCGGTTGGCTCAGTGCGGTTGGGTTGTACGCCCAGGGGCAGCACAAAGGCGCGGGGCCTCAGTCCAAGGGGAGCGGCCTCATCCCGTTCGGCGTCGGTGGTGAAGTGCAGCGCCGCGGCAGCATTGAGGTTGCGCTGTTCCACCAGAGTCAGCATCGCCTGCTTGCGGATCCGGCTCTGGCCCAGGCTCCAGGGACTCAGCTGGCCGATGGTCCGCACCAGATAGGGAACACCGGCGTGGCGGGCCTCACGCATGGTCCAGGTGGAAGGGAAGGAGAAGATCGCGTGCACGTGCAGCAGGTCGTAGTTGCGAAGATGGCTGTTCAGCCAGTGCACCAGCCCAGGGCTGATCGCGAACTCCCGCAGGGCGTGAACCGGGGGGCTCCAGCGCGGAAAGGCGATCAGCGGAATGCCCTGCCGTTCGATCCAGTGGCCGGTAGGCAGGGAGGAATCCAGACCGGGACCATGGTCATTGGTCGTGAGGATCGAAGCGTCCACACCCTGCTGGCGAAGGGCGGCCACCATTTCCAGCACCGCCTTGCTCGGTCCTCCCCGCAGCGGGCTGATCGAGGGGATCACATGCAGAACCCGGAGGGAACGGCTCATCGGTCTTCAGGAACCGGCGATCGCCCGATCACCCGCATCACGCCGGCCCGGATGCCGGCTGCGGCGGCCTCCACAGTGAACGCTGTCTCCACCAGTTTCTGGCCTGCCTCCCCCATGCGGCGGCTGGTTTCCGGATCAAGGGCCATGCGGTCCAGGCAGGACGCCAGCGCGCCGGCATCGCCACACGGGTAGCTGAGGCCTGTCTTGCCTTCGATGATCAGGTCCTCTCGGCAGCCCACCAGGTCGCTCACCACGGCCGGCAGGCCGCAGGCCATGGCCTCATTCACCACCAGTCCCCAGGTCTCGCCGTGGTCTGAGGGGAGCACCAGGCAGTCGCTGGCGGCATAGGCCGAGGCGATCTCGGATTGGTTGAGGAAGCCGGCAAAGCTCACCGGTAGGCCATTGGCGGCCACCTGAGCGCGGCAGGTTTCCTCCAGATGGCCACTGCCCACGATCAGCAGGTGAATGGGGCGGCGCTGCGTTGAAGCTTGCTCCTGGAGCAGCCGCATCGCCTCCAGCAGATCCTGGGGCCGTTTCTTGTCCTGCAGCTTGCCGGCGAAGAGGAAGCAGTAGACCCCCTCCGGGATTCCCCAGCGCTGGCGCAGGGCCTGGCGCTGGCTGCGCTGCCCGGCCGCCTGGGTGGCGAAGCTGGCGTTGTCGATGAAATGGGGGGAAGGGATCAGCCGATCGGCAGGCACGCCATTGCTGCGGTACCAGCGGGCATTCGCTTGGCCCACCGGCAGCCCCACCGCCACGCCCCGGAACAGGACGCCGTAGATCCGATTCAGCAGCCAGGAGCGAGGCCTTGCGCCGTTGGAATCCATCCGCAGGATCACCGGGATCCGCAGCAATCGCGCCACCAGATGCAGCTGCACCAGGCCCAAGAAGTGCCAGCCGGTGAGGAAGATCGCATCCGGCCTCAGCCGGGAAGCACCCCAGCCCAGTTCCACCAGGGGGTTGGCCAGCCACACCCCGCCGTAACCGCTGGTGATGCCCCGGCCGCGGCCGCTGCGGGCCTGGTGCCAGCGGTAGCCCTCCAGCAGGGGGACATCCCAGGTGAAGGCCACGCCGAAGCCCAGCCCCTGGGTGCGTGCATCCGGCAGGGAGAGATAGAGCACGTCGCTGGCCAGGGCTGGATCGGCGGCCAGGGTGCGGAACAGGGGCGTGTGGTATTGCACCGGGTGGCTGCCCACCACCAGAAGCCTGGGGGGTCGCGTGGGCAGCAGAGCCGCTCCCCGTGCGTTGAGGCGCAGCGCCCAGACCAGGCCCCGCAGTTCGGCCAGCAGGGTGGCCGGAATCCACCAGGGATGGCGCAGGTGGTGGCGGGTCCGAACCGATTGGAGCAGGGCGCTGACCGAGCCGGCCAGCGCCTGGGCCGGAGGCCGGGTGCGCAGCAGGAAGTAGTAACGGCCCACCGCATGGTCCGGCTGCAGGGTGGTGAGGTGCTTGCCGTAGCTGCGGGTGCCGCCCCGTTCAGCCCGCAGGTGGTGGATCAGGGCTTTGGGCTCGTACTGGATGAGGCCTCCGTCCTCGCACCAGCGGTGGGCGAATTCGGCCTCGAAGTGGTATGCCACCTTCACGAAGTTGGTGTCGAAGCCCCCCAGGGCTCGGGCCCGCGGCAGGGGGATGGCCACGTTGCCCCCCATGAAGGCCTGCACGCTGCGGGGTTCGAGGCTGTTGAACAGGAAGGGAGCCCCGGCCGGATCTTCGCGCTCGCCATGCCAGGGCTGCAGCACCCGACCGGCCACCATCGCCTCGGGATCCCGTTCACCGGCGCACTGGTGGCCCCGCAACAGGTCGGGGTCGGGACGGATGTCGTCGTCGAGGAACAGAATCCGATCGCCGCGAGCCTCCAGCAGGGCGCGGTTCATGGCGCCGGTGATCGAGGGGCGCTCCAGGCGCAGCCAACGGATGCGGCCCTCCTCATGCCAGCGGGCCAACCGTTCTTCTGTGTCCGCATCGTGGCGGGGAGTCTGGTCCACGATCAGCAGCTCCCAGGGGGGCGGATCCAGGGCCAGGAGATCGGCGATGCTGGCGGTGAGAACGCCGTCGCGGCCGTAGGTGGGGATGGCGACCGTGAGTTTCATTGCGCCCTCAGTTGGCGCAGCCGCGCTTTGAGATGCCAGGGGTTCAATGCGAGGGTGCGCTCCAGGTAGCGGCGCGACAGATCAGGGTGCTCGGCCGCCAGGCAGGCCGCGATGAAGTAGGCCCCATCGGCTTCGCGGCGTGGATTGCGGCCGGCGTTGCGGCAGCTTTCACTCAGCTGTTCCGCCTGTTTTAGCCAGGGATCCTCTGATTCCCCGCTCCGCCGAGCCCTGGTGGCCCCCACGATCAGGGCGTGGAAGGCCTCCTGCTCCTGGCGCCGCGAGCCGCTGATCGATCCGGGCGAGAGGGTGGCCTCGTAGAGCACCTCGGGGACCACGCGGTGCCGCCCGGATTCCACCATCCGGCTCCAGAGATCGAGATCCTGGGCGTAATAGAAGGCCGCCCGGTAGCCGCCGGCCCGCTCATAGGCCTCGCGGCGCATCAGCACCGATCCGTGGATCGCCGGGCCGGTGAGCCCATCGGCCAGGCTTTCTTCGGCAAGCCGGTTCACGGTGGCGGTGGCCCCTTCCTCCACCACCAGCCGCACGTGGCTGGAGCAGAGGTTGGCGCCTGGATCGGCCTCGAGGCAAGCCACCTGCTGCTCGAGGCGTCCCGGCAGGGAACGGTCGCCGGCATCCTGCCGGGCGATGAAGCTGCCCCGGGCTTCGCTGCAGCCTTCGATCAGGGCCCGCGTGAGCCCCCGACCCTCACGGGTCAACACCCGGATGCGGCGATCCGCGGCGGCCAGGCGTTGCAGCAGCAGGCCGGTCTGATCGGTCGAGCCGTCGTTGATCACGAGCACTTCCAGGTCCAGGTTCTGGCCCTCGGTGAGCGAGGCCAGGGTCGCCTCCAGGCTCTGCTCGCCGTTGCGCACGCCCATCACCACGGACACCAGCGGGGTCGTCGGGGTCATCGGTTGCCTCGTTGGGGGACCAGGCGCCGCATCCCCAGGCTCAGCCGTGCGGCCCTTTTCCAGCCCAGCAAGGTTGCCATCAGTCCGTAGAGGAGGAATTCGGGCGACTGACGTCGCCAGCGGTTGGAGGCGGCCCGAGCCAGCTGGAAGAGCGATCGGGAGGCGTCGTCAACGCCGGCGAGGCCGCACTGGCGGCTCAGCAGGAAGGCCGATCGGGCGAAGTGACGCATCTCCGCACTGTCACGGGCCACGCCCGCCCGCCCGGCGCACTGGAACAGGGAGGCCTGGGCCAGGGCGCGGTGAGCCAGCTTGCGGGGATCCTCGCAGCCTTCATCGCTGAGGTGGCCGTCCGCTAGGTGGATGCGGCGCACGGAAACCTCAATCGGGACCCAGGCCAGACGGGCGCCGGTCGCGCCTGCTCGGGCGTCGTATTCCCAGTCCTCTTCATTGATCAACGGGCGCCAGGGACCGATCCGATCGAGGAGTTCACGGCGATAGAGCGGTGAACTGGTGGTCCACCAGCGTTCCACCAGCAGCTGGGGGAAGAGGGTCGACCTGGGTATGCCGGTGGCCCGCATCGGTCCGATCCTCCGCACAGGTTGGAAGGCGTGGTTTTCCTCCAGGCTCGGTCCGTAGCAGATCTGGCAATCGGGTTGGCGTTGCAGGGCCTCAACCTGGACCATGAATTTCGAGGGCAGCAGCAGGTCGTCGGAATCGAGGAACTGAATCAAGCTCCCCCGGGCCTGATCCAGTCCCCGTTGCCGGGCGGCTCCCGGTCCGGCGTTGGTCTGGTGAATCACCACGATCGGATCGGGGCTTGCCTGGGAAAGCTCCCGCGCCACGGCGCCTGTGTCATCGGTGGAGCCGTCGTCCACGATCACGATCTCAATCGGCCGGTAGGTCTGGCCCAGAACGCTGGCCACCGCTTCACGCAGCAGGTTGGATCGGTTGTGCACCGGAATGATGGTGCTCACCAGAGCTGGTTGGCGCGGGGTCTGCGCGCCCATTCCGTCAAGCTCAGCCATCATGGCCATCGCGGCGGCGGCGAAGGTTCGCGATCCTCTCGGTGGCCGGAAGGCGCATCAAGGTTCGGGCTCGCTCAAGGTTGGGGTTGGCGCTCTCACCCTTCAGGGGTTGGCCGCGGTGCCAGAGATGCACGACCGGCTCGTATCCCCAGGTCCAGGTGGGCAGGGTGAGGCAGCGATCCCAGAATTCGTTGTCTTCCCCTCCCCAGCCGCGGAACTCCTCGTCCATTCCCCCGATCCCGGCGTAGTCGTCGGCTGTGATTGCCATGCTGCCGCCGGCCTCCAGGTTCTGCACGATGTAGTCCGCCGGCTCTTGATCCAGGCTTGCCATGCGGTTGAGCACCGCCTGGCTGTGACCCTGGTGGAGATAGAAGATAAATCGTTTGGGATTCACCACCCGATAACCGTCTTCGATCCGCTGCAGGATCCGGCGCCCGTAACCCCGCGGCACCAGCATGTCGTTGTCGTGCAGGAGCAACACTGGCGATCGTGCCTCCCGGGCCCCGACGTTGAAGGTCTGGGAGCGGTTATAGGGGGCGTCTGCATCGTTCAGGGGGGCGTGGATGTGTCGCACCCAGCTTGGGAGAGATGATCCGATCCGAGTGACCGAGTCCTGTTCGATCACCAGGCATTCCAGCCGCACGTCCTCCTGAGCGGCCAGGGATTCCAAGGTGGCCAGCAGCAAGGGAAGACGTTCGGTGCCCCGGTGCCCGATCAGCACACTCAGCTCGGGCGTGCCGCTGAAGGTTTCCGGTGCTGGCCGCTGCGCGATCGGAGCATCCGCAAGGCAACGTTGCAGCAGGCGCTGTCCCAGCCTGGGCTGCACGAGCGGGGCGTGCAGCCGGGAGGTGTAGCTCCAGCGGCAGGCATAACCGTTGCCGTCGGGTGCCCTCTCCAGGCATTCGCTTCGATTGGCCAGGCTCAGGTAACGGCGCGATCGGGAGCGCAGGCGCCTCTCCCAGCACCAGCGGTCCTTGACCCAGACGCCGAGCTGCTCCCGCAGCGGGTAGGGGACTGTCTCAGCCATCGCTGGTGCCACCTTGATCGAGCTCTGTGGCCATCGCCAGCAGGCTGCCGGATTGGCTGGTGCCATGGCCGCTGTGGGGCCATTCGCTGCCCGCCTCACGATGGCGAAAGCTCCTGCCCAGGATCCGCCGGAACCGCTCGGCGGTACGGGTCCCGAGGTGCCGATCCAGCCCGCCGGCAGGTGCAATCGGAACGTCCTGAGTTGGCGGGGGCAGGGGGGGGCGGGCTGCCACGGTCTTGAAGGCCGCCATCCAGGCGGCCAGGGAGGCTTCGCGTGAGTAGCGCCTTTGCACCAGATCCCTGCCTGCACCGGCCAACTCTCGCAGCCTTGTGGCGTTTTGGATCTGCCCCAGCTGGGTGGCCGCCTGCGATGCATCCCCCGCCTCGAACAGCAGGGCGGTGCGGTCGTGAATCAGGGCCCCTTCTAGGCCCGACCCGACATAGCGGCTGCTCACCACCGCCATCCCCGCGGCCATCGCCTCCCAGGCCACGATCGGGCCGGTTTCCCAGGCGGAAGTGATCAGCAGGGCATCGTGGTTGCCGTAGACGCGTCCGGCGAGGTCCTGGCGAGGGATCGATCCCAGCAGGCTCACCTGACCCGACTCGACCCATGGGGCTAGGAGCGTCGTCAGAGTGCCGCGCTCCGGGCCGTCGCCGGCGATGCTGAGCTGAAACGGCGTGGACTGGGCGTCGAGTGCCGTCAGGATCGGTGCCAGGTCCTGCACGCGTTTCTGGGCTTGATCCAGGCGGCCGACCCAGGCGATCCGCACGGATGCCTCCAGGATCGGCCCCGGCCGATCGGCTCGGCGATCCCCTGGTGCACCGCTCGCCCGGACGCCTTCCGTGACCGCGACGCCATAGGGGGCATACAGCACGCGTTCGGCCGCCATGCCTCCCAGGCGTTGGCTCAGAGCTCCCGTCAGCCTGTTGGTCACCACCACGGCGTCGAGGATGTCCTTCTGATCGTTCAGATCGGCGAAGTACTCCGGTTCGATGGCATGCAGGGTCATGACCCCATGACCGCGGAAGTCACCCTTGCGGCGCAGACGGCGGATCGCCGGGTAGAGCGCTGCGATGTTCACGCCCACCACCAGATGCTCCGGATGGGCCGTCAACAGGCGCTCCAGCGCCGCGATGCGCCCCGCCTCACTCCCCGTTGGATTGCGGAAAGCGATTGGCTTCAGCTGCGGATAGCGCTCGGCGTAGGGCCTTAGGCGGTGAATGCTGTCGTCAGGCACCGCCACGGTCACGTCCAGTCCCAGCCGCCGTTGGTCGACCACTAGGTCAGCCAGCCAGTCCTGAACGCCACCAAGCAGGTAGGCGGATGGAGCCACGTAGAGGAGTTTCACGCCGCTCGATCGGGATAGAGCCGCGATGCCAGCCAGGCGTCGGGCGGGAGGGCAGGCAAAGGAAACGGGATCACCGGCAGGCGGCTTCGCACATGACCGTGCAGCTGCTTGATGAACACCCCCTCATCGTCGGGGCAGGTTTCCCATTGACGGGCGAAATGCTCCTGGTTGGCGGAGGTGTATTTCCCCCAGATCCGATCGGAAACGTCATCAAAGGAGGTGGTCTCCGGTTTGTCGTCCTGGTGATGGAGGTAGCCGCAGAGGTGGTTGGCGATCGGCACCCTGGCCAGGCCGGCGCGGGCGGTGTAATCCATATCCTCAAATCCGATGCCGGGAAAGCCGGGGTCAAAGGCCCCCACCCTGGCCACGGTGGACGGGGAGATCACGAAGTGGGACCAGGAACTGTTGACCAGGCTCAGCTCCACCCCAGACCATGGAAAGGCCTCAGCCCAGCGCCGCAACCAGCCCTGGACCTGGAGGTCATCGTTGAGGATCAGCAGCGGCAGATCGGGTGGGGAGGCGGCCAACATCCCGTTCCAGAGGGTTGTCAGGCCATGGGGGCGGTCGTGGAGCAGGAAGCGGTGCTGGCTCGGAGCTGTGCGGCAGATCTCCTGTTCAAACCGCTCGAGATAGCGAGCCTGAGCGTCCGGAGTGCCGTGGCCATTCACCGCCACGCTGAGCGGAACCTCCGGAAAAATCGCGCTCAGTGATCGGTAAAGAGGCTTGAAATAGCGCTCATAGCGTTCGCTATAGGTGGTCACCCCGATGGCGAAGGAGCGGCTCAGGTCACGTCGAGGCGGGATCAATGCCGTCGGGATCTGCCCACGCAACCTCCAGGCTGCTTCTCGGCAAGCGCAATACAGTCTGTAGCGAAGATTGCCTGCGGAAGCCACGGGATAGGAGCGGAGGAAGGCGCTTGAAACGTTGGAGAAGCCGATTCGAAAAGCTGATCGGCAAAGAGATCAGAGAAGCATCTCAGGAACTGGAGAGTGAGGAGATGGCATTTTGGAGCTTTGGATATCGTTCCGGCGGCATGATGTAGTCATGCAGGCAGTGATGACAGTTTTCTCGCATGGCTGGTAGGTTGCGTCCAATGTGTCGAATCGCTGCCAGGAATTCATCGTAGTTGTCAACTAATACACCGCAATCATAGTCTTCGATGAAGCGGAAGCTTGGCTGCCGGGTGGCGATCACCGGCACACCCATGGCAATGAACATGCAGAGACGATTGGAACTCGTTCCCATGTGCTGAAACTGGGGCGCTGGGTTGGTGTAGATCGCCAGGCCGATGTCCAGGCCCACCGCTGATTGCCAGGCCTCCTGCCAGCCCAGACGCTCCTCCTGGAGATGAAGGCGCCGATCAAGGCCAAGGCGCCGCAGCAGAAACAGGCTGAGGGGACTCACCGCTAGAGGTTGAATGACCGCCTGAAGGCTCGTTTCTTCCTGCAGGGCCTGCACTAACCAGTCGGCCCCGGCGGTGAGATTAAAGGCCCCTGAGGAGGCGATCACTAGGGCCTCCTGATCAAGCCCCCAACGCCGCCTGAGAGCTTTGCGCAGCTCAGAATCAGGTTGCGGTGGTTGATGGAAGCAGCCGGGGTAAACCACCACCCGGGCATCGCGCCCAAGGCCGGCGTACTCGCGCAACAGGTCAACCCTGGATTCGTCATTCACGATCGTGAAGCGCGAGCGACGCATGGCCCAGCGGCAGAGTTGCTTCCAGCGTTCCGGGCTGTTGCCGCGGTAGCTGCCGGATTTGATCTCATCCACCAGGGAAAAACAGGGTCTGCCGGTCAGCGCTGAGAGCAGTCCCACCACGGCCAGCGGATCTTCGCTGGTGCCTGAGAAGCAGTGGAAGGTCCACCAGCGCGGATGGAGAAGATGGCGGCTCAGCCAGCGCATGGAGTACTCGGCCCGGTGCGTGTGCACATTCGGGCCGTAGTCGGAAGGATCGCCCGGTGTCCCCGGGGAGAACACATGCACCTGGTAACCCAGGCTCAGCAGCGCCTCGATGATCGCCCGGTTGGGTGGGGAGTACAGGAGTTCAGGCACCAACAGGAAATGGGCCGCCTGGAGCTTGCTTCGAGCAGGGGATGAGGGCATCACGTTCAGAGGGCGACCGGGCGCCGTTCGGTGTTGAGGCTGCGGGGAAGATCCACCGTGCCCCTCCGGTAATCCGCCAGAAATCGCTGGGAATAGGCGTTGATGAAGGCGGGCGGGAACTCCCGACGCTGGCGCTGTGGGGTCGCACCGTGTCGATCCTGGGGGTTGGTCGTGATCACCCGGTCATACCAATTGTGGTAGTGCGTGATCACGCCATCGATGCCGTAAAAATTGCCCAGCCCGTAACGCAGGTGACCCAGCTCTTCGGTCCACAGCGTGGTGTCCGGCCCCGGCGTGAACAGGGGCTCGGCCTCAGAGTTGGAGACGTACACATTCATCGGATGCCAGTGGAAACCCCGCTCGGAAAGCCGGCGCGGGATGTTGTGGGTCACATGGCTTCCGGAGAAATCGAATTCTCGATGGGGCAGCGGCAGGCGATGCCAGCGCCGCCAGGTGAGTCGCCGGGATCGCCGCAGCCCCTCGGTGGAGAACAGCAGAAAGGAGCTCTCGGGCATGCCAGCTCCGAAGGGGCGCGTCAGGGGGCCGCAACCGATGTCTTCGGGGGAAACCAGAACGGTGCTGCCCGTGAGTTTCGCCGTACAGCGATCCAACCATTCGGAGGCCAGCAGGATCACATCGGCGTGGAGCAACAGGGTGTAGTGACCTGTGGAGCGCTTCACGAGTTCCTGAAGGGCTTCCGGTTGCGTGCAGCTCCGGATCAGGACCTCGGCTCCATGCTGCTCCGCGATCTGAGCGGAGGCGTCCACGGAACCGTTATCGATCACGCAGATATGGATACGAGCGGCTTCGGTCGTGCGGCGTAGTGATTCAAGGCAATGGGGTAGGAAAAGCTCGCTGTTCCAGCTGGTGATGCCAACGTAGAGATCGGGAGTTGTCATGACCCTGCTTGCACGGGTTTGGGGAAAAGGGCGAGTCGCTTGAGCAGTCGCACTGGCAAACTGCTGTGAATTTGATTTAAGTAGTCATCCACAGAGCTGCGCTGAGCGACCAGATCACCAACCTGCTCACGAAGGGCTTGATAAGCTTGATTTTTGGCGTAGACATAAGCAAGTTCTTCGCTTGCTTTCTTGCGTTGTTTCACGGTCTTGGCATCGGGATAATAGCGCATGACCGCGAGCTTCTCTTGGAGTACAGCAGCTTCAGTGTTGCGTGAAAATCGAAACCAGAGGTCGTAATCCATCAGTAAATGCAAGCTTTCATCCACGCCGCCGTATTCATGCCATAGGCGGCGTGACCAGAAACAACACTGTTGCATGACCCACTGGTCGTTTTTCCAGTTGAGCATGGTGGCTTCGTTCATCGGTAAGGCCGGGATATGTCGTAGAAAACGATGGTCGATGCTGATCACATCGCCAGCACCAACAATGAAATCAAGACTTGAGTTGGCCTGGAAACATTCGGCGACCCTCCAGAGGGCATTTGGCAAAAGATAGTCATCCGAATTCAGCCAGCAGAAAATGTCTCCGCTTGCCCGGCGGAACCCCTTGTTGATCGCATCGGACTGACCTTTGTCCGGTTCACTGATCAGCACACTGATGTTGGAGCGATAGCGATCCAATACGGACAAGGTGCTATCACTGCTGCCTGCATCGACAAGAATGATTTCCAGTGAGGGATAGTCTTGGTGGATCAGAGAGAGCAGAGTGTCTTCAATGGTGTTTCCCTGGTTGAGGGTTGGAATGACCACTGAGAAGCGAGGGAGTGGTGTTGCAATGCTGGTTGTGACTGCTGCCTGGTTGGGCTGGACTTTATCCGAATAGGACCAGCCGTAGAGATGGGCACAGGCACTTAGATGTGCCTCGGCCATATCGTTCAGTTCAGCAGTGATGATCGGGTTGCTTGTCATGGTTTCCTAGCCAATGGGGCTGGTGAGCACTTGTTTCCAGCGGACCATCGTCAGCAGGAAGGCCAGGCTGCGGGTCCGATCCACACCATTGCTGTGCTGATTCAGGATGACTTTGACCGTGGCTGGATCAATCAGGTCATCAATCAGGCCAAGATTGGAGGTGAGCGATTCCTGCAGGGCAGGATCCTGGTACCAGCCGCTGCTGCGGTCGTAGGTGATGTAGGGCGTACGGCGCATCAGTGGAGTCCAGTACAGCGGAGGGGCTTTGCTGAGCATCTGCTTGGGATTGAATCCGTTTTCTTCTGGAAACCCAAGCAAGTCTGGATAGTTTTTTGTGATGGCAAAACGATGCCAGTTGGATCCAAGTTTCCAGCCAGATCCCAGGCTCCAGATCGCTTCTAGCCAGGCGCGGCTGTGGAAGGGTGATCGCCATTGGCTAGAGGCTTGATACATGGCGATGCCGTTGGCGTAAAAGTTGGGAACCCGTTGCTCAAAGTAATATCGGGTCAATCCCGGAAGAAAAGAATCATGGCAATAGCGTTTTAGTTTTTGGGCTCGTGCTTTGATGCCATTTTCTTGAAGTTGTGCCGCAAACTCGGGTTCCAGGCCTGCCAATTCCTCGGCCATAAAGGTAGGATGGCGATGGAGCTTCATCCCCCAGAAGCGTTCAAGAGCTTGTCTGGGGAAACGATCGCCAAGGCGACCAATCTGACCGCGGTCAAAATAATAAGATCTAGCAAATTCTCCGAGTGTCCCCACAAAGAACGTGCTCGATGCGGGAAGTTTTGCCTTTAGGGGGTAAAGATAGGTATGCCAATGCCAGGCGGTCTTGGTGCCATTGGTGAGCCTCGATATGGCTGTGCCATGGTTGAGGAAGTCATCTAGTTCAATCCTGACTAGATCGTGTTGAAGACCATAGCGGCTTGCGATTGTCCTAGCCACTCGAACATCAGAGCATTCATCAGTCCCCATCGTGATCAGATGGGGTTTGATGCCCTGTTTGAGCAGTGAGCTCAGGATGACGCGTGAGTCGAAGCCGCCCGAGAGGGAAAGATACGGTGTATCACCTGCGAGACGTGCGACTTCCTCATTGAGAGCGTCGACAGCCCTTAGGGGATTGGGTGGCTGAAGCTTCAGAGCATCAATAGCAGAGCGAGTTTCGATCTGCAGTTTTCTATCCTTGAATTGCAGCACACTGCCAGGCGGAACCCTATGGATGTCCGGATGCAGAGTTGCATTATCGGTCAAATTTTCAAGCTGGCACAAATCTCCAAGCGCTTGCCAGTTCCACTTCCAATTCAGGCTTGATTCTCTGATGATATCGATGATTTTCCGACCGTGGCTGATGCCGGCACTTGTGTTGCCGGTTAGGCAGTAAAAATAGTGCATTGCTCCCACAGGGGAGGTGACAACTGTGCATTGATCAGGCTCCTCAAAAACCAGAGTGTATTCACCACGAAGTTCCCGTAATCGTTCGAAGTCAGACTGTCTGCCAAGATTGCGAAGTTGATCTTGGTCTGCGTCGCAGTATCCATGAATTGTGATCTTACATTGTTCGGATCTTATGGGTTGGAATGAGGCCTGATTCGAGGAAAGGGTCATTATTTAATGAAAGCGTGACAATGTGCTGCACTCAAATTGTCCATCAGATTGATGTCGAGGTTTCGGTGGCTCTGTGTCGGCAGCCTTATCTGGAAGCCTGTTCGGCCCCAATACGCCGTGATCTTCGGTAGACGTTGTAAGTTACCCCGTAACTGATCAGACTGTTGCGGCTTGACGGAGATTGACTGTGGCTTGACGCGGATTGACCTCCAAAGTGACGTGCTCGCGATGCATGCACTTCTTCGCTTCGGGCCGCTTCGGGCATGAACCGTCATGGATCTGACCAAAGTTCTGGCATGAGTTCCCTTTTTACGACGGATTTCTGCGAGGGGGCGCCTGATGTGGCCAAAGTAGGAAGTTGCCAGTCTGCCTGTCGGAGGCTCCCCATGGCTGGTATTGCGCTGCCTCTGGTCTCGCTGCGTTGGTCGAAGGTGCCGTTGGTTCTGTTCTGGATTGCCCTGATGCTGGGGCTGGATCGGCCCAATCCTTCGGCTCAGGCCTCACGCTCCTATCGCTACCCTGCCGGCCCCCTCACCGCCCAGAACGTTGCTGTGGTGATCAACAGCGAAGATCCTCTTAGCGAAGCCATTGGGACTTACTACCAACAGGCCCGCCAGATCCCGCCGGAGCAGGTGTTGCGCATCCGTTTCCCCGCTCATCGACCTGACCTTGATCCTGCTCGGTTTGTGGCGATTCGGCGCCATCTGCTACGTCACACCCCATCCAGGGTTCAGGTCTACGCGCTTGCCTGGGCGATGCCCTACCGGGTCGGATGTCAGTCGATCACCAGTGCCTTCACTCTGGGTCTGCAGACGCGATGGTGTGCCGATGGGTGCAAGGTGACAGCTTTGAGTCCCTATTACGCCAGGGGTGATGTCGCCAGGCCCTGGGATGGCTTGCGAATTCGCCCGTCCATGATGCTGGCGGCTTCCAGCGCCGAACAGGCCAGGGCTTTGATTGATCGAGGCGTATCTGCCGATGGATCGGCTCCTCTAGGCACCGTCTATTTGATGAGCACCAGTGATGGCAAACGCAATGCACGACTCAGTGAGTTCATCCGAGCTAAGCAGCTCAACAGTGCTGATTTGCGGGTGAGATTGGTTCAAGGCGATGTGCTTAAGAAAGCAAAGGATGTTCTTGGCTATTTCACTGGCCTGAGCAATGTTCCTGCCATTACCACCAATCAATACCTTCCCGGTGCCGTCGCCGATCATCTCACCTCTCTAGGCGGTCAGCTCACAGACAGCCCTCAGATGAGTGCTCTGCGTTGGCTCGAGGCTGGTGCCACCGCAAGTTACGGATCGGTGGTGGAACCATGCAACTTCTCGGCCAAGTTCCCCGATCCTGGACTTCTGTTCAGCTACTACCGGCGTGGTGACAGTTTGGTTGAGTCTTACTGGCGCAGTGTGGCCATGCCGGGTCAGGGAGTGTTCATCGGTGAACCCTTGGCACGCCCCTGGCCGCGTCGGCCTGCAAGCGCCATCAGGAGAGATGTCTCTGTTGGTGCCAGCGCCAGGCGTGCTCGATGATGGTTCTTAGTTCGGGATATCGCGGCCGCCAACCCAACTCCTCTCGCGCCCGAGTTGCACTTGCCACGAGCTGGGCAGGATCTCCTTCCCGCCGTTTCGCGACGTGGGCTAGCAGCCCTCGTCCTGTTACGACTTTCGCAGCCTCAATGACCTCCTGAACGGAATAGCCCGTCCCGTTCCCCAGGTTGTAAATCAAGGGCTCCCTTTGAGATTCTTCTCTTTCCTTCAAACGCATCAGTCGCTCCAGTCCAAGCACATGGGCATCAGCGAGATCGCTCACATGAATGTAATCGCGAATGCATGTGCCATCAGGGGTTGGGTAGTCGTCTCCGAAAATCTGAAGATAGGGTTCACGGCCACTCATCACATCAAGCACCCTGGGAATCAGGTGGGTCTCAGGATCGTGGTCTTCACCAAGGTCACCATCGGGATCGGCGCCGGCTGCGTTAAAATAGCGGAATATCACACTGGGCAATCCATAGGCGCGACTGAAATCTCGCAACAGATGTTCTACCATCCATTTGCTGCGCCCATAGGGGTTGATCGGTGCCTGCGGATGATCCTCGGTCATCGGGATGGCCTGGGGAGGGCCATAGGTAGCACAGGTCGAGGAAAAAACGATCGGAATGGGAGTATCACCGGCCACCAGGATTTCAAGCAAGGTGAGGGTGTCGCCAAGATTGTTACGGTAGTACTTGGCTGGATTGCTCACCGATTCGCCAACGTAGGCATAAGCAGCGAAATGCAACACGGCCTCAATCGGTTTGCCCTCAAAGACTGTGCCGCCCAGTTCAGGATGCTCTCCACGCAGGAGTGGGGTGATCAGTTCCCGATCTCCCACCTGTCCATTGATCAAGGGTACCTGGAGAGCCTCACGCACGATGTCGGCATGGCCATACACCAGGTTGTCAAGCACCAGCGGTTGGTGACCAGAACGAACCAGAGCTCGTACCGCATGGCTGCCGATGTAACCCGCCCCACCTGTGACCAAAACCCTCATGAACGAACCTCATCTCCGTTGGCTTGACGCTGAACGTAGTCGATTGCTGTCTGTCGGAGACCATCCTCCAGGGAGATCTTTGCGGACCAACCTAGGGCCCGAAGCCGGCTCACATCAAGGAGTTTGCGTGGCGTTCCATCCGGTTGGCTCGTATCCCATGCCAGGCTACCCAGGAATCCGACGGCGTCGGCAACCATCTTCGCAAGTTCCTTGATGGATAGATCCGTGCCCGTGCCAACATTGAGAAACTGAATCTCATTAGGGCCGGGTTGCCACTGTTCCAGGCAGAACACAGCAGCATCGGCTAGATCATCCACATGAAGAAATTCACGTCTTGGTGTGCCGGTACCCCAACAGTTCACCGATTCAGCACCTTGGATGGTTGCTTCATGGAATCGTCGAATTAAGCCGGGCAGGACATGGCTGTTGGTTGGATGATAGTTATCTCCAGGGCCGTACAGATTGGTCGGCATTAGGCTGATCGCGTCGAAGCCATGTTGAATCTTTAGAGCACGACATAGTTGAATGCCAGTGATTTTTGCGATCGCATACCACTCGTTGGTCGGTTCTAGGGATCCTGTGAGCAACGATTCTTCTTGAATGGGTTGCGGTGCAAATTTGGGATAAATGCAACTGCTGCCTAGAAAGAGAAGACGTTTGGCACCATGACGCCAAGCATTTTCGATGACATTATTCTGAATTTTTAGATTATCAAGGAGGAAGTCGGCTGGGTAGTTTGCATTGGCATGAATGCCGCCGACTTTTGCTGCGGCTAGAACAACAACCTCAGGGCGACGTGAGGCAAACCAATCTTGGGTCGCATCCGTGTCGGTCAGATCAAGCTCGTCTCGAGTTGCTGTCAGAAGATTGTTGTAGCCACCTTGTTTAAGCCGTCGAACAATCGCAGATCCTGCCATGCCACGATGGCCGGCAATGAATATTTTGTCGGCCGGATCAATCAGTCGGCTCATCACTTGCTAGCACCAACTTGAGGGGGGTTTTCCATCGAGCCCACAACTTTGAAGCCCTCCCTCAACAGCAGGGCTTCTTTGGCAGCTTCTTCGCGGTCAGCAGCTACCATTTCAAGAACCAGTTCTTCGAGCGTAGTGGTAGGGGTCCAGCCAAGTTTTTCCCGGGCTTGTGTTGGATCACCCAGCAATGTTTCCACCTCGGCAGGACGGAAATAGCGCTTATCGATCTTCACGACCACGGCTCCGGTGTCAGCACGAAGACCCACTTCTTCGACTCCAGTGCCATTCCATTGGATCGCTCCCCAACCCAGCTGAGCGGCTGTAAGTTCGATGAAACGACGCACCGATTCCTGTCTGCCTGTCGCAATCACGAAGTCTTCAGGCTTTTCTTGTTGCAGCATCCGCCATTGCATTTCCACGTAGTCACGGGCATGTCCCCAGTCACGTAGAGAATCAAGGTTGCCCATGTAGAGACATTGCTCAAGGCCTGCATCTATTCTCGCCAAGCCGCGGGTGATTTTGCGGGTGACAAACGTTTCACCTCTTCTCGGGCTTTCGTGATTAAAGAGTATGCCGTTGCAGGCATACATCCCATAGGACTCCCTGTAGTTAACTGTGATCCAATATGCGTAGAGCTTGGCGACTCCGTAAGGGCTGCGTGGGTAGAAGGGGGTGGATTCTTTTTGAGGAATTTCCTGTACCAGGCCGTAGAGTTCGGATGTTGAGGCCTGGTAAATTCGTGTTTTATCGATCAGTCCAAGAATTCTGACAGCCTCAAGAATTCTAAGTGTGCCGAGAGCATCGGAATTTGCCGTATATTCAGGACTTTCGAAGCTAACGGCAACGTGACTTTGTGCTCCAAGGTTGTAAATTTCGTCAGGTTGAACTTGCTGAATAATTCGTATTAGATTTGTTGAATCAGTGAGGTCTCCGTAATGCAGGACAAGTTGCGGATTCTGCTCGTGGGGATCCTGGTAGAGGTGGTCGATCCTCTCGGTATTGAAGCTGCTGGCGCGACGTTTAATGCCATGCACAACGTAGCCTTTTTCAAGCAGTAATTCCGTAAGGTAACTGCCGTCTTGGCCGGTGATGCCAGTGATCAGTGCAGTTTTGCGCATGATGTGAGCAAGGTGATGTTCGGTTTGACTTTCATGTCCTTCGGTCAGCTGGTGCAGGATTCAGCAGCGTATTCCTGGAAAAACGAACCCAATAATCGAGTCGCAGTGCATGGAACAGTCATACCGATGCAGCATCTGATCGTTTTGATGTCTGGTGGTGCTTCAGACAGTTGCGCCCGCAACCGCAAGCAGCAATCTATCCATTAAAGCATGATGGCCAGCGGTTGAACGCTGGCCAAGGAAATTGCTTTTCCGGTTCAGATCCTTAGAAGCCGGGTCCTTTGAAAACACTACAGCTCAGTCACGTCGACCACCGCCTTGAAGGGCAATGATGAGACGAAGAACAAAGACAAACAGATTGATATAGGTAAGATACATCCCTAATGCTCCGGCGAGATATTGGTCGTCGGTATACGTGCGGGGCATCGTGTAAAAGTCCACGAATGCGGCGCCTACAAAGAGAACTGTTCCGAGACCTGCGATCAGCAACTCAAATCCGCCGCCTGAGAACACAGCTGGGGCAAAAAAGCTGCCCACAATTTGAACAAGCATCGCCAGAATCAGGCCCAGCAGCCCAAGCCCAACAGCTCCGCTTAACGCTTGCCCCACGCTGTCGCTCATTCGGCGGCCCATAACCGAAGCTGCGATGAAGGTCAGGCCGGTCGCCAGTGCTGCTGTTGCCACTGCGCCGATCCCAGCCGTGGTCAAGGCGTAGCTCACCAGACCACTCAGGGTGAAGCCGGTCAGGAGGCTATAAGCAGAAAGTAGGGGAAGTGCAGTGCTGTTGTCGCCTTTCGTGGCGACGTTTTGGGCCACGAAAAACAGAATGAAATTGCCGATCAGGGCCACCCAGAACAGGGGCATGAACAGGGCGGCATTGGTGGCCATCAGGCTCAGGCCTCCCAGCACACCGGCTGCGGTGAGAACCATGCCCCCACCCACATACGGCAAAGCACGGTTGACCACGTTGGGACCAACAAGTCCCCCGATGTTGGCTTCCCGAATGGCTTGTTGAAAATTGCTGCTGGCCGGCATGGCGGCTTTGAAGCGAACTGAGCACATCCTGCCAGCCAAACCGTTCCAGTGGTGGCTGGTTGGGTGCGGATCCCCCTATGGCCGATTCCTAGCGCTGTTGCCACCGGGCCAGACTGATGCGCCTGGCCAGAGGTGGACTTCCAGCAAGGCCACTCCAGTCCCGATGCAGGATTCAGCGAAGCGCAGCAAAGCGTTGAGTCCTGGATTCAGGGCCGGATCTAGGCTGGCTGTCACCATGATGACAAGCACGGTGATTGCAGCCAGGCGCGCGTGACTGTGGATGTGAAATGCCGTGCAGATCAGCACGGTTGCGAAGATGGCTCCCGCCATGCCGAGCGGGTGAAAGGGCATCAACGTCAGATAAACCGCGCTTGTGATGGCCCCGATCGCTGATCCCAGCACCCGAAGAGACGCCGAGGAGGCGGTTTCTTCCTTGCTGTTCTGGGTCACCACGATGGCGGAGATGGCTGACCATACAGCTCCGATTTTGGGAAGGTAACCCGGAAAAAGACTGGTGAATTGGAAGCCGATCCCATAGGCCACCAGGGCTGCCAGGGCGATCTGGGCAGGGAGTCGCAGTCGTTCTGCTCTTTTCATGGTCTTGGACGGACCCGCGGTGTATCGAAGCGCTTTTTCGCCGCTCCGGCCAGCGATCGTGCATCCCGCCGTTCATAGGCCTGCACCAAGCGCTGCACCAAGGGATGGCGCACCACATCGGCATCACTGAAGCGACACAGGGCAACTCCATCCACCCCGTTGAGCACCTCGGCAGCTTCCACGAGTCCGCTGGTCTGGCCGGGGGGCAGGTCAATCTGGGTGGTGTCACCGGTCACAACCATCCTGGCGTTTTCACCCAGGCGGGTTAGAACCATGCGCATCTGGGCACAGCTCGTGTTTTGGGCTTCATCCACGATCACAAAGGCATCGGCCAGGGTGCGCCCTCGCATGTAGGCCAGCGGCGCGACCTCAATGGTGCCTTTCTCGATCAGTTGGCTGGTCCGCTCCTGACCCAGCAGCAGATGAAGGGCGTCGTAAAGCGGTCTGAGGTACGGATCCACCTTCTGCTGAAGATCTCCAGGAAGGAACCCCAGGCGCTCTCCGGCCTCAATGGCGGGTCGTGTCAGAACGATCCGTTCCACCTTGCGGCCCTGAAGGTGGCGCACAGCCTGGACGGTCGCCAAGAAAGTTTTGCCGGTCCCGGCAGGCCCGATTGCGAGGGTGAGCGGGTGCGTATCGATTGCTTCGACGAAGGCCTTCTGCCGCAGCGTTCGCGGACGAAGCTGTCGGCCATTGACCTGGGTCGCCAGCACGAGTTTGGACTGGAGCTCATGTTCGTCAGTCCGGCCGGTATCGAGCGCTGTCAGTGCATTGCGGATGTCCACGGCACTGAGGCAATCCCCCTGTTCCCAGAGAGGGCGAAGCAAGCAGATCAGTTTGGAAGCCCGTTCTGCCGGCCCATCTGCACCTTGAATGAAGAGCTCCAAACCACGCAGCACCAAGTTGCTGCCTGTGAGGCTTTCAATCTGGCGAAGATTGCTCTCTTCTGGACCTGCAAGAGCAAGAGATGCCTCCATCGAGGGGAGGTTGACTATGGCCGTGGGTGGCTTCAGGCCTCGTCTTCCGTGACCACATCACTGCTGGCGGTTGCTTCGGCAGCAGCAGCGGCTGCGGCTTCAGCAGCCGCCGCTGCCTCCGCTTCAGCTTTAGCCTTGGCTTCCGCTTCGGCTTTCTTGGCGGCGATCGCTGCCGCTTCACGGGCAGCAGCTTGGTTCAATTTTCCGACGACTTCGGCAGGCCGGACGGTTTTGGTGAGCAGGCCCCCTTTCTCGAGAAGGGACCTCACCGAGTCGGTGGGTTGGGCACCCTGGTCAAGACGGGTGCGAATGGCCTCGGCATCTAGCCGGGTTTCCTTGGTGCGGGGGTTGTAGAAGCCCAGTTCCTCAAGGGGGCGACCATCACGACGGGAGGTGCTGTTGGTGGCCACGAGGCGGAAACTCGCTTCCCGCTTCTTACCGAACCGCTTCAGGCGGAGCTTGATCATCGTGGCCTTGCCGAGAGGTGTCCAAACGATGAGCTTACCTTGTCGGGGGGCCTTATGGCTCTCCGAAGCCCTTGCGTTTCTTGGCCGGCCTCGAAGGTTTGCGGGGTGGGGCGCCGCCACCGCCTCGCCCTGATGCCCCGGCGCCCGGCATTCCACCCATGCCCGGCATGCCACCCATGCCGGGGAAGCCGCCGATGCCTGGAAAGCCCCCGCCCATGCCAGGCATCCCCGGCATGCCCCCACCGCGGGTCATCTGCTGCATGAAGCCCCGCATCTTCTGAAAGTCAGCCAGAACCTTGTCCACATCGGCCGGTACGTGACCGCTGCCGACGGCGATGCGGCGCCGCCGGGAGGGCTGGGAGGCCAGCAGTTCCGGTTGACGCCGCTCCGCTTCCGTCATCGAGCCGATCATCGCCTCGATTTTCTTGAGCTGCTGCTCGCCCTGCTTGAGCATGCCGTCATCGATCTTGTTCATGCCGGGGATCATCTTCATCAACCCTCCCAGCGAGCCCATGCGCTTGATCAGCCGCATCTGCTGGAGGAAGTCGGAGAAATCGAAACTGGCTTCCTGCAGCTTCTGCTGCATTTTCGCCACATCGGCCAGCTCCACCTCCTTGGTGGCCTTCTCCACCAGGGTGAGCACATCGCCCATGCCGAGGATGCGGCTGGCCATTCGCTCGGGATGGAAGGGCTGCAGGGCCTCCACCTTC
>Ga0209598_10000112_pt1 | contig 60717 bp, 38 predicted proteins | sample M_140807_EF_Meta_FD_187317 | JGI IMG/M metagenome (GOLD analysis project Ga0209598, IMG submission 187317) | Freshwater microbial communities from Lake Montjoie, Canada to study carbon cycling - M_140807_EF_MetaG (SPAdes) (version 2) | ecosystem: Environmental > Aquatic > Freshwater > Lake... | reverse complement strand
GACCTGGGCATGTTCCTCGGTGAGCTTGCCGATCAAGGCCTCGGGGTATTCGACGATCAGGCCATGGCCGGAATCGGGGGCGGGGCCGCAGCGGTCCATCGTCAGCGTCTTCGAGCCGCCGTCGAGGATCACCTGGTCGCTGACGGCATCACTGACGACCGTGCAGACAACGCTCGCCGCGCAGTCGTCAAGGGAGCCGAAGCCGCCGCGGACGATGTTGAGATCGTTGTAGACACAGGTGCCGGGGCGGATCTCGGTGCCGCCACGGACGAGATGCGACTGGTAGGCCGTCGGCGTCGAGCCCCCCGACACGATTCCCCGGCAGAGGCCCTGCGCGTCGAAGCAGCTGATCGCCTCCTCGAGTTTCGCAGCCACCAGGCCGAGGGGAGCGGCCTGAACGTCGGGGAGCACGGTGACATGCCCCGGGTAATAAAAGATCCCGTCGAGCCGGAGGCCGGGGGAGCGATCGACAGCCGCGGCCAAGCCCACGAGCCGCTCGGCCGTGGGGACGCCGGTCCGCCCCGATCCAACATCGAGATCGACGAGGATCCCGATTGTCGTTCCCGCTTCCCGGGCCGCGGCGGAGAGGGCGGCGACCGCCTCGGGGCTGTCGACGGCGACGCGAATCGTGGCGGTGCGGGCGAGCGCCGCGAGGCGCACCGTCCGCGCCGGATCGACGGCCGGATAGGCGACGAGGATGTCGGGCTCACGGTCGGCGAACGCGCGGGCGAGGATCTCCGCCTCCCCGACCTTCGCCACCGTCAGCCCGACGGCGCCGGCGGCGAGTTGGAGGCCGGCGATGGCGACGCTCTTGTGGGTCTTCGTGTGGGGGCGGTTGGCGATGCCGAAGGCCTTCGTGTAGGCCGCCATCCGCGCGATGTTCCGCCGCACCTTCGTGGCATCGAGGACGAGGGCGGGCGTGGGGATCGTGTCGATCGAATGTCCGCGGGCCGCACCTGGCATTTGTGTATTCCTCCGAAGATCAGGCCCCGATCGATGCTACCGCAGGTGGCCGGGCGGGGGCAGATGGGTGTACGCTTGTGTCCTCGCCGGGGGCCGCTTCCGCGAGCACCGCCGAATGCCGTGTCGGCTGAGAAGGGGCGATCAAAGCGTGCTCTCAATGGGGGGGAAAATACCTCATGTTTGCCGAGTCCCTCCGCGAGCCGTAAGCTGACAGCGTCGACTCAAAAGGTCATGTGAGCTACGCACGCACCGCCGAGGGACTCACCATGTTCTCGACATCAATCTCTGTGACCCGGGCTGCAGTGATCCTTCTCACGTTGACGGTGCCCGGCCAGTCCCTCGTGTTCGCCGAAGCGTTTCGGATCATTCACGCCTTCGACAACGCGTCGGGTGCGGCTGTCCCATTCAGCTCTATCATCAAGCAGGATGGGTGGTTGTACGGTACCACCGCGGTCACGAACTATGGATCATCAAAGACCTATCCCCCCGAACTTCGGGTCGATGGAGGAGCGGTTTTCAAGCTGCGGCTGGACGGAACTGGATTCCAGGTCATCAAGCAGTTCGCGACTTCCGAACCGACGTCAGGGTACGGGCCTTTCCAGGGGTTGACGGTCGCGGGCGACGCTCTCGTGGGAACTCTCATGTACGCCGGTTCCAACAGCAGGGGCACGCTCTATTCGGTCGGCATGGACGGGAGCAATTTCCGAGTGCTCCATGACTTCGGAGGTACTGGCGACGGGACTCACGCCTACGCCGCTCCGATCCTGGTAGGGTCTGTGCTCTACGGACTGACTGCCTTTGGAGGGGCGAACCCCGGTGGCGGTGAAGGTGCATTTCTGGGGGCTGGCGTCCTTTATTCCTACAACCTGACCACGAGTACATACCGCGTCGAGAGAGATTTCAGTTCACCCGGGGCCACCGCCTTTGGCACCCTCACGCAGGTTGGAGACTGGTTGTATGGGATGGTGTCGGACCACCGGAACCCGGCGGAGTACGGGCAGGTGTTTCGCTACCGCCCGTCGGATCAGGCCTACGATGTCATTCATGAGTTCACCGGTGGACATGGGGGGGGCTATCCGTACGATTCACTCGTGTTTGATGGCGGACATTACCTGTACGGCACGACCTTGGGGTATTACCCTTTTCTACCGCTCTCTCCCTCGGAAATTGCGGCGATTCAGGACGAGGGGGTGATCTTTCGCATCGATCTTGGCAGGGCCCCCTCGGACCCGCTCCAGTACCAAGTGCTCCATGACTTTTCTCTGGCTATCGGAGACGGGGCGAAGCCCAACAGTAGCATGCTCGTCGCGCCCGACGGCTTTCTTTATGGCATTTCCCACGGCAGCGAGAGTTTTGGGGGAACTTTTAACGGTGTGCGCTACGGAACAGAATTCGGTACGTTCTACCGTCTCCATCCGGATGGATCGGACTTCTCCGTGCTCCACACCTTCGACTCGGTCGAAAATGGCTTCACACCCATGCGTGGTCTGGTGTGGGATAACGGGACGATCTACGGGACGACCGCCGAGGGAGGCACCAGCATCAACCTGGGCAGTGGACTGACCTCGCGAGGGAGCGGAACGGTGTGGAGTTATGAGGTCTATCCGGTCCCCGAGCCCTCGACACTTTTGATTCTGGCTGGTGGCGGTATGATGGTATGGCTTTTCAGGCCGCGTTGCTCCGAACGAATCTGCTGACCATTCTTGCTCTCAATATTTGCATGACAAATACCACCCCTGCGATCACCGGCATCCTCGTCCCCCACATGGTGCCGCTCGACGCCAAGGGGCGGATCGACGAGGAGGAGCTCTTCCGGTACGTGCAGTGGCTCGTTGACCGGGGGGTCCATGGCCTCTATCCCAACGGCTCGACCGGCGAATTCCTCCGCTTCACCGTGGAGGAGCGGCGGAAGATCGTCCAGATCGTCTGCAAGGCGGCCGCGGGACGGGTGCCTGTCGTTGCCGGCGCGGCGGAGGGGACGGCCGCCGAGACGATCCGGGCCTGCGAGCACTGCCTCGAGGCCGGAGCCCGCGCGGTGGCCGTCGTCGCCCCCTACTACTACCGCCTTTCCGCGGAGAGCGTCGAAGCCTATTTCCGCGAGATCGGGGCCCACAGTCCGATTGACGTCACGCTCTACCACATCCCGATGCTCGCCTCGCCGATCGAGATCCCGGTCGTCCGTCGGCTCGCGGAAGAGTTTCCGCGGATCATCGGCATCAAGGATTCCAGCGGCGACATCTCCCACATGCAGCGGTTGATGGCCGCGGTCCGCCCGGTGCGGCCCGGCTTTTCATTCCTCACCGGCTGGGATCCGGCACTCACTTCGATGCTCTTGGTCGGCTGCAGCGGCGCCACCGTCGCCACCAGCGGGATCCTGCCCGAGATGACACGCGCGGTCTACGATCTGGCGATGGCCGGAGACGTGAAGGGGGCGATGCGACTCCAGCCACGGATCATCGAGCTGTTCGACATGGCGATGCAGGGGGCCGATTTCCCGGAGGGCTACCGGGTGGCGGCATCGTGCCGCGGATTCCGCATGGGGCCCTCCAGACATCCGGCCTCGGCGAAGCAACTCACCGATCGGGCGGCGCTCGGGGAGCGGCTCACGGCACTCCTCGAGACCCTGGGGATGAACCGGGCTCGTCCCGACGAGGCGGTCGTGCCGGTGGCGTGAAGCCCGCGCCCTTCAACGCTTGGCGGCGAGCATTCCCTCGAGACGGTTGCCGGCGGCCCGGCAGGAGAGGATCTGCAGGGTTTTCTCGACGATCTGGGCGGCGGCCTCGACGGGGGGAAGGCCGGCGGAATAGATGTTCGAGATCACCGTCACCTCATGGCGGATGTCGACGTTGCCGCTGGCCCGGGCCGCATCGCCGCGCTGTTCGGCCGGCACCCGGTAGACGAGATAGGCCGACAGGCTGCGCGACGCGAGGGCATCACCGCCGGGCCGCTCGCCGATCAGATGGATGACGAGATCGGCCCCGAGGAGCTCCCCGACCGGCTCGGCGAGCTTCACCCGGCCGTGGCGCGCCACCAGCGGCACGCCAACGCCGATCCCCCTGGCGGAGAGCCCTTCGAGGAGGACAGGAAGGAGATCGGGGAGGTTGCGATGAACGGCCGCCGCCGACAGGCCGTCGGAGATCAGGATCTGCACCGCAAACGGCTCGACGGCGAGGCTCGCGAGGGCCGCGCCGGTCGGTCGGGTGCCGAGGGCGGGTGAGGCGAGGTGGGCCTCGTGCGTGGCCGCCTCGGTGGCGATTTCGCGGACGGGGTGAAGCGCCCGCAGCCGGTCGATGTCGAGGGGGAGATGGACAGCGCTCCGTCCCACTGCCTGATGGTAGCGGACGCGGCGGGAGACGGCATCGGCGGGGCGCGGGCCGGCGGTCTCGAAGCCGTGGAGCGCCGGCGTCGCCGCGACGAGCTCGGCGAGCTCCTCGGAGGATTCGCAGAATCGCTCCGGCCGCCCCCACTCCGGGCCGCGGACGACCGCGCCGGCGGCGTCGCGGGCGAGAATCCCGCGGCTGAGGCACCAGGCGAGGAACTCTCCGGCAGGCTCGCGGCCGTGGATCTCGCGGAGCGTCTGGTTGTCGTGGGCGCTGGTGTCGAAGTAGGCGAGCATCCGATCGGTGTTGAGGGCGACATCCATGAAGTAGGTGGCGCCGGCCGCCGCGAGGAGCTCGGTCGTCGCCTGCTGCCCCTCGAGGCCGCTGCCGGCATGGAGCGTGTAGCAGCTGCCGATTCCCATCGGCAGGCCGAGGAGCTTGGCGAGGAACAGGTCCTGGAGGCTCGCCACGAGGAGCTCGAAGTTATCGGCGTGGGTCTCCGGGCCGATGAAGCCGGTGACGTTGTTGATCATGAAGGGGTCGTAGCGCCGCGCCAGGCCATAGCAGAGGGCCTCGGTCGTCGTCATGTCGATCCCGTCGTGGCGACCGTAGGAGAGCTCGCTCCCCTGGCCGGTCTCGAAGTACATGAACTGCGCCGCCGAATCCTTGAGCGGTCCGTGGGCGCGCATCGCCTCCCAGCCCCGGTCGAGGAGCGCGACGGTGACGTCGAACTCGGCCGTCAGCGTCGCCTCGGTGCCGGCGAGGCTTTGAAAAAGGATCTCGACCGGGGCGCCCCCCTCGAGCGCCGCCAGCTGCGTTTTGATGTGCGAGAGGACGCAGATCTGTGTCGGCGCGCCGGCCCGGCGGCGGATGCCGTCGAGGAGCCGGAGGACGGCCGATACGTTGGCGACGGTGTCGACTGCCGGGTTGACACCGATGAGCGCGTCGCCGGCGGCCATCGACAGGCCCCACCATGTCAGGAGCGTGATGCCGCGTGGGTCGTCGGTGGGATGGTTCGGCTGGAGGCGCGAGGAGAGCGTGCCGCGGGCCCCGAGGAGCGTTCGGGCCCGGGTCGGATGGACGATCCGCCGGGCGACGAGGATGAGCTCGTGGATGTCGCAGAGCTTGGCGACCGCGGCGGCGGTGACGCCGGTCAGCCCGCGCCCCAGCCGGAGGGCCTCCTCCCCCGATCCGGCCAGGAGACGGTCCTTCAGCCCCCCGATCGTGAGCCCGGCGATCTCACCGTAAACATCCGCATCGATGTCGTAGTTGACGCGCATCACGTCGTCGACACGACCGTCGGCGCCGCACAGGGGGCGCTGGTGGAGATGGGCGATCGTGAGCCCGGCGAGGATCGAGCGGGCCGCCTCCCGCTCGGTCTCAGTGGCGGCCGCGAGCCCGGCGTGCCGGTCCCCTGCCTTGGGGAAGTCGGCGGCGCCGAGGAGCCTCTTGAGCCCGACAAACCGGATCGGCCCCTCGGGGCCCTCGCCGGCATAGGTCTCGTCGGGCCGCACCGGCGGGACTGCGATCGCGGAGAGCGGGTTCAGTTTGGCGGCCATCTCCCCACGATACCGTCAGCCCGCGCCGGCGTCTGCGGGGCTACGTCCGACCGGCCGCGGCAACCTTCTCCGGCCGTCGTAGAATGGAACGATCCCACCCCAGGTGCCCACCATGCCCCGTGCTGCCGTGCTCGTTTCGCTGGCCCTGATCGGCGTCTCCCTCGCCCTCTCCGCCTGGCTCTATTCCAGTCTCCCCGACGTCATCCCCACCCACTGGAATATCCGCGGCGAGGCCGACGGCTTCGGGCCGAAGGGGGTGGCGGCCTGGCTCCTCCCGGTGATCGCCCTCGCCTTGCTCGGCTTCATGTGCCTGATCCCCTGGCTCTCGCCGCAGGGATTCCAGGTCGATGTTCACGGGCGCGCCTTCAGCGTCCTGCTGGTGGCGCTGACGTCGCTGATGGTCTTCATCCATCTCCTCTCGCTCGCCGCATCGCTGCGCCCCGGGCTCGAGGTGGGCCGGGCGATGGTGGCCGGCGTGATGTTTTTTCTCGGGGCCGTCGGGACGACCTTCAGCGGGATCAAGCGCAATTTCTTCATCGGCATCCGCGTTCCCTGGACGATCGCTTCGGAGCGAGTGTGGGACGACACCCACGCCCTCGCCGCGCGGATCTGGGTTGTCGGTGGCTTTCTCGGCGCGGTGCTCGCCGCCCTCGGGCAGACGGTGCCGGCGCTGATCCTCGTGGCGCCGATGGCGCTGGTGCCGATTGTCTATTCGTTCGTCCGCTCCAAGCAGCTCGAGCGGCTCGGGCAGCTGTGACACCCGTGTCAGCGGACTTCAGCCCTCGAGGCCGTGGAACGACACCGGCACGACGCCGTCGCGCTCCCTTCCCAGGGAGACCCAGCGGGCAGCGGGGAGATCGAGCTCGTCAACGATCACGAGCTCGACGGCCAATCCTCCCCACCGGGTAGCGCACTGGCCGAGGGCCTGGCCGCAGTTGGTTTCGAGGAGAAGCACCAGCGGCCTGTCGGCGGGCCAAGGGAGCGATTCGAGGACCGCTGCGAGCCGGCGGCCGAAGGCACGCACGGCGTCGGCGGTCGGCGCGAGGGCCCTGACGCGCACCGCCGCGCCGAGCCCCGAGCGCCGGGCCAGGCCGAGGGCCGCGGCGACGGCGGCGTCGTTGCTGGCCGGCTCGAGCGTGGCAACGATCGGCAGGTCGGTGAGGGGGAGGAGCCGCGGGGCGGGGAGATGGATGCTCGCCCCCGAGATCCGCGTGGCATGCCGGAGCAGACCGGCGACGGTCGCCCGGCCGCCCCCCTCCGGCGCCTCCTCGCGCCAGTGCCGGCACCAACTGGGATGGACGAGGAGCCGGCGGGCGAGATCGACGCCGAGATCGCCGTACGCGCTCGTGCCGGGAAGCTCCTCCCCCCGCGCCGCGGCGTAGACCAGCTCTCCGACGCCGCCGGAGAGCGTCACGATCCGGCCGGGGCCCGTGGCAATCGCCCCCGGCAGAAAGGGTATTTGGAGATGGCCGAGCGTCGTCGGGTCGTCGGCGTCGACCGCCGCGCCGGCCACGGCCCGGTCAAGGAGGGCCAGATACCAATCGAGGACTCTCTCGAGATCGGCGGCCGGCAGATCGTCGCCGGGAGCGGCGCGGATGCCGAGGGCGGCGAACAGGGCGCGGGCCTGACGGGAGAGGGCCTCGATCCGACGCGATCCCGCCACGAAGCGCACGTGCCGCGCGCCGACGAACAGGCAGCCGGTGGCGAGAACGGTGCCATCGATCCCACAGGCAAGGTTCGTCGTGCCGCCACCGATGTCGAGATGGATGAAGGTCCGCTGTGGATGCCGGCGGGAGAGCGCCGCACAGCTCCCCTGGAAGGCGAGCCACGATTCGAGGCAGGGGTCGTCAGCCGTGGCGATGAGCGTCGTCCCCAGCCGGGCGCGGATCGCGGCCACCAAGCCGGTGGCGTTTTCTCTTCGGGCTGTGAGGCCGGTGAGGAGCGCTCCCCCGCCGCCGATGTCGGTCGTGCCCGGGATCACCCCGGCGCGGTTGAGCCAGTCGTCGACGAGCCGGAGTGTGGCGGCGAGATCGAGCGAATCGCCATCGAGTGGCGTGAACACGAGCGGCGAGCGGAAGGTCTCGCGGCTCACGGTCAGCTCCATCCGCCCGGTGACAGCGTTGCGACGGACCGTCGCCTCAGCGGCCAGCGCGCTCGATGTCGTCGTCCCGAAGTCGAGGCCGACGAGGGTGGTTGTGGCAGCCATCACGCCCGCGGCCCGGCGAGGGTGTCGAGGTGGGAGAAGCCCCCCATCCGCCGCTCGAGCTCCTGAGTGGAGCCCATCGCCGCGAGCGTGCGGACGTCGTCGTCGATGTCGGGGGTGGGGCGCATGAGGGGGCTGCCGCGGGAAAGAGGCCCTGTCGGGGGAACAGGCCCGGCGGGGGGAAAGAGGGGCGCCCCGTCGACCGGAGCGAGCAGGATACTCTGGCGGGCTGTCGCCGACGGGACGATGAGCCGATAATCGGTTCCCGTTCGACGCGCTCCCGATCCCGACGCTCATTGCCCCCCGGTTCCCCCCGGCCCCGACGAGACCCCGGTATGGAATCCCCCTCGGCCCCCTCCTCCCGTTCCGCGACGGCCGACGCGAGCTTGGTGGTGATCGCGATCGTCGTCGCCGGCGCGGCGATCACCCATCTCGGCCCGGTGCTCCAGCCGTTCCTCGTGGCGCTGTTCCTCTTTTATGCCACCCGGTTCGGTGTCAAGACGCTCTCCGGGCTGGGGATGCGACCGCTCACGGCCTACGCGACGCTCGTCGGGCTTATCCTCATCGCCTCGGTTCTCCTCGCGCAGTTCGTCTACCGCGAGGCGGTGTCGTTCCGGGGGAGCTGGCCGCGCTACGAAGATCGGATCGGCGAGATCATCACCCGCTGGAGCGGCCCGCTCGGCGGCGTGGCGGCCGTCGGGGAGAACGTGCCGTTCGACGAGGGGGCTGTCGAGCCGGCCGCCGCGCGGACGTCCCTCTCCGACCTGTTCCGGGTCTCGAGCCGCGACGTGCTGAACTTCGTCTTCGCCAAGGGGATCGACGCGGCGGAGCTGATCGTCCTCGTGTTTTGCTATCTCGTCTTCTTCTTCCTCGGCAGCCGGAAGTTCGAGGCCCGCGTCGGGCATGCCTTCCCCGGTGAGCGTGGCCAGCGGATCCTCGCCGTCGGGGAGGGGATCTCGGAGTCGATGGAACGCTTCATGATGGTGAAGTCGGTGATCGGCGTCGGCATGGGGCTCTCGGCGGGGGGCATCATGTGGATCTTCGGCCTCGATCACTGGCCGCTGTGGGCGTTCCTGTTCTTCGCCGCCAACTACATCACGTCGATCGGGAGCTGGGCGGCGTGCGTCCCGCCGATCCTCATGGCCGCGCTCGATCTGGGGGCGGTGCCGGCCGCGATCCTCGCCATCCTGATCGTCGTCAACCGGATCTTCTGGATCGACTTCCTCGAGCTCAAGCTCTCCGGCAAGCAGCTCAACCTCGATCCCACGATCCTCTTCCTCTGGCTCTCCTACTGGGGCTGGGCGTGGGGGATCCTCGGGCTGATCCTCGCCTATCCGATGATGGCCGCGGTGAAGATCTCGCTGCGGCACCTCGGCGATGCCCACGGCTGGGACAAACTGCTCTCCGACGAGTGATGCCGGCCCCCCGGCGCCTCACTCGAGTGGCAGCCCGGCCGCTTCGGTAAAGCGATCGAAGAGCGACTCCATCGCGACTTCGTGGACGACATGCACGAGCGTCGCCGGCGACGTCGCCCCGAGGGCGGCCTCGAACTGGGCGTCGGTGCAGGCCACGGGGCTCGCGGCGAGGCGGTCGGCGACGACGAGGACGGCACGCTCGGCAGCCGAGAGCCGGGTCTGGTCGCCGGCGAGATCGGCAAACGTAGCCTCGTCGGCGCCGAGATCCCGCAGTCGGCTCTCGGCCAGCCCCAACGCGTACCAGGCCCGGTTGCGCCGGGCGACGGTCCAGGCGATCCGTGCCCGCTCCCCCGGCTCCAGCCCCGGCGCCGAGGCGGTCAATCCGAAAGCCTTCACCATCCGCGGGCCGGCGACGGGGAAGTGGGCGAGCAGACGCATCCACTGTGGGATCTCCCCCGCGGGGGCGAGATCCCCGAGGACCTCTCGGGCCGTTGCCTCGTCGACCGGCGGGAGCCGAGCGCTTCGCGTGCGGGCAGCGGCGCGGCCGGCGGCGATCTCCTGCACCGTGGGGAGCGGGGCGGGGGCACGGGTGGCAGCGAGCCCCTCCCCGCCGGACTCCGCCCCGAGCACGGCCACCGCCGAAGGCAGGGCCAGATATGGCGCGGAGGTCGGTGTCAGGTAGGAGTGGGCTCCGCCGGCTCCGGTCTGGGCCCAGCCGGAATTGCCGCCGTTTCCCGCCTGGGGAACACCGATCCCTTCCTTCCAGCGGTTGATGGCATTGTTGCCCCCGACCGACAGGCTCATCTCGATGACCTCTTTCGGTGTGAAGGTCCCGAGGCAGGCGGCGACGTCGGCGTCGGTGAGGCTGCCGGGAGCGAGCGTCAGCTTACGGGCGAAGGCGAAGGCGGCCTGTTCGTTCTCTGGGAATCCGCTCCAGTCGGTGTCGAGCCGAGCGAGATCGTCGTCGCTCATCCCCACGGCGAGGAGCTTCGATTCCTGGTGGCCGAGGCAGTATTGGCAGTTGTTGACCCGCGAGGCGATCCAGAAGAGACGCGTCTTGAAGCCGTAGTCGAGCGTCACGGCCGGGTCGGGCTCGATGATCACCTTCGGCGCCGGGGCCCCGGGGCGCTTCGGCGCTGTCCCGCCAAATCCCAGATAACCGCGGAGCTCCGTGCCGGGCAGGTAGAGGGCCCGGAGACGGTTCTCGTAGGAGAGGGCCGTGGCATCGTCCGCGGCGGCTGCCTGCTCGGCCTCGGTCGGATCGGGGAGGGGAATCCGTTCGTGCCGCGTCTTCATCTCCTCGAGCATCCGCTTCATCGCCGGCCGGGTGACGGGCGTGGAGCGCGGCGCTTCGTCGTCGGCGTGGGTGTTGGAGGCGGTAGAAAGGCCGGCAAGGCCGATGGCAGCCAGTCGGAGGAGCGTGCGCATGGAGAAATCTCCCGGGAGAAAAGGGGAAGGGGGCGTCAATCGCCCAGGGCGACGCTGATGTTCGGCTGGGTGGAGACGGAGTAGACGACCTTCTTCGTGCCGAGTGGCGCGGGCCCCTCGAGTGTGACATCGAAGCGCGTGCTCGGGCCGAACGGTTTCCGCGCGTCGATCGTGAACGACGTCAGTTCAGCCCCGCGCAGCCATCGTTCGTCGGCGACATAGACCGGCGGCGTGCGCTTCCGCAGCGCCTCGCAGGAGACGCCGTCGCGCCACGCCGCGAGGGTCTCCTCGAGGATCGTTGTCGCTTTCTCCGGCTCGGCGACGTATTCCGGGCGCGCGGCGCACCCCGTTGCGAGCAGGCCCGCGACGAGGGCGCCGAAAAGCCCGGCGGAGCGGATCATCGACATGGCAGGGGGCCTTTCGTGGGACGAGGGACGGGGAATGAACGGGGAATCGGGCCGGGTCACTGTTCGAACGACGAGACGACCTCGCCGCCGGCCATGCTGCCCACGCCCCGCCAGATGGCCAGATCGACGCCGTCGGCGACGAACTTTGCCGAGCCGTCGCACATCCCGATCATCACCCCGCCGACGTGCGAGCTCTGCGCCGTGGTCATGATCCGCCCCGGCGGGAACATGCAGGAGCGCGTGTTGGGGAGGGTCGAGTGAAAGTAGATCGTCGTCGAGTGGTAGCCGTAGAGCCACGGGCCGCCGACGTCGCTGAAGCGCTGGAAGGAGATGTTCGTCGGATCGATCGCGTTGCACTGGGCGACCGCGTCGTCGGCGTTTGCCGGCGTGGTCTGGGGCCAGAAGGTGTCGGTTCGCCGGGTCGACAGGCCGTTGTTGAAATCCCCCACGTCGTGCTCGGAGATCGCCGCAGTCTTGCTCGTGCCGTCGAGGATGTCCTTCATCCGCACCTGGCTCTGGAGGAAGAACGGCCCGTTCGGCGCCGGCATGCCGAAGTTCGGGTCGGACGAGGCCGTCGGGGGATTGCCCCACAGAATCCCGGAGCCCTGGTTGAGCCGGTAGTTGCTCGCGGCATAGCTTCCGGGGAGGTAGGTGGCGGGATCAGAGGGGCAGACGAACGTCGGCACGCGCGTTGCCGCGGCGGCGGCGTGCGCCGGATCGTTCCAGGCCTTCGTCGGGTCGACACGCTGGAAGGTGTTTGATTCCTCCATGAAGGGGAGGAGGAATGTCTGGCCGGAGAGGCTCGTCGCGTTGCGGCCGGTCGGGAAGGAGCCCTTGGCGGAATGGTGGTTTTGGAGCGCCAGGCCGAGCTGACGGACATGGCTCGAGCACTGCGAGCGGCGCGCCGCCTCGCGCGACGATTGCACCGCCGGGAGGAGAAGGCCGACGAGGGTGCCGATGATGGCGATGACGACGAGGAGCTCGACGAGCGTGAAGGCCCGTCGGGAGACGAACGTGGAAGCCGGGAGGGTGGACATGGGTTCGGTTCCTGGAAACGGGATCGGGATTAAAAAATATGGGAGGAACGGATCGAAGCGATCGAGACACCGACCGGGAGAATGAGGAGCCTCCTGACGGGGCTGGCGCGGCCACGTGGCGCGGAGCCATCGAAAGAAGCGGTGGCACATGGGAATGCCGGCTTGTCCAAGCGGGACCCGGAGCGATAGCCATCAACGGCTCCGGTGAGGAGTCGCGGGGTTCGTCACGGCGCAGCGTGGGAACGCCCGAGGGCACGAACCGGGGACGACGGCAAGAAGAGGGCCCCAATCACCGCCTGTCCTCACGGCAGCCAAAAGGCCTTGTGAAGGACCAGGCGCGCAGGCGCCCACGCCGTCGTCAGCCGACCCTGGGGGGCCGCTCGGGGGGGCCGGACACGGCCGGGATCAAGAGCGGCTCGTCAAGGGCGAGCCAGGCACCGGCGGTCGAAGCTACGACCGGGGCAAGATTGGAGAGGAGCGCGGCCCGCTCGAGATCGGGGGGGCTGGTGGCCTCGCTGGGGGCGAGCGGGGCGACCGGGGCCCGGCCACAGGAAGGGCCATGGCAGGGGCGACGCCGGAGGGGCTGGGCCGGCTTGGCGGTAGCCGTGGCTTCGGCTTCGACGGCGTTCATTTCCGGGGCGTCCGCGGACATGTCGTGGCCGACGAGCCAATCGCCGCAGCTGGCTTGGGCCGACTGAAAAGACCCTAGCGCCATCAACGCGAGCACCACCACGATCCCGCAGGAGCGGAGGAACCGCGTCTGGAGATGGTGAAAAGAAGGGCTCATGGCTTCGATACGTTTTTCGGGGGCGGATGGATCGCGGCCAAAAGACGACCAGCGTGGCCAAACCAAAATTCCCCCACCCTTGGATAATAGTCCGCGCTCCCCGGAAGAGTCAATCGTCCAGCGCCCCGTTTTGGTGAGACTTTTTTCGGCCGGCATTTTTCTGCTCCGGCCCGATATGCGCCCCGCTGCTGGGCCATGCCGGCGTCGCGGCAGGCCTGTTTGGTACGATCCGGCCTTTTCCCCCTCGAGGGGCCGCGTTGTGTCTGGAGCGTGGGGGGAGATACGGCTGACAGCCGCGCGGGGAGCGTGAACATGGTCGACATGCGCCAGGGCTACGAAAATCATCTTCCCCGCCGCGTCATCACCGGCCGCGGCGCCAGTGGCCGCTTGGCCGAGATCTGCCTGGGACGAGGCTGGAACCGGGCGTTCCTCGTCAGCGATCGGGGGGTGGAATCAGCCGGACTCCTCCCCACGGTGGCGGCCTCCCTGCAGGCGGCTGGCGTGCTCGCCGGAGAGTCTGCCGACGTCACCCCCGAGCCGCCGCTGGCTGATGTCTCCCGTCTGGCCGAACAGATCCGCGCGGCGGCCGTCGATGTCGTCATCGGACTCGGCGGCGGGAGCGTCATGGATGCCACCAAGGTGGCGGCGCTGGTGGCCCTGCGGGGGGGCGGGCCGGCCGATTACGTCGGCATCGGCCGTGCCGGCGGGCGGGGCCTCCCCACGATCCTCGTGCCGACGACGGCCGGCACCGGCTCGGAGGCGACGTTCGTGGCGATTCTCACCGACGCGGCCGCCGGCACGAAGGTGGGGGTCGTCGATCCGGCGCTCCTGGCCGACATCGCCATCGTCGATCCCGCCCTCACCGATTGCCTCCCGCCGGCGGTCACGGCCGCTGCCGGCATGGATGCGCTCGTCCATGCGATCGAGGCCTTCATCGCCCGCGTCGCCACGCCGATCGCCCGCGGCCTCGCCCTCGAGGCGGCCCGGCAGATCGGCCCGGCGCTCGAGAGAGTCTGCCGTGATCCAGGCGACAAGGAGGCCCGCGATCGGATGGCGATCGGATCGCATCTGGCCGGCATGGCCTTCGCCAACGCCTCGTGCTGCGCCGTCCACGCCCTCGCGCTCCCCCTCGGCGGGCGCTTCCACATTCCACACGGCGTGATCACCGGATGTTTTGCCGGGGAACTGATGCGCCACAACGCGCCGGCCTGCGCTGCCGACTTCGCGGCCCTGGGGACGGCGCTTGAGTGGGGGCCACTCGAGCCTCACGCCTTTGCCGACCGGCTCGACGCCACCGCCCGCGACATTGGCCTCCGGGCGGCGCTCGACCGGGTCGTCGTTCCCACGGCCGACATCGCCCCGATGGCCCGCGACGCCGCCAACAATCGCCGTCTCATCGATCCCAACCCCGTCGCCGTGACGGCGGCTGATGCCGAGCGAATCTACCGTGCCATCCTCCAGGTCGGCGGGTGATCGGTCGACATGCCGATTCACGCGTCGAACCACGAGCCTTCCCCCACCGTCTGCCGCGTCGTCCAACAGTTTTCCTTCATCATGAAAACCTCTCCTCCCTTCTGGTTCGAGCCCGCCCCGTGGATCGATGGCGCCTGGCGGCAGCCCGGGCGCGGCGATCATCCATTCACCGTCCGCAATCCTGCCACCGGCGCTCTCCTCGCCGAGGTGGGGCGTGCCGATGCCGGGAGTGTCACGGCGGCGATCGAGGGGGCGGCCCGCGCCGGGCGTGGCTGGCGCGCGCTCCCGGCCGCCGCGCGCGGCGAGATTCTGAAGCGCACGGCGGCGGCGTTGTTTGCGCGGCGCGACGAGTTTGCCCGGCTCCTCACGGCCGAGCAGGGAAAGCCCTACCTCCAAGCCGCCGGCGAGGTCGACTATGCGGCAAGCTTCTTCCAGTGGTTTGGCGAGGAGGCGCGGCGCGTTCACGGGAGGATCGTCCCCCATCCGGAGCCGGGGAGAGAGTTCCTTGTCGAGCAGCGTCCGGCCGGTGTCGCCGGCTTGATCACGCCGTGGAACTTTCCGCTGGCGCAAGGGGCGAAGAAGGTCGCCGCGGCGCTCGCCGCCGGATGCACGGCGGTCTGGAAACCGGCCGAGGCGACGCCGCTGGTGGCGCTCGCCCTGGCGCCGATCCTTGCCGAGGCGGGGCTGCCGGCCGGGGTGCTCCAGATCGTGCCGGGGAAGGGGAGCGTCGTCGGGCCGGTGCTCGCCGCGCACCCGCACGTGCGCGTCTTGAGCCTTACCGGGTCGACCGCGACCGGCAGCAGCCTGATGGCGGCCGCCGCGCCGGGCATCAAGCGGCTGTCGCTCGAGCTCGGGGGCAATGCCCCCTTCATCATCCTTCCCGACGCCGATCTGGATTTCGTCAGCGATCAGCTCGTGCGCCTGAAGATGTTCGTCTCTGGGCAGGTGTGCGTGACGGCCAACCGGATCTTCGTCCCCGCCGACCGCGAAGCGGAGCTCATCGAGCGGCTCTCGGCCCTGATCGCGGGATTGAAGGTCGGCGATGGCCTTGCCGAAGGTGTCGATGCCGGGCCGCTGATCCACGCGGCGGCCAGCCGCGATGTCTGCAGCCGCGTCGCGGAGGCGGTGGCGGCCGGAGCGAAGATCGTGGCAGAGAACCGGAGCTTCGAGTCGACTCCGGGATTGTGTGTTGAAAACTTCTCGCCGCCGACGGTCGTGGCCGGCGTGACCGACTCGATGCGGCTGGCGCGCGAGGAGATTTTCGGGCCGGTGATCCCGCTGCTCAGCTATCGAACGCTTCCCGAAGCGGTCGAACGGGCCAATGCCACGCCCTACGGGCTGGCGGCCTATGTCTATGGCACCGATCTGGCCCGCCTCCGCGCGGTGGCCTCGGCGCTCGAGGCGGGGATTGTTGGCGTCAATGAATGGCGGCCGCTGAAGGCTGAAATCCCTTTCGGCGGGGTGAAGCAGAGCGGGATCGGGGCCGAGGGGGGAGAGGAGGGGATCCGCGAGTTCCTCGAGACGCGCGTGATTTCCATCCCGAAGCCGGAGGTGGTGGGATGACGACGCGGCTGCGGTCGGAACAGTGGTGGAACGACCCGGGCAATCCCGGCATGACGGCGCTCTATCTCGAGCGGTTTTTGAACTCGGGGCTGACCCCCGGCGAGCTCCAGGGGGGGCGGGCGGTGATCGGGATCGCCCAGTCGGCCAGCGACCTGACCCCTTGTAATCGGGTCCATCTGGAATCGGTCAAGCGGCTCTGCGACGGCGTCCGCGATGCCGGGGGGCTGCCGCTGGTCTTCCCGATGCACCCGATCCAGGAATCGGCCCGCCGGCCGACAGCCGCCCTCGACCGCAATCTCGCCTACCTCGGTCTCGTCGAGATCCTCCACGGCTATCCGCTCGACGGCGTGATCTTCACGACCGGCTGCGACAAGACGACGCCGGCGGCGCTGATGGCCGCGGTCACCTGCAATCTTCCGGCGCTCGTCTTCAATGGCGGGCCGATGCTCAACAGCTACCTCGATGGCGAGGTGGCCGGCGCCGGCACGATCATCTGGGAAGCGCGACGGCGGCTGGCCGCCGGGCAGATCGACGAAAAGAAGTTCATGGAGCTTCTCGCCGCGTCGGCGCCGAGCGTCGGCCATTGCAACGTGATGGGGACGGCGCTGTCGATGAACTGCCTCGCCGAGGCGCTCGGGATGGCCCTCCCCGGCACGGCGCAGATCCCCGGCCCCTACCGCGAGCGTGGCCAGGCGGCGCATGCGGCCGGAAAAAGGATCGTGGCGATGGTGGCAGAGGACCTGCGGCCTGCCCGGATCGTGACCCGCGCCGCGCTCCTCAATTGCATCCGCGTCAACACCGCCCTCGGCGGGAGCACGAATTGCCCTCCGCACATCATCGCCGTCGCCCGCCATGCCGGCATCGACCTCGATCTGCAGGACTGGGAGACCTTCGGCCATGCCCTGCCGCTCCTGGTGGACCTCCAGCCGGCCGGAGCGCATCTCGGAGAAGATTTCCACCGCGCCGGGGGCCTGCCGACGGTGATGGCCGAGCTCCTTCGGCACGGCCTCCTCGATGGTGCGCCGCTGACGGTCAGCGGGAAGACGGTGGCGGAGAACGTCGCCGCGGCCCCGCTCCCCGACGGCCGCGTCATCCGCCCGGTCACGGAGCCGCTCCGCGAACAGGCCGGCTTCCTTGTCCTGTCAGGAAATCTGTTCGACGGGGCACTTCTGAAGACGAGCGTCATCAGCGCCGACTTCCGCCGCCGCTACCTTTCTGACCCGGGGGCCGAGGAGAGGTTTGAAGGCCGGGCGGTCGTCTTCGATAGCCCCGAGGACTATCACGCCCGCATCGATGATGCTTCGCCTGCGATCGACGAGCGATCGCTGCTGGTCATCCGCGGCTGTGGGACGCTCGGCTTCCCCGGGAGTGGCGAGGTGGTCAACATGCTCCCCCCTGAAGCCCTCGTCCGCCGCGGCATCTCGGAATTGCCAACCCTCGGCGACGGCCGGCAGAGCGGCACCGCCGCGAGCCCCTCGATTCTGAATGCCTCCCCCGAGGCGTTTGCCGGGGGCGGCCTGGCCCGGCTGCGGACCGGCGATCGGGTCCGCGTCGATCTGGCCGCGCGGCGCGTCGATGCGCTCGTGCCGGCTGCGGAGTGGGCCGCGCGCGACACCTCCGCCTGGGACACCGTCCCCCCCGGCGCCACCCCCTGGCAGCAGCTCTACCGCGACCATGTCGGGCAGCTCAACACCGGCGGCTGCCTCGACTTTGCCTGCACGTTCCGCGACGTCTGTCGCACCGTTCCCCGTCACAGTCATTGAGCCATCGCCATCCGGCGGGGCCTGCTTTGCTTCCTGTTGGAGGTGTTGTTGCCATGGCCAGTTGTCGTCTCCTCAAGCGGCTCTTCGGCGCGCTGGTGCTGCTTGTGGTCGCGGCGATCCCCGTGGTCGCCGCGGAGCTCCCCCGGAGTGCGCCTGAAGCCCAAGGGGTGTCGTCGGTCGATCTCCTCGGCTTTGTCGAGGCCCTCGACGCTGCCGGCGACCCGGCCGTGGCCGATGGGATCCACAGCCTGATCCTCGTTCGGCATGGGGCCGTGATCGCCGAGGGGTGGTGGACGCCGTACAAGCCCCAGCTGCGCCATCAGCTCTATTCCCTTTCCAAGAGCTTCACCTCGACGGCGGTGGGGATTGCGGCAGCGGAGGGGAAACTCAGCGTCGACGATTCAGTTCTCGGATTTTTTCCGGGGGAAGCGCCGGCCGAGCCCTCCGGGAATCTCAAGGCGATGCGCGTCGCCGATCTGCTGCGGATGGCGACGGGGCACCAGTCGGAGCCGCCGCAGCGAACAGGAGAGACGCGCGTCAAGCAGTTCCTCGGGTTCCCGGTGCCGTTCAAGCCGGGGACACACTTCCTCTACAACACCCCGGCAACCTACATGCAGTCGGCGATCGTTCAGAAGGCGACCGGCGAGAAGCTCCTCGACTATCTCGAGCCCCGGCTCTTCGCGCCGCTCGGGATCGAGGGGGCGACCTGGGAGGAGAGCCCGGAGGGGATCTCGGTCGGCGGCTACGGCCTCAGCCTTCGCACCGGCGACATCGCGAAGTTCGGTCAGCTTCTCCTTCAGAAGGGAGAATGGGAGGGGCGGCAGCTGGTGCCAGAAGCGTGGGTCGAGGTGGCGACGGCCAGGCAGGTGGCCAACGGCAGCCGCCCCGAGAGCGATTGGGATCAGGGCTATGGCTACCAGTTCTGGCGCTGCCGGCATGGGGCCTACCGGGGGGATGGGGCCTTTGGGCAGTACTGTGTTGTCCTCCCCGAGGAGAATGCGGTGCTCGCCATCACCTCCGGTACGCGCGACATGCAGCGCGTCCTCGACATCGCCTGGGAGAAGCTGCTCCCGGCCTTCCGGAGCGTGCCGCTGCCGGCTGACGACGCGGCGGCAGGCAGGCTCGCCGCCAAGCTCGCCGCGCTCGAGGTGCCCCTGCCGGCGGCCGGCACGGGCCCTGCGGGGATCGCCGGGAAGGTGTTCACGTTCGGCGAGAATGGCGCGAAGCTCGAATCGGTGGCGATCGAGCCGGGGGCCGACGGCGACGCAGTCGTGTTTACGGCCGATGAAACGGAGCACCGTATCGAATGTGGCCGGGGGACGTGGCGGACGGGTGACGTGGCGTGGGCCGGCATGCCTCCACGTCCGGCGGCCGTGGCCGGCGGCTGGGAGGGAGACACGTTTACGCTGCGGATCTGTTTTGTCGAGACGCCGTTTGTGTCGACGGTGCGGCTGACGATGATGGACGACGACATGCGGATGGTGTCGGATGCGAATGTCGGCTTCGGTGCGGTCAAACAGCCGGAGCTCGTCGGGAAGGTTCGTCTGCCCAACAAGTGATCGACGTCCACGGTGGCCGTCGGGTGTGTCGTCGCCTTGCTCCGAGGATCTGCCATGTCGCTCCCCCTCGTCCAGTGTGCCGTTTCCGGTGGCCATCCTCTCGAGCCGCTGAGCGCCGCCGAAGTTGCCGCGGCGGTGGCGATCCTGCGGCGGGGGGGGAAGATCACCCCGACGACGCGATTCGTGTCGGTGAGCCTCCACGAGCCTGCCAAGGCTCTCGTCCATGCCTTCCCAGGGGCCAATCGCCCTCCCCGGAAGGCCTTCGCCGTGCTGTTCGACAATGCCAGCAACGCCTGCCATGAGGCGGTGGTGTCGATCGACGGCCACGAGGTGGAGTCGTGGCGCCCCATTCCCGGCGTGCAGCCGACCATGACGGTGGACGAGCAGGTGGAATGCGAGGCGGCGGTGCTCGCCAGCGCCGAGTTTCGCGCTGCCCTTGTCCGACACACGGGGATCGACGACACGCGGCTGGTGATGGTCGACATCTGGAGCGCGGGCAACTACGGATCGGAGGAGGATCGCACCCGGCGACTCGCCCGCCCGCTCTGTTTTCTCCGATCAGATCCGACCGAGAACGGCTACGCTCGGCCGATCGAAGGAATCCGGCCGGTCGTCGATCTCAACACGATGAAGGTGATCCGCGTCGAGGAGCACGCTCAGTGCCCGCTGCCGCCGGGCGCGTGCAACTACGCCGCCGATCGCGTCGGCGACCAGCGCCGCGACATCAAACCGCTGGAGATCACCCAGCCGGAGGGCCCGAGCTTCATCGTCGAGGGCTATCAGGTCGCTTGGCAGAACTGGAAGTTCGTGATCGGGTTCAATGCCCGCGAGGGGCTGACGCTCCACCACCTCCGCCACCGCGACGGCGACGAAGACCGCTCCATCCTCTACCGGGCGTCGCTCACGGAGATGGTGGTGCCCTACGGCGACCCAGGGGAGACGCAGCGCCGGAAGAACGCCTTCGATGTCGGCGAATACGGGATGGGGATGTGCGCCAACAGCCTCGAGCTGGGCTGCGATTGCCTGGGGCTGATCCGCTATTTCGATGCGCACCTCACGACCAGCCGAGGCGAGCCGCTCCTCGTGAAGAACGCGATCTGCATGCACGAGGAAGATTTCGGCATCCTCTGGAAGCACACCGACCGCCGGCTGGGGAAGCCCGAGGTGAGGCGGTCGCGGCGGCTGGTCGTGTCGTCGGTGTCGACGGTGGAGAATTACGAGTACGGGTTTTTCTGGTACCTCTACCAGGATGGCAACATCCAGTTTGAAGTGAAGCTGACGGGCGTGTTGTCGCTCGGTGCCGCCCCTCCCGGCGAGACTCCGCCATGGGGGGCGCTGGTCGCCGATCAGGTCTACGCCCCCAATCATCAGCACTTCTTCAACGTCCGCCTCGATGTCGACCTCGACGGCAGCGACAACTCCGTTCAGCAGATCGACGTCGTTCCGGGGGATGCCGGCGCGGACAATCCCTTCGGGAATGCGTTTCTCACGCGGGCCACGACGCTCGCCACCGAGTCTGCGTCGCTTGCGAATCTCTCTCTGGAGTCGGCGCGTTCCTGGAAGATCGTCAATCCTGGGCGGCTCAATGCGGTCGGGCAGCCGGTTGGGTATCGCTTTCTCCCCGGCGACAATTGCATCCCCTTTGCCGCGCCGCAGGCGTGGTGGCGGAAGAGGGCCGGATTCGTCGATCATCATGTCTGGGTGACGCCGTTCCATCCGGAGGAGCGCTTCGCCGCGGGGGACTATCCCAACCAGAGCTCCGGCGGCGATGGGCTCGTCCGCTGGACAGCTGCCGATCGGCCGATCGCTTCGACCGATGTCGTCTTCTGGTACACCTTTGGCCACACCCATCTGCCGCGCCCCGAGGATTATCCGGTGATGCCGGCGGCTTACATCGGCTTCCTCCTCAAGCCCTCCGGATTCTTCACGATGAATCCCGCCAATGACGTCCCGCCGTCACCGCCGAAGGTCGCGGCATCGGGGGGAAGTTGTTGCCATTGAGATCCCCGTTGAGTGCTTGTGACGTTTGTCGTCTGCCACCCTCCGGGAGACCTGTTCATGGCTGATGCACCGATTCGGTCTGTCGTGCCCGGCGCCATCGATGGATCGCTGTCCACCGGTCCGCCGCCGGCGGGGGCGGCAACGGGGGGCGGGGGAGGAAGCCAATCCCTCCACCGACCGCTCCGCACCGGGCACATCTGGGCGCTCGGCGTCGGCTCGGTGATCACCGGGGAGTTTTTCGGCTGGAACGGCGGCCTCGGAGTGGCGGGACCGATCGGCATGCTCCTCGCCTCGCTGTTTGTCTGCGCCCTCTACATGGCGTGGGTGCTGTCGCTGGCGGAGCTCGCCGTGGCGCTGCCGTTTGCCGGGGGGCCACTGGCCTATGGCCGCAGGGCGGTGGGCCCGTGGCTCGGGTTTTTGATGGGATGGTCGATGCTGCTGGAGTGTCTGTTTGCCGCCATCGGCACGGCCATCGCCACCGGGGGATATCTGTTTTTCATCCTCGAGACACTCGCTCCCGGGGCCGACGAGCGCCTCGTCACCACGGCGGTCGCGCTCGGAACGGTCGTCTTGTTTGCGATTCTCCAGTGCCTGGGGGTGGGGGCGCAGGCGCGGGTCATGGAATGGATGACCTACGGGGCGATGGTGGCGCTGGTCTGGTTTTGGATCGCCTGCATTCCGGGGATCCGCATCGAGCGGCTGCTCACCGATCCGATCCTGCCGGGGGGATGGAAGGGGGTGTTGATGGCGATCCCGTATGCCATCTGGTGGCTTGTGATCATCGAGTCGGTGGCGCTGGCGGCGGAGGAGGCCAGCGACCCGCACGTGGCGATTCCGCGCGGACTCGCCTACGCCCAGATCACGCTCATTGTCCTCGTCGTCATGACCTGGTTCGTGGTGTCGACGGCCGGGGATGACTACCGCCAGATCGGCGATCCCACCCTCGCGTTTCCCCTTCCGGTGGTCTACCGCCAGGTGTGGGCCGATCCTGCTCATCAGTGGCATCTGTTGGCGTTTTCAGTGCTGGCGATATGTGGGATGGTGGCGAGCTACAACGGCATGATCTATGCCGTCAGTCGGCAGGCCTTCGCCTTGGGTCGGGCCGGGTATCTGCCTCGATTCCTCGGCCGGGTGCACCCCGGAAAGCGGACGCCGCGGGCCGCGATCATCACCGGGTCAGTCGTCACCGCGTTGTTCGTCGTCATGAATTATGTCGACAAGGACATGGTGAACATCGCCGTCCTCACCTGCAACCTCACGGCTCTGGTGTGGTACGCCCTGGCGATCGTCTGCCTGTTCATGCTCCGCGCGAAGGAGCCCCACATGCCGCGTCCCTATCGGGTGCCACTCTATCCGGTGCTCCCCGCAGCGGTGCTCGTGATGAGCATCGCGTCTGCCGTGGTCTATGGCTGGTCGCAGGATCAGACCGTCCTCTGGCTGACGGCCGGACTGTATGGATTGGGGATGGCGTACTACGTCTGCCTCGCCCGTCCCGGCGCCGATTCTCCGCAGGACCGTCCGGCCAGCGACGGTCACCCAGGGTGATCGTGAGCGACACGCTGGAGCCTGCCTGGAGGCCGACGAGCGTGGCGGGGGGCGGCGACTCCCACCGGCCGGAGGCCCGACATCGGCCTCGCTGTCCGGGGGAATCGGCGTTCTCTCTGATTTTCGTCACATGGCGGCGGCGGGCCTCGCGTATGCTCTGCTCTCTGCCAACACCTTTTTCGGCTGCACCTTCCTGTGCCCCCGAAGGGGATACTCCACTCTTTCGCCGCTGGAAAACAGTATGTTCCTCACGCTCAAACAGCGCCACGCCTACGACACCGTCGCCGCCGCGCTCCCGTTTCCCCTCGACGCTACGAAGGTTTCGGTCGCCCCCGGCATCTCCTATGTGAAGAGCCCGGTCAAGGCGCATGACTATGCCGCCGGCGTGATGGCGGCCTTCGGCTCGGTCGTCGAGCATCTCGGCGCGGTCCGCGGCCTCCCCAGCCAGACGCTCAAGCTCGACAGGCGCCGCTGCGGTCTCCTCCTCAACAGCCTCCAGCTGCTCTTCCAGAACGGCTACAGCACGATCATGGATACCTGGGGGGTGAACCCCGACAACGGCACCTATCGGACGAAGGATGGCCGGCATGTGACGATGATCGGCCTCCATCCGCACCTCCGCGACCGGCTGCTGGTCGCGCTCGACTGCGTCAACACGGCCCAGGCGATCCAGGCTGCCGTCGAAAAGAAGACGGCGCAAGAGCTCGAGGACGAGGCGATCGCGAAGCACCTTCCGCTCGGCATCGTGCGCACGCCCGCGGAGTGGGCCGCGCATCCGCTCGGGGCCGAAGTGCTCAAGCGTCCGCTCATCGATTTCGAGGGATCGGGCAGCGAGAAGAAGCGGCTCCTCGGCAAGGCGAAGCACCGGCCGCTCGAAGGGGTGCGGGTGGTGGAGCTGACGCACGTCGTGGCCGGGCCGAACTGCGCCCGGTTCCTCGCCGAGCAGGGGGCCGACGTGATCAAGGTGCAGCCGCCGATGGGCGACTGGGTGCTGCCGATCTGGATGGATGCCAGCTGGGGGAAGAAGAACATCCTCCTCGACATCAAGGGGCGGCGGGGCCAGGCCCGCTTCCACGAGCTCCTCGCCACGGCCGACGTGCTGATCGACGGCCAGCGCCCGGGCGTGCTCAACCGCATGGGGCTCGACGACGCGGGGCTGCGGGCAATCAATCCGAATCTCGTCCGCGCCTCCCTCTCCTGCTTCCCGCTCGGCACGGCCTGGGGGGAGCGGCCGGGCTTCGAACAGATCGCGCAGGCCGTCAGCGGCACGATCCACGTCCATTCCGCCGGCATGGAGGCTCCGACGGTCGTGCCGGCGCTGATCAATGACTACATCACCGGCTATCTCGTGGCGATCGGCGTGGTGGCGGCGCTGACCGAGCGGGAACAGCGCGGCGGCTCCTACCATGTCGCCTCGTCACTCTCCCGGTGCTCGTCGCTCGCCCCCCATCTGTCCGATCTGCTCACGGCGGAGCTTTACGAGCCGGTGCGGATGAAGGACCTCATCGAGCATGGAATCGACCAGCCATCGCCGGCCGGGATTTTCACCCGGATCGCGCCGGCGGTGGAGTTCAGCCACACGCCGTCGTACGTCGATCGCCATCCGACGATCATGAACTCGATGCCCGACACGACCGGCTGGGACGACGTTCCTACGACAGCCCCGGTGGTGCCGCACGGCCCGTCGCAGCTGGCCCGCGAGGGGAAGATCTACGGCCTCGTCGAGTGCTTCGGGATCGAGGACCGCTCCGACGGCGGCGGCATCATGAGCCTCGCTTCGAAGTCGCTGTTCGAATACGCGATGGCCCACCGCGACGCGTGAGCCTGAGCGGATGGCTCCGCGGGCGTGAACTTAGAAGACGACCGTGCCGCGCATCATCCACAGATCGGTGTGGTCGTGGCCGACGGCGACGCCGGTGAGCGGGTTCCAGATGTGCTGGTAGCTGGGGATGAGCCGGACGGCCGGCGTGATCGCGTAGTCGTAAAACACCTCCAACCCCTGCTCATTCTTCACATTCAAGGCGCCGCCGGTGTAGCGGCGCACCTGGTTCTGGAGATCGGGGCTGATGCCGTTCATATACCAGCCGACGCCGACGCTGTCGTAGGCCCGCGACTCGGCGAGGCCACGGGCGAAGAGGGCGACGCTGCCGTCGCCGGTGATCGTGTTGGTCTGCTGCGGCGCCCAGCCGGCGCGGCCGAAGACGCCGAGCCCGCGGAGCGGCACGCCGCTCTTGAGCTTCATGGCGACCTCCTTCGGGGCATCGGCCACATAGAGATATTGCGAGGCGTTGGCGATCAGAAAGCAGCTGCTCGAGGAATTGTTGATCGGGAGGCCGGCCGAGTTGGGGCTGCCGAGGAGGTAGCCGACCGCCTGGGGGATCTGCCCGGGGGCGAGGGCGCCGTAGGGGTTGGTGAGGTCGAGCTGGTATTGGTTCGACCAGTTGAACGCCGGGCTGAATTGCCCCGGTAATCCGCCGACCTCGTAGGAGGCGACGGCGGTGAAGTAGAGGTTCACGCGGTCGAAGGCATTCGTGGCCAGATTCTGGGCGCGGCTGTTGGGGTCGAGGACACCCCCGGCGAAGGCGAGCTGCTTGCTCGGGGCCCACACGCCGAGGACGGCCCAGGCGGTGGGGTTGTAGAAGTTCGTCGTGATCGGATTCTTGTTGAAAGCGAAGTTGGCGAAATAAAACTTGTAGCTGTCGCCGAAGAGCGTCTGGTCGGGGATGAAGATGTCGCTGATCTTGCCGACGAGGAGGCTCGTCTGTTCGCTCAAGCCTTGGACGAGGAAATACTCGCTGGGAAGCATCGTCGAAGAGGCGAGCGGGTCGGGGAGGAGGAGGCCGGTGTAGGTCGGCACGGTCGCGGCGGAGTTGAATGTTTGCTCTGGATTGCCGCCGTAGCGGGCCTGGGTGGTGAAGTGGATCAGGCCGCCGTCCCACAGCCCGGCCCGGCCGGTGTCGATGTTGATCGACATCTGCGTGTTCTGGACGAACCAATCCCCCGGATCGAGGCCCCCCGACATGATGTCCTGATAGGCGCTGGTCGTGTAGACGTCGAAGAACACGCCGCGGCGGGCGAGGTCGGTCCGCCTTCCGCCCCAGTCGCCTGTCAGCTGCGTCCGCTCCCAGAAGCCGCCGGTGACGGTGCCGGGGAGGCCGAAGACGGGGCCGTTGTTGAAGAACGGATAGAGGACCGGCGCTGCGTTGGCCAGCGACAGGCGGTCGGTTGGCACCGGCCCCCAGTCATCGGCCGAGATCGCCGGAGTGGCCGGCGCGGCGGCCGGCGTCGCCCCCTGGCCCCCTTCATTGAGATAGCCGAAGCCGTCGAAATTGCCCCCCTGGCCGCAGGCTCGGTCGGTGGCTACCGGGAGAGCGGTGAGCCCCAAGAGGAGCCCGGCGAGCCATGCCCGGCGCCGGGCCGCGTGCAGACGCGGCTCGCGCACCGACCGATCGCCGCCCCGAGATCCCCAAGCCATGGTGTCTGGCCCCCTGCGTTGAATCGACAGAATCGCTGCAAGCGGTTCTTTCGGCAGGGTTTGACGGGGGAAGTGAGGGAGTGCCGTCGAAATCGCCACCCCCTCGCCAGCCCTCCCAGCTTTCCGTGTGGAGGGATGGCCTCGGCAGCTCTTTCCATTACCACAGCGTTCGGACTGGGTAGCGGCCGATCATGGCGTCGTTTGTCACGATCACCATCCCGTGACAGTTGGCCTGTGCCACGAGGATCCGGTCAAACGGGTCGCGGTGGTGCGATGGAAGTTTATGAATTTGACAGAATGAACCAGAGAAACGCGTGCGTGTCGAGCAGGACCTGCATCAACCCCCCTCGAAACCGGAGAGAATCTCCTCCGGCAGGGCCTCGAAAAACGCCGGTGGCACAGTGAACGCCCCCTTGGCGACGCCCGGCCGACGACGTTTTCCGCTGTCGCGGATCAGTCGCACCTCCGCCACGGGCCGGTTGCGGTTGCAGAGGATGATCCTGTCGTCCCCCTCGAGGCCCGCCAAGTGGCGGGAGAGGTGGGTTTTGGCATCGTGCATGTTCAAACGGATGGTCTTCATCAACCCATTGTCAACTTGATAGTTAGTTCAGTCAACCCGGCCGGCGACGGTGGGCGACCCACGCGATCCCCAGTCCGGCCAGGGCGATGGCGTCGAGGGGGACGAGCCGGTCGCGCCGGGTGACATGCTCCTCGACGCGCTGGAACCTGGATCCGGCCGGGTCGAAGGCAAACGTCAGGTCGTCGGTGGAGGATGGCCAGCTGGCATCATCGAAGGCGGTGAGCCAGGCGTTGGTGGCGCCGCCGGCGGTTCCCTCGGGGAGGACGGCCGCGAGGAACGACGCATTGACCTCGAGGGGATGGGAGTAGACGACGTTCCCCGCTTCCCAGGCGCGGGCGGCGCTCCCTTCGCCGAGCGTCGCTTCGGCCCGCCCGGGGCCGACGACGAAGGCCCGCAGAACGTTGCGCCGCGGCGCATCGGGATCGATCTGATCAGTCGGCACGCGGTAGGGGAAGAGGGGGGCATCGGTCTCAAACGTGAGCCGCACGGCAGAAACATCGATGCTCGCAGCGTCGGTCGCATACTTGAAGGCGGTGATCATCCAGCCCTTCTCGACATACGGTCGCGACCATTCGGCGAGCTCCGGCCGCGAGTCGTAGCCGTTGTCGGCGAGCCACTCGGTGAGCGCGGCGGGATCGGCCGCCTTCAGCACGACGACGTCGTAGCCGCCGACGCGCGCCGTCTTCATCACCTCGACGGCGGCCCTCGGTGACGGGGCGGCATCCGGGGCCCGGCTGGCCGCATTCTTGGTCTCGAGGGCAAAGAGCCGCCACAGAAGCGAATAGTGGTTTTCAAAGCGCGTCACCTCGACGATGCGCGGCTTGATCCGGTCATTCAGATGGCCGAAGACGGCGCCGTCCGCGGCGGCGATCTCCGGCACCGTCGGCGACGGGACGAGGAACCCGAATCCCTCCTGCCGTGCCCCGGGTGTGGCGGCGAACTTCGCCTCGCGGATGAAGTGCTCGACGCGCGTCACCGGATCCCAGACGACGAGGATCTGCTGATCGGCGATCCGCACCGGCTCGCCGCGCCGCCAGGCGGGGCAACAGGCGGGGGCGGGGCTGGCGGTGGTGGTGGCGGCGAGGAGGAGCCAGGTTGCCACGAGGTTCAAGAAGGAGCATCGGCGCATGTCGCCCTCCGGTCGGTCGCTTGCCGGCGGCGGAGCCGGCACTGGTTTTGATTCCCCTCAGGAATCTACTCCACCTGTGGCCGGGGGGAAAAGCAGGCGCCGTCGGTGGAACGGCCGCCCCGCCGGTGCCATCAGGGGGCCGGTTCGTTTTCAAGCGCCGGGATCTCGAGCGCCGCCGGGGCCGGTGCCGCGGGCCCGGCCATCACCTCGTCGATGAGTTGTTTGAAGGTGTCGTGCGGCCGGGCGCCGACGATCCGGCGGCGGATGATTCCCTCCCGGTCGACCAAAAACGTCGTCGGCACCGCACTGATCTGGTCGAAAGGGGCGGGCCAGCCGCTGCCGGAGACAAGCCGGTAGGGGATGTCGCGCGTCGACGCATGGCCACGGATCGTCGCTGCGTCCTCGTCGCTGATGCCGATGATGACGAGCTTCTCCTCGCCATACTCCCGGGAGAGGCGGGCGAGCGACGGGATCTCGGCAAGGCAGGGGGGGCACCAGGTGGCGTAGAAATTGAGCATCACGACGCGGTCGCGGAAGTCGGCGAGGGTGACGGGGGGGCCGGAGAGGGGCGTGAGGGTGATCTCCGGTGCCGGCAGGTCGAGCGTCTCGGCGGCCTTTTCTCCGCCGCCGAGTTGAGCGAGCGTCGCTTCGAGCTGCCGCGCCTGGTAGGCCGGGGCGAGGACCTGATCGGCCCACAGGCCGAGCACGAGGCCGACCGCCGCGATCGCGCCGAGTGTCAGGCCGATCGAGCCGATTCGCTCCGGTGGCAGGGCCGCGATCGGGCCGATGACGGGCTCCGCGATCGTGGCCTTCAGCCTCCGGTTGATCCAATACGTGCGATTGGCGACCCACAGAAACGCCAGGACCAGGAGCGGCAGCCCGACGATCATGAGCAGGGCGGCTGTCGCCATCAGCGGTAGCACCATCGACATGGCATCCTCGCCCCCGCAGAGGAACGGGAGGATGAGCCCGATCAGAAACCCGCCGATGATCGGGGTGCTCACGAGGAGACCGCCGATGAGGATGATCCAGGAGACAAGGTTCATCGATCCCGCCAGCCGCTTCCAGGTCAACCCTCCCCGAATCGCCAGCTGGGCCGGGGCGTCGTCGCCACCGATCGACGCCAACCACCGGCAGAAGCGGTGGGCCCACACGGCGTAGAACAGGCCGTAGAGAATGGCGAGCCACTCGGTCATCTGGACGAGCCCGGCCGGGCCGTCGAGCAGGTAGGTCGCCAGGCGGACCACGCCATACAAGCCGGCGCCGATCGCGATCACCGCCAGGAGCGTCCAGGCCGAGGCCCGCGACGGCTGCGGCCCGGCGGTGAGGAGCACGACCCCCGCGATGATCATCATCTGGAGAAACAACAGGATCGGCGTCCTCCCCGCGAACCACCACTGCAACAGCTGCGCCGCGATCGGGGTCTGCAGGACCAGCTGGAGCAATCCGAGGAACGCCCCGAGGAGGAGGAGCCCCGCCGACAACTCGATCCCCCAGTGGATCAGCCACACCCCGCGGCGCGTCAGCGCGAGAGGGGCCTGGATCGCTCCGGCTCCGGAAGACGGGGCTCCCCAGGCGTTCGGAGAGGGCTCGACCGCGTTGGTCTCGGGGGGCATCGGGATCACTCCAGGGAAGGGGGGACGGCTCATCCCCCGGTCGTCGGCGGGAATGAAAAAGGGCCGTCAGTCGACTTCGAGCCGGAGCGTGCCGTCTTCGGCGGCGATGACCTTCAGAAGCGGCGGCCGGTTTGGCTCAGGGGGGGTGCCGCCGCTGCTGGAGAGATCGCTGCGGTCGACGACCTCGCCGCCGGCGCGGGTGAGAAACTTCCGCAGCGTCTCGGTGTCGACCGTATCGGCGATGGTCTGCACCGAGCCGTCGGCGAAAGCGAAGAGACCGACGTGAGCGTCACCGACCGGATGGATCGCACCGATCCCCGCCGGCTTCCCGATCCCGGGGAAGGTGTCGTCGAGGACGATGTCTTCCGGCTTCGTCCAGGGGATTTTCCGGGCGGGATCGACCGTGGCGAACAGGATCGTGTTCGACATCCCGTCGGTGACGCTCGCGAAGCCGACCTTCTTCCCGGCCTTCAGGCAGGCAGGGAAGTCATCGGCCAATGTCATCGTCACCACACCGGGCTGAAAAATCGCCGTCTCACCGCTGATCGCCGCGTAGTCGGTGAGGGTGTCAGGAGGGCCTTCGCGGGCCGGATCACGGAACACCGCGGGCATCTTTTCGGCGACCGCCAAGTTCTTCGGTGAGTCCCACGGCTGAGAGAAGTCGTACTGGTTGTACAACCTGTCCTCCGCGAGGAAAGGCAGGAGGAGGACGCGCCACGAGTGCCACGGCTTGCCGTCGGGGCCGATCACGGCCGCAGGCGGGAAAGCGTTGTATGTGTCGTGGAAATTGTGGACGCCGAGAGCGAGTTGCTTGAGGTGGTTGCTCGATGCCACCCGGCGGGCCGCGGCACGGGCCTTGGCAATCGGATTGAACGAGCCTGGGCCTTTGCCTAGCGGCTTGGCCTTGGCGACAAGGAGATCGGGGAGACTGCGGATCGCTTTTGTGGTGGCGGTGTCGGCGGGCCGCTCACCGATCAGCCCCGTGAACGGTCGGCCGAGGACGGCGGGGCCTTCTTGGACGGCCGGCAACGCACCGGGGCCAAACGTCGCCACGGCGACATTCCCTTCGAGGATCTCTTCGACGTTGACTCGGACAAGCGTGTCGAGAGGGCCTCCCTTTTTCGAGGCGACGACAAGCACGGCCTGCCCCTCGGCGGGGATCGAGAGCATCGCCCCTTCGGCACGCTCGATCCGCGCCTCGCGCTTCGCCGCGTCGACCGCCACGATTCGGTGTGTCGGCTTGGAGCTGAAGAGCGGATAGCTCATGACGACGCGCTCTTCCGCGCTCGCCGCGGCCGCCAAAAGGAGCCATGAGCCGAGGAAAACCCGACAGATTCCAGCGCGGCGTGTGAGCATCGCGACACCCCCTGATGACGAGTGGTGAATCCCCCGGAAAGAAGTCTACCAACAAAGCGTGACAGAGCTCCGCGTCGCCGGCAAAGTCGTCGCGGCCGCGAGGCCGGACTGGCGCTGGCAAAGCCGGCTTCGGCCCGGCGTCACTTCTCCCACACGAAAATCTCGGAGACACCGCTGCGCGAGGCTCCCCGGTGGGTGAAGACGACGCGCATCTGCTGAGCCGTCACCGCCTTGAAGCGGGCCTCATTGAGGGTGTTGCCGAGTGGCCGCTCGGGCGTGTGGACCTCGTTCTCGACGGGCTTCCAGGCCCCGTCCGCGAAGACCTCGACGTGAAACTGCTCCGGCGGCTGGACGCCGCCCCGGTCGTCGTAGAGGGCCAGCTCGAGCCGGGAGAAGGTCTGTGGCTTGCCAGAGTCGACCGCCAGCCAGTCGGTGGCGTTGGGAGATTCGTAGGCCGTCCAGCGGTTGTTCGGGTTTGTCTGGTAGGAGACGATCCCGTCGTTCGCCCGTTCGACCCGGTCATAGCGCGAGGTGTGCGAAGCGGTCGCCTGGGGGTATCGCGGAGCGCCCGCGCCGCCGGGATTGAAGGCGAGGTTTCCGGCCGGCATGGGGGCGGGTGTCAGGGGGAGGATCGCCTCTCCCCACAGTTCGACTTCCGATAGCCCGACGCGCATCCCGGGGCGGGGTGTGAGCTCGATCCGCAGTTTTTGGAGGTCGCGCGGGGCGAAACGGATGTGGTTGGCCATGTGCCCCTCGGGGGGCTCTGGCGACCGCGCCTCGATCGGCAGCGGCTCCCATTCGGTGCCGTTCCAGGTTTCGACGGAGATGGTTTGCGGCGCGCGCACATCAGAGGGCGGGGTGTCGCGGCCTGGCACGGCGGCGTCGGCGGTGCCAGCGAGAATCCCGGGCTCGTCGTCGAGGAGAAAAAGTGAGAGCGTGTCGACCCGGCGCGGAACCCCGAGATCGAGGACGAGCGACTCGGGCGCGTCGGCCGTGGCGCTCTCCCAGCGGTTCGGCGGCGAGACAAGATACCAAGCGACGCCGTCGGCGAGGGCTGCGGGGGAGGTGCCGGGGCGGATCGAGGCGGGAACGATGCGGGGGAAATAGGTGCCGTCGTTGTTGACCGCGACGTTGACCCGCGTCGGCACGATGCCCGGCTTGAGGCCTTCGTCGACGAGCCCCGCCGTGACCAGCGCCGCAGACAGCGGCGGAAGCGGCGCCGTCAGATGTCCTACCCTTGGCGACGACGCGAGGACGCGGCCATCGGCGAGAAGATGGAGGCCAGCGCCGAGGCCATACTTTGAGCCGTCGCGATCCCACACCACCCCCACCTCACGCCCTCGATAGATCACCCGGTCGAGGCGCAGAAAGTCCCATGCGGGGGGAAAGAGGGGGCGGATTTCGAGCGTGTCGTCGGCGCGGGGAATGAGACCGACAAGCCCCGTGATGACGAGATCGGCGTAGCCCGAATGGAAGTAATGTTCACTGTGATTGAAGGCATCGTGCCCTTCAAAGCTTCCGGTGTCGGGATGGCAGGCTTCGGCGAGGTAGGGCCGTCCGGCCTTCCGGTGGGTGCGGGCATAGGTGTTGAGGAGCGCGACGTAGTCCTTGGCCGAGACCACCTCCTGAAGCCCCGGGCCATCGTTGTCGAAGCCGGGAGAGCGGAATTGAAGAACGTTGGCAAGGGCCTTGAGTGTTTGCGTCGTGGCGTAGGGCCAGCTCTGGCCGCTCCACCAGCAGCAGTGGGGCTGAAGGATGAAGAGCGGGTCGTGGCGCTCGACCGTGGAGGGGCCGAAGGGAGCCTGGAAGAACTCCGGGTCGGCAAGGTATTTCCAGGCCTCTTCAAAACCTTTGCCCCGCGACGGCATGTCGAACTGCCAGGGGACGTAGCCGATCAGCTCGCGGCCATGCGGGCTGCCGGCGAAGCGCCCGGAGTCGTAGATCCGGCTCCCGGCCGCGACGGTAGCGCCGTCGAGGGTTTCATCATCGCGGAAGGCGGCAAGGAAGAAACCCCGCCGCTCGTCCCACAGCGCCTCTTCCATCTTTTCCCGCAGTTCCTCCGCGGCGGCCCGGTGGGTGTGGGCCTTGGCGGGCTCCCCGAGCAGGTCCTCCATTCGGGCCAGGGCCTGAAGATCGGCCCACTGGTAGGCGATGAAGCTCGGCCGGTAGCTGGGGGCACCGCGCAGAATGTCGGTTGTCTGGCGGCTACTGATGTTGAACTCCATCCCGTCGTCATGCCCCACCTGCCAGTAAAGCCCGGTGGCGGGAACGAAATGCCGAGCGTGCCAGGCTTCCGTGTTGGCTTCGAGGCCAGGGAGGATGTCGCCGGGGAAAACCGTCGCGGCCGCGGCGGCGGGGTGGCCGGCGGCGCCGAGATGGAGGCGGGCGGGATGAACGAGATGGACGCCCCACACCGCGTCGGCGAGCCAAGTGGAATAGTTGCGCGGTTGGGCGCCGGGGGTGTTCACCCAGTATCGCGCGGAGTCGCGGGCGACTCGTGGCGAGCGGAGCCAGCGGGCCTCGGAGAGCTGATGGCCCGCGGGGCAGGAGATGGCCCCATACGCCCCGGACCAGAACGGCCGATCGAGAAACTCGGTAAAGGAATAGCCGCTGTTCGGCGAGCCGTAGGTGAGATGTTTGGTGAGGAGTTCAAAGCGGTACCACCAGGTCGTCACGATGTCGGCGTCGGGGCAATCGAAGAGAGGGACGTTTTCCAGATACCACGGCTGATCGCATCGATCCCAGAACGTCTCCCGCTCCATGAGCATCGCCTGGGATCGCTCGGCTTTCTCGCTCCACTGGCTGGCTGGCTCGGCCTGGGCCCGGAGAGGAAGCGTGACCGTGATCATGACCACCAGCGCACCGATCAGAGCCGGGATCGGGCCGATCGCCAGGGCTGCCCCCGGCGGCGGGCCGGCTTCGCTGGTCGCCGCGGCGGTGCCGCGCGGGGGGAGGTAATCGTCGTCGGCAAGCGCCGCCGGGCCACGGCCGCTGGAACGGACATCGGGGAGGAGGATCGCGCCGAGCGGCTGGAGGAGGCCGGCGACGAGGAACGTCGTGGGGGCGTCAAACCAACCACTCACCGGCCCGGCCCACCACGATCCCCAACTCGTGGCGAGGTTCATCAGCGCCATCGAGGCGGTGAACTGTGTGGCAGCGACCGCCGGCGTCGAGACCCGCATGAAGAGGGCGAAGAGCGACACCGATAGGAACGCCAGGCAGGCCTCGTGGACCCCGAACCAAAGATAGATCGTCATCTCGTACTCCCAGAGGGAAGGCTTTGCGGCAAGGAGGATCCAGGAGGCGGCGAGAATCGAATTGGCGGCGACGGCGGTGGTTTTGGGGCCGATGAAGGCGGCCAGGAAGCCGGCGGCGACCGCGGCGGCCAGGCCGAGGAGATTTCCAAAGCCACCGCTGACTTCGGCGAAGCGCGCCTCCGTCCAGCCGAGGTGTTTGAACATTTGCACCGTCATTGTCACGTAGAGTAGCGCCGGGAGGATCTTCATGAGCACCGCGCCGACGCCTGTGCGCAGCGCCGCGGGGCGCACCATGGCGATCGCCAGTTGAGAGAGAAGAGCCACCGGCCCGAGACCTGGAGCGACGGTGTCGGCAGCCTCTGCAGATCGTGTCGGCCCGAAGAAGAAGCGGTCCCCCGGCCGCTCGCGGATCGCGAGAACGGCGCCGAGGGTAACGGCCTGGATCGCGGCGAGGGCGAGAACGGCCGTGGGAAGCCCGTAGGTCGCCATCACGAGGCCGAGCCCCGCGCCGCCGAGCATCGTGCCGACATACGACGAGCCATACATCATCCCACTGGCCCGCTCGCGCTGGTTGCCCTCGAGCATGTCGACGGCGAGGGCGTCGATCGCCACGTCCTGAAGGGCGACAAAGATGTTGTGGAGGAGGACGAGCCAGCCGAGGAGCGCGGTGTCGCCGCCGGCCCGCAGCAACAGAAGCGCCGTGACGATCATCATCGTCTGCGCGAGGATCAGCCACGGCCGCCGGCGCCCCAAGCCCCCGCACAGCCCGGAGTCGACCACTGGCCCCCACAGCCACTTGAAGCTCCAGGGGAGGACGGCCATGGCGATGACGTTCCCGACCGCATTCTCCCCGCCGCCGTGACTGGCCAGCCACGCCGCCAGGGCCACTGTCACGAAGCCGTAGGGAATCCCCTGGGCGACATAGATCGCGCAGCAAAATACGAGCCGAAGGAGGGGCCGCGTGGCGAGCGTGACGGGGGTGTCCATGCGGCGAGCCTATCGCCGGCGGCGGAGCCAAGGCAATTCACAGCCGACAAAGTGGGATCCTTGCCCGTCGCGAACGTCACCGGCAATAATCGAGAAATCACTCAAATCACTCCTTTTGGAGCTTTGCACCATGCGGTCTGTTCCTGTCGGGCTGGCGATCGCCCTCTGCCTTCCCGCCGCCTTGGTTTCCGCCGCCCCCGATGCCGGCGCGAAGGCCCGCGGCAGCTACAGCTTTTACGGCAGCAGTTCGCACAACTCCTTCTCGAGCGCCCGCTCCCACGTCGAGAGCTATCAGGGCTATCTCCGCGACACCCACGGTGTGGCGGTGCCGGCTCACATCCAGACCTACGCCACGCTGCCGGCCCCGGCCGTGATCGTCGAACGTCCCCAGACGCCGATCGCCCGCGTGGCGACCTCGGCTCCGGTGACGATCGATGTGGGAGCGGACATCGCCGCCCACGGGGCGGTCGATCCGGAGGTGGCCCGGGACGCGAGCGATGCCCTCGGCGACGATATCGAGCGGATCCAGAAGCATGTCAAGCGGATGCGGACGCATGCCGAAGAGCTCGGCGACAAGGAGTCACTGCCAATTCTCGACTCGATCGAGAAGAATCTCGGTGTCGCCCGCCGCGGCCATGCCGACCTCCACGAGCACCATGCCGAGGACAAGATCGCTCCGCAGACGGCGATGGCGCTGGCCCAGAAGGTGAACGATGCCCTCCGCGCGGCCCACGCCGACCACGACAAGCTCATGCAGCGGCTCCATGAAGCCGACGAGCCGGCCGGAAAGTGATTCCGGGCGACGTCCCGCGTCGCGTAACCGAGAGGCGGTTCGCGGGATGGGCGGTCACTCCGCGGACGTCGTCTCGCCACCGCCGCGGGTGGAGAGATCGACGAGAACTGCCGCGGCGTCGTAGCTGAAAAAGCGCACGGCCCCGTCGAGGAACGCGAAGTGCCCCCCGCCGCCGGGATGGAGGCTCCAGAAGTGGTTGGCGCTGCATTCGTCCTTCAGCCGCCCCGGTTGAAACGGATAGACCGCATCGGCGCAGCGTCCGAAGGGATTCCGTTCGGTGCTCGCCGTGCCGACGGTGTGATCGAGGGCACCATCGATGCCGACCCCCATGCCGGCATACCACCAGCCGAGATCGAATTGGGGTGACGGCGGCCGCTCGCCAGCCAGGAGCGTCCGCGACACGCCGTCGATGACATCGGCAAGTCGCGTCGCAGACCCGGCGTAGAGAACGCCGTCGCGCACCGTCGCGTCGCGGCCTGATGACCCGAGGTAGGAGGTGAGCCCGGCGATCGTTCGATACCGGGGGACCGGCTGCGCCGAGCTTGCCCGCGAGTCTTCCGGGCAGGCAAACAGCGCGATCGGCTTGGAGAAGGTCGGGTGGGTGGCCATGTCGAAAGGATCTTGGCTCGCCCGGTATTCCGCCGCCACGAGGTTGGCCGTGGCCGTCTCCTCGAGGAACGGCAGGAGTGAAACGAGCCAGCCACGATACGGCGTGGCCGAGGTGCCCAGGTCGGTGCCGGCCGGGAGCCGGCCGCGGGTGTCGACGTGGGAGTGGGCGGCCAGCGCGATCTGCCGGAGCTGGTTTTGGCAGGCGGTCCGCCGGGCCGCACCGCGCGCCGCCTGGACGGCGGGGAGGAGGAGCGCGAGAAGGATCGCCACCACGCCGATGACGACGAGCAGTTCGACGAGCGTGAACGCTCGCGGGGAGACGCGGGCTCGGCGCCCGGATGCCCACGATCTGCCGTCATGCGTTGCCATGGCAGTCCTCCCGGCCGGGATTTCCCTGATCAATGCCCCCCGAACTGCTTCGGGGGGATGCCCCCAGCAGATCATACCAAACGGGGGGGACGTCAGTCGGGCCCTCTCGCCGCGGCCGACGGGGCCGGCCGGCGCGCTGCCTGGGAACGATGCCGTCGCCAGATTCGATGGCGAACTTCGTCATCGTGTTGATGTGAACACCGAGGAGGGTTGCCGCCCGGCCCATGTGGCCGCTCGTGACGGCGAGCGCCTGCCGGACAGCGATCCGGCGCAAGGCCTCGAGGTTCAAGACGGGAAGCTCCGCCTCTGATGGCCGGTTGGGTCTGCTCCCGGTTGGCAGGCTGAGCGCGGTTGGCACGTTCAGGGCGGCTGGCGGCACGAGGTTCGCAGCAGGCATCGCTCCCGGCGGCTCGACGGGAAGTTCGGGAACCGTGCCGAACACGTAGACGCGTTCGACGAACTGGGCCAACTGGCGGATGTTGCCCGGCCAGCGGTAGCGGAGCATCCGGGCGAGCGTGGGGGCGTCGGGCACCCAGGGCTCCCTGTCCAACCGGGCCGCCAGCATCTCGGAGAAGTGGCTGATCAAGAGGGGAAGATCGCTCGCCCTGTCGCGGAGGGCAGGCACATGGATTTCGATCGTGTTGAGCCGGAAAAAAAGGTCGGGGCGAAACGCACCCCGATCGACCTCCAGGCCGATGTCGCGATTTGTCGCAGCGAGAATCTGGACCTCAAACGGGAAAACCTCGGTCGAACCGACTGGCGTCACCTCCCGCTGCTGGATCACCCGCAGGAGCTTGGGCTGCGCCTCGAGTGGCAGCTCGCCGATCTCGTCGAGGAACACGACGCCCCCGTCGCCAGAGCGGAAGACGCCGAGAGCCGTGCCAACGGCACCGGTGAACGCCCCTTTGACGTGGCCAAACAACTGGCTTTCCGCCAACGTCGTCGTCAGGGCCGCGCAGTTGATCGCCACAAAAGGCTTGTCGCGGCGGGGGCCGGAGGCATGGATCGCCCGCGCGACCGCTTCCTTGCCAGAGCCTGTCTCGCCAGTGAGCAGCACGCAGCTGTCAAACTGGGCGGCTCGGCTGATCTCAAACTCGAGTTGTGCCGCCGCGGCGGAGGTGCCTGTAATCCGGGGAGCGGGAGTCGACCGCCGGGCCGCCTTGGAGGGCATGCCACCAGCCACGGCGATTGGAACTACGGCTCCCGCAGTGGGGCCGGTGGGGCTGATCGCGACGTCATGAGACGGTCAACGGCACTTTCACAAGTGCGTGACCGGTGATGGGCGTTGAACGGGTGCAGTCGGCGACCTTCCCCACAGTCCGGAAGGAGTTGGCCGCTTCATCCTCTTCGCTTCACCCAATCATGAGCGGGGAGGTTCGTCCACCGCCCTCGTTGCACCCATGCGCGGGCTACCGACAACCGACGGGTGCAAACGAATCGACAAGAGACGGAGCGGGTCGATGCTCCCGATCACTTGACGAGCATCACCTGAACGCCGTCCCATTGGCCTGAGGGCGGGGCGGCGGCGTAGGCGACGGCACGCTCGCGGAGGACCGCGGCCGCCGTGTCGTCGGGGCGGAGGCGGAGCGCTTCGTCGAAGTGCTCTGCGGCGCGGATGAAGTCGCGGGCGAAGTAGGCGTCGAGGCCCGCTTCGTATGCGCTGGCCGCGGCCAAGATGCTCTCGGGGACGTCGCCGACGAGGCCGAGCGCCTCGTGGATCTCCGTCGGCACCCGCTTCCCCTTGACGGCGATCCGATCGAGGCGGCGCCAGGCGATTGAATCGCCGGCGAGCCGGCGGGTGGCGTCGCTGGCGATGATCGCCGTGCCGTACTCGTTGTTCACGCGCTCGAGCCGAGCGGCGAGATTCACCCCATCGCCGATGGCGGTGTAGTCGAAGCGGTCGGGGGCACCGAAGTTGCCCACGATCACCCGGTCGGTGTGAATCCCGAAGCGTGTCCAGAGCCGGTTGGCCCGGGGCATTGCGGCGATCGCGTCGCGGCAGCGGATCGCCGCGATCACGGCCCGCTCGGCATGGTCGGCGACGGGGCGGGGGGCGTTCCAGAAGGCCATCATCCCGTCGCCGATGTACTTGTCGACGGTGCCCGATTCTTCGGTCACGATCCCGGCGATCCCGGCGAGATAGTCGCCGAGGACCTGCGCGGTTTCGGCGACACCGATCTCCTCGGCGAAGCCCGTGAAGCCGTTGATGTCGCTGAAGAGGATTGAGAGCTCCTCCGAGCGGCCGCCGAGGACGGGCTCGGTGCCGTCGGCGAGGAGCTCTTGGACGAGCTTGAGCGGGACGTATTTCCCGAAGCCCCGCAGCCCCGATTTCAGGCTCCCAAACACGCCGTTGACGTCGGCGATTTCCTCGAAGACGGTGTGCGGGAGGGGGCGATCGGAGAAGTCGAAGCGCCGCAGATGCTCGGTCTCCACGGCGATCGCATGGAGCGGAGCCGAAATCGACTTGGCGAGGAGTACGGCGCCGGCGAGAAACAGGCCCAGGATTCCCAGGCTGATGAGGATGTTGCGGGTGATGTCGCGCCGGATCGTGCCGAGGAAATCGTCCTCCGCCACGACCGCGCCGGCGACCCATTCACGCCCATGGACGGCGATCGGGCGGACGACGGCCAGCTGGCGGGCACCGTCGACGACATAGGCGATCGAGGCTGTTGTGTTGGGCTTGAGCGTTTGGAGCGTTGTCTGGAACTCGGGGTTGACGGCGAGAGCCCGGAGGACCGGCGGATCGGTATCCGCCAGCCGGGGGAGCGTCACGTTTCCACCGTCGGCACGGATCGGCGCCGCCCCGGCGGCGGCCAGCGTCCCCTGGGCGGGATCGAGGACGAAGCCCCGGATCGGCCGGCCGGCCACCCGGAGCCGCGCGAGCGTCTCGGCCAGCTCCGTGAGCGTGATCGCCACCGAGACGACGCCGGCATCGGCCCCGGGCTCGACCCGAAGGGAAACCGCAGCCGTGACGACGATCGTGTCGTCGGGGAAGTGCGCGTAGGCGTCGGTGAGGAACACTCGCTTCGAGTCTCGCGCGCCGGCGTACCAGGGGCGCGTGCGGGGGTCGTAGGAGGCTTCGACCTCGGTGTGCTCGAGGACCTCGGTGCGAGGGGCACCGGGGGCGCGGCGGCTGATGATCGTGCGCGGGGCGGTCGCCTCGGGGCCCGAGACGAGACGACGCTGTGATTCAAGGCTCCCGTCATCACGGCGGGTAATCCGGACCCATCCCCCGTCGGGGAGACCGAGCTGCACGTACGCCAGCGCTCGCTCGCTCGACAGGAGTGCAGAGCCGACGACATCGAGCGCGTTGGGGCGGAGATCGGCGGGGACATCCCCGATCACGGCGGCGGCCACTTCCGCCGCCGAAGCGGCGCTGTCGAGCATGTCGCGCGTCTGCTCGGTGACCTGGCGCGCGACCGGATCGAGGAGATCGCGGGTAAACGTCCGCACGGCCCGGGCGGATGAGAGCCAATTCAGGAGGAGCAGGAGCGCGGCCAGCGCCGTGGTGATGAGGAGCACCCCGACGAAGATCGTCACCCGGAGCTTGATCTTGCGCGGAAACATGGCGGGATTATGCAGCACCGTGGCCCCGAATGGGAAAGGACTGCGGAAAGCCCGGCTCGGCCGAGGAGAGCCAGGCCGGGGAAGAGAAGGGGCCGGTGGGACGGGTCGTATCGGTGGGGGGGCGTTGGCGGTCTCGGATCGCTCCCCCGCGGGGGTGAGGGGGCGGGAGGGCGGGTGGCGCCGGGGGGCGACGGTGTAAGATGGGAACCCGATGAACCCTCCATCCACCACCGCCCCGCCTCCGGACCTGTCCGCGCCCGCCGCCGCCCGACGGCGGCTCCGGGGCTGGCTGTCCTGGGGCGTGTGGCTGCTCCTCGGGGGTGGGCTCGCCGGCGCCATCTGGCACGACCCGTCGCTCCTCGAAAAGGGGCGGGCGCTTGTCGAGCGGAAGGCTCCGGCTCCCAAAGTGCCTCCGCCTCGGGTCGTGCCGGTGTCGGCGGTTGAGGCCCGGCAGGGGGACATGGAGCTTTATCTGAACGGTCTGGGAACGGTGACGGCGTTCAATACCGTCACGGTCCGCAGCCGGGTCGAAGGGGAATTGGTGAAGGTCGCCTTCACCGAAGGGCAGGTGATCGCGGCCGGAGACCTGTTGGCCGAGATCGATCAGCGGTTTTACGAAGTGCAACTGCGGCAGGCCGAGGCGCAGCTGGCCCGCGACGCAGCGGCCCACCGCGCCGTGGAGCTCGATCTCGAGCGCTCCGAGACGCTCGCCGATCTGCGGCAGGTGACCGAGCAGCAGATCGACAGCCAGCGGGCCCTCGTCCGGCAGGCCGAGGCGGCGATGCAGATCGACCGGGCGCTGATCGACAACGTCAAGCTCCAACTCGACGACTGCCGCATCGATGCGCCGATCGACGGCCGGATCGGCCTCCGGCTGGTCGATGCCGGCAACCTCGTTCGCGCCAACGACCCGACCGGCATCGCCGTCATCGCCCAGATCCATCCCATCGCCGTGACCTTCACGATCCCCCAGGACGAGATCATCCGCGTTCAAAAAGCCCTGGCGGTGAAGGGGGGGCTCCCGGTCGAGGCCTTCAACCGCGACTTCCAGACGCGTCTTGCCGCCGGGTCGCTCTCGGCGATCGACAATCAAGTCGATCCGTCGACCGGGACGGTCAAGCTCAAGGCAGTCTTCCCCAACGAAGACGACACCCTGTTCCCCAACCAATTCGTCAACGCGCGACTCCTCGTCGACACGCTGCGCGACGCCACGATCATCCCGCTCTCAGCCCTCCAGCGCGGGCCCGATTCGACGTTCGTGTGGGTCGTCCAGGCCGACTCGACCGTCGGCATCCGGGCCGTCCAGGCGGGGCCGACCCAGGGGGACCAGGTCGCGGTCACCAGTGGCCTCGAGCCGGGGGAGCTCGTCGTCACCGACGGGATCGACAAGCTGGCACCGAAGGCGAAGGTCGCCGTCCGCGGCATGGCCCCGCCGGCGGAGGAAGGGAAGAGTCGATCGGCCGTGGGGCCGCCGGATGCCAGAAGGGCGGAGCCGGACGGCGGCCCCCCCCGCGAGCGACCGGCAGGACGTGGCACGGACGTCTCTTCATCGCGGCCGTGACGAGCCGGACGTTTTTTCTCCAGATGATCCCGCAGGGGTGATGCCTCACCATGACCAGCACCGTTCCCGGGGCGAACCCCGCGTACTATCGCCCCGACATCGACGGCTTGCGGGCCGTCGCCGTCCTCGCCGTTCTCGTCTTCCATCTCGACGGAGGGCTTTCCGGCGGGTTTGTGGGCGTTGACGTGTTCTTCGTCATCTCGGGGTTTCTGATCACCGGCATCCTCACCCGGGAAGTGGAGCAGGGGACTTTTTCGCTCCGGCGCTTCTGGACCCGTCGCCTGCGGCGCATCGCCCCGGCTTCGCTCGTGGTCACGGTTGTGACGCTTTTGGCCGGCATGGTCATCCTCATGCCGAATGATCTCGTCCCCTTGGCAAAGGCGACGATCGCCCAGCAGACGATGCTCACGAACGTCTACGAGTGGTGCAATACCGGCTATTTCGACACCCATCGTCCGCGGCCGCTGCTCCATATGTGGTCGCTGGCCGTCGAGGAGCAGTATTACCTTTTCTATCCGCTTCTCTTCGCCCGGCTGCCGATGCACCGCCGCGGGCTGGTGCGGGCGATTTTGTGGGGGGCGATGCTCGTGTCGCTCGCCCTCTCGGTCTATGCCACGAGTTACCGGGCGGGGATGGCCGGGTTTTTCCTCCTCCCCTTCCGGGCCTGGGAGCTTCTCCTTGGCGGGCTCACGGCCCTCGAGACGCCCCGTCGACCGCTGGGCGCCGCGCGTGCCAATGCCCTGGCGCTGCTCGGCCTCGGGCTCATCGTCGTGCCGTGCATCACCTACAACTCGAGCACGCAATTTCCGGGGCTGGCTGCCCTTCCTCCCTGCCTCGGAGCCTGCTTTTTGATCTTCGCCGGCACGCACGACCTGACGCTCGTCGGCCGGATCCTCTCTTCCCGAGTGGCGGTGGCGATCGGGCTGGTGTCGTATTCCCTCTATCTGTGGCACTGGCCGCTCCATGTCTACGCCTGCTACGTTTCTTGGGAGCCGCTGTCGCCCGGGGCGATCGCCATGCTCTACGTCACCAGTTTCGTGCTCGCGTGGCTGTCGTGGCGGTGGATCGAGACGCCGTTTCGCCACGGCATGCGCTCGATCGGTTTTGGCGAGGCACTGCGGATCGTTGTCGCTGCCGCCGTCGTGCTGATCGTCACGTCTGTCGGCATCAGATCCGGTGGCGGGTGGCCGGGGCGTTTCCCGCCGTGGGCCTCGGCCTATCTGCGGCCCACGGAGAGCGATCGGATCGACGGTGAGTTCCAGGCGATGGAGGCCGATCGCCGCCCTGAAAACGTCGTCAGGACCTTCGACGGGGCTGCCGCCGCCCCGGGGGCGGTCGAGTGTCTGGTGTGGGGCGACAGTCATGCCGTGGCGGCTCTCGGGCTTCTCGACGAGCTGTTTGAGGAACACGGAATCCGCGGAGCGTGGGCGGCCCGGAATGCCCATTTTCCGCTCCTCGGCACGGTCCGACCCGGGGCGTCGTCCGGGAGAAAACCATGGCTGGCGTGGAGCGAGGCGATTCTCGCCCGCGTCCGCACCGATCGGATCGGGCACGTGATCCTCATCGGTGACTGGCCGTCGGTGGCAACCGCAGCGCTCGACGAGGGGACGTTTGCCGCCGACGAGACGGTGGCCGGGCCGATGAATATGACCCGGAGCCTCGCTCACACCTGTCGCACCCTCAACGAAGCCGGGGCGACCGTATGGCTCGTCGAGCCGCAGCCGTACCAACCTGCTGATCCGATCCGCTGGCTTGTGTGGTCGGCGGTGCTGGGACGCCCCGTTCCCCGCGGCGTCGATCGTGCCGAGTATGACCGCATCCAGGGGCCGACCCTCGAGGCGTTCGCCGCGGTCGCCGATGGGGCGGATGTGAGGATCGAGCCGGCCCGAGAGGTGTGGTTCGACGCCGCGGGGAAGAGCCTCATTGGTGACGAGGCGCATGCCTATTTCGGCGACGGCGTGCATGTCTCACCCGAGGGGATGCGTCGGGTGTACCGCGGGCCCTACGAGGCGATGGTGCGGGCGATCGCAACGGAACTCAGGCGGGACGGCGGGCGGCCATCCGGGGGCAGCAACGCGCGGGAACCACCGGCGCCGCCGGTAGGACCGAGCACCGCCGCCGGCGTCATCGAGCGATGAACCTCTCCCGGCCCTTCATCCTCCGGCCGGTGGCCACGAGCCTCCTCATGGTGGCCCTCGTCCTCGTCGGGGTTGTCGCCTACCGCCAGCTCCCGGTCTCGGCGCTCCCGCAGGTCGACTATCCCACGATCCAGGTTCTGACGTTCTATCCCGGAGCGAGCCCGGAGGTGATGGCCTCGAGCGTCACCTCGCCGCTGGAGCGGCAGTTCGGCCAGGTGCCGGGGCTGACGCAGATGACGTCGAGCAGCTCCGAGGGATGCTCTTGCATCGTTCTCCGGTTCGATCTCGAGCTCGACATCGACATCGCCACGCAGCAGGTCCAGGCAGCGATCAACTCGGCGGCCGCCGTCCTCCCCCGCGATCTCCCCAACCCGCCGGTCTACACGAAGACCAATCCCGCCGACGCCCCTATCCTCACCCTCGCTCTGACCAGCGACACGCTCCCGCTGACGAAGGTCCAGGATCTCGCCGACACGAGGCTCGCGCAGAAGATCTCGCAGCTTTCAGGCGTGGGGATGGTGAGCATCTCCGGGGGACAAAAGCCGGCGATCCGCATCGAGGTCAACCCCACGGCCCTCTCCAGCCTGGGCATGAATCTCGAGGATCTGCGGGCAGCGCTCGTCCAGGCGAGCGTCAACCAGGCGAAGGGGAGCTTCGACGGCCGGAGGCAGGCGTTCACGATCGCCGCCAACGATCAGCTCCTCACGAGCGACCAGTTCCGCGGGCTGATCATCGGCTACCGCAACGGCTCGGCCATCCGGCTCGTCGACGTCGCCGAGGTGGTCGACGGCGCGGAGAACGTCCGCCAGGCGGCGTGGATGAACGACACCCCGGCGGTGATCGTCAACATCCAGCGGCAGCCTGGGGCGAACATCATCGAGGTCGTCGACTCGGTGAAGGCCCTCCTCCCCCAGCTCGAGGCCTCGCTCCCGGCCGCCGTGCAGGTTCACGTCCTCACCGACCGGACGCTCACGATCCGGGCGAGCATCGAGGGGGTGCAGCACGAGCTCCTCCTCACGATCGCGCTGGTGGTGTTCATCATTTTTCTCTTCCTCCGCAACGTCACCGCCACGATCATCCCCAGCGTCGCGGTCCCCCTGTCGCTTGTCGGCACGTTTGCCGTGATGGTGGTCCTCGGGTACAGCCTCAACAACCTGACGCTCATGGCGCTGACGATCTCCACCGGATTTGTCGTCGACGACGCGATCGTGATGATCGAGAACATCGTCCGCTATGTCGAGGAGGGGGAAACGCCCCTCGAGGCAGCGCTGAAGGGATCGGCCGAGATCGGGTTCACGATCGTCAGCCTTTCGGTATCGCTGATCGCCGTGCTCATCCCGCTCCTTTTCATGGGGGATATCGTCGGGAGGTTGTTCCGCGAGTTCGCCGTCACGCTGTCGGTGACGATCCTCGTTTCGGCGGCGGTGTCGCTGACGCTGACGCCGATGATGTGCGCCGTCCTCCTCACGGCGCGGCCGGCGGGAGCCGGCCAGGGCGGGGGGCACGCTGCCGGGGAGCCCGGGCTGTTCACGAGGCTCTACGCCGCGACGCTCCGCTTCGTCCTCGCCCACCAGCCGGCGACGATGGCGACGTTCGTGGCGACACTCCTGGCCACCTGGTATCTGGCGCAGATCGTCCCGAAGGGGTTTTTCCCCGTTCAGGACACCGGCGTCATTCTCGGCATCTCCGAAGCGCCGCAGAGCATCTCCTTCGAGGCCATGCGCGATCGGCAGCTGGAGCTCAATCGGGTGATCCTCACCGACCCGGCGGTGGAAAGCCTGTCGAGCTTCATCGGCATCGACGGCACGAACGTCACGCTCAACAGCGGCCGGATCCAGATCAATCTCAAGCCCCTCGCCGAGCGGGGGACGAGTGCGGTTGAGGTCATTCGCCGGCTCCAGCCTGCCCTGGCGGCGATCGAGGGGATCGGGCTGTACATGCAGCCGGTGCAGGATCTCTCCGTGGAGACCCGCGTCAGCCGGACGCAGTATCAGGTGAGCCTCGAGTCGCCCGACGCCGCGGAGCTGGCCGCCTGGGCCCCCCGGTTCGTCGCCCGGCTCCAGGAGCTCCCCGAGCTCGCCGACGTCGCCAGCGACCAGCAGACCGACGGCCGGCAGGCCCGGCTCGTCATCGATCGCGACAGCGCTTCACGACTGGGGATCACCCCCCAGATGATCGACGACGCCCTCTACGACGCCTTCGGCCAGCGGCAGATCTCGATGCTGTTCACGCAGCTCAACCAATACCGCGTCATCCTCGAGGTGGCGCCGGCCTTCCGAGACACGCCGCAGGACATGGCGCAGATGTACGTCCGCGCCGGTGTGCCGGGAAGGCCGGGGGAGACGCGCGTGCCGCTGGGGGCGGTGACCCGGCTCGAAGAGACGAGCACGCCGCTGGCGGTGAATCACCAGGGGCAGTTCCCGGTGGTCACGGTGTCGTTCAACCTCGCGCCGGGCGTGTCGCTCGGCGAAGCCGTCGACACGATCGAGTCGGCCCGCCACGGGCTGGAGATGCCCGCCGGCATTCAGACTGCCTTCCAGGGGACGGCCGCCGCCTTCCAGGCATCGCTGGCCAACCAGGGCTGGCTGATCCTCGCCGCCATCGTCACCGTCTACATCGTCCTCGGGGTTCTCTACGAGAGCATCGTCCATCCGATCACGATCCTCTCCACGCTCCCCAGCGCCGGGGTGGGGGCGCTTGTCGCCCTGCTCGTCTGTCGGACCGACTTGAGCGTCATCGCGCTGATCGGGGTGATTCTTTTGATCGGGATCGTCAAGAAGAACGCGATCATGATGATCGACTTCGCCATGGAGGCGGAGCGCCGCGGGATCGCCGGGCGCCGGGTGACGCCGCGCGAAGCGATCGAACAGGCATGCTTGCTGCGGTTCCGGCCGATCATGATGACGACGATGGCCGCGCTCCTCGGGGCGGTGCCGCTGGCGCTGGGCAGCGGCGTCGGCTCGGAGCTGCGGCGCCCCTTGGGGATCACGATCATCGGCGGCCTCCTCGTCAGCCAGCTCCTCACGCTCTACACGACGCCGGTGATCTATCTGTGGTTCGACGCCGTGGGGCGGTGGGTCCGCGAGGGGAGCGGCGGCGGGCCGGTCGAAGCGGGTAGGGTTCCAGAGGAGGCCGCGCGATGAACGTCTCGACCTGGTTCATCCGCCGTCCGATCGGGACCTCGCTTTTGGCGGTGGCGATCACGCTCGTGGGGGCGATCTGCTATTTCCTCCTCCCGGTGTCGCCGCTGCCGCAGGTGGAGTATCCGACGATCAACGTCAGCGCGGGGCTCCCGGGGGCGAGCTCCGAGACGATGGCCTCGGCGGTGGCGACGCCACTGGAGCGTCAATTCGGGCTCATCGCCGGCGTCACGGAGATGACGTCGCAGAGCACCCTCGGGCAGACGTCGATCACGCTCCAGTTCGACCTCGACCGGAACATCGACGCTGCCACGCGCGACGTCCAGGCGGCGATCAACGCCGCCCGCGGCCGCCTCCCCACGAACCTCCCCCGCAATCCCGACCTGCGGAAGGTCAACCCCGCCGACGCCCCGATTCTCATCCTGGCGATGACGTCCGACCTCCACGACAAGCCCCGGCTCCAGGACGTTGCCAGCACGCTCCTCCAGCAGAAGCTCTCGCAGGTCCAGGGCGTCGGTCAGGTGGTCGTCAGCGGCGGCTCCCCGCCGGCCGTCCGCGTCGCCGTCAACCCGACGGTTCTCGAGCGCTATGACCTCGGCCTCGACGACGTCCGCACCTGCCTCCAGCAGGCCAACACCAACCGCCCCAAGGGCTCCGTCGATGACGGTGTGACGACCTGGTCGATCGCCACCACCGACCAGCTGTTCACCGCGGCGGAATACCGGCAGTTGATCGTCGCCTGGCGGCGCGGCGCCGCGATCCGCCTGGGGGACGTGGCCACGGTCGTCGACTCCGTCGAGGATGTCCGCGTCGCCGGGGTCTACAACGCTCAGCCGACGATCATGCTCATCGTCTACCGGCAGCCCAACGCCAACATCATCCGCACCGTCGACAACGTGCTGGCGATCCTCCCGCAGCTGCGTGCCCAGATCCCGGCGGAGATGCGCCTCGATCTCGCCATGGACCGGACGGCGACGATCCGGGCGAGCATCGTCGACGTCCAGCACACGCTCCTCCTCTCGGTCGGGCTCGTCGTCGGCGTGGTGTTTCTGTTTCTGCGCGATTGGCGGGCGACGCTCATTCCCAGTGTCGTCGTGCCGGTGTCGCTGGTGAGCACGTTCTCGGCGATGTACGCCCTCGGCTACAGCCTCGACAACCTCTCGCTCATGGCCCTCACGATCGCGACGGGATTCGTCGTCGACGACGCGATCGTCGTCCTCGAGAACGTCGCCCGCCACCGTGAGGAGGGGATGAGCCCGATGGCGGCGGCGTTTCTAGGGGCCCGCGAGATCGGCTTCACGGTGCTTTCGATCAGCATCTCGCTCGTTGCCGTCTTCATCCCCATCCTTCTCATGGGCGGGATCGTGGGGCGGTTGTTCCGCGAGTTTGCCGTCACGCTCTCGGTGGCGATCCTGGTGTCGATGGTCGTGTCGCTCACCCTCACGCCGATGATGTGCGCCTGGCTGCTCAAACCCTCGGGTCATACCCGGCAGGGGCTCGTCAGCCGGCTCATGGAGCGTCTCCTCGACGGCGTCACCTGGGGCTACGGCCGGCTCCTCGGCGTCGTCATGCGCCATCCGCGGATCACGATGGCAGTCAACGTGGCGACAATTGCGCTGACGGTGTGGATGTATGTCATCGTGCCGAAGGGGTTTTTTCCGCAGCAGGACACCGGCCGAATCACCGGCACCCTCGACGCCGATCAGGACACCTCCTTTCAGACGATGAGCGGGCTGCTGACGAAGTTCTCGCTCGCCGTCAAGGAGGATCCGGCGGTGGCCGGGATCACCGGATCGACCGGCGGGGCCGCGGGGGGAAGCCCGAACGCGGCGCGGATGTTCATCAGCCTCGTGCCGAAGGAGGAGCGCGACGGGATGGCGGCTGACCAGGTCATCGGTCGGCTGCGGGGAAAGCTCTCGCAGCTGACTGGCGCGACGATGATCATGCAGCCGGTGCAGGATCTGCGGATCGGCGGCCGCCCGAGCAGCTCGCAGTATCAGTTCACGCTCCGCGGCGACAATCTCACCGATCTGAATGAATGGGGCCCGAAGCTCGTACGGGCGATGCGCGCGATGCCGGAGCTGGCCGACATCCGCTCCGATCAGCAGAACCGCGGGCTCCAGGCGGGGCTGACGATCGACCGCGACGCCGCAGCCCGATTCGGCATCTCACCCCGCCAGATCGACGACGCCCTCTACGACGCCTTCGGGCAGCGGCAGGTGTCGGTGATGTACCGGCCTCTCGGCCAGTACCGGGTCGTGATGGGGCTGGAATCGGGATACCTCCAGGGCCCCGACGGCCTTTCGAGCCTCCATGTCACCGGGTCGAACGGCCTGCAGGTGCCGCTGGAATCGCTGGCGTCGCTGACCACCGGCAACGCGCCGCTGATGGTCAATCACACCGCGCAGTTTCCTTCGGCGACGGTGTCGTTCAATCTCGCCCCGGGGGTGTCGCTCGGGGAGGCGGTCGAGGCGGTCGAGGCAAAGACGGCGGAACTCGGCATGCCCGCCACGGTCCGCGGCAGTTTCTCAGGGACGGCGCAGGTGTTCCGCGAGGCGCTCGCCAACCAGCCGCTCCTGATCCTCGCGGCGGTCGTCACCGTGTACCTCGTCCTCGGCATGCTCTACGAGAGCATCATCCATCCCCTCACGATCATCTCGACGCTCCCCAGCGCCGGTCTGGGCGCGCTCTTGGCGCTTCAATGGACCGGGAGCCAGCTCGACGTGATGGCGATGATCGGCATCATTCTCCTCATCGGGATCGTCAAGAAAAACGCGATCATGATGATCGACTTCGCCCTCGAGGCGGAGCGCACCAGAGGCCTTTCGCCGCGCGACGCGATCGTCGAGGCCTGCATCCTCCGGTTTCGGCCGATCACGATGACGACGCTCGCGGCGCTTCTCGGCGGATTGCCGCTGGCGCTGGGAACGGGCCCCGGCGCCGAGCTCCGTTGGCCGCTGGGGATCGCGATCGTCGGCGGGCTGATCGTCAGCCAGATGCTGACGCTGTTCACCACCCCGGTCGTCTATCTCTACCTCGACAGCCTCGTCCATTGGCTCTCGCGGCGGCGGGCCCCGGCGGCAGTTCCCCCACCGGCCGTCGTGCCCACCGCCTGACGCCGGACGCCGGGAGGCGAGGCCGACGCGGGATTATTTGACGACGTTGAGATTCGTCTTCGGCTTCGTTGGATCGAACAAAACCGCGGCGGCCAGCAGCGCCGGGCTGACCAACGCTTTCTGCTGCGGGAAAGAGCCCCAGCTGGCCCCCACCGGGATCGCCGTGGCGCTGACGGGGAGGGTGTAGGTGCGGACGTCGGTGATCGAGCCGTCGGTACGGTTGTTGAGATACACAGTCCGGGCGACGGGATCATAGAGGCCCACCGTGTCCTTCTTGTCGCCGTTCCAGTCGCCGGCGAACGGAATCCAGCTCGAGGGGAGCGCCGGCGTTTTGAACGTGACCAGCGCCGTGATCGAGCCGTCGATCCGGTTGTTCAGATAGAAGGTGTTGCCGAGCGGATCGTAGAGGCCTGCCGTGTCCTTGCCGTCGCCGTCCCAGTCGCCGGCCAGCGGGCGCCAGGTGGCGGGGAGCGCCGGCGTGACGAAGTCCGGTGCTGCCCGGGTGCCGTCGAGCGTGTAGAAGCGGAAGGTGTGGCCGACGGGGTCGTAGAGGCCGAGCTCGTCCCCCCCCTTGCCGTCCCAGTTGCCGGCCAGCGGCTTCCACCACGACTTCGCCCCGCTGATCGGCACGATCGAATCGGCGATGCCGTCGTTGTCGACGTCGAGGCGGAACGTCCCCGCAGCGCCGTCGTAGACACCGGTCGACGCCACGCCGTCACCGTCGAAATCGCCCGCTAGCGGCAGCGAGGCGGCGCTCACCGCCACCTGCGGGGCGATCCCCGGCTTGACCTGGGTGACGGCCGTCGACGTGCCGTCGGCGTGGTGATTCAGCGTCCAGGTCCGGGTGACCGGGTCGTAGAAGCCGGCGGTGGCGTAGAAAGTCGGGTATTTCTCGACGAGCTTGCCGGGGGTGAGCGTCCGGCCGGCGAGGGCCGGGGATGTGGCGGTGTATTTCAGGGCCCGGAAGGTGAGGTTCGTGAACACCCCCGGCGTGCCGCTGATGTTGAGCGGCGGGGCGGAGGCCCCCTGCGTGAGCGTGCCGCCGGCGATGTCGGGGTCGACGTAGCGCCAGACGGTCTTGCCGGACGGCGTGACCTCGAAGATGTTCCCCTTCACCCCCTCGCAGATCAGCGTGTTGCCGTTGGGCTGCCGCTGCATGCCGGAGATGATCGGGGAGAAGAAGCCCGCCTTCGGGCTGCCGTAGCTCCACACCGTCGTCGCCTTCCCGTAGGTCGTCGGCTTGATTTCCATCACCGACGACCAGCTACTCCCGTCGGGGCGCCCCCAGCCGTTGTTGAAGACGAGGAGATTCCCGGCCCCGGGCAGCCCATCGGCGATCCACTGGATGTTGTGCTGCCACTGGAGCGTCTGGCTGGCGACACTCCCGGCGTTCCAAGTCTGCGGATTGCCGTAGCGCCAAAGGAGATCGCCCCCCTTGCCCGACTTACCGCCGGTCTTGCCGGCCGCCTGGGCCGTGGTGGTGCTGTGATCGATCATCCACACCTCGCTGAACTCTCGGGTCGAGACGAGGATCTGGTCGGTCTTGGCGTTGTAGGCGATGGCGTTGAAGTGGGCCCAGTCGGCGATGTGGGTATCGGCACCGGTACCGGTGGGGATGAAGTTGAGGTTGATCCGCTGCGGACTCTTGACGATGTCCTGGGCTTTGACGTAGTTCGGCTTGCCGGCATCGTACGACTGGATGAGATGGTCGGTGAGGTGCCATTCCCACACGATCGTTCCCCCGGAGCCCTTCTCCAGGTCGGGCTTGATCTCGAGAATCGCCTCCCCCCACAGTTCGTTGTTGGTCGCCGGGTTGAGCTTGGCGGGATCGCGTCCCAGCGCGATCGCCTCGGCCCTCGAGAATCGTTCCCAGGCGATCGCCAAGATGTTGCCATTGGGGAGGCGGATCGAATCGTGGTGGAGTTGATACTTGGAATTCGCGAGCGTGTAGCTCCAGACCGGCTTGTTGTTCCAGTCGATGATCTCGATCTTCCCGGTCGATCCGTTGCTGCCGAAGGCGCGCTGCGGCGGCGCGAGGATCGTGTTGCGGAGGATCGATCCGTTGTCCTGGAGATAGACCGCCGTCGCCCCCCCGGTGCCGGTCCAGGTGTGGACCTGTTGGCCGTTGTTGTCGATGAGGTGGGTGGTGGCATTGAGCGTCGCGTTGAAGAGCGTGTAGCCCTCCTGCGCCCCCGGGGCATTGACGAACAGTCCCACCGTCTGTGCCAGCGCCAGGCGCGTCTCGAGCGTTTCGATGCCGGCGAGCGTCCTCCGCGCCCGGCGGCGTGACGGCTTCGAGCGGACATTTCGGGGGGCGCGGGGCGTGGCCATGATCGACCTCTGGCTTACGGGGAGAAGGATGGAGCGGCCGCCTGCCGACTACTCTGGCTAGGAAAGCAGGGTAATCCGGGGGTTATGGGCAATCCACCTTTCGGTTTCCCGGTTGTATCGCGCGAGCGTGGCCGGAGCTGGAAAACGGCCGACAGCGACCGCTAACGCCGGAGGCCTCCACCCGCAGGGGGGTGTCAGGCGAGGATTTCACGGACGACCCGGCCGGAGACGTCGGTGAGGCGGTGGTCGCGGCCGGCGTGGCGGAAGGTGAGCCGCTCGTGGTCGAGGCCCAAAAGCGCGAGGATCGTGGCGTGGAAGTCGGGCATCGTCACCTTCCCTTCCGCCACGTAATAGCCGAAGTCATCGGTCAGGCCGTGGGCCATCCCCCCCTTCACGCCGCCACCGGCCATCCAGACGCTGAAGGCGTGGGGATGATGGTCGCGGCCGTCGGGCCCTTGAGCGGCTGGCGTCCGGCCGAACTCGGTCCCGAAGATCACGAGCGTGTCGTCCAAGAGGCCGCGGGCCTTGAGGTCGGCAAGGAGGGCAGCGATCGGCTGGTCGACCTTCTTGGCGTTGGTGGTGTGGTTGTTGCGGAGGTCGCCGTGGGCGTCCCAGTAGTTGCGCGGGTAGCTGAAGTTGACCTGCACGAACCGCACCCCCGCCTCGAGGCAACGCCTGGCCAGGAGGCACTGCCGGGCGTATTCGTCGGTCGGCTCGACGCCGACGCCGTAGCGGGCGAGCGTTCCGGCCGTCTCCCGCTCGACCTCGAACACGCCCGGTGCCTCCGCCTGCATCCGCCAGGCCATCTCGAACGACTCGATCCGGGCCTCGAGCCGCGGGTCGCCCCCCGCGAGCGCCGCGTGGCGACGGTTGCGGGCGGCGAGGAGATCGAGCTTGAGCCGCTCGAGGGCCGGATCCTCCGCCGAGACGAGATTCGAGAGCCTTGTCGACTTGAAGTCGGTACTGCCGTCGCCGATCCGCGTTCCCTGGAAGCTCGCCGGGAGGAACGCCGCGCCGTAGTTCTGCGTGCCGCCGTGGTAGAGCGAGGGGGAGAGGCTGATGAACCCGGGAAGGTTGTCGTTCTCTGATCCCAGGCCGTAGAGCGTCCAGGCGCCGAGGCTCGGCCGGGAGAAGACGCCGGAGCCGGTGTTCATGGCGAGCAGGGCGGGGCCGTGCGACACCTGATCGCCGCCGTGCATCGAGCGGATCAGGCACAGATCGTCGGCATGGCTGCCGATCATCGGGAAAAGATCACTGATCTCGAGCCCCGACTGGCCGTAGCGGCGAAACTCCCACGGCGAGGCGAGGAGATTGCCGGTGGGGGCAAACTCGAACTTCGGCTTGGGCAGCGGCAGCGGCTGGCCGTTGAGCGCCGCGAGCTTTGGCTTGGGGTCGAACGAATCGACGTGCGAGATTCCGCCATGCATGAAGAGGAACACGACGCGCTTCGCCCGCGCCGGGAAGTGGGGGGCCTTGGCCGTAAGCGCCGAGCCGGTCGCCCCCGCGGCACGGGCCTCCCCGGGCATCGGCTCACCGGCGAGGAGGCCGAGGAGCGCCGTGTGACCGAAGCCGCAGGCGCTTTGCTGGAGCCATTTCCGGCGCGAGAGGGGAACCATGGGCCGACTCCGGTCAGTCGAGGTAGGCAAACTCGTTCGAACAAAGCAGGGCCTGGCACCAGCTCTGCCAGGCCTCCTCGCGGCGCGAGTCGGCGGGGCGGGCCTGTCCGGCGGTCGATTCGGTCCAGGCAGCGACGTAGTCAAGCGCTTCGGCAATCTCCTCCGGGCGCGCCCGGCGGCCGAGGGCCCGGGCATGGGCCCGGTCGATCCGGCCGGCATCGTCGAGGCTCGTGTCGGCGAGGAGCGAGCGGGCGAAGACGAGCGCCTGGCCCCGAACGAACGGACTGTTGACGAGGAACAGCGCCTGTGCGGGGACGGTCGTTTCGTTGCGGAGGGCCGTGACGCCGTTGGGATCGGCGGCGTCAAACAGCGCCAGGACGTCGGGGAGCATGTTCCGCACCGCCGGAAGATAGAGGCTCCGCTTCGTAAAGTTCGTGTAGACGGGATCGTCGACGGCGAGCCGGTTCGGCTTGATCATGGCGCCGATGTCCTCGGCTTTTTCCAGGAGCACCTTGGCGCTCTCGTCGCTCCCCGGCACCCGGTCGAGCCCGCCGCTGGCCGCGAGGATCGCGTCGCGGAGCTGCTCGGCGGAGAGCCGGCGCCGCGGCGCGGCGGCGACCGTGCGGCCGTCGGGATCGGCCGCGCCCAGCGCCGCAGGCGCCGCGGCCCGGCGGGAGGCGGCGGAATGGAGGATGAGGCGGTGGAGGGCCTTGACGCTCCACCCCGACTCGATGAACCGGCAGGCGAGCCAATCGAGGAGCTCGGGGTGCGAAGGGGTCGCGCCGCGGGTGCCAAAATTGTCGCTTGTGGCCACGAGACCGCGGCCAAAATGCTGCTGCCAGATCCGGTTGACCATGACCCGCGCTGTGAGCGGGTTTTTGTGACTGGTGATCCAACGGGCCAGTTCCAGCCGGCCGCTCCCGCCGGAGGTGATGAACGGCTGTTGGTGTTCAATCCCGCTGCCGCCCGCCGCACCGACGGCGGTCGAACTGAAAAGGCCGGGGATGTTGCGGGGGGCGATTGCCCCGAGCTGAAACCGATTGCCGCGGAGGTGGACCCGGAGGTTGCGGGGGAGGGTTTCTTTCGGGGCCATGACCAGGATCGGGTCCTTTCCGTCGCCGACCGGCAGCGGATATTCCCACCACATCGAGGCGTTGCGGGCCTCGTTCTGGAACGGCTCGGTGCTGCGGAAGATCCCGGCCAGGGCGTAGTAGTCGGCCGTGCGAATCGCGTCAAACTTGTGGTCATGGCAGCGGGCACAGGCGAGCGTCAGGCCGAGGAAGGCCCGGCCGGTGACGTCGATCTGGTCGTCGACGATGTCGAGCCGCGACTGCTCCTTGTCGGTCTCGGCCAGCGCCTTGGGGCCGATCATCAGGAAGCCTGTGGCAATCGTCCGGGCGGCGTCGGTGGCGGCGTCGCCGGAGCGGGGGAGGAGATCGCCGGCGAGTTGGTCGACGAGGAAGCGGTCGTAGGGGAGATCGCGGTTGCAGGCGTCGACGACCCAATTCCGGTAGCGCCAGGCCTGCGTCATCACGGCATTGGCATCATTGGCGGTGGTCTCGGCGAAGCGGACGACGTCGAGCCAGTGGCGGGCCTGCTGCTCGCCGTAGTGGCGAGAGGCGAGGAGCCGGTCGACGACTCCGCTCCAGGCATCCGGACCGGTGTCGGCGAGGAAGGCCGCCGTCTCCTCCGGTGTCGGCGGGAGGCCCGTCAGGTCGTAGGTCACCCGCCGCAGGAGCGTGGCCCGATCCGCCTCGGGCACCGGAGGCACTCCCAGGGCCTCGATCTGTGGCTCGAGGAAGCGATCGATCGCCGTCGGGGCGGCGGCGCGGGACATCGGCGGCGGTGGATCGACAAGCGGTTGGTAGGCCCAGTGGGCCCGTTCGGCGGGGGTGTAGATGGCGGTCGGCGCCCGGTGGGGGCCACCGAGATCAAGGGCATACTTGTCGCCGAGCCAGGCTTCGAGGCCCTCGCGCTGCCGATCGTCGAGGGCGGAAGAAAACACGAGCGACTCGCCGACATCACCTCGAATCGAGCCCGACCACGACACCGCCTTCCCGAGGAAGGCGCCGATGTCGGTGCGGTGGCGGATGGCGGGGATCGTGTCGCGCCCCTCGACGACGGCGACCGGAAAACCATTGATGAAGACGCGTGTGGTCGAGCGCATCGGCCCGGGCTCCTTCACGGCCACCAGCAGTGTCGGCTGGCCATAGCAGGCGAGGAACGACCCGGCACCGAGGGAGGCGTCGTGGTTCCATCCGCCGGCGATGTGGAGGGCGTGGTTCTCGGCCCGGTTGATCTGGAGGATCGTGGCCAGCGGGAGCCCCGGATCGGCGCCGGGGTTGGCCGGATCGCCGATGCCGAGGATTCCGTCGTGCGGGTTGCCGACGTCATGGAGCGCGAGGTTGACGACCGCGACGAGGGTGTGGGGGGCGTCTCCTCTGATCGGCACCGGCAGGCTCGGCGAGGAGGCGTAGCCGGTGTCGTTGGTGAACCGGACAGCCGGGCGGCGCGCGAGCGTGCTTTCGCGCACGAAACTCCCGGGAAGCCCTTGGCCGTCAGCGCGGATCCCCTTGGTGGCACTTGCATCGCGGCCGTGGCCGCTGGAATCGGGCCAGACCGGCACCGCCGCGCCATCATCGTGCGTGAGGCCATCGGCCCGCAGCCAAAGCTGGAGGGCGTGTGACAGCACCGGGCCGTCGGGCGCGATCGGCTCGATGGTGGCCTGGCGTGGCGGCTGCGGCGCGGCCGGGGTGTCGGGGCTCTCGGGGCTGTCTGGCCATGGAGCGCCAGCGGCTACCCAGGCTCGCAAGGCCTCGATCTGCATCTGTGGGAGCCGACCGTCGGGGGGCATCTCGAGGCCGTCGGTGTGGCTCACCGCCCGGATGAGGAGGCTTTCAAGGGGGGGCTCCCCCGGAGCGATCGCCGCGCCAGAGTCGCCCCCGCGGACCAAGCCCGCGCGCGAGTCGAGCCGCAATCCCCCCTTTGCTTCGTCGCCCGCATGACAGGCATGGCAGCGCTCGACGAGAAGCGGGCGGATGACAGCCTCGAAGTGATCATCGGCAGAGTCGGCCGCGTCCGCCGGCGCAGCGCTGGTGGCAAGCAAAAACGCGACGATCGACAGCAGGCGACGCATGGATTCCCCTCTGGCCACCGGAGCAGCGGGGCCGACCAGACCCAGTCTCCCTCCCGCGGCCCGGGGGGTCAATTTGGACGGCGTCGAGGGGAGAAAGCGTTGCCGTTTCCCGCCGCCGCTTCAGGCAGGGCCGGCGCCGTCGGCCGGCTGGGGTGTGGATCTCTCGGGCGGGCGCCCGAAGTCATCGGGCCCAACCCAGAGGCCGAGATCGTCGTTGCCGTCCGTGCCGAAGTCGGCATAGGTCTTCGTTGACGGGCCACCGTCATCCTCGCCGTCCTGTCCAACCCACCACACAACGATCCCCTGGTCCATCTTCCTCAACCGCAGCGGCTGGCTTGTGGTGAAGGGATCGCGGGGAGGGAATGGTAATTCCTCGGGCACGAGGTCATCGAGGGCATCGGGGAGGTGACCGGTCTTCAACCGGTGGCGGGTGGCGGCGACGGCCACGCGCGTGGCGCCGATCGTGGCGTCGACTTTCGCGTGGTGACCGAGAACGGTCCCCCAGGCGCACCACAACGCCTGGTTCAAGATGCCCTGATCGATCCGGCCATCGACGGGGAGCAGGGAACGCACGACGTCCTCCCAACGCGACGTGCCGGAATCCACGTCGGCCGCCACCCGTTCAACACGCCGCAGCTGCGAGCGGAATCGCTCCAGATCGGATCGGATCAGGAACGCCCTGTAGAGCATGCCGAGAAACGTGGCCGCGGGAGCGTCGTCGCGCGGGATGTTCGCGTAGCCGCCGTCGATCTCGCCGAGTGTTCTCCGGTGCGTGGCGACGCTGCCGAAGACGGCGAGCCCCCAGGCCTCCTCTTGGAGAATCGGCCGGAGCAGCGGCGGTAACGGGGCGAACGCCTCTGCCAGCCGCGCGTCGTCGAGGAGCGGCAGGTCGGCCGGCTGCAGTTCGGAGCAGACGCTGGCCAGTGTGTTGCAGGCGCGCTCGACGAGGTTGGCGGCCATGATGCGCCCAACCACCCGCTCCATCTCCATGGCGTGGCCGGCGAGCCTCCGCATCCGGAGCACGTCCGCGATGGCGTCCTCCGGTCGCCCCTCCCGGGCCGCCCGCAGCGCGGCGAAAGCGAGGAGGCGGGAATGGTGACGCAACATCTTGCCCTCCGCGGGGGGGGACAAGGAAGGCGACCGAGCCCAGTCGCCGTCGAAGCGACAGATGTCGCGGTCGGTGGCACGGCGGATGAGGTCGAGGGCGCCTGCATGTCGGGCGAGGAGCTCCCCCGCCTGCCGGGAGCCGACGTCGATGTCGTCCGAGCCCCCGTTTCGCCAGTCTTCGTGAATGTAGTCGGGATCGTCCTCGAGCAGCGACTCGGCCTGCCGGTAGAGCGCGGCCGCGTTCACCGTCGCGGGCACGGGGGGAAGCTGGTTCGATTCCATGATCGCCGCCCCCTCGGCGTACCAGGCGACCGCCTCGAGGGCCGATTGCCGCTCGAGGTGGGCGATCGTCGCGGCGGTGCCGATGGCGGCCGAGGCGGCGAGGGCGGCCAAAGGGACGACCGGCCAGCGACGTGCGGCGCCGGCCCCGGCCAATCCGGCCGGACGCCGCCCCGAAGCGACGATCCAGATGCCACCGCCGATCGCAGACAGCGTTGTCGCCGCGACCGGCAGCAACCGGTTGTCCGCGATCCGAAAAGGGCCGAACGCCAGCCACGCGGTGATCGCCAGCAGTGGCAGGAGGACCACGAGCGGCACGACCACTCCCGCGAGCAGTAGCCCCGTCCCGAAACGCCGGGAGCGGGCCGCTGCCGCGGAGAACGTCGCCGTCCAGAGGAGGCAGGAGGCGAGCAACAGCAGCAAGAACAGCGTGAGTTTCATGTTAGAGATCCCTCTGGAGCCAGTCATCCGACCGTCGCGGGAGGAAGGTCTCCCGTTTCGGTGAGCGGGGGCGGGGCAAGGTCCGCGCCGTCGCTTCGGACGGTGCGGTGGGTGACGGCAGCGCGTCGAGACTGTCTGCAATCAAGCGGACGTTCTGTCCGATGGGAGCCCCCCGCGAAGCGGAGGGCGGGCCGGCCGATCCGACAAATGGGATCACGAGGAGTCCGAGCACGATCGCCGCGAGGCCGGCGACACCTTCGGCCCAGGGCTCCTTTCGCTCCGTGGGGATCGCCATGAAGACGTCCGTGGAGGGGGATTCCCCGAGCGCGTCGACGACGCTCCCCAGCACGCGCCGACGGAGCGCTTGAGGGGCCGCCGGCACATCGCGCGCCAGCCGGCTGGCAAACGTTGCCAACTCGTCGGGGAGCGGTGGGGCACCGTCATCGGCTGGCCAGGGAGCGGTCACGGAAGCACCTCGGAGGGGGTGAACGTCGAGCGGAGTTTCTCCAGGGCGTAGCGCCAGCGGCTGGCCGCGGTATTGATGCTCACGCCGAGCGTGGCGGCGATCTCGGCGAAGGAGAGGCCGGCTTCGGTCCGCAGCATCACCACCTCGCGCTGCTCTTCGGGCAGCCGGGCCACGGCCGCGGCGAGCCGCTCGTCGGGGTCCTCGGCCGGGAGCCCGAACGGACCGTGCGGGCCGCTGGTCTCCTCCACGCGTTGCCGCAGATGTTCGAGGGTCGCCCGCCGCGCCGCGGCCTGCTTGCGGCGCCGGGCGACGGTGTGGCGCAGGGCGGCGAAAAGGTAGGCGTCGAGATCGACCACCCCCGCGAGCCCTTGGCGGCTGCGGGCCAGGGCCACGAAGAGATCATGGACCGAGTCCTCGGCCTCCGGGACGCTCCCCGTGAGGAGACGCGCCGTGGCGAAGAGACGGCCGCCGAGACGGTCCCAGAGCCGGGCATAGGCCGCCGGATCCCCCGCCACCAGTCCTGCCAGTGTCTCGTCCATGGCGCCACCCCCACAGAAACGCGATCCCCACTTCAGGGAGTCGCGCCGGAGGTCGTTTTGTCTACCGACTCAACCGACTTTCCCAC